>ENA-UEQE01000406-UEQE01000406.1-human-gut-metagenome-genome-assembly--contig:-NODE-406-length-37840-cov-6.641580_pt1 | contig 37840 bp, 39 predicted proteins | sample MGYA00242934_ERZ507935 | MGnify/ENA primary metagenome ERZ507935 (study PRJEB26167, sample SAMN06115423) | human gut metagenome | host: Homo sapiens | place: China:Anhui | collected 2015-03-30 | study... | reverse complement strand
GCCTGCTCTCCGGGAGGCGTGTGAGGTATGACGATTTCGGAGCAGGTTCAAAATGACGATACAAATGCATAAACTCTCATGAATCAGGTTGCTTCCTGAATCCTTTGCAGCAGTAGAAAATGCAGAAAATAAAACGCCGGGAAGTTGACTCAAATTGTCAATGCCTCCCGGCTTTTTACCGGGTACTGGAATGTGCCGATAAAAGCTGCATTTTGCCCAAACAGAAGAACCCTTTTCCCGAATAGCAGGATATGGGTTCAAAGCGTTGACGAGGACGGTTTTCCTGCGTATGATGAAGATACAATTAAACGATGATTTAATTGTTCTGACAACAGGAACAAATTAAGAGAGGAGATTTTCAAAATGAAAAAGACTTACAAAATCGATGTGGATTGCGCTAACTGCGCCAACCTGATGGAAGATGCCGCCCGCAAGACCAGCGGCGTACAGAGTGCTACGGTGAACTTTATGACCCTCAAGATGAACGTGGAGTTCGAGGAAGATCAGGATCCCAAGGCTGTTATGCAGGAGGTTCGCAAAGCCTGCAAGAAGGTGGAACCCGACTGCGAGATATTTCTGTAAGCCAGCGAAACGAAATGCCCTGTCGAGCGGCAGCTTGCAGGGCATTTTTTCTCTTAGATAAATAAACGAATAAGCAATTGTGAAAGGGGTAAAACGAAATGCAGGAGTATATCATCAACGGTCTGCTGATCGTGGTGGCTCTGCTGGCCGTGATCCTTCAGATCATCGGCATGCGGCCCTCCGCCGGTATGACTAAAAAACAAAAAGTGATGTTGTGGCGGATTCTGACTGCTACGGTTCTACTGTTAATTTTGCAGGTCCTGGGCGCAGGCGCATTTGAAGTGTTTGGCTCGGCAGGCCGCTGGGTACGTCTGGCTGTGTTCCTGGTGGATTATCTGGTTATTGGCTACGACATTCTGAAAAAAGCCGGAAAAGGTATCCGTAACGGTCAGGTGTTCGATGAGCACTTTCTGATGGCGGTGGCTACGCTGGGGGCTCTGGCACTGGCTGTATATGAAAACGGCGACTATCTGGAGGCCATTGCGGTGATGCTGTTCTACCAGGTGGGCGAATGGTTCCAGTCCTACGCTGTGGGCAAGAGCCGCCGGAACATCAGTGATCTGATGGACATCCGTCCTGATTATGCCAATATCGAACGGGAGGGAAAACTGGAACAGGTAGACCCGGACGAAGTGGGTATCGGCACCATTATTGTGGTACAGCCCGGTGAGAAAGTTCCTATTGACGGTACCGTAGTGCAGGGAGAATCCACTTTGAACACTGCCGCTCTCACTGGTGAAAGTTTGCCCCGTGAGGTCAAGACTGGCGATGAGATCATCTCCGGTTGTATCAACATGACAGGTTTGCTCCATATTCAGACAACCAAGGAATTTGGCGAGTCCACTGTCTCCAAGATTCTGGATCTGGTGGAGAACGCCTCCTCCCGGAAGTCCAAGTCGGAGGACTTCATTTCCCGCTTTGCCAAGATCTACACTCCTGCGGTGTGCTATGCCGCGCTGGCGCTGGCTGTATTGCCGCCGCTGGTACGGATGTTTGCCATGGGGCTGGATGCAGGCTGGGAGACCTGGATCTATCGTGCGCTGACCTTCCTCGTTGCCAGTTGCCCCTGCGCTTTGGTCATTTCCATTCCTTTGTCCTTCTTTGCAGGAATTGGCGGAGCCAGTAAGGCGGGCGTTCTGGTGAAGGGGTCCAACTATCTGGAGACCCTGTCACAGGCTAAGATCGTGGTCTTTGACAAGACCGGTACTCTGACCCAGGGCGTGTTCGAGGTCAACGCCATCCACCACAACGAGATGGACGAACGCAAGCTGGTGGAGTACGCGGCCCTGGCAGAGAGCGCTTCCAGTCATCCCATCAGCAAGAGCTTACAGAAAGCCTATGGCATGGAAATTGACCGCAGCCGTGTAACCAATATTCAGGAGCTCAGCGGCAACGGTGTCATCGCCACAGTGGATGATCATCAGGTCGCGGCTGGAAACGACAAGCTCATGAATCGTCTGGGGGTCCAGGCTATTCCGTGCCACAGCGTAGGCACCATTATTCACATGGCGATTGACGGGAAATATGCCGGGCACATTGTTATTTCCGATATCGTGAAGCCTCACTCCAAGGAAGCCATTCAGACATTAAAGTCGGCTGGGGTTCGCAAGACTGTGATGCTTACTGGTGACGCCAAGAAGGTGGCTGATAGTGTAGCCTCCGCACTGGGGCTGGATGAGGTTTACAGTGAACTGCTTCCTGCCGACAAGGTGGAGAAAGTGGAGCAGTTGATTCAGAACAAGCCGGAGAAAGAAAAACTGGCTTTTGTGGGAGATGGCATCAACGATGCCCCGGTGCTTCGCCGGGCAGACATCGGCATTGCTATGGGCGCTATGGGTTCTGACGCTGCCATTGAAGCTGCGGATGTAGTACTGATGGATGACGATCCAATGCAAATTTCCAAAGCAATCAAAATCTCACGCAAGTGCCTTGGCATCGTCTATCAGAACATCGTGGTGGCCATCGGCGTAAAACTGGTCTGCCTCGTGCTGGTCGCTCTGGGCTTCGCCAATATGTGGCTGGCCGTGTTTGCGGATGTGGGCGTGATGATTATAGCCGTCCTCAACGCTATCCGGGCACTGTTTGTGAAAAATCTTTAAAGTTCAGAAATAAACAAAAACAAAAGGGGGGACCCTTCCCGCATGAAGGCTTTATTTTAAATTGGTCCCTCAGAAGCATGTGTCAGTGAAGTTGCAGACAAACTGAATAGGTCAGAGTCCGCTGTTTCTCACCATATCCGTATTTTACGCATGAAAGGTTTGGTTCGCTGGCGCAGGAGTGGAAAGGCTATTTACTATGTTCTAAAACGCTTATTTTCACTACGCATTATCCGGAACTGCTGGATGAATATGACCGAAATGACGGAATTTGTATCGTTAGAAACCGTAATGGCATTACAGCAGAAAATTTGACCTATATATTGAAACGTAATGATATTAAAAAGAGTGATGCTTACCAGAGCGGCTTCCTTGAGGGAACAACGCCAGCATATGAAGCGTATATGCGCTTGAAGAAAAGCCTGGCTGCTTCAATCAATTAAGGAGGCAGCAGAATGGAATTAGCAAAATACAAGGCGTGTATATGTGAAGGCTCTGCCGAAGAAGCTATTATCGACATACTGGTTGATAATGATCTTCTGATTTTCAACAGAGAAGAAATGTTGGAAGAACGTGTCATCCGTTGCAGAAGTGCTAAACGATTCGAGGAGCGATACTTACGGAAAGGATTCGATGAGCAGATTTCTGTGATACGGATTTTGGATTCTCGCAGAGAGGAATTTCGATTGAGTAAAGCATATGATCAGTTTAAGCGTTCTGGAAAAAAACAAGCGAATTTTGTAAAACAAATCTTCGGATGCATGATGTGAAGTCGTATGAGATAGAATCGTCTTCGATGCCTCGTTGGGAAACCAACGAGGTATTTTTTTTGCCCCAATCCGACTGCATAGGACACTGAAAAAATCAAAACAAACCATATGTAGTCCTGCAAGGACAACCAAAGTGCGCCTACGAGGCCAACGCGAAACCGGAGGATTCTTGTTAAACTTACTTTGTAAGGACGAAAGTCCGGATGTCCCTTGAAAACTGAATACTCATTCTTCAGGTACATTCCTGTTTGGTCGAGCCATCGACTGCACGCCATGAAGCCCATCGGGGCGATAGCGGTTTCGCAGAAGCAAATGCCGGATTGCAACCGGCGGCGGTGCTAAAGCCAGACAGGGACAATGATACTTCCGTAATTCGCGGTCCGGCCATAAGGAAGGCGGGATGGTTAAATTCCAATGGAGCAGTGAAGCACACTGCCGCCTGTGAGAAATCCTACATCTCTGGGGTGATAAGAAAAAGTACAGAGAAACCATATTTTCAGAAAGCACTGCTGGGTGCTGTATCAGCATGATACCTGGCAGGCTTTATCCATATCAGTGTATGGAGATTGGAGACAACAGAAAATGAAAGAAAACTGGGTTTATCGGCGAGGTGATTTATATCTCGCCAATCTCGGTGTTCCGGTTGGATCAAAGCAGGGCGGTGTTCGTCCTGTTGTGGTTCTTCAGAATGATGCCGGTAATTATTATGCGCCGACAATCACGATTGCTCCGCTGACATCGAAAATTGAGAAGAAGCGAAAGCAGCCAACGCATTTCTTTCTCCGTAAAGCAAAGGAACTGGCAAAACCGTCTATGGTATTGGCAGAACAGCTCGACACCTGCGACAAGATATGCGTGATTCGCTATCTTGGGCGGGTAAGTAAGGGGCAGATGCGTGGGATCGACGAAGCTGTAAGGATTCAGCTTGGTTATTACATTCCGGAACAGGCAGAGAAAAAAAGACAGGGCAAATGCCGAAAGGAAGGCGAAGAAGGCGATGGATAAACTGATTACAAGGAAGGAAGCAGCCAGTATACTGGGAATCAGCGTAAAAACACTGGATGCTGCAAGAACAGACGGTTTGATCTCCTATGTTCAGTATGTGGAAAACGGCTGCGTTTATTTCACGGAAGTGGGGCTTCAGGAGTACATTGCAAAATGTACACACCGTGCAAAACCGATGGAACGTGCTGCGACATATCGCAAACCTCGAAGCTTTCGGCGGTGAAAATCGACATCGTTGAGTATGGACGATGAATCCGCAATAATGAAAGCAACAACAGGATTGGAGGTAATGATATGGCGGCAAGAAGAATGATGATTCCCGATTATGGTACGGTGAGTATGAAGGGAACGCAGTATTATCGAACCCGTGTAACAGATCAGCAGGGGCGGCGGGTTTCCTTATATGCAAGAACGAGAGAGGAACTGTACCAGAAGGAACAGGAAGCGATCCAGCAGATTGAGAACAAGACGTATCGCCGCAGTACACCTACAGTGGAGGAGTATTGCGAGAAATGGTTGCTGATGTAGTCGGCACAGATCAGGATGACAACGCTGATTGACTATACATCGAAAGTGAAGAACTACACCATTAAGCCATTGGGCGATATGCATATGGGAGATGTAACAGCAGATGACATTCGCCTGGCACTGCTGGCGGCATCAAAAAAGTCGGCATCCGTGTACAAATCGGTGAGCGTTATATATAAGTGTATTTTTACGGCAGCAATGGAGAGCAAGATCATTGATGAGAATCCGACCATCTATCTGAAGAAGAATGTGGGAGGAATTCCCCAGAAGGAACGCCTCCCGCTTACGGATGAGCAGGTGGATAAGCTGCTGGATGCCATTTACGGCTTGCCGCCGTATGTGTTTGTAATGCTGGGGCTGTACGCAGGATTGCGGAGAGAAGAAATCCTCGGACTTCAATGGGATTCGGTGTATCTTGATTGCGAGGCTCCGTACCTTACCGTTCGGAGAGCCTGGCATACGGAGCATAATCGTCCGGTGATTCTGACAGAGCTGAAAACAAAGGCAGCGCATCGGAATGTCCCTCTGCCGGACAATCTTCTGGAATGTCTGAAAGAGGCGAAGAATACATCGACATCGGATTATGTGGTTGCAAACCGGGATGGAGACCCGTTGTCCTATACGCAATTCAAGAGATTATGGCAGTATATCGTAACCCGTACCACCAAGGAACGCTGCTATTATCGCTATGAAGATGGCAAGAGGGTAAAGCATACGGTGAAGCCGGTTCTGGGGCAAAAGGCGGCACACAATGGAAATGTGGTTTACAGTCTGGACTTTGAGGTGACTCCGCATCAGCTGCGGCACACCTATATTACGAATCTGATTCATGCTTCGGTTGATCCGAAGACAGTTCAGTATCTTGCCGGTCATGAAAGCAGCAAGATCACCATGGATATTTACGCCAAGGTGAAATATAATCGCCCAGAGCAGCTCGCAGGAGTGCTGGAAGATGCTTTTGCATCGTGGGATTAAGAGTAAATCAGAAAAAACTTAGGGCAGGGATGGTCAAAAATCCCTGCCCTTTTTACATACATTCGACATCCTTGAAGGAAGTGGTGTACGCCATGATAATAAAAGTGACAACACGCAATATATGAAGATAGACGAGGAGGAGAACACATGGCTAAAGGAAAAAAGCGTCCTGCTGAACTTCCGGAATACGGAACAGTGATGATGAAAGGGGTACAGTATTACCGCACCCGGATTACAGATGCAGACGGAAAGAGAGTGGCGATTTACGGGCTGACACGCGAAGAATTGTATGACCGGGTGGAAGATGCCCAGAAGAAAATTGCAGAAGTGGTTTTCCACAGAGAGAATCCGACCGTGGAAGAGTACTGCGAAAAATGGCTGCTGATGCGGTCTGGAACGGTAAGAACCAATACGTTGGAGGGATACGAGCGGATGGTGAATCGGTACATCGTGGGCCCGATTGGACAGATGTATATGGACGAGGTGACCACAGATGACCTGCGGCTGCTGATGGTTCCGTTATCAAAAGGTTCTTCCGGAATGTATGGTCAGCTCAATATGCTGATTAAGAACATTTTTAATTCGGCAGAAGAGAGCAAGGTGATCAAAGAGAATCCATCCAAAACGATTTGCGCAAGAGGAGGAAAGCCTGCGAAACGGCGCGAAGCTTTGACGGATGAACAGACTGCCATTTTGCTGGATAGCATTCGTGAGCTACCACCGTATGTTTTCGTAATGATCGGCTTGTACGCGGGATTGCGTAGAGAAGAGATTCTTGGATTGAAATGGGACTGCGTATTCCTGGATGAAAAAACGCCGTACATTTCTGTAAGGCGTGCATGGCATGTGGAAGGCGGTGAGCCGGTGGTCAACACACTTTTGAAGACTCCGGCAGCGAAGCGAGATGTTCCGATTCCCAAATGCCTGGTAGCCTGTCTCAAGGAAGCAAGGGAAAAATCAGAATCGGAATATGTGATCTCCAATTCAAAGGGAACTGTTTTGACGGAAGCACAGTTTGTGAGGGTCTGGAAGTACATAACAGTCCGTTCCACCGCAGAACGCTGTTATTACACCTATGTAAATGGGCAGTCCATCAAGCATAGAATAAAGCCAAGGCTTGGTGAGCATCAGCCGAACAATCCCAAGCTGGTGTATACGATGGACTTCAAGGTGACTCCGCACATGCTGCGGCACACCTACATCACCAATCTGATTTACAAAGGTGTTGATCCAAAGACGGTGCAGTATCTGGCAGGCCATGAGAACAGCAAAACGACTATGGACATCTATGCGAAAGGCAAGTATAATAAACCTGAGAAATTAAGCAGCGTTGTGAATGCTGCATTTGGGCTGCGTTAAACTGCACCAAAAATTTCGCGATTTCGTGGGTTTACCTATGGGTTTACTGAGAGAGGAAAGCCCGAAAAACCGCATGAATACTGGTCTTTTTGGATCAAGGTCAGGTGAGTACGGCCTCAAGGCCGCCCGTCGGGCTCCCCAGTTCTCCAAGCGCTGATTCTTCGATTGCACTTTCAAAAATCCCGCCACAGCAATGTGGCGGGATTTTTTCTTGTACTCCTGCAGCCCCTGCACAACGGAGCGGCACTTGCCTTCACGCCCTCCGTGTGCTACTATATCCCACAACGGCAAATTTCGACAGGAGGTTTTTATGCAGACAAAGGATCTATTGGATTGCAGTCAGGACGTCCTGCGTGCGGAAAAGGCGCTGGAAGTTCAGTATGAGGAGTATTACGAACAGCTGGCCGACCAGCAAAGCCTCTCTCCGGAGGAGCAAGCCGCCCTGCGAAGCGACGTGACCCGGGAGGTGGAGATGCTGGAGGATGCCTCCTCCTGCCTGCGTCAGGCCCATCAGTGGGCCTCCGACAAGGCCGACGAGCTCACCACCCGCCTGCGGGAGGGGCAGGAGAGCTCCCAGCGCAAGGGCCTCTTCCGCCGTGCCCCCGCCAACTCCGTTATCGACCTGGAGGAGGAGCAGGCGGATAGCTTTGCCTCCGGCGTCAACTTTTACAAGGTCGCTTTGATCTGCATCGCCGGCAGCTTTGCGGGCGTGGTGGTGGAGATCCTGTGGTGCCTCTTCCGCAACGGGTATATCGAAAGCCGCTCCGGCCTGGTTTACGGTCCCTTCAACCCTGTCTACGGTATCGGCGCAGTGGTGATGACCCTGGCCCTGTACCGCTATCGCAACCGCAGCTCCTCCATCTCCTTTTTCGGCGGAGCTGTGGTGGGCAGTGTCATTGAGTACCTGCTCTCCTGGGGGCAGGAGACTCTCTTCGGCTCCACTTCCTGGGATTACAGTCGGATGCCCTTCAACCTCGACGGCCGGATCTGCCTGCTCTACTCTTTGTTCTGGGGCATTCTGGGCGTCCTGTGGATCAAAAGCCTCTATCCCCGGGTCGCTCAGGTGATTTTGAAGATCCCCAACCGGTTCGGCAAGGTCCTCACCTGGGTCCTCACCATTTTCATGGTCTTCGACTGCGCCATGAGCCTGCTGGCAGTGGACCGCTGGTCCGAGCGGGTCCGCGGAGAGACCCCCGTCTCCGCCGTGGATGTGTTTTTTGACGAGCATTTCCCAGACAGCCGCATGGAGCGCATTTACGCCAATATGGAATTCGGCACGAATCCAGCCTGATCGGCGCAGCAGAGCGGCGGGCGCTATGCGCCCGCCGCTCTGCTTTCTCTTACGTATAGGACCGCTCCACGTTCACCACGGCGTAGTAATTGCCGTCCAGCGCCCGCACGGCGCTGCGGATTTTCTGCTCCACCTCCTGGTCCGTGAGGCGGAAGCCGAAGGGCACCACCGCGTCGAAGATCAGGTTCGTATGGGTGGGTCCCGCTACCATGCGGAAATCGTGGATGTCGATGGCGTCGTCGATGCAGTGGATCAGGGTCTGGACCCGCCGCCGGGTCTCCTCGGTGACGCCGTCGTCCGTCACCACCGGGTCCATGTGGATCACTGCGTCGCAACCCAGCTTCTCCCGCAGCTCCTTCTCCACGTTGTCGATCTCATCGTGGAGGGCCAGCACGTCCTCGTTGGCGGGCACCTCCGCGTGGAGGGAGATCATCACCCGGCCGGGGCCGTAGTCGTGGACGATCAGATCGTGGATGCCTAGAATGGTGCTGTGGGCCATCACCAGATCCCGGATGCGCTGGACGAACTCATGGGTGGGCGGCGTGCCCAGCAGGGGGTCCAGCGTGTCCCGCACCGCATTGATGCCGGACCAGAGAATAAAGGCCGCCACCAGCACGCCGCACCAGCCGTCGATCTCCAGGCCCGTGAAACGGCCCACCAGCGTGGCGATCAGCACCGCGGCGGTGGCCACACTGTCGCTGAGGGAGTCCATGGCGGTGGCCTCCATGGCGGGAGAGGCCAGCTTCTTCCCCAGCCGCCGGTTGTAGAGGAACATATACAGCTTCACCAGAATGGACGCGCAGAGGATCGCAAAGATCAGCGGGCTGGAGTCCACCGGTTCTGGATGCAGGATCTTCTCAATGGACGTCTTCCCCAGCTCCAGGCCCATCAGCAGGATCAGGACCGATACCGCCAGGCCGGAGACGTACTCCATCCTCCCGTGGCCGAAGGGGTGTTCGGAGTCCGGCTTCTGCCCCGCCAGCTGAAACCCCACCAGTGTCACGAAGGAGGACCCGGCGTCCGACAGGTTGTTGAAGGCGTCCGCCGTGATGGCGATGGACCCGGAGAGGGTGCCCGCCAGAAACTTTCCGGCGAACAGCAGCACGTTCAGGCAGATGCCCACAATCCCGCAGAGGACGCCGTAGGCCCTGCGGGTCTCCGGCTCTTCCCGGGCCGGGTCCGGTTTGATAAACAGCCGCGCCAGCAGTGAGATCAAAGCAGGTTCCTTCCTTTCCATGGGGCCGCGGCCCCGGTGTCTATATCCAGCCGGGCATCTCCGGCCAGGAAAAAGCCGCCCTGCGGCGGCGTGGTTTTGGGCCAGGGTGCGCTTTTCCGTCCCATGGCCGGACCGGTGGAGCGGATCAGTTCCGCTTTCCGGGGATCACCAGCTTCATGTGGCAGCAGAGATCGTCCAAGTCCCGGTCCGTGGCGGCCGGGATCCGAAGCTTGGCCCCGCAGTCCCGGCAGATGAGATCCACGGCGCTGCGGCGGATCTCCATACCGTACCGTCCGCTGCCGCAGGCGCAGGTGATTCCATCCGGCCGGGCGGCGATATCCTTCAGCTCAGACAGGATCTCGTACATGATGACGTTGTCCACAAATGCCTCTTCGCCGTCCTCCTGCTGCTGGTGCTCCTTCTCCGCCAGCACCGCCAGATCCCGCAGGTTTTTCTCCACCGTCCCCTCCGGGCCGATAAAGCAGCAGAATTGCCGCGTCTTGGCGCAGCCCAGGGCGGTGGCGCCCCGGAGCACCCGCTCCGGCGGGCAGTGGGCCTCATGGGTCTCCCCGCAGATGCCGCAGGGGACGTAGATGTGGTACTCTGTCCCGTCGAACTCCACCTTCAGGGCAGACTTGCCGCAGGCGCACTCCACCTCGGCGTTGGATGCCTCCAGCGCAAAGACAGATCGGGTCCCCATGACGGTTTTGCCGCACTGGGGGCAGAGGTATCCAAATGTCCGCATCTCTTCTTTCATGGTATGCGCCTCCTGACCGGGATGTTTCCATTAGATGAAGATTATACCACCACGCGGAACAGTTGTACAGAGTTTTTTGAACATTAGCAGAGGCTAACTGCCCGTTTTCTCTGAAAACAGGTCTGTTCAAGTCGTTTTTTCTGTGCTATGATGGGGCAAAAGGAGGGAGCTGTATGTATCATCTGCTGTCCGTGTCCTCTGCAATGCTCATCTCCTTTTTGATCGGCCTGCTGTTTGCCGCTATGTGTGCCATTGTGGGCCGCCAAAAAGGGTATTCCACTGCATTGTGTATCCTGCTGGGCTTTTTTGGCAGGCTCATTTGCTTGCTTATTCTGATTCTTCTACCAGATCGGATGCAGGAGCAGTACGAGTCCGACCATCTGAAGCAGGAGCTGTCCTCTCTACGCCAACGGATGGCCGAACTGGAGCAGGCTTTGGAACCAACGCCCGCCCCGGAGCCTGCCGCCCCGGCAGCGGATGCTCAAGCAGCGCCCCCCAAGCGTCCGCCGGACGCCCCTGCCGTCTTTCCCGCCCGGACGGAGGAGGTCATCGCCTGCCCCCGGTGTGGCCGCCACCAGAAGGGCAATCGGGATTCCTGCTACGCCTGTGGCCTGCCGTTTCAATATGAACATGAATAAGTACAGGAGGTGCCGCTATGTTTGCTGCGCTGAACCTTGATGCGAACGACGCCTCGATCTCTCCCTCCTGATCGTCATGGCCTGGGCAGTCATCAGCTTCTTCTGTGGCCGTTATGGCCGGGAAAAGGGCTACTCCTTCTGGTTCAGCTTCCTGTTGTGCCTGTTGGGGCAGCTGATCGGTCTGCTGGCAGTGCTCCTGCTGCCGGACATCGCCCGTATCCGTGCGGACGCCGTAGGACGTGACCGCGCCCAGGATCAGGAGATCGCCACATTAAAGGCGCGCCTGGCTGTTTTGGAGAGCGGATCTGGCACACCTGCTGGCACCCGAGTTGAAAGCCCGCCTGCCGCCCCCGCCGTCTTTCCCGCCCGGACAGATGAGGTCATCGCCTGCCCCCGGTGCGGCCGCCGCCAGAAGGGCAATCGGGATTCCTGCTACGCCTGTGGCCTGCCGTTTCGATATGAACAGGAATGACCTTTCAGAGGTCCGGCTTCCGCCGGGCCTCATATTTTTGCCTCTTTGGGACAATCTAGCTACGAAAACTTTCTTCAATTGCGAGGTGGCGCATCATGAATGACAAGCGTCTGGGCCGCCAGACCGTGGCCCTGGCCCATCCCCCCTCCGTCCTCTCCTTTTCCAATATTGGGGGGAAATTCGAGGGCCAGGGCCCCCTGGCGGACTTTTTTGACGAGATCAGCAACGACTCCTTCTTCGGGGAAAAGACCTGGGAGAAAGCAGAGTCCGCCATGCAGAAGACGGTCCTTCAGCGAGCGCTGGAGAAGGCGGAGCTGACGCCGGAGGACCTGGACTATATCCTGGCCGGAGATCTGTTGAACCAGTGTATCGGCTCCTCCTTCGGACTGCGGGACTTCCGGGTGCCCTTCTACGGGCTCTACGGTGCCTGCTCCACCATGGGAGAGAGCCTGAGCCTGGCGTCCCTGCTGATCGACGGCGGCTACGCCGACCGGGCCGCCGCCCTGACCTCCTCCCACTTCTGCACCGCCGAGCGGCAGTACCGGATGCCGGTGCCCTACGGCAGCCAGCGGACGCCCACCGCCCAGTGGACAACCACTGCGGCTGGCTGCACCATCCTGGGCAGCGACGGCCCCGGCCCCTACGTCACCCACGTCACCTGCGGCCGGATCGTGGACAAGGGCATTACGGACGCCAACAACATGGGCGCCGCCATGGCCCCTGCAGCCTACGACACCCTTTCCGCCTTCTTCCGGGACACCGGGTACAAGCCCGCGGACTTCGACCTGATCCTCACCGGTGACCTGGGAGAGCTGGGCCACGCCATCGTCCGGGACTTCTTCCAGCGGGACGGTGTGGACATGGGCCCCCAGTTCCAGGACTGCGGCCTGCTGCTGTATGACCGGAAGCACCAGGATATGCACGCCGGAGCCTCCGGCTGCGGCTGCTCTGCCTCCGTGCTCAACGGCTATCTCCTGCGCAAGATGCGGGAGGGCAAGTGGAAGACCATTCTCTTCGCCCCCACCGGGGCGCTGCTCTCCCCCACCTCTTCTGGCCAGGGGGAGTCCATCCCCTCCATCTGCCACGCCGTGCGCCTGAGCGCCGTCCGGGAGTAATTGGTCAACCTATATAAATTTCGGATAAATTTTTGGCGGATTCGGCAGATTTCTTGTGAAGAACGTGTCTTGACGCTGTCCGTCTACCGTGGTAAAGTGTTCTCCATCAAAGGCAAGGGCGCCTGTGAGACCATCTCACAGACGCCCTTGCCTGTATTTGTTCCAAGGCGCGGCGTGACGCGCGGCCGCCGCCCGTGGTGATTTAGGAGGGAACACGATGTATTCATCAGTCAACACCATCTGGGTCCTGGTAGGCGCGGCGCTGGTCTTTTTGATGCAGGCGGGCTTCGCCATGTGCGAGGCCGGCTTCACCCGGGCCAAGAACACAGGCAACATCCTCATGAAAAATCTCATGGACTTCTGCATCGGCACGCCGGTCTACTGGCTGCTGGGCTTCGGCCTGATGTTCGCCAGCGGCGGGGCCCTGATCGGCGGCCTGGATCCTATGGTCCAGGGGGACTACTCCGCCATCCTGCCGGAGGGCGTGCCCCTGTTCGCCTATCTGATCTTCCAAACCGTTTTCTGCGCCACATCCGCCACCATCGTCTCCGGCGCCATGGCGGAGCGAACAAAATTCCTCTCCTACTGTATCTATTCCTTCTGCATTTCTGCCTTCATCTATCCCATCTCCGGCCACTGGATCTGGGGCGGCGGCTGGCTCAGTGATCTGGGCTTCCACGACTTTGCCGGCTCCACGGCGGTCCACATGGTGGGTGGCATCTGTGCCTGTATCGGCGCCGCCATCCTCGGCCCCCGACTGGGCAAATACGACAAGGACGGCAAACCCCGGGCCATCCTGGGCCACAGCCTCTCTCTCGGTGCCCTCGGTGTGTTCATCCTGTGGTTCTGCTGGTTTGGGTTCAATGGGGCCTCTACCGTCTCCATGACCGGAGACAACACCCTGGTCTCCGCGGGGCTGATCTTCGTCAACACCAATATGTCTGCTGCCGTCGCCTGCTGCGTCACCATGCTGTACACCTGGCTCCGCTATAAAAAGCCAGATGTGGGCATGACGATGAATGCCGCCCTGGCGGGACTGGTGGCCGTCACCGCCGGATGTGATGCGGTTTCCATCGGCGGCGCCGCCATCATCGGCATCGCAGCCGGCCTGCTGCTGCCTATCTCCGTGAACTTCTTTGACTCTGTGCTAAAGATTGACGACCCGGTGGGCGCCATCTCTGTCCATGGCGTCTGTGGGGCCGCAGGTACCTTGCTCACCGGACTGCTGGCAGTGGACGGCGGTGTGTTCTACGGCGGCGGCTTCCATTTCTTCGGCGTTCAGTGCCTGGGTGTAGCGGCCACGGCGGTCTGGACCATTGTCACCATTACCATTGTGTTCCAGGTGCTCAAGCATACCATCGGTCTGCGGGTTTCACCCGAGGAGGAGGTCAAGGGACTGGACATCACCGAGCACGGCCTGCCCACCGCCTATGGCGGCTTTGCCTTTGCCTATGACGATACCCCAGACGGCGCTGCTGTGCTGAATCCTGCCGCCCCGGCCGCCGCGCCGGTCCCGGTGCAGGAGGCGGTGCCGGTGGAGGTGGTCACTGCCCCGGCAGATGCGGTATCCGCTTCCCCCGGCGTCAAGATGACCAAGGTGGACATTCTCTGCAAGATGGAGCGGTTCGATGCCCTGAAGCGGGCCATGTTCGACATCGGCATCACCGGCATGACTGCCATCAACGTCATGGGCTGCGGCGAACAGCGGGGCAAGACCGAGGGCTACTTCCGGGGGGCCAGGGTGGAGGCCACTATGCTGCCCAGCATTCAAGTGTCCATTGTGGTGTGCAGGCTGCCTGTGCGCCTGGTGGTAGAGACCGCCAAAAAAGTTCTGTACACCGGCCATATCGGCGACGGCAAGATCTTTATCTACGACGTGGAGAACGTCATCAAAGTCCGAACCGGAGAAGAGGGATACGGCGCACTCCAGGATGCGGAATAAACATCTCTTTTCGCCCCATGGTTTCATCACGGCCCGGAGATCTGTGTCTCCGGGCCGCACTGCATAATCCCGCCGGAACCGGGCACACTGCTCTTATGAAAAGAGGGGGAGACATCTCATGGAATATCTCAACGCGTTTCTCTGCGGCGGTATCCTGTGCGCCGTGGGACAGATCATCATCGACAAGACTCAGCTGACCCCCGCCCGCATTCTCACCGGATACGTGGTAGTGGGCGTGCTGCTCAGTGCCCTGGGGCTGTATGAGCCCCTGGCCCAGTGGGGCGGCGCCGGGGCCACGGTCCCCCTGACAGGCTTCGGCCACACGCTGGCCAAGGGCGTCCGGGAGGCGGTGGCCTCCGATGGCTGGATCGGCATCTTCACCGGCGGGCTCACCGCTGCGGCGGGGGGCGTCACGGCCGCCGTGGTGGCGGGCGTGCTCATGGCGGCCATCTTCCGGCCGGGGGACAAGCGGTAAGGGAACCGCGGCCGCCGCGGCGTTCGTGCCCGCAGACGCATCAAATTCTGGGTTCAGCCGCCTCCTGCGCACGGCCGAAACCACTTCCCGCCCCATCTGTGCAAGACCTGTCCGTCTCCTATGGCGGGCAGGTTTTGCGCGCTGGGTCTGCAGCTCTAAAAGAGTGGCTGCAGCCACTTTTTTGCGGTCTCAGGGCAACCGTTGCCGCCCTGTTCTTATTTTGTCATTTTTTTGTTGTTCTTTCCTGTCCGGTTTCCTGCTATACTATGGTCACCGACAAAAATCGACAGAAAGGAACATCCGATCATGCGCCGTTTTACCGCACTGCTGCTTGCCGCGCTGATGCTGCTCTCCCTGGCTGCCTGCGGGCAGGGAGCCTCCGCTGGCGGCTCCGCTCAAAATGCCGCCGGAGACCCGACTCCGGAAGAGGAGGCCCCGGAGTTGCCGGAGCCGGAACCCTATGAGATTTCAGACCCCACGGTCATGCCGGAGGGCGGCGTTCGGGACGGTGTCACCTACGCGGCCTATGACGGCATCGTGGAGCACCTGTTCTTCCATCCAGTGGTGGCCTATCCGGAGCTGGCCTTTGACGGAGACGCCCAGGCCAACGGCATTGACGATTACATGGTGACGGTGGATGAGTACAACAAAATCCTCCAGAGTGTCTATGACAAGGGCTACGTGCTGGTGGACATCGGCGATGTGTGGAGCGAGACCACCGGCGAGGACGGTCAGCCTAAGATGGTTCGGAACACCCTCTACCTGCCGGAGGGCAAAAAGCCCCTGATCCTCTCCTACGACGACACCAACTACTATGAATATATGCTTGCCAATGGCTTCACCTACAAGCTGGTGATCGGGGAGGATGGCAAGATCGCCTCCTGGGGCAAGGACCCCCAGGGCAATGAGGTGACCTCCCGGGACCTGGACGCCATCCCCATCCTGGACAAGTTTGTGGAAGAGCACCCGGACTTTTCCCCCTTCGGCGCCAAGGGCTGCCTGAGCCTGACGGGATATCAGGGCATCCTGGGCTACCGTACCCAGACGGATCAGGATGTGGAGTGGACCGCGGAGCGGGAGGCCAACCGCCAGAAGGAGATCGAGGCGGTGAAGCCTATTATCGCAGAGCTCAAGCGCACCGGCTGGACCTTCGGCAGTCACACCTGGGGGCACATCCGCCTGGGCACCAAGAGCCTGGAATCCATCCAGGCGGACACCCAGCGATGGTTTGACGAGGTGGGCAGCCTGATGGGTCCCACTACCATCCTGTTTTACCCTCACGGGGAGCGGCCCGACGGCAACGACTGGCAGAACACCGGCCCGGTGTTCCAATACCTCCAGAGCCAGGGCTTCCGAGTCTTTGCCTCCGTGGGCATTGAGAGCTTCAGCTATATCAAGAAGGATCTCTGCGCCGTCATCTGCGACCGGCTCCACCCGGACGGCACCACCCTGCGCCATTCCAGAGACCGGTACTTGCAATTTTACGACGCAAAGGATATCATGGATGTAACGGTTCGTCCCCAGCGGGAGATCGACTGGGCGTAAGGGGGGAGAGCCACCGTGAAAAGGTGTGTCTATTTGTTTCTGCTGTCCATCCTTCTGGTGGCCGGGCTGACGGCCTGCGGCTCCGGGAAAGCAGAACAGGAGGTTCCCTCCCTGACTGAGATCGAGGGCATGACGAATGATGAAGCCGCTGAGGCCCTGTCCGGTTTTTGCCGCCAGGACATTCTGGACGCCTGGGGAAAGCCGGGCGGCGGCCTGTCCGGCCTGTTCGGGGACATTTATGATGCCCCCACCCTGGGCGGCTGGGTGATCGTCCAGTATGATATCCCGGCCACCACCAGCACGGACACCGACCTGAATGCTCTGCCGGTGAGCTGGGTGTCGCTTCCGGCCGTCAGTTGAGCGCATCTTGCAAAGGAGTGTATTTCCATGACCCGTGAAGAACTGAAGGCCGCGGCCGTCGCCATGCTGGACCGGGCCTACATCCCCTATTCCCACTTCCCCGTGGGCGCCGCCCTGGAGTGCAGCGACGGTACGGTGTTCACCGGCTGCAACATCGAGAACGCCTCCTTCGGTCCCACCATCTGCGCCGAGCGGACCGCGGTGGCCAAAGCCGTCAGCGAGGGGCACCGGGACTTTGTCCGCATCGTGATCGCCGGGCGGAGCCGTGAGCTCTGCGTCCCCTGCGGCGTGTGCCGCCAGGTGCTGCGGGAGTTTGCCCCCAACATCGAGATCATCTGTCTCAACGGCGCCGGAGAGGAGCGGACCTTCACCCTGGAAGAACTGCTGCCCCACAGCTTTGGCCCGGAGTACCTGCAGTGACGGCTCCCGCCGAAGGGGCGCTGCGCATCCTGAAACTGGAGCCGGTGGACTTTTGCTGCGGGGAGGTCCTGGCCGAGTCCCAGATGTGGGTGCTGGCAGAGGACCGGACCGGAAAGCGCCTCTCCCGCCGGATCCCAGCCACCAAGGCCGCGGAGCTGGGCCTTCTCCCAGGCGGTTTCTGCCGCCGGTCGGATCTGCACATCTGAATCAAAACATGCCGCCGGTGCTGAGGCACCGGCGGCATGGGCTTTATACCAGCTTTTCAAAGTAGAAGAAGGTGTCGTCCTCCCCCTTCTTCCGCATACAGGCCGACAACATCTTGTAGGACGCCTGGTTCTCCTTGTAACACTTGGCCACCACCCGGCTCAGATGGATTTTGTACAGGCCCCACTCCGCCACAGCAGCGAAGGCCTCGGTGCCGTATCCGTTTCCGGCGTATGCCTTGTCAATCCGGCAGCCCAGCTCCGCGCCGCCCCGGCAGTCGAACCGGTACAGCACCGCCTCGCCGATGAGCTTCCCATCCAGCCGGACGGCAAAGTTCACCGCCTGCCGGTTTTCAAAATCCCGTTTCGCCACGTCGAAGAAGCTCCGCTCCTCCACCCGGCCGCCCAGGCCGCCCACATCGTCATAGCCCCACCAGCGGTTCCGGTCGGCGTCCAGCACCAGGGCGTTGTAGGCGGGGATATCCGCCTCTGTCAGGGCGGAGAGGGTCAGCCGCTCCGTCTTCAGCTCCGGAATGGCCTGCACGTGGTTCAGCAGCTCATTCTGGGGATCGAACCGGTACTTGGGCGCCAGCCTGGCCGGGCCGTACTGGAGCTTGGAAGTCCTGAGGCCCTTGTCCGCCGCGTCATCCTCCCGGTTGATCCACTGGCAGCCATCGCCAAAGGCGTCGGCGAATGCCTGGACCAGCGCAGGATATACACCGGTATAGGAGTAGAGGGCCTTTTCAATGTGGATGATCAGGGTGTCCCCACACTTTTCCGCCAGGGACAGGGCGATCAGCTTCTCCCCGTCAAACATGCCGCCGGTGAAAAAGTAGGGCTTGCCGGTCATCTTCAGCATCTTCTTGGCCAGCTCCAGCTCATTTTTGGCCTTGGCGTTGCTGTCCTTGGGGAACTCCGCCTCATAGTCCTGCCAGAACTGCTCGATCACCGGTGCGTCCGCCGCCGTCAGGGGGCGGAACTGCGCATCCGGCCACTTGGACCGGAACTTGTTGATGTGGTTCCGCTGGCCGGAGTACCGCCGCCCGGCGAAGAACTGCAAATCCTCCCGGTAATAGACGTAGTCCCGCCAGGTCCGCACATCGCTGACCCGCACATAGGGATACCGGCCCAGCAGCTTGGCGGCCCTGCACTCCGGCACCACAGAGATCACCGGGGGGATACCCCGCTCCAGACAGTCGTTCTCAATGGCCTCCAGGGCCGCATCCTCGTCCCCCTCCGGGCCGGGAACCGGGTAGTCGAAGACTACCTGGCCGTCGATCTCATTGCGGACCACCAGGCATCCGGCAATCTCCGCCCAGGCCGGGTGGAGCGCGGCCTTCCACATGAGCTTGGTGCCCACGGAATACTCACACAGGCCGAACTCACAGGTCTGGTAATACCGCCGGAGGCGGGGGGCCTCCTGCTTTGTCACTGGTTTGAACTCTAGCATACTTTCATTCCTTGTCCTTGATCGTAAAGCACGGGATATGCCTGTGCCGTTTCCTACTCTTCCCGCAAAGTATATGCCCCGCTCCGCAGGGGTGCAGTCGTTTTCGCAACAGCTCTCCGGGCTGTCAGCGGAGAAAACGGCCGCGGGTGCCAGCCCGCGGCCGCTGCGTCACACATCAGTTCATCTGCTTGCGGCGGCTGAGATTCATCGTGCCGTCCTGCATGGCGTTCAGGGAGTCCAGACTCTTGCCGGTGCCCAGCGCCACACAGCTGATAGCGTCGTCGGCAATCACTGTGTGGATGCCGGTCCGGGCCGTCACCAGCTTGTCAAAGCCGGAGACCAGGCTGCCGCCGCCCGTCATGACGATGCCGTTGGTGGAGATGTCCGCCACCAGCTCCGGCGGCGTCCGCTCCAGTACGGAGTGGATGGCCTCCATGATCCGCTCCACCGGCTCCTCAAAGGCATCCATCATCTCCGTGGAGCTGACGGTGACCACCTTGGGCAGGCCGGTCAGCAGGCAGCGGCCCTTCACGTCCATGGTCTCCTCCTCGTCCTTGGGGAAGACACAGCCGATCTGCTTCTTCATCTCCTCAGCGGTGCGCTCGCCCACCAGCAGGTTGTGCTTGCGGCGCATGTACTTGACCACGGCCTCGTTCAGCTGGTCGCCGGCGATCTTGATGGAGGCGCTCTCCACCACGCCGGACAGGGAGATGACAGCGATGTCCGCGGTGCCGCCGCCGATGTCCACCACCATGTGACCGTCGGGCTGGGTGATGTCGATGCCAGCGCCGATGGCTGCGGCCACCGGTTCTTCAATGAGGTAGACCTTCCGGGCGCCAGCTTGGATGCCCGCGTCGATGACGGCGCGCTCCTCGACCTCCGTAATGCCGGAGGGCACGCAGATGATGACCCGGGGCTTGAAGAAGGACACGCCCGCCACCTTGTGGATAAACTCCCGCAGCATCCGCTCCGTCATGTCGTAGTCGGAGATGACGCCCTCCCGCAGGGGGCGGATGGCGATGATGTTGCCGGGGGTCCGGCCCAGCATGGCCTGAGCCTCCGCGCCCACCTTCAGCAGCTTGCCGGTTGTCTTGTCCATGGCCACCACGGACGGCTCGTTCAGGACGATTCCCTTCCCCTTTACATATACCAAAACCGACGCGGTACCCAGATCGATACCGATATCCTTCGTCATGGACATACTGACTCCACCTCATTTGATCTTTCTGTCTTATAGTATAAGCGGTTTTCCCGCGAACAATCATACAGTCTTTATTATACTGGCAGTTTCCTGGGAATGCAACACTAATTTGTGAACAATTTCCACCGATTCAGGCCTTTTTCCCGCTGTCCCTCTCCAGCGGCGTCAAGGCCGCTGCGGCGCAGACCACGTCTGCCGCTCCGGCCTCCCGCAGCACCCGGGCGCACTCTGCCAAGGTGGCGCCGGTGGTGCAGATGTCGTCCACCAGCAGGATACGATGTCCCGAGATCCGCTCCGGGTCCACCGCCTCATAGACCCCCAGCACATTGGCCCGGCGGGCGGCAGCTTCCTTCAGTCCCGACTGGGCGGGGTTGTGGACGGTCTTGCGCAGCAGCGGCAGCGGCTTCGTCTCCCACAGGCGGCAGGCGCTCTCCGCCAGCAGGCGGGCCTGGTCATACCCCCGCTGACGCAGGCGCCTGGGGCTGACAGGTACCCAGGTCACCGTGTCGAACGCTCCGGAGAAGTGCTCCGCCGCGCACCCGGCGATCAGCTCTCCCAGGGGCGCCGCAGCAGAGGACATCCCCCGGAACTTGAAGCGGTGGAGCCCCTCTCGGGCCAGGCCCTGGTACCACAGAGGCGCCGCGCAGAGAAAGCCGCCGGGCCCCCGGCGCAGGGCGTCGGCTCCCTCCGTCCAGGGAAGCTCCCCGCGACAGGTGCCACAGATGCCCGGTCTGTCCAAAACACGGCCGCAGAAGGGGCACTTGGCTGGGAAGATGAGGTCCAGGAGGGCGGACAGCAGGCTCATCGTTTCTCTGCCTCCGCCAGCAGTTCGTCATACGTGGTATGCAAAGCGTCACGGATACCCCGGAGCTGGGAAGCCTTGATATGCTGAGCCCCTCGTTCAATCTTCACCAGCGATTCCCGGGTGATTTCCACGCCCTCCAGCTGGAGCAGGCGGACCAGTGCCATGGGCTTGATGCCTCGATTCTTTCGGATCCGCCGAATATTGGCTCCAATCCGGATGTCCTGCTTGATCTTCTGCTCCTCCATAGACGCCTCCGCAACAGGACCTGTTTCGGTCCGATTTTGCTTTATTCTATGGAGGAAAGGTAAAAAAATGGGACCCATATGGGTCCGTGTTGCACGCCTGTTCTATGAAACCGTTGGCGTCAGTTTCCATCTGCAAAACTCAGCCATGACGGCTGGGCGGATACGCAGGGGACGCCGGATGGCGGCCTCGGGGTGTCTGCTCCCGCAGGGGCTGGTCCAGCAGGGATACAGCCCCCGTTTCCCTTTTGGAAAGACAAAAGAGAAACGGGGGTGCATCTGCCCAGCCAGCAGCATAACTGCCCGTCCCGCGTCCAATGGGACGCACCCCATCCTCCACCGGCAGCAAACCTGGCGGCCTTTATCTCTCCGCCGGATCCGCAAAATGTGCCAGCCTCCACCGGAGGCCGGAATACCGCCGCTGCTGACGGTCGTTGGCCGCCATGGCCCGGATGGCCGCGTCGTCCCCCACCACGATCAGAAGCTCTCTTGCACGGGTCAGGGCCGTGTACAGCACCCCCCGCACCATCAGGGACGGCGCTGCCGGCATGGCCGCCAGCACCACGCACTGGTACTCGCTACCCTGGGCCTTGTGGACCGTCATGGCATAGGCCAGATCGATCTCATTGAGCATATCCAGCGTGTACGTGGCGATCCGGTCATCAAAGTTCACCACCAGCAGCTCTCCGGACGGGTCGATCTCCACGATCCTTCCCACGTCTCCGTTGAACATGCCGGTGCCCACGGTGCCGTCCGCCTTTTCCCATACCACGTTGTAGTTGTTTTTCGTCTGCATGATCCGGTCTCCGGTGCGGAACAGCCGCTCTCCCCACTGGATCTCCCGTTTGTCCGCCGCCGGCGGGTTCAGCGCCGCCTGAAGACAGCGGTTCAGATTCTCCGTGCCGCTGGGCCCCTTCCGGGTGGGCGTCAGCACCTGGATCTGGTCCGCCGGGATGCCCATGTGGTCCGGCAGCCGGGTTTTGCACAGCTCCACCACCGTGGAGAGGGTCCGCTCCCCATCCCGGCGGCAGAGGAAGAAGAAGTCTCCCTGGTTGTTGGCCAGCTGGGGCGGCTGGCCCAGATTCACCGCGTGGGCGTTGCGGATGATGGCCGACTGCTCCGCCTGGCGGAACACCTCCCGGAGGAACACCGTCTCCACCCTGCCGCTGCGGATCAGGTCGGAGAACACGTTTCCCGCCCCCACGGAGGGCAGCTGGTCCGCATCCCCCACCAGCACCAGCCGGGTGCCGGGCCGCAGGGCCCGCAGCAGAGCGGAAAACAGCGCCAGGTCCACCATAGACATCTCATCCACGATCACCGCGTCCGCCTCCAGCGGCTCCTTTTCCGTCTTTTGGAACGTCACCTGATGGGTGACGTCGTTCCAGCTCATCCCCAGCATCCGGTGGACCGTCTGGGCCTCCATGCCGGTCAGCTCGCTCATGCGCTTGGCCGCCCGCCCGGTGGGGGCCGCCAGGACGATCTCCAGGCCCATCCGCCGGAACAGGGCCACGATGCCCCGGACTGTGGTGGTCTTGCCGGTGCCGGGGCCTCCCGTGAGGACCAGCACCCCCGTCCGGGCGGCCAGCTCCACCGCCTGCCGCTGCAGGGGCGCATAGGTGATGCCCTGCTGGGCCTCCAGCTCGTCCACCGCCCGGCCCGCCTGGGCGCTGCAGTCTGTATCCGCAGCCAGCAGCCCCGCCAGGCGGATGCAGGCGGAACACTCCGCCTCCCACAGCCGCCGGAGGTAGCAGGCCTCCACATTGGCCACCTGTTCCTGGACCACCGCGCCCCGTTCAATGAGGCTGTCCAGAGCCTGCTCCACCAGCTCCGCCCCGCTGTCCAGCAGCTGGGTCGTGGCGGAGATCAGCTTGTTCCGGGGCAGGAACACGTGGCCGTTGTTTTCATTGTGGCTCAGCTCAAAGGTCACCGCCGCCTGGAGCCGCTGGTCGCTGTCCGCAGCCAGCCCCATGCCCATGGCGATCCCGTCGGTGACGGAGAACTCCACCCCGCACGCCTCGCCGGAGAGGAGGTAGGGATTCTCCCGCACCTTCTCCAGCGCCGCGTCGCCGTACTGCCGCCGCAGCTCCATAGCCAGGACAGGAGGCAGCTGGTACTGGGCCAGAAAGGCCATCAGCCGCCGCAGGCCCATGTGCTGGCGGAAGCTCTCCGCGATCTCCTGGGCCTTGCGGGCGGTGACGCCTTTGAGCGTGGTCAGGCGCTCCGGCTCCCGCTCCAGAACGTCCAGGGTCTCCGCCCCGAACCGCTCCACAATCCGCCGCGCGGTGGCGGGGCCCACCCCCTTGCAGATGCCTGAGGAGAGATAGCTGAAGATCTCCTCCTCGTCCTCCGGCAGGCTCCGCTCCAGCTCCACCGCCCGGAGCTGTTCCCCGTGCTGGGGGTGGGTCTCCGGCACGCCGGAGACCGCCAGGTGCTCTCCCGGCGCCACGCAGGGGATACAGCCCACCACCGTAATCACCTCACCCTCCTCCGTCAGGAGGCGCAGGACCGTATAGCCGTTCTCGGCATTTTGAAAAATGATGCTATGTACCGTTCCCTCACAGGTGACCAGCTCTTCCATGCTCTTCCTCTTTCGTATGCTCGTTTTCGTCCAGGCGGATCACGGCGCCGTCCGTCAGCGCCACCCCCGGATCCCGGTCCGCCAGATAGGCCGCCAGCGCCCGGGCGTCCCGGGTCAGCCCGCAGTCCGCCAGCACGATTCTGGCCCCGGGCAGGCGCCCCCGCAGGCGCCGCAGCTCCCGCACGTCCGCCTCCATGGCCAGGGCCTCTCCCCGCAGGGGCAGCACCAGCAGCAGCCCCGGCACTGCCGGCCGCCCCGCCCGGAAAAAGGCCCCTGCCACGATCCACACCAGGGTGGTCACGCCCACCGCGGAGAGGAACGCGATCAAACCGTCTTGCAGCAATGTCATCCCAAATCACCTCGGGATAGTGTATGCAAAGGGGCAGATTCGGTGTTCCGGGGCGGGAGTGTTTGGGGTGCGTCCCATTGGACGCGGAATGGCAGCTATGATGATAGCTGGGCAATGCACCCCCCATTTTCTTTTCGGTCTTGCCGAAAAGAAAACGGGCCGTGCACGGTCCAAAAGAAAAGGCCGCTTGGACGCGCTCCGGTGCAGTGGCCCTCCGCGCTGACGGGGGTCGGCGTACCGGTGCCTGCTCCGATTTTGCCTAGCCTTCGGGCACGCTTAGGTCTTCTGCGGTTCCCCCAACTGCCGACCCGTGGCGGATGGTGCGGAGGTCGTCGGGGTGCAAGATCGCATTTGACCAGCTTCTCTTTCCGCGCGTTCCGCTTCGCTACGCGCTGGCTGGTTCTCCGCGGAAGCGTGAGCGGCAGCGGAAAGCGAAGCAGGGGTATCCCTGAACCTCCCCGGGCCTAAGGATTCCCCAAGGGCGGTGCGTTTCCGTCCCTGACTTCTGCAAGGGAGTGCCAACCATCCCCCGCCGGCGGCAGGAGGTCTGCGCTGGCGCAGACCGACCCGCCGAAGCGCTTTTTCTCTTCCACCGGGCGCGGCGCATTCTCTTTTTGGCGCAACCAAAAAGAGAATGGGGGGTGCATCCCGCCGGACAAGCCCCCTGCGGGAGCAGAGATCCCCGAGGCCGCCGCGACGGCGGCCCATCTCATGTTACCCCCGCTTGTCGCTTCGCCCCACCAGATAGTCGATGGTGACGCCGAAGTGGTCCGCCAGTTTCCAGACGTTTTCCAAATTCGGCAGATTGGCCCCTCTTTCAAACCGCTGATAATGTGATTCCGCAACCCCAATAGCTTCCGCTACCTGCACCTGTGTTTCGCCTCGTTCTTGACGTAGTGCACGTATCCGGTCCTTAAAAATGATTTCCATTGAATGCTCCTCTTGACACTAAAAATTTTTAGTGTTATTATCTTATCGTGCACTACAAAACTTTAGTGTTTTGAAAGGTGGTTTCTATGTCAGACTTTATGATATGGCTTTATCTCCACTACATCAAGCCCTACCTGGACACTGTCCCAGCGGACGACTATAACTTCCACATGGATATGATTCATAACGAGTTGGGTTATCACGCCTTGGAAAGCTATGAAAAAAACCTGGAGTTCACCGCCATCCACGCTTTCCTGCTGGGCCTGCGCACCGGCCGGGGCCTGCCCCGGGAGTGATTCACCGCCCGATGCCCAGCTCCCCCAGGATGGCTTCCTCTCTCGCCCGCATCCGGGCCTTCTGGGGCCCCTCGTCCAGATGGTCGTACCCCAGCAGGTGCAGAACAGAGTGCACCACCAGATAGCTCAGCTCCCGCCGTTTGGCGTGGCCGTACTCCCTGGCCTGGGCCGCCACATGCTCCATGGAGATCACCATGTCCCCCAGGGGCACCAGGCCGGTGCCCGGGTCCGCGTCCTCCGGTGCGGGCAGCTCCCCGGGCCGAAGGTCGAACTCCGGAAAGCTCAGCACGTCCGTAGAGGCGTCCACCTGCCGCATCTCCCGGTTGATTTCGTGAATGCCGCTGTCGTTCGTCAGCAGCACGTCCACCTCACAGGGAACGTCCACCCCCTCCGCCGCCAGGGCGGTGCGGATCACCTTGCGGATCAGGGCGCAGTTGCCCTCACTGGCGGCGCCGGGCACGTCGGCGGTGACGGGGATATAATGCCGCTTCGCCATCACTTCCGCCCCTTTCCGCCGTTTTTCGCGGTCTCGTACCGCTCATAGGCCTCCACAATCCGCTGAACCATCACATGGCGGACCACGTCGGCGTTGGTCAGCTCGCAGATGCCGATGCCCTCCACGTCCCGCAGGACCCGCATGGCCTCCTTCAAACCGGACGCCTTGCCGTCCGGCAGGTCGATCTGGGTCACGTCGCCGGTGATGACGATCTTGGACCCGAAGCCCAGCCGGGTCAGGAACATCTTCATCTGCTCCCGGGAGGTGTTCTGTGCCTCGTCCAGGATGATGAAGCTGTCGTCCAGCGTCCGGCCCCGCATATAGGCCAGAGGGGCCACCTCAATGTTGCCCCGCTCCAAATACTTCTGATAGGTCTCCGCCCCCAGCATGTCGAAGAGGGCGTCGTACAGCGGCCGCAGGTAGGGATCCACCTTTGATTGCAGGTCCCCGGGCAGGAAGCCCAGCCGCTCGCCGGCCTCCACCGCCGGACGGGTCAGGATGATGCGGTTCACCTGCTTGTCCCGAAACGCCTGCACGGCGGCGGCCACGGCCAGATACGTCTTGCCGGTGCCCGCCGGGCCCACGCCGATGGTGACGGTGTTCTTCAGGACGGACTTGATATACTCCTTCTGACCGATGGTCTTGGGCTTGATGGGCCGGCCCTTGGCGCTGATGCACAGTACGTCGCCGGTGAGCTCGGTGATCTGGGACTCCTTGCCGCTGCGCACCAGGCCGATGACGTAGCGGACGTTCTGCTCCCCGATGGCCTCCCCCCGCGAAGAGAGGGTCAGCAGGGCCTGGATGGCCTTGCAGGCCAGCATGGTGTCCTCCGGCTCTCCCTCCACCCGGAGCTCCCCGTCCCGGTTCACCACCGTGACGGAGAACTCCTGCTCCAGCAGGCGGATGTTCTCGTCAAAGGATCCAAAAATATTCACGGCCTGCTCCAGCCGCTCAATGCTGATTCGCTGTTCCAAGGTATCACTCCTGTATCTCCCGGGCATCAGCCGCCCGATTCTTCTGTGGGGTCTGTGTAGATGGGCACAGCCCGGCCGATCTCCTCCACACACTCCGCCGTCAGTGTTACCAGCAGTCCGTCCCCCTCCCGGCGAGAAGTGCACAGGGTAGAGCTGACGGTGCCGTAGGGGTCCACCAGAGTGTGGAGGTAGTCCGTGAGGATCGCCTCACCCCGGCTCTCCGCCTGGGCGGCGGAGACCTCGGCGGGGACCGTCTCGTAAAAACGAAAGGTCTCCTTCACAAAGGTGACCGGCAGCGGCAGCCCGAACAGGGACCACTGGGTCCTTTCGGTTATTTTATCATAGTTTCCCGTCCCGATGCTACTGTTTAAAAAGAATTTTACCCGATTTGTCCCAAAGACCAGAGAGTAGCCCTGTTTCTCCTCTCCGGTGTACTGCTTTTCCGCCACCGTCAGAGGCATTACTGTGGAGAGGGTGTACCAGGTCCGGGCCTCCACTTTCCCCATGCCGGTCAGGACCCGGGCGCCCACGGTCTCCGTGTCCTCCACGCCGGAGATCAGCAGCTCGCCCGCCTCCACCGACGTCCCGGGCAGCACGCACCGGACCCCATCCATCGCCTGGATGTCCAGGATCAGCCCGTCCCGGCGGGCCACCACGTTGGTGGGCTCCCGCTCGTCCACCGGCTCCGGCGCCTCCACCCGCTCCCGCACCTCTACATAGGCCCGGCAGCCGGAGACGTTCACTGTGATCCACAGCAGCTCCGGAATCTCCAGCAGCACATGGTTGCGGATGTCCTCCGTGTCCAGGGAGATGCCGAAGGTCCCGATCCCCACCCCCTGCCGCTGCAGCGCCCGCAGGATCTCCTCGTCTGTGACCCGCTGGTTCCCCTCCACCGTGAAGTCCCAGATGAAGAAGGAGCCGAAGAACAGCAGTGCGCTGCACAGGGTCAGTCCCGCCAACAGCGCGTGCCGCCGCCGGAACCGGCCCAGGAAGAAGGGTACGCCCTCCTTCCGCACCACGGTCAGCCGGCAGTCCAGCTGTTTCACCGCCCGGCGCAGGGCGTAGTAATCCCGCCGGTTCAGCCGGCAGGTGAAGGCAGTCTCGGACTCCCACTCCATATCCCAGAAGGCCAGGTTCCGGGCGCCGCACAGATTCAGCACCCGCTCTGGAAAGGGGGTCTCCACCCGGATCCGGACCTGGCCCTGGAGCCGGTTGACGATCTGATTCAGCATGGTGTCACCTCACCCACTCCACGGCGGCAATGTCCCCGCCGATCCGCAGCTCCTCCGCCGTCATGGCCATCAGGGCCAGGCGGGCGCCCCGGACCCGCAGCACGCCGCCGGTGGTGTTTACGTCGATCTGCTCGTCGCTGTACGCCAGGATGCCTGTGTGGTGCTCCAGATACAGCTGGCGGCTGCCCATCATCTCCAAGTGGGGCAGGCCCGCCACCAGATCTGCCGGCAGGTCGAACAGCTCCGCCACCGTGTCCAGCACGCCGCCGTTTCGGTCCTTTCGATTCCGCTCCATACGTTCACCTCTTCCCGACTGTATGCACAAACGTCCCGCAACATGCCGGGGCATAGTGTCCCCCGCTCCGGCATAGGGTGTGGAGAGGTGATGCGGGATGCGGATTCGATGGCGGATACTGGCCTGCCTGTGCCTCGGCGGCCTGCTGGTGTGGTTTCTGGCGGACGCCGGGGCCGTGCGGGACAGTGTGGCGGAAGCTTTGGCCCTCTGTGCCCGTTCCGTGGTCCCCTCCCTGTTCCCCTTCCTGGTGGCCTCCTCAGCGCTGCTGGCTCTGGGGTTCGGGGAGCTGGCCGCCCCCTGGCTGGCGGGGCTGATGGAGCCGCTGTTCCGGGTCCCCGGTGCCGGCAGCGCTGCGCTGGTGCTGGGGCTGGTGGGGGGCTACCCCATCGGCGCCAAGACGGCAGCAGACCTCTACCGGGAAAATCTGGTCTCCCGGGAGGAGGCGGAGCGGCTGCTGGCCTTCTGCAACAACTCCAATCCGGTGTTCCTCATCAGTGTGCTGGGCGTGGGGGTGTTCGGCAGTGTGCGGGCCGGGGTGTGGCTGTGGCTGATCCATGTGCTCTCCGCCCTTCTGACGGGACTGGTGTTTCGGGGCAGCGGAAAATCCGCTTCCCGGCAGGAGCTGACAAGGCGTCCTCCTTTCCGGGCTGTCAGCTTTGCGGAGGCCTTCACCGGGGCTGTCCGGTCCTCGCTTGCCGGGATTCTGTCTGTGTGCGCCTTCGTGGTGTTCTTCTATGTGCTGGCGCAGCCTCTCACCGCCGTGGGCGGCCGCCTGGGGGCGGTCCTGGTGGCGGCGCTGGAGCTCTTCTCCCTGACGCCCCTGCTGACAGCTGATGCCTTCGGCTTTCTTCTGGCGGCGGCAGCAGCGGGCTGGGGCGGCCTCTCGGTCCTGTGTCAGACGCTGGCGGTGCTGGAGGGCAGCGGCCTGCGGCTGCGGAACTGCTTCCTGGGCAAGGTGGTGCAGAGTGCCTTCTCCCTGCTGCTGGCCGCTTTGCTGGTGGGCTACGTGCTGGGATAAAAACAGCCTCCCTGTTGTCGAAGCCGATAACAGGGAGGCATATTTTGTCGTGAAATTCCGTTTTGTGATGGAATTACCGCTGGCCCTTGTCGTAGGGAATGCCCTCCGCCTTGGGGGCACGGGACTTCTGAGATGTGAAGGCCAGCACCACCAGAGAGATGACATAGGGCAGCATGTTATACACGGAGCTGGGCAGGTTCAGATTGCTCAGCAGGTCGAAGCCGCTGTACACATTGCCCAGGGCCCGGAAGAAGCCGAACAGCAGCGCCGCCAGGGCGATGCGGGTGGGCTTCCACTGGCCGAAGATCATCACCGCCAGGGCCAGGAAGCCGAAACCGGCCACGCCGTTTTCAAACTTCCACTCGCTGACGCCCGCGATGATATACACAATGCCGCCCAGGCCGCCCAGCACGCCGGAGATCAGTACGCCGGCGTAGCGCATCCGGTAGACGTTGATGCCCACGGAATCCGCTGCCTGGGGATGCTCGCCGCAGGCGCACAGCCGCAGGCCGAAGCGGGTCTTGTACAGCACCACATAGGCGATTACCAGGGCGATCACCGCCAGCAGCATGCACCAGTTGAACTCAAAGCCGCCGATGTTCACCAGGAATGCCTTGCGGCCGTCCAGGTACTGGATGGTGGAGGACACGTTGTCCGGATCGGCGGCGGTGTTCATGGCCTTCACGAACACGGTGGCCGCGGCGGTGCCCAGCAGGTTCATGGCCGTGCCCACCAGTGTCTGGTCCGCCTTGAAGTTCACGGCCGCCACCGCCAGCAGCAGGGAGTAGATCATGCCCAGCAGGATACTGGCCAGCACCGTCAACAGCACCACCACAAAGGCGGAGGTGCCTGCAGGCAGGAACTTCATCATCAGCGCACCGCCCAGGGCGCCCATGACCATGATGCCCTCCAGGCCGATGTTGATGACGCCGGAGTGTTCAGAGAAGCAGCCGCCCAGCGCCACCAGCAGCAGGACGGAGGCGAAAATCAGCGTGTATTGCAGCAGCAGTAACATTACGCCTTCCCTCCTTCCTCAGAGCCGGGCCGGTCTTCCTTTGCCCGCCGCTTTTCATCCCGCCGGTCCAGCCGGCTGTTCATAAAGACCTTGAAGAACAGTACGAAGCCGCACAGGTAGATAATCAGGGCGGAGATCAGATCAGAGATCTGGGCGGAGTACATGGTCTTGTCCACATACGCGCCGCCGTTGGTGATGTGCTGAATGAAATACGAGGAGAAGATAGCGCCGATGGGATTCAGTCCGCCCAGGAAGGCGGCGGCGATGCCGTTGAAGCCCATGGCCGGCACCGCGGACTGTGTGACCTGCCACTGCTCGAATCCGGTGAGGAACAGCGTGGCCGCGCCCATGCCGGCAAGGCCGCCGGCGATGGCCATGGTGAGGATGATGTTTCGCTTCTCCTTCATGCCGCAGTACTTGGCCGCAAACTTGTTGCAGCCGGTGGCCCGCAGCTCATAGCCCAGCTTGGTCTTCTCCAGCAGGACCCAGATGCCCACGGCCACGATCACCGTCAGGGGGATGGCGATGGTCACATACTGGTTGTCGGAGAACAGGGCGCCCAGGCCCAGAGAGGGCAGGATGGCGTCGGGATTCGTGCTGCTCAGGGTGAAGGTGTAGGGACTGGCTGTCTCCTTCACCTGGGACAGCAGGGCGTTCACCAGATACAGGCTGATCCAGTTGAGCATGATGCAGGAGATGACCTCATTCACATTGCGGTACGCCTTCAGGAGCCCGGAGATGGCGCCCAGCACCGCACCGGCAGCAATAGCCGCCAACAGGCACACGTACCAGGGCAGCCCGAAGCCCAGGGCGCAGTACAGGCTGGCGCCGGCGCCGATGACGTACTGGCCGGCGGCGCCGATGTTGAACAGGCCCACCTTATAGGCGAACAGCACCGACAGGCTGCACATCAGCAGCGGCGCGGTCTTCACCAGCGTGTTGCCCAGATACCGCAGCCGGGCCGCGGCGCTGGGATAGTACAGGAAGTTCTCCACAATGGTGCGGATGGCCTCTCCCGCGCCGGCGGGGTTGATAATCAGCAGCACGATGTAGCCGATCAGCAGGCCCAGCACGATGCACAGCAGGGATGCCAGCAGGGACTGGAATCCCTTGTTCCGCAGGAGGGATGATTTTTCTTGTCTCATGGTTTCTCAAGCCCCCTTCCGCTTGGCGCCGGCCATGTACAGGCCCATCTCTTCCGCCGTGGTGGTCTTGGGGTCCAGCTCGCCCACGATCTCGCCCTCATAGATCACCAGGATACGGTCGGACAGGGACATGACCTCGTCCAGCTCCAAGCTCACCAGCAGCACCGCCTTGCCGGCGTCCCGCTGGGCCACGATCTGCTTGTGGATATACTCGATGGCGCCCACGTCCAGGCCGCGGGTGGGCTGCACGGCGATCAGCAGCTCCGGGTCCTTGTCGATCTCCCGGGCGATGATGGCCTTCTGCTGGTTGCCGCCGGACATGCTGCGGGCCACTGTGACAGGCCCCTGGCCGGAGCGGACGTCGTACTGCTCGATCAGGCGGTTGGCGTACTCGCGGATGGCCTTGCGCTTCAGGAAGCCCGCCTTGCTGACGAACTGAGGCTCAAAGTACCGCTGGAGCACCATGTTGTCCTCCAGGGTGTAGTCCAGCACCAGGCCGTGCTTGTGGCGGTCCTCCGGGATGTGGCTCATGCCCAGCAGAGACCGCTGCCGGATGGGGGCGCGGGTGATGTCCTGGCCGCAGAGCGTGATCTTGCCGGACTCCAGGGGCTCCAGGCCCGTCAGGCCGTAGATCAGCTCCGTCTGGCCGTTGCCGTCAATACCGGCAATACAGACAATCTCTCCCGCCCGGACCGTAAAGGAGATATTCTTCACAGCATTGTTGTTATGGAGCTTGGAGGCCACAGTCATACCCTCCACCACCAGGATGGGATCCTTGGGCTTGGAGGGCTCCTTGTGGACTGCGAACTCCACGTCCCGGCCCACCATCATGCGGGACAGCTCTTCACGGCTGGTCTCGGCGATGTTCACCGTGCCGATGTATTTGCCCTTCCGCAGGACCGTGCAGCGGTCCGCCACGGACATGATCTCATTCAGCTTGTGGGAGATGAACAGGATGGATTTGCCCTCTGCCGCCAGGTTCTTCATGATCTGCATCAGCTCGTCGATCTCCTGCGGCGTCAGCACAGCGGTGGGCTCGTCGAAGATCAGGATCTCATTGTCCCGGTAGAGCATCTTCAGGATCTCCGTGCGCTGCTGCATGCCCACGGTGACATCCTCCACCAGTGCGTCCGGGTCCACCTGCAGGCCGTACTTCTCCGACAGGGCCAGGACCTTCTCCCGGGCCTCCTGCTTCTGCAGGAAGCCGTTCTTGCAGGGTTCCACGCCCAGGATGATGTTGTCTAAAATGGAAAAGCATTCCACCAGCTTGAAGTGCTGGTGGACCATGCCGATCCCCAGTGCGTTTGCATCGTTCGGGTCCTTGATCTGCACCACCTGGCCGTCTTTTTTGATGACGCCCTCCTCCGGCTGGTACAGGCCGAACAGCACGCTCATCAGCGTGGACTTTCCGGCGCCGTTTTCTCCCAACAGCGCGTGGATCTCGCCCCGCTTCAGTTGGAGCGTGATGTTGTCGTTTGCGACAATTCCCGGAAAGCGCTTGGTGATATTCAGCATTTCAATGGCATATGGCTGTTCCAAGCTTACCGCCCTCCTCCTCTTGTATAGTGTATTTATTGTACTATATCTTCCGGAATATTTCAAAGAAAAAATGCAGGAATATCAGGTTTGTTTTGTAAAATTTGTCCAGAGGCAAAAAAAGAGGACGGGATTGCTCCCGTCCTCTTCCTGCAAAGACTCTGATCCTTACTTGATGTTGCCGGCAAAGTTCACCGTGATGGTGGTTGCGGGCATGGCGGAGATGTCGTTGGAAACGGTGACATCGCCGTCGTACATGGCCTTCACCAGGGCCTTATAGTCGTCCTGGGTGAAGCCGTCGCCCCACTGGGTGGTCTCCATGGGCAGCTGGACATAGTTGGCGGTGGGATCATCGCCGTTCACCAGGCCCAGGGTCTCCACCTGGCCGCCGTAGTTGGCAAAGTTGCCTGCCACGACCTCGCCCAGCATGTGCTTGACGGTCTCGGCCAGACCCTTCATGGCGGAGGTCACGCACATGCCCTCGCCATAGGTGTCGATGTTGGCGGACTGGTCCACGTCCACGCCGATCAGCTTGCCGCCGACCTTGGCAGCAGCCTCAGCCGCGGAGGTGTAGATGCCGCCGCCGCTGGCGAAGACGACCTCCACGCCCAGGGTCTGATACCAGTTGTCCATGTAGGCGGTGATATCGCTGTCGCCATAGAACTGGTTGCCATAGGCATACTCCATCACGACCTGGTCGGCGATGCCCATCTCCACGGCAGCAGCGTCAGCGCCCTGCACGAAGCCATAGCCGAACCGCTGCACGGCGGGAACGGCCATGCCGCCCAGCACGCCCAGGTGGGTGTAGCCCAGCTTCACGGCGGCGTAGCCGGCCATGTAGCCGCACAGCTCTTCCTGATACACAGCGCAGTACACGTTGGAGGGCACGGTGTAGTCCTCGCCCAGATCGCCCTGCGCCACGTCCAGCGCGATGAAGGTCACGTCGGGATACAGCTCCGCGGTCTCCTTGATGGTCTCGGCAAAGGCGTAGCCGGGCATCACGATGACGTTGTAGCCGTCAGCCACAGCGGCGTCCACCATGGCCACACGCTCGGCGGTGGAGTCACCGGCGGGCTTGTAGTACTCGAACTGCAGGCCCTCGGCGTCACAGAACTCCTGGCAGGCCTCATAGGTGGTCTGGTTGAAGGACTGGTCGGTGATATCGCCGTAGTCAGTAATCATAGCCACCTGATAAGCGGCGGTCTCGGCGTTGCCGCCATCCTCCGCATCGGCGCCCCCGTCAGCGGCGGTGTCGTCCCCGCCGCCGCAGGCGACCAGGGACAGGGACATCACCAATGCCAGGAGCAATGCAAGAAACTTCTTCATTGGAATCTACCTTCCTTCGTTTTGTTATCCGCGCGAAAATCTCTCCGCGCAGGATGACCTCAACGGGTCAGGCCCATTATAACAACTCTTCCTGAGGATTGCAACCGCATTTCCAAATTGTTTTCTTTTTCGCCACATTTTGTTGAAATTTTTATGAATTTCGGATATCTTTTTTACGGTTTTGTAAAAAGCAGAACCAATTCTGCAAAATTTTTGCTGTGGTTTGTCACAGCTCTGTTTCCATTGTCACCGGTCATTTCCCGGAGAGGTTCGGCCTGTGCCGGACCGGGAAAATATGGAAAAGATGCTCCGCGTCCCGGCCCGGCGGCTTTGCCGGCGGGCCTCCCGCTTTCACCTTTGCCGAAAGTCGCCGCTGCGGCGGGCCGATTAACTATGAAGGGGGGACTCAACGTCCCCCTTCATGCTTCCCCTGCGTGGCCGCGGGGTCTGATTCTTCTTTTTTGAACTCGCCTTACTTCTTCTCCATCTCCACAGCAACGCCCAGGGCGATCTCCATCATCTGGGTGAAGGTGGTCTGGCGGTCGGCGGCAGGCAGCTCCTCGCCGGTAATCAAGCTGTCGGAGATGGTACAGATGGCCAGGGCCCGCTTGCCCGCCTCGGCGGCGTTGCAGTACAGGGCCGCGCTCTCCATCTCTACGGCCAGCACGCCCATCTTGCCCCAGTCCAGAGTGTTGCCCGCCTTGTTGTAGAACACGTCGGAGCTGAGCAGGCTGCCCACATGGGGCTCGATGCCGAGCTTCCGGGCTACCGTCACGGCGGTCTCCAGCAGGGTGAAGTCCGCGATGGGGGCGAAGGTGCCGCCCAGGCCGAACTGGTGGGCGTAGTTGGAGTCCGTGCAGGAGCCCTGGCCGAACACCACGTCCCGCACCTTCAGCTGGGGGGAGATGGCACCGGCGCTGCCCACCCGGATGATGTTGTCCACATCATAGAAGTGGAACAGCTCATGGGAGTAAATGCCGATGGAGGGCATCCCCATGCCGGAGGCCATGACGGACACAGGCGTGCCCTGATAGGTGCCGGTGTAGCCCTGGACGCCCCGGACGTTGTTCACCAGCTTCGCGTCCTGCAGAAAGGTCTCCGCGATGAATTTGGCCCGCAGCGGATCGCCGGGCATCAGAACGGTCTTGGCAAAGGCCCCCTGGGCCGCCTCGTTATGGGGAGTTCCCATGCTTTCATTTCCTCCTTATTTCTCTTCCATGGCCTTCACGGCCTTGACGATGCGGCTGGTGCCCAGGCGGGAGGCACCCAGGTTGATGAAGTCCTCCGCGTCCTTCAGGTCGGCGATACCGCCGGCTGCCTTGATCTTCACATCGGGACCCACGTGCTTTGCAAAGAGGGCCACGTCCTCCCGGGTGGCGCCGCCGGTGCCGAAGCCTGTGGAGGTCTTGATATACTCCGCGCCGGAGGCGGTGACGATCTCGCACATCTTGATCTTCTCCTCGTCTGTGAGGAAGCAGCACTCGATGATGACCTTCAGCAGCCTGCCCTTGCAGGCGGCCTTCACGGCCTTGATCTCGGCGAGCAGGTCATCCCACTTCTGATCCTTCACCCAGCCCAGGTTGATGACCATGTCCACCTCCTCGGCGCCGTTCTCCACGGCGTCCGTGGCCATGAAGCACTTGGCGGCGGTGGTGTCATACCCGTTGGGGAAGCCGATCACCGTGCAGATGGGCAGCCTTCCCGCCACATACTCCGCCGCCTGCTTGACATAGCTGGCAGGGATGCAGACGCTGGCGCAGCCGTACTTCATACCATCGTCGCAGATGGCCCGGATCTCCTTCCAGGTGGCCGTTTGGGCCAGCAGAGTGTGGTCGCACTTGCTCAGAATCTCTTTCACTTCCATTTGAAGCATCTCCTTTATCATTCATATTTTGTCGCCCACGCCGGCGAAATATACCCGTTTTCCATGTATCTCCTGGCGGAAGACCCGCCCTTGGGCCTCCAGATGGTCCAGATGGGCCAGGGCCTCTCCCACGGCAAAGAACTTCTGCGCCAGGGGAAAATCCGCCCAGTTCCGGCAGCGGATGCTCCAACGCATCCGGCCTGCGATCTGATAGGCGGTGAGGCCCGGCGCCTTCTCCACGGTCCGCAGGGTGTCCTCCAGCCGGCGGGCGTGGTGGGCCTTCAGCTCCGCCGTCCGCTGCCGCAGGTCCCCGGTCTCCGCCCGGTGGGCGGGATACAGCTCCGCTGTGTCCAGAGCGGCCGTCCTGTCCAGACTGCTGAGATAGTCCCCCAAAGAGTCCTCCACTCCCTGCCAGCGGCAGATGTTGGGCGTGATGTGAAACAGCACATGGTCGCCGCAGAACAGCCGCCGGCGGGCCGGGTCATACAGGCACAGGTGCCCCGGCGTGTGGCCCGGCGTCAGCACGCACCGCAGCATACGGCCGCCGTAATGGAGCGCCGCGCCGTCCTGCAGCTCCGTATAGAGCCCTTCCCGCCAGGGCGGGGCCGCCGTCTGGGCCGGATTGTCTCCCCACAGGGCCTCCATCTCCGCCTGGGTGAAGCCGTCCCGCACATATTCCCCGTAAAGCCGCTTCCAACAGGACGGATCCGAGGCGTTTTTCACGCCGGGGCTGTCGATCTCCCCGATATAGATCCGGCAGCCGGGGCGGATCAGCTCCGGCGCCAGCCCTGTGTGGTCGCTGTGGAGGTGGGTGCAGAAAATGTCCAGCCGGTCCCGGTCCACGTGCGTCTCCGCCAGCTGGCGCTCCATGGCCTCGCGGCAGGACTGCTGGCGGAAGCCCGTGTCGATCAGCAGGCTCCGCTCTCCGGTCAGCAAATAGCTGTTCAAGTTTTTCAGCGGGTTCCCCACCAAGGGGATGTCCAGCCGCCAGAGGTCCTCCGCCAATCGCTCCGCCATGGGCCGCTTCCTTTCCAAAAGGTAGATTCAGTATAGCAGACTTTGGCCCGCCTGTCCAGTGAGACGGGCCTTGCTCCCCCGCCTCCTCCGGACGGATGGGCAGCTCCGGCGCTTTCGCTGAAGGGGCCCGCTTCCAAACCTTGAAGCAGCCAGACGTATATGATATCATATAGAAAAACAACCATTTCCGTATAAAAGGGAGGCCATCCACATGAAGCCATTGATCTTCTGGTCTATATTGGCAATGCTGTTGATGATAGGCTGTCCGTGGTTGGCAGCAACATTTGCAGGCAGCGCGGGAATGGCCGTCTGCCTTCTGCTG
>ENA-UEQE01000383-UEQE01000383.1-human-gut-metagenome-genome-assembly--contig:-NODE-383-length-39080-cov-6.147835_pt1 | contig 39080 bp, 44 predicted proteins | sample MGYA00242934_ERZ507935 | MGnify/ENA primary metagenome ERZ507935 (study PRJEB26167, sample SAMN06115423) | human gut metagenome | host: Homo sapiens | place: China:Anhui | collected 2015-03-30 | study... | reverse complement strand
ACTTCTTTGGGTACTCGTACTTGTATCATTACATCTTTGTGCTTATCTTCCTTGCCTGTCATTCTTTTCACTCCCCTTCTTATTTTCTTTATTTGTGTGTCTTTTGATATACATATCATACCACGAAATGAAAAAGCTGTCTATAATAAGTGGCTTAGTAATGCTGTTTTGTGCGTCTTTCCAAAATTTCTTTTGAAAAATGCTTGACAAAATGTATATCCACTGATATACTGTACACAACGAAAGGGGAACACAAGAAACACAATCCCCTAAAAATTTTTAACTAGTGTGTATATCCATTGATATACAGAAAGAGAGGACAACATGGAAGACAACACAACAACATTACTTAGATTCAAAAAGACATACGGAGAAAAACTTATCGGTTTATGGCTGTATGAATCCTTAGTCGGTATTGATACCGACGAATGGAAAAAGACACAAAACAAGATAGCGAAAGTAAAGAGTGTATTGCTAGACGTTTGCTACCTGTTAGCAGATAACGATAAAGAAATAGCGCTTCACTATTACCTGTCGTATATCAATTATCTTGACCAAAAAACAAATCACATCTTAGACGAGTTGGATTAACGTCGAAACATGGGGCAATATGCCTCATGTCTAGGTAAGGCTGGCTACCTGCCTACTGATGAGACAAGCCATATTTAGAAGGGAGAAAATTATGGAACCCAAAATTTTAGTTAAACCGACAGAAAAACAGTATCAAGTTTTGCAAGACGCCTTTGATTATTTCAACGAAAAGCTGTTCAAAGACAGCCTTCCGCAAGTCATGCTTACCCTCAACCGTGAACGGAACACGTTCGGCTACTATGTGCCATCGATTTGGACGGATGACAAAGGCGTCGAACAATGGGGCGAAATTGCGCTCAATCCCGATTATATCCTCAAGGACGGAAAAAGAACCGACAAGGAAGTATACAGCACCCTTGTACACGAAATGTGTCACTTGTGGCAGGAATATGACGGCTCCGCTCCACGTCGTTGTTATCACAACAAGGACTTTGCGGAAAAGATGGAGCGTGTCGGTCTTATCACATCTTCCGATGGAACACCCAATGGAAAGCGGACTGGCCAGCACGTGACACATTATATCAAGGAAGGTGGGCAATTTGATATGGCTTTTCAGGCCATGCCCAAAGAATTACTTATTCCTTGTCATACGCTTTTCGCTCTCAAGGGAGAAGCAAAGAAGAAAATCAAGAAAACACGCCCAAAGAGTGTTACATACTTTTGCCCTAAATGTGGGGCAACCGTAAAGGGTAAGGAAGACACACACGTTATCTGTGGCGACTGCATGGAAAAAATGCTAGTCAAGACAGGTAAAGACAGATAAATTGTAGCGGCCAGTACAAAAAGCAAGGGGCTGTAAAAAGTCCCTTGTGATACTGGCAGAAACGGAGAAAGAACCATGATAAAACACTACTGGCACAAAATAGACGGCCTTGTCTACATCGCCTGCCTTATTGGCCTTTGTTGTCTAGCCAATTACATCGAACATTTATAGGGGGAATAATCATGATGAAACAAATCACAGCACAAGAAGCCTTGCAAGCACACCTGCAAGGAAAAAGCGTTCTCTTATTGGGTACTGAATGGAATGATAGCGATGAAGCCTCATGCGCTATTGGGGGCCAGCTTGTCACGAAAGAAGACGACTTTCAGAGTGAAGTTTCCAATTATCAATTTTTTGTCTGCATGGATGGGGAAAGAGTTCGTTTTTACCTCTTGTGACTAGTAAGGCAAACGAATGTTTGATACAATAATAGAATATCGAACAACTGTTCTAATTCAAGGCGTGTCTTTACCAACACGGCAGGGACACGCCATTTTTATACCCTAGGTGTCGAACAAGCGTTCGCAGATAGATGATTGTTGTCTATCTTTATTATTTTTTAATCAAGCACCAAACGTATGTTTAAAACACTAACAAACATTTTGTCAACCTAAAAGTTTAATTGTGGCACTTATCGAAAGAAAGAGAAAAATGTGTCACTTAAAGAAAGGAAGTAAACGTATATGGAAAAAATCAAGGGGACTTTACAAGAACAGTTAGCACTTGAAAAAGAATCGAAACAGTTAGCGGAACAGGTATTAAAAGCTACTTATGCTCAAGCGGCCATTGATGGTAAAGCAGGGGAAACGAAAGTAGGAAGCAAATTAATGGAACATGTATTTTCTGATTGCTATGACAACGTGAAAAACGTTTTATTTCCTCAGAAAAAAAGGGGGGTAGTACCAAAGTATCAAGGTGTTGTAAATCAACTCAAGTCCCTTTATGAAGGGGATGAAGACACATTGATTAAAATGAGCGTCACCACAATTTTAAATACGCTTATTGGGGCTGTCTTACATAGCGCAGGCGATACTTATACATACCTTGATTGCTTTATGAATGGCCTTGCGGATGAATTTAGAGAAGAAGTAACGAGTTACGAATACTTAAAAAATGCCACACGGCAGGATGGGGCCTTTTTTGAAGACGGTTTAAAACATAGGGGGCAGAAAGAATACAAGATTCAATATGCTCATAAAGCATATAAAGCTATGGGATTTACACCCCAAGAATTAGACACTACCAATTTATATAAATTGCTACTTGTCTTAGTGGATGCGGTTTTAAAAGGTAGTGGCTACTTTGAGTACAAAATAGAAGCAGAAAACAAAAACGGTAAACTTGTACAGCGTAAAGCCTTAAAGGCCGCTGACTGGCTGGTAGAAACATGGGAGAAAAGCATAGACATGCTTGCTTTAAATACATATAAATTCAATCCGTGTGTCGTACCCCCTAAACCATGGAGTAGTGTTTGGGAAGGTGCTTATTATGGTGCAAATGCTCTTTTTGCTCATTTTATCCGTGCAAACTTTAACCAACATAATGTCTATATGACACAGTATTTAGAAAAGTGTGAACAGCTTGACTTGACATGGCTTTTCAAGTGCGTTAATGCCTTACAGTCCACCCCTTTTATAATCAACGAAAGAATCCTTAATACCATGGTGTCTATTATGGAGAATCATGGGGGCTTAGGGGGCCTTCCCAGAACGGACGAAACGCCCAAAATTCCACATTTGATTGACCCAACACCCGAAGAATTAGAAACGCATAAAAAGCGCCTTGTGGTCTATTATAAGCACGAAAGGGCCAGAGTATCCAAGGTGCTTAGAACGAACACCTCACTAGGTTGTGCTAAGAAGTACAGCAAGTATGAAAAAATCTACTTCCCATGGAACTTAGACTATCGTGGCCGTATCTACCCTATGTGTCCTGCCTTGAATCCACAAGGGGACGACACACAGAAAGCTTTACTCCTCTTTGCAGACCCGACGCCCTTATCAAGTGATGACGTTCTCAAGTGGTTTTACATTGCAGGTGCAGGCTTTGCAGGGCTTGACAAGATTCCCTTTGATGAACGTATTAAATGGGTGTTGTCTAATGAAGACAACATTTTACAGAGCGCCGCTTCCCCTTTAACGCATACATGGTGGGACGAAGTGGCAGGTGATGAGAGTCCCATGGAATTTTTGGCCTTCTGCTTTGAGTTTGAAAGACTCCGTGTCTATCAATCGGATCATGACGGGTCTGCTGTTGGATTCAAGTCGGGTCTTCCTATCAGCTTTGACGGAACCTGCTCAGGTCTACAACACTTCTCCATGCTACTCGCCGATGAAATAGGGGGCAAGAACGTTAATCTAATTCCCGACGAAAAAGTCCATGACATTTATCAAGTTGTGGCGGATAAAGTGAATGTTGTCTTACATCAAGACGCCTTCACAGGGACGGCAGACGACTACAAAAAAGACAAAAAAAGTGGCGAATATGTACTTGACAGCAAGGGTAAAAAGTGCATTGTGTACGGCACAAAAGAATTGGCCACAGAATGGTTGTCTTATGCGCAAGAAAAGTTTGGTACAGATGGTATCAAGCGTAAAGTGTGCAAGCGCTCCGTCATGACTCTTGCCTATGGAAGTCGTAAATATGGATTCTCTGAAAACCTCAAGAGCGATATTATCAAGCCATGGATTGACGAACATAAAGACAACCCGATTTTCTTGAGCCGCTCACAGGCCGCAAACTACATGGCAGGTCTTATTTGGGATGCGGTGACGACTACGGTTGTAAAGGCTGTAGAGGGGATGGAGTGGCTGAAAAAGATTGCAGGCATGATTGGTAAGAACGGGGAAGCTGTGGCATGGACAAGCCCAAATGGCTTACCGATTCAACAGAACAAGTTTGTACCTAATATTGAAACATGTAAGATGCGCTTTAATGGGGGTTTTATTCGCTTATACGTCCCTAAAGAGGGTACAGATATAGACACACGAGGACAAGCACAAGCAATCGCACCAAACTTTATTCACTCTATGGATGCTTGTCACATGCAACGGGTTATCATGAATCAGGCAGAAAAGGGGAACAATAATTTCTTTATGATTCATGACAGCTTTGGTACAGATATGGAACACGCAGGGAGCATGTTTAAGGCAATCCGTACCGAATTAGTCAACATGTACACAGGACATAATTATTTAGAAGAATGGTTGAATGATGTAGAATATCTTTTACCCTCAAATAAAGAAGTGCCTGAACTTCCAACAAAAGGAAATTTAAATCTTGATGAGGTGATAAACAGCAAATACTGCTTTGCATAAATATTACATGATTTGTAATTGTGGCACTTAACGAAGAAAGAAAGTCTTCATTTTCTATTTTGCTTTTTGAAAGGAGCATAAACAATGACAGAACAAACAGTACGCAAGCGAAGGAAGACAACCACAAACAATAAACATTTGGTGTCTTTAAAATTCAAACGTATCACACTCGACGCAAAAGCACCTTATCGGGCTACGGCGTCCTCTGCTTGCTATGATGTCTTTGCAAATGACACAGTGACATTATATCCGCAACGTGGGCAGGATAAGGCTTATAAAGTCCCTACAGGCGTAGCATTTGAAATTCCCGAAGGGTATCATTTAGAAGTCTATGTACGGTCTTCTACAGGCCTTAAAACAAAACTGAGATTAGCCAATGGCACAGGGATTGTTGATAGTGACTATGTCGATGAATTGTTTTTGCTTGTTGAAAATATCGGAAGTAGCGTTACAAGAATCAATAAAGGGGAACGTATCGCACAGGTTATGCTTGTAGAGAACGTTCCGACTGAATTAGTAGAAGTGGATTCCCTTACAAAAGAAGGGACACATGAAGGATTTGGAAGCACAGGAAAGGACTAAGCATATGAAAGATATTGAAATATTCGATACGGTATGGGTAGATATGTCGCCGTCCGATGGGAGTGGTTATGCCGTAGTAGTAGACAAGGTGTTGTATGAAGATATTGGTCTTGTAATGTATGTTGTGCGGTTCCGTGGGAGTGACACGCTCTATACGGTTGATGGAGCTTGTATTCATCCAGTGGTAGGCACCGTGCATGATAAACATTATCGTGAGGCTGTTGTTGAACCTATTCTTGTCATGCAGGCGCTTTTTAGTCATGATGAATTTATCGGCTTCCTAAAGGGTAATATCCTTAAATACCGACTCCGTGCAGGACACAAAGGCGGAGATGAAGAAATGAAGTCTGATCTTGATAAGATTCATGTCTATGAAGAATGGCTCGAAAGGGCGAAGAAAGGTGAACGTATTTAATGTAGTGGTCACTACAAAAAGGAGAAATGAACATGATGGAAACCATGAACAAACCTTATGTTGCCTACGCAAACAAGCTCATGCGCTTTTTGCATGATGGCGCTTATGACAATGATACCTTGTGTCTTTTAGGCGTCATCGCCGCAAAGTCTCGTAGAAAGCATGTAAAGCTTGATGACGGCATTAAGACAGCTGTCACGGATTTGTTGCTTGAAAATGCCGATGGCATGATTTTAATTACTCGTGCAAAATTACTGTAAAGGAGAAATGAAACATGAATATGAATGATGGTGTAATTACAGGGAAAGCTATGTGGTGTCATTTAGCAGACACAGAAACTTTTAACGGTACAGACACAAACAAATATAGCATTACGCTTGTTCCGTCTGTTGAAGACATGAATAACTTGATGCAGGAAGCCCAGACGATTTGGGAAGAATTTAAAGAAACACTCAAGAACAAGAAGTTCGCCGCAGAGCCTAACATGGGTTCGTTCCGTGAAGATGACAATGGCGACGCAAGCGTTAAATTCGTTACCAATGCTCATATTGTCACGAAGGCAGGCAAAGAGATTGACAAGGTTGTTCCTGTCTTTGATGGGGCTGAACGTCCTGTTACTCGCAAAATCAAGAGTTCTATCGGGAATGGTAGTGTCGTTGCTGTCGCCTATCAGCTCTTTCCGTATTACAACACATCTAAAAACTTTGGTGTGTCTTTCCGCTTGCAGGCGGTACAGCTGTTGAAGTATGTTCCGTATGGCAACGGACAGGATGCAAGCGCTTTCGGCTTTAAGAAGCATGAAGGGGCCTTTGATTCTACGTCTGTCATTGATGACGATGAAGAAGACACACGTTCGGACGTAGATGTACCGTTCACAGACGGTACGGATGATGAAGATTTTTAAAGCGTGGTGATAAGACCTGAAACGAAGTTTTTGTAATGAGGGTGCGTATACATACAGACCACCTAAAAAGAGAAGTCATTTTGAAGACACCATTAGTGCGCAGATACGGGAGTTGAAGAAGCAGGAAAAGTATGAGATGTACTACATCAACTATGAAAAACCTGCTACACAGCATAAGTATACTCCAGACTTTGTGTTGCCAAATGGAATCATTATAGAAGCAAAGGGGATTTTTGAAAGAGAAGACAGACAGAAGCACTTGCTTATCAAGATGCAATATCCTGATTTGGATATTCGGTTTGTCTTCCAAAATCCTAAGTTGAAGTTGTATAAAGGCAGTAAGACAACCTATGCAGATTGGGCGGAGAAAAATGGATTTAAATACTCCACTAGACAGATTCCTGATGCATGGTTTAGAGAAAAGAAGAAGCCTATGAAAGGTCTTATCCCTAAGTAAGGGGTGAGAGCATGAATTTGAAGTACAAAGAAAGAGAGGAGACTAACATGGTGCGTGTCTTGTTTGAACCGAAGGGGAAGACCGTTCGGGAAATTTATGTAGAACAGCGTAGAGAAGGGCTGTTCAATATCGGGTATCATCTGATCGTGATGCCGAATGGTGAAGTAAAAGAAGGGATTCCCTTCCTTGCTTATGGTGACTATAGACTCGCTCATGTGAAAGATTCCGTCTATGTGCTGTTAGTTGGTTGTGTCAGCGAAAAGGACATGTCCGATGCACAGCGCAAAACCATGAGGGACATTAAGAACAAATATGCCCTTGATGTACACTATGGGGACGACTAGCTATGTCGGAAATTGTACAGGCACATATTCCGTGTCCTTATTGCGGTAGTCACGATGCCGCTACGCTGTATGATGATGGACACACATACTGTTTCAGTTGCCATCATACAGAATTTCCGAAAGAAGGTGTAGAGGTGGCTAAACATGCCATTATTCCCCATGAGGATATGGAGTTTAAGACACTCCGTGCTAGGGGCTTGTCTGCTGAAACATGTGAGCGTTATGGCTATTATGTTACAAAGACACAACTAGGGACCGTTCAAGTCGCAGAGTATTGTGATGAGGACGGTTCTGTTCTTTTTCAGAAGTTACGGACAAAGGACAAGAAGTTCTATTTGAACGGTACTTCTGCTTATCGGTTTTTTGGACAGAATCTTTTCCATAGTGGCAAGAAGCTTGTCATTACAGAGGGTGAGATTGATTGTCTGACTGTCTCCCAGATGGGGGGCAACAAATGGCCTGTTGTGTCTTTACCTCATGGCTGTACGTCGGCTAAACGTACCTTTAAAGAAAATCTCGAATGGTTAGAGTCCTTTGATGAGGTCATTGTCATGTTTGACATGGACGCTCAGGGACGAAAGGCCGTTGAGGATGTACAGGGGATGTTGTCCCCACACAAACTAAAGATTGCAGACTTACCAGAAAAGGATGCTAATGCCTGTCTTGTGGCAGGTAAAGGAGATGCAATCATACAGGCTATCTTTACCGCTAAGGAATATAGGCCAGATGGAATTATCAATGCCGCTGACATTGAAGATGAATTTTTCAGTGATGACACAGAAGCTCAGTGTTATGACTATCCATGGTGTAAGGGGCTGAAAAGTATCACGAAGGGACTCCGTAAAGGAGAGCTTGTGATGCTGACAGCAGGCACAGGCATTGGGAAGTCTACAGCGGCTCGTGAGATTGCCTACAAACTCAAGGTGAAGGATGGACTGAAAATCGGGCTTGTCTTCCTCGAAGAAAACCCGAAGAAGACACTCCGTGAGTTGTTGTCTATCCATGTTGAAAAGCCTCTGTCTATTTTATGGGGCAGTGTAGACAAGGGTAAGTTAAAGACAGCCTATGAAGAGCTGTTCAGTGATAAACGGTTTGTCCTCTACGATCACTTTGGTTCGATTGAGAGTGGGAACTTGTTGTCTCGTATCCGCTATTTAGCCGTAGCGGAACAGTGTGATTTTATCATCTTTGACCATATCTCTATTGCCGTATCAGGCATGGATGAGGGCGGAGATGAGCGAAAGACCATTGATAAATTAATGACACAGTTACGGTCGCTCGTTGAAGAAACAGGCGTCGGGATGATTGTTATATCTCACTTGAAAAAGACAAGTGGTGAAAAGTCCTTTGAAGAAGGTGGAATCATCTCTCTTGATGACTTACGTGGTAGTGGCACTTTGAAGCAGTTACCTGATGAGGTACTAGCACTCGAACGCAATCAACAGGCAGAGGATGAGTCTGAAAGAAACTTGATTAAAATTCGTGTCTTAAAGAATCGCTTTGCAGGTTCAACAGGGCTTGCAGGGTATCTCCATTGGGATAAGGACAGACACAGATTACTAGGAGAGGAAGATGAATCATGTCAAGAGTTTTAAAGTACCCTGTTGTTAATACAGATATTACATTCAACGAACTACCTGATAAAATGGCATATGCGCTTGAATTAGGGGCTTGCAAACAACATTGTGTTGGTTGTCATAGTCCAGAATTACAGGAAGAAGATGTAACCTTAACGTCCCTTCTTGATATTTTAGAAGAAGCACAGGACGCCATTGATGCAGGGGCAAATGCTATTGTTGTAATGGGCGGTACAAATAATAACCATATCACAGATGAATCTTTGATTGCTCTCCTACGTGATTTGGCCTTCATTGCTCCTACAGGTTTGTATAGTGGGAGTGATGATGAAGAACATGACAAGATGATTGCAGTTGAAGGGCATTGCACTTGGTTGAAGACAGGCCCCTATGTAGAGGCTTTGGGTGGTCTTGAGAGTCCTCGGACAAATCAACGCTTTTACTACATCTCGCAGTCTTACCGCTTAGATAAAAATGATAATGTGGTGTTTGTTCAGCCTTGCTTTTTGGATGAGACACACAAATTTTGGAAGAGGGTGAAGAATGTTACCTAATGTTGATTTAAAAGAAAAGATTAAATACATCCATGATTATATGGTGTCTTCCAATGCCGCGACGGCCTCTAAGGTTGATGCGAATAGCAATGTGACCCAGAAGACGATTGCAGGCTTGGAAGCAGAATTATTTAAACCAGACACTATCCAGATTAACCGTAAGTTGGTTAAAGACAAGCTGACACAGATGTTTGGTGAAGGCATGGCAAAGGCGTATGAAGATGACCTTGCAAATCATTATATCTATACGCATGATGAAACATCTTTAAAGCCTTATTGTGCCAGTATCACTTTGTATCCCTTCTTGTTGGAAGGTACGAAGTGCTTAGGCGGTGTGTCTAAAGCACCGAAGAACTTGCAGAGCTTTTGCGGCTCATTTGTCAATCTTGTTTATCAGATTGCAAGTAATTTCAGTGGCGCTATTGCTACTGTTGAGTTCCTTCACATGTTTGACTACTTTGCACGGAAACAGTGGGGCAAAGATTACCTTGGTAAACATTTTGAAGAAGTCAATCAGGAATTTCAGGGGGTTGTCTATGCACTGAATCAACCTGCCAGCGCACGAGGCGACCAGTCTGTCTTTTGGAATGTGAGTGTGTTCGATCATGATTACCTGAAAGAAATGTTTGGTGGTTTCTACTACCCAGACGGTACACAGGTAGACATTGAAAGCACCTATCGGTTGCAGGTGTATTTCTTGCGATGGTTCAGACAGGAACGAGAAAAAGAATTGTTGACGTTCCCTGTTGTTACCGCCGCACTCTTGACCGATGGAAAAGGTGGTTTCAAGGATAACGACTTTATGTATGCACTGGCGAATGTACAGGAACAAGGTCTTTCCTTCTTTGTCTATATGTCTGACAAGGTGGATAGTCTTGCGTCTTGCTGTCGTTTGCGCAATGAATTGGCCGACAACACATTCAGTTATACGTTGGGTGCAGGTGGTGTCGTTACGGGTTCTGCTCGTGTCATTAGCTTGAACATCAACCGTATCGGTCAATGTGGTATTCAGCTTGACGAAGTAGTGGACAGAGTACATAAGTACCTGTTGGCTCATCGTGAAGTGTTGAAAGGCTATATTGAGGCAGGTTTGCTCCCTGCTTACACACAGGGCTTCATGGACATTGATAAGCAGTTCTTGACCCTTGGTGTGAATGGTGTCTTGGAATACTTTGAGTATCTGAGAGACAAGAAAGGTGTTGTGACAGACAAGGAATATCCTGATTATTTACAGTCCTTGTTGTCTTTCCTTACGATGTCTAATAAGGCCGCTTTGTCTGAGTATGGAGTCCGCTTCAACACTGAGGTAACACCTTGCGAAAATCTCGGTGTTAAAAATGCTAAATGGGACAAGGAAGCAGGTCTTTATGTACCTCGTGATTGTTACAACAGTTATTTCTACCCTGTAGAAGACACGAAGGTGAATGTACTTGATAAGCTCAAATTGTATTCAAAGGACATTGTTCAGTACCTTGATGGTGGCTCGGCTCTCCATCTGAATCTTGAACAGATGTTGAGTGTAGAACAGTTTGTCCATTTGTATAAGCTTTGCTCTAAGTATGGCGTACAGTATTGGACAACCAATGTCTTGTGTACGATTTGCAATGAGTGTGGTTACATCAACACAGACACAGAAAACCATTGTGTGAAATGTGGAAGCACGGATGTTGATTATGGTACTCGTGTTATCGGGTATCTGAAACGCATTAGCAACTTCTCCGAAGCGAGACAGAAGGAAGCAGGAAAACGATTCTACCACCATTTGAAGAAGTAAGGGGGTGTCTTAATGTGGCTTATTAAATTTTATGATGCCTTGTGGCACAAGCTGTATCAGTGGAGTATTAAGGTACAGGCACAGCGACAGAAGAAAATTAGTTTGCTTGCTGATAAAAAGAGAGAGTTAGCGAGTAAGCTCCGTAATGAGGCTTTTAATCTTGATACAGAGGCAGAAGATTTAGAAAAGTTACGATAGGTGATTAGTATGTCTAAAGGCTTAACTAAGAAACAGAATAAATTTAGTATAAAAGGCAGTACAGCTTATATCTTCCTAGAAAATAAAAAAGGAGAGGTCATAGACAAAGTCTTAATAGATAGAAAAGACCTTAATAAGGTTCTCCCTTACAGGTGGCACAGATATAAAGCTTCAAAAAATAATACATATGCTGTAGCGCCAAAAATAGGTATGATGCATACTTTTCTTCTCGGAAAATATAAAGACATGGTCGTAGATCATATTAATGGAAATGGTTTGGACAATCGTAGAAGTAATTTAGAGCATGTTTCTGTTTCAGCCAATAATCGTAATCAAACACCTCACAAAAAATGTGTAGGCGTGTATTACAGAGCGTCTACAGGAAAATATGAGGCTTCAATTTGCCATAACTATCATCAAATACATTTAGGAACTTACGCTACTTTAGAAGAAGCGCAAGCGGCCAGAAATAGAGCAGAACACGATTTAAGGTACTTTTAATTTAGAAAGGATGGTTCTATGTTAGTCTTTGATATTGAAACGAACGGCTTATATGCCGACGTTACGAAGCTGTTCTGCCTGAGTGTCTATGATACAGACACACAGGAAATGAAGCAGTATGATGATGTACACGCAGAGCAAGGTGTCCATGAGTTATATGATGCATGGAAAAGAGGGGTGTGTCTTTGTGGACACAACGTTATTAATTATGACCTTCCCACCTTGGCAAAACTTTTTCCGTGGTTTGAGATAACACACGACATGCATAAGGATGTAGTAGACACCCTTGTTTTGTCACGACTCATCTATTCTCATATCGAAGACATGGATGCAGGACTTATCCGAAAGAAACAGCTCCCCTCGAAGCTGTATAAATCCCATAGCCTAAAGGCTTGGGGGTATCGTTTAGGGGAACTAAAGGGTACATATGGAGAGGAAGAAGATGCATGGGCTTGTTACAATCCTGAAATGCTTGCTTATAATAAGCAGGATGTAGTTGTAACGATAAAGCTCTATGAAAAGCTGGCTTCATACGATTATGCACCAAAGGCCATAAAGCTTGAACATGAAGTAGCATGGTTGATGTCTAAACAGGAAAAGAATGGCTTTCCTTTTGACATTGAAAAGGCGAAGGAAGTAGAAGCTACCTTGAGAGCCAGAGCAGGTGTCTTGACAGCGAAACTAATTCAGATCGTACCTCGTGTACCTGATAAGATTTTCGTACCGAAAAGAGACAACAAACGCCTTGGCTATAAAGCAGGGGTTCCCGTTCAGAAGTATAAAGACTTTAATCCAAATAGTAGACAACAGATTGAATGGCTGTTGCGGACGCATTACGGTTATTCTCCATCGAACATTGATTGTTATGATGTGGAAGACACGGATGCAGATGATGTTGATTTGTCGCAATGTCGATTGAAGATTGATGATGAAAGCATGAAATTCATGAAGGAAGACCCTCAAGCTCCCGATGAAGTGAAAGCTGTGGTGTCTGTCCTTGAGGAGTCCTTGATGCTCAAAAAGCGTTTGGGACAGCTTGCGGATGGCAATAATGCTTGGTTGTCTATGATTGGAAAGGATGGGAATATCCATGGTTCTGTTATCCCTAATGGGGCTGTTAGTGGCCGTGCTACTCATTCCAGACCGAACGTCGCACAAGTACCACATGTCGGCAGTCCGTATGGCAAGGAATGTCGGGAACTCTTTAGAGTACCTGACGGATGGTGGCAAGCAGGGATAGATGCTTGTGGTCTTGAACTCCGTTGTCTTGCTCACTTCATGTACAAGTATGATGGGGGCCAATATGCCCATACAATTTTGAATGGTGATATTCATACGATGAATCAGAAAGCCGCAGGATTGCCAACACGCAATCAGGCGAAGACGTTTATCTATGCATATTTATACGGAGCTGGTGATTATAAAATCGGAAAAATCATAGGGGGTACAGCAGGACAGGGGAAGCAGATTAAGAAGAAATTCAATAAGGCTATCCCTGCTATTGCGAAGCTCAGACAGGCTGTAGAAAATGCGCTTGTCTATCCTATTGATTTTAAAAGTACGCATGGGAAACCTAAAGTTACATGGAAACGTCATTTCCTCTATGGTCTTGACAGACGCAAACTACATGTAAGAAGCCCTCACAGTGCCTTAAATTTGCTCTTGCAATCAGCAGGCGCTTTGATATGCAAGAAATGGATTGTCACAACAGAGGAGCGATTATTGGCGAGAGGATTAATACATGGATGGGACGGCGATTTTGCATTGATGGCATGGATCCATGATGAACAGCAGATTGCATGTCGTACCGAAGAGATAGCAAAGATTGTGTGTGAAGAAGCGCAACAGGCGATGAGAGACACACAGGAATATTTCAAATTTCATGTCCAGTTGGATACAGAAGGTATCATTGGGCATAATTGGTTTGATTGTCATTAGGGGGTATTTTATGTACGCAAAACGTATCCGTTGTAAAAAGTGTGGCCGTACCTTGGTTACAGGCTGTGCAAAGAATGTAGAAGAGATTACATGTTCGTGTGGACATGTCACATATCCGCAATCCGCAGAGATGAAAAAGGAATTGTCTAAGAATGAAAGGAGACACAATAAATATGAAAAAGCATGACTATAACATCATTGATAACACATACGTCTATGGCCTTGATGAATCTATTGTAGCGTCTGGCTACCCTATGGCGGATAAAATCAATCCGTGTAATTTAGAAACACGTGGGGCTACCAATGGTGATATGAAACGTGCTGTACGTCTTGGTAAAGCACCTGCTGGCAGTGGTCATGATTGTTACCTTAAAGGTATCATTGTCCAGTTTGATTTGACACTTACAAAACAGGCGTGGCCCGAAGCACAGCGTTATCATTTTCTTGATTTTGTGTCTTCCATGTCCGCTATGCACATGTTGGCAAAGATGGACGTTCGCTTCATCTCTTATACAGACCGTAAAATCATTGATTTGTTCCTTGATATTGTTAGGGACTACAATCAGAATCCTAGTGAAGAAAACTGGCGACGTATGATCTACAGCTATCCTAGCGGCCTGTTGCTGACAGCTCGGATGACAACGAACTACTTACAGCTCAAAAACATCTATGCACAGCGAAAGAATCATAGACTCCCTGAATGGAAAGTTGTTTGTGATTGGATTGAAGCGCTTCCGAAAGCGAAAGAGTTGGGGGTGGTCTAATGACAGCGATGTATACCATTTATGGAGACAACAGTAAATTCCTCAAGGAACGCCATATGCAGGTGACAAGAAACCAGACTGTCTATGATACTATTCGTGGCCGCTTGGCTTTGAATGATGGTTATTGCCCTTGCCAGCCTAGTAAGACGAAAGACACCATTTGCCCTTGTAAGTACATGCGTAAATACAGCACATGTCGTTGTGGTCTGTATGTGCCTGCTACAGATGAAGAGGAAGACGAAGATGTATAAGCCGATGAAGAAACCTATCACAATCCTTGTGGATGCTGACATGGCTGTATATCGTGCTTGTTCCTCTTGTGAGTGTGAGATTGATTGGGGCAATGATATTTGGACACTTCATGTGGATTTCAACGAAGCCCTTGCCTACTTACAAGACCATATGGATGATTGGATTCAGAGGGCCTTGGAGCTTGACCAATATTCAGGGAATGTAAATGTTGTCTATGCTTTTTCGGATGATGACAACAACTTTAGAAAGAAACTCTTGCCTACCTATAAGTTGAATCGTGTTGGTAAAAGAAAGCCTGTTGCCTATCATGCACTAAAACAATGGGTGCGTGATAATTGGGTGTCTGAACAATTAGACACCCTAGAAGCAGATGATGTTATCGGCCTGTTGGCTACAGGAAAGTACAAAGGAAACAACATTATTATCTCTGCTGATAAAGACATGCAGACGATACCAACAAAGATTTATAATTTCCTGACAGACACCTTGGTAGAGGTGACGCAGGAAGAAGCAGATTATAAACTTCTCTATCAGACTCTTGTAGGGGACACAGCGGATAATTACACAGGTTGTCCGAAAATTGGCAAGGTGAGAGCAGAACGTATTTTAGATGATAGTCCCACATGGGGAGCTGTAGTAGATTGTTTTAAGAAAGCAAATCTTACAGAAGAGGATGCACTCTTACAGGCTCGTGTGGCACATATCTTACAGGATGGAGATTATGAGAAAGGAAAGGTAAAATTATGGACACCCCAAAGTTTACACTCGTAAATAATGTAACACTTGACGATATGGAAATTATTGTAATGGCCGTTACACATCAAGCAGATAAAAACCCGACGCCATTGTTTAGACACAGAAAGTCCATTCAGGATTTGGCACAGCAGTTATGGAAAATGCAAAAGCTTGGAACACTGGCTGTCTTTGCAAATGAGCAGGGAAAATATGCAGGACTCTTAGCTTGCAATGTAGTTGAGCTTTGGTGGATTGACGGCCCTGTATTGGTGGAAGATTTGGTTGTCTCCATAGACACAAAACCTAATGGCTTTGGACGATTTGCAGTTCAGGTCTTGGAAGACATTGCACGAGACAATGAATGTGTCATGATCTGCTCAGGTAGTAGCATGGTTCAAGACACGCCGATTGTTCGTAACATGTATAAGAAACATGGATTTGTTGTCTATGGTGAATCTTATTTGAAGGAGATGGCTTAGATGATTATGCATGATGAATTACCTTTTGTCCCTCGTGATGTCGTGGATTATCTAAAGGCTATATACACTCCTGATTTCTTCATCAATGCAGATGTAGACAACAATGATATCCGTATGGGGTACATGCAGGGGTGTACTGAAATTATTTCCGTTCTACATAATCTCGCAGAAAGGAAGGACTGATTATGTCTAGTGGTGGTTGGTTAGGTAGTATTTTGAGCTTACCTATGAAGATTATCTCCAGTATCACAGGGGCAGGAAGTCACACCTATAGTGCCTCGGATAATTATAGTCCGACAGTAAAAGCTTCCGATTTGGTGTCTAGTACAACAGCTCAGACACCAGACGCACCTGTAATGGGTGATGATACAACATACTCTCAGAAGAAAAGAAATAAACGTGGACTGTCTAGCTTGTATGTAAATAGTGGTACGAGTGGTACAGGTTCCACAGGTGATTATACAGGAAGGAGTGGTCTTTAATGTCAAGTGGCGGTTGGTTAGGACACACTGTGTCTAAAGCATGGCATGGTGTTACAGGAGCCGTAAAGAAGACAGTTAATGCTGTAACAGGTGGTGTCTTTGGTGGTTATAGAAATAGCGTAGCAGGTAGTAGCGAACAACAGCAGGTTGTTGTTACTCCTAGTGCCGCACCTGCTCCCACAGCAACGGAACAGGCTGAATATGATGCCGCAGTGCAGAATCAGAAAAAGAAGCGTGGTAAAAACTCACTCTATGTTTCCTCGTCCGCAGGTTCCAGTGGTGGCGGTTCAGGTATTAACTTATGAGTAGTGGCGTAGACACCAATACATTTTATCGGACAGATACCGCAAAATCTCGTTATGATAAATTGGTGTCCGATAGAAAGGTGTATGTAGACAGAGCGGTAAAGAACGCAAAGATTACGATTCCTATGCTATTCCCAGATGAAAATGCTACCTCTACCACAGAGTATGAGACACCCTATCAGAGCATAGGCGCTCGTGGTGTTAATAACCTTGCGGCGAAAATCATGCTTGCTTTGTTTCCACCAAATGAGCCTTTCTTCAAATTGGAACTAGGGGACATGGCTAAACAGCAGGTAGCACAGCAAGGGGATACCTCGGCTATGACAAAGATTGACAAGCTCATGGGGGCCATTGAACGCCAGCTCATGGACTACATGGAAACTAATCGTTGTCGTATCACTATCAGTGAGGGTGTCTTACAGCTCATTGTGGCAGGTAACTGTTTATTGTATCTGCCCCCTCAGACAGGCGGTATTAAATTATATCGTCTGAATAACTATGTGGTTGTTCGGGATGGTACAGGTAATTGGATTGAACTGATTGCGAAAGACAGCATTAGTTATGCCGCCTTGCCCCCAGAAGCACAGGCGTGTGTGGAAGGTACAGACATTTCACCAGACAAGAATGTAGAGCTTTATACTCATGTATATCTTGCTGATGGTGAAACCTTTGAAATGTATCAGGAGATAGAAGGACAGATTATCAAAGGTAGCGAACAGGAATTTCCTAGGGATAAGGTTCCTTGGATTCCCTTGCGACTCCGTAAGATGGATGGAGAATCATATGGGCGTTCCTATGTTGATGAATACTATGGTGATTTGAAGTCCCTGAACTCTATCAGTAAATCTATTGCCGAAATGGCTACGTTGTCTGCTTTTGCCCTCTTCCTTGTGAATCCTTCTTCCCAGCTCCGTGTCGATAAGCTGAAAGACGCACAGAGTGGGGATTTCTTTAAAGGGAAGGAAGGCGACCTTACGGCTTTCCAGTTGAACAAGGTAAGTGACTTGCAGGTGGCTTATCAGCACAAGCAGGAATTACAGAGTAACTTGTCGTTCGCTTTCCTGCTGAACAGCTCTGTACAGCGTAATGCAGAGCGTGTCACAGCAGAAGAGATTCGTTATGTGGCAAATGAGCTTGAGGATAGCGTAGGCAACATTTATTCTTTGTTGTCTTTGGAATTGCAGTTACCACTTGTCCAGTGCCTTATGGCACAGCTTATGGCACAAGGCGCACTCCCTGATATTCCACAGGGCAGTGATGGCGTCCAGACACACATTGTAACAGGTATGGAAGCGTTAGGCCGTGGGCATGATCTGACAAAGATTGAACAGTTCTTGCAGACATGTTCGGTACTTCCTGACTTCCAACAGCGCTTGAAGACTGGCAATGTCCTTGCTCAGATTGGCACGGCTCTTGGTCTTGATGCAGATTCCCTTGTCATGAGTGACGAAGAATATCAGGCCATGCAAGCCCAGATGATGCAAGCACAGATGGCACAGCAGATGGCGTCACCTATTGCACAAGGAATGATGAACAATAATCAACAATAAGGAGATTGATAAATAATGGATGAAAACGAAAACAAAGTAGTTGACACTCAGCAGACAGACACACAGCCCGAACAGGTGGTTGATAATGTCACTGTGTCTACTTCTGCTAATGCCCAGATTTCTGTGAAAGACACAGCAGAAAGTGTGGACAATGTGTTGGATGATGTAGCTAATGAAGATAATCAGGCTACGGACACACAGAGTACCGAAACACAGACAGACACACAGGAAGAAGCTCCGAAAGGAGAACAGACTTCCGAACAGCAGTTGACTACAGCCCACAATGCCCTTGATAGCGCTGAAAAAGATTTAGTAAGCAAGGGTGTAGACTTTGCAGGTCTTGAAAATGAATACATGAATAATGGTGGACTAAGTCAACAGTCTTATGAAACCCTTGAGAAAGCAGGGTATCCGAAAGCAGTTGTTGACGGTATGCTTGCAGGTTGGGAAGCCGCTTCCACTCGCTTTGTAAATGATGTCTATGCACTTGCAGGTGGGCAGGAAGAATTTGCACGTATTCAGCAGTTTGTGTCTTCCCAGAATCAGGATGTCATTAATGCATTTAATGCTACCTTGGACAGTGAAAATCTCATGCAGATCCGCATGACCCTTGAAGGTATCAAAGGCCAGATGGTGAAACAGTATGGCACTCAGCGTCCTTCCATTGTTGGTAATGCCGCTCCGTCTGTAGACCGCAGTGGTTATGAATCGACGGACGAAATGATTAAGGATATGTCTGACCCTCGGTATCAGAAAGACGCAAAGTTTACACGTGAAGTGTATCGAAAAGTTAAATACTCTAAATTGTTCTAGTAAATTGTAATAGCCAATACAATTTTGCTGATTAAGACACTCCATATTTTGGGGTGTCTTTTTCTATATAATTTTCTATTTTGAAAGGTGGATGATATTAATTATGGCAGATATTAAAATTGCAACTCCTATGGCGATTGGTACTAAGGCAACCACAGATGCCGACAAACTTGCTCTTGCCCTTAAAGTCTTTAGTGGTGAAACTCTCACGGCATTTGCACGTGCTTCCGTAACGAATGGTAAATTTATCAAACGTACTATTCAGAGCGGTAAATCTGCACAGTTCCCTGTATTCGGTCGTACTAAAGCACATTACCTGAAAAGTGGTAAGAGCCTTGATGATCTTCGGGAAAACATTCAGCAGGGTGAACGTACCATTGTTATTGATGGTCTGTTGACGACTGACTGCTTGGTATTTGACCTTGACGAATTTATCGCACATTATGATTTCCGTTCTCCGTATGCTACACAGCTCGGCGAAGCACTGGCAATCTCCATGGATGCGTCTATTCTTGCAGAGGTTGCTAAAGAAGCGCTGAACACTTCTGAAAACGTTGCTGGCCTTGGTAAAGGTGGCGTCGTCGAAAAGAAACTCGCAACGGGTTCCACGCTTGGTATTAACAAAGAAACAGGTATTGCAGTCCGTGATATTCTGTTAGAAGTTAAAGCTAAGCTGTCCGCTAACTACGTTCCGCAGGGTGATCGTTATTGCTTCGTAACCCCTGAAATTCATGCCGCACTGGCAACGAACCTTGATTTCTTGAACAGTAATTATGGCGCCGCCGCTACGCTGACTAATTCCAATATTATCAGCATGGATGGCTTCCAGATTATCGAATGTCCTCATCTGACACAGGGTGGTGATGACCCGACGAATACCATTCAGGGTGATGGCCATGCTTTCCCGTCTGCCTATGCAAGCAAGTCTCCGCTTTTGATTTGCCACAAATCTTCTGTTGGTGTCTTGTCCCTGAAAGACATTAGCTTTGAAACTGCGCGTCGTGCTGAATATCAGGCAGACCAGCTCATTGCTAAGTATGCTATTGGTATTGGTGGTCTTCGTCCTGAATCTACCTTTATGGGTGTTATTAGCAATCCTACTTAGTAGATTGTTGAGAGTTATAGGGGAGTGTAATGCTCCCCTTTTTATTCTTTTAAAGGGAGTGAAAAGATGCTATTTGTATCCACAGAGTTAGACGCAATCAATCTGATTCTTTCAGGCATTGGGGAAGCTCCTGTCAATAGCTTAACAGAGAGTGAATCTATTGATGTTGATAATGCACGGAGTATGCTTGCTACTGTGTCTAGGGATATCCAGCGTCAAGGGTGGCAGTTCAACACCTTGACTAATGTAACTATTATGCCAGACACCAACAGCAAAAAGATTCGGTACAATCCATCATGGATAAAAATTATCGCAACGAATGGTGAGGTCTATGTAAAACGTGGTGACTTTCTGTACAACCTTACAGAGAAGACAGACACCTTCAATGAAGATATACAACTTACCATCATTGAAGCCGTTGACTTTGAGGATTTGCCCGACGAGTTCAAAACATTAATCACAGCAGAAGCGGCTATTTTCTTTCAGGAACGCTACCTTGGTGACGAAAATGTATCTCAGGAGTTACGTATTGAAGAATCGAGAGCTTATGCTGATATTGTCCAATATTGTATAGACACAGGTTCCAACATGTTTCAGACCACAGGGATGCAGAGTGCATTGGAAAGGAGATAAGACACCATGTTATACTCACAGAGCATTAAGAACTTTGTACAGGGTGTGTCTCAGCAACCGCCACTCTTACGGTTCCCTGAACAGCTTGAGGAGCAGATTAATGGATTCTCTACGGAAGTATCAGGGTTACAGAAGCGTGTCCCTACAGTTCATCTAAAGACATTCACAGACTTAAATCTTACTAAAGGAAGCAAACCTCTTGTTCATTTCATTGACAGGGATAAGCAACAGAAATACATGGTTGTCTTTGCAAATAACACTGTCAAGATTTACGACATGAAAGGCAACGAAAAGACTGTCAAGATTGAAGATGGAGCTTATTTAGCTACGAATACTCCTCGTGATAATTTACGAGTCATGACGGTAGCTGATTACACTTTTGTAATGAACAATACAAAAATAGTTCAGTTGTCCAGCAAGAAGTCTCCTGACTATTTTAATAATCAGGGTAGTATGTTATATGTTCGTCAAGGGCAGTATGGCCGTACCTATCAGGTTTGGATTGATGGCGTATCTAAATGCACATGGACAAGCCCAAATGGGGATGCCGCTGACCAGACGAAGCAGATAGACACCAACTATATTGCAGATCGTATCAATGAACAGCTCAACAATAATGGTGTGTCTACGGAACATCAAGATAATTGGATTCGTATTTGGAGTGGGGGTCTTGTCCAGACAGCCGATGGGTTTAACCATCAGGCACTCATTAATTTCAAAAAATCCATACAGCGTTTCAGCTTGCTTCCTGCTACGGCTCCTGATAACTATTGTGTCAAAGTCAAAGGTGACCCAAATGGTGCGAGTGAGGGGAGTTATTACGTAAAGTATTCAAAAGATGCAAATGTGTGGGAAGAGTGTGCTTGTCCGAACATCAACATTGAGTTTGATAAGACAACCATGCCACATGCTATTATCCATAATGCAGATGACACTTTCACCTTCAAGGCTCTTGATTGGGATGAGCGAAAAGTTGGTGATGATGATAGTAACCCTTCTCCGTCTTTTGTAGGACATACCTTGTCCAGTATCTTCTTTTATCGCAATCGTTTAGGTGTTGCCTCTCGTGAAAATATAATCATGTCTGAATCAGGGGAATACTTTAATTGGTGGATGACAACGGCGAATGACTTGTTAGACACAGATGGCATTGATGTGCCAATTACATCCACAAAAGCAAACTTGATTAATTATTGTGTTGTCTTTTCCGAAGACCTTTATGCTTTCTCGAATGACACACAATTTATTATTCGTGCTGATTCCACCCTGACACCGAAAACAGCGTCCCCAACAGAAATTACACAGTTCAATAGTTCTCCTGACTGTCAACCAAAGGTAGCAGGTAAGAACTTGTATTTCCCTTCTGAGCATGGGGATTTCTCGACGATTCGGGAATACTATACGGTTCAAGATATATCACAGATGAAAAATGCACAGGACATTACATCTCATATTCCTAACTACATTGAAGCAGGTGTCTATGACATTATCACCTCGACGGCTGAAAATGTGCTGTTCTGTTTGACGAACAATGCGACAGACACCATTTACCTTTATAAGTATTTGTTTGCGAATGAAGAGCGTATACAGTCCTCGTGGTCTAAATGGGTCTTTGATGGCGAGATTTATGGTGCAGGTTTCATAGGTAGTTATTTATATCTGCTCATGCGCAGAGGAACACAGATTACCATGGAGCAAATGGACTTCTCCGTTAATATCAAAGAGTTTGACGATACGGAAGTTTATCGTGTCTATTTAGACCAGAAGAAAGTTATGGACAATGGTGTCTATGATGCTGTAGCTGAAAGCACAAAGTTTGACCTAAAGGCTCTTTATGCCTATACGGACACCACACCTTTGCAGAGTATTTGTGTAGTCACTCATGATGGTGTCTTGCATGAAAATCTGAAAGCAGATGAGACAGGCTGTATCTATCTCGATGGAAACTTTGCAGGAAAGAAATTGGTAGTAGGGGAACCTTATTTGTTTAAGGCTGTCTTCACAACCTTCTATCTCAAAAAGAATGACAACGGAAATATTAGCTCCTATGCAGAAGGAAGGACACAAATCAAGAACATCCATATCAATTACGATCATACAGGTTTCTTGGCTTGTAGGGTGTCTTACCTTGGGGGCAAAGAATATGTGTATCGAATGACGAGTAAGATTCTTGGCACTTCTTCTGCTCGTTTGGGTAAGAAGCAGAATGAAACAGGCAAGTTTGATGTTCCTATTCATGCTAAGAATGAATCCGTTACGATTGCAGTTGAATCAGACATGCCAGTTCCTCTCTCTATTGTAGGGCTGAATTGGGATTGTCTGTATACGACACGAACAAAGGGGGTATAGCGAATGTGTACCGTAGCGCTTAGTTATGGTATTTCAGCTCTCAGCTCTTTGTCTAAACAGAAAGCACGGAGAGCTGAAATTCAGAATCAGATTGATGCCAACAATCAGACCGCAAGGGGATTGCTCCAGTCTATGAACTATACCTTTCAAAACTATGAGACACAGCGTAGGGCCGCTTTCGCCGCTCAGATTGATGCAATGACGAAAGACAGGATGAACGCTCATAGACAGGAAGCGTCTGTAAAGGCCGCTGTCAACGAAGAGCTGGCAGGGGGTGGCAGAACAGCTAATTTGATTAATCGTAGTGTTCGTGCAGATGAATCACGTGTTGCTTCACAGTCTCAGGCTAATTATCAAACAAAGATGAATGAAATTGACCTCAACAAGGAAGCGGCGCTCATCTCAACACGTAATGCTATCAATAGTATCCCGTCGGTTGAGACACCCTCTTATCTTACACAGGGTATGGAAATGTTTTCTGACTTCATGCAGACCTATAATACCTTACAGGGTATTAAGAGCATGAGAAAGAAAGCAGGTGTTGAAGGCGGACATGGAAAGACACTTGATAGACATACAGGTGACATCACACCTGTAAATCTTGACCCCTATATCCACAGTGAAGACATTCACAATACAGGGATTGGGACACGAATTGTAGACCTCGACGAAGCGTCTGCAAAGTATGACAGTATGAATTTATTCAATCCTCATGGTCTATTTGCAAGCAATGCTATCAACGGTTACTTTAGCGGTGACATGAGCAGTGGCTTGTCTTATGATTGGTCTAATGGGGGTATTTCAAGGAGAGGTGCTACATGGCGAAACGGATTGCTAGTGCTGTAGGCACAGAAATGCAATTTATGCCGCAACCCGATGCAACATATCAAGAGCGTTTGACAGAGGTACAGGGTGTTAGAGGTACTAACCCCTCGTCCTCGTCCGCTTCCATGTTTGCAAGTGCGGCTAATAATCTAAATAGTAGTTGGTTGTCTTTCATTACAGACCGTGAAAAGCGCATGAATGAAGATGGCCTTACAGAAGCCAACAGACTCATTGCGTCAACCACAGAGGAAGACAGACAGAAACTTAATACACTTGACATGGCCTTAACATATGGCTATGGGAATAACTTAGATAATCCTTATTTTATCGCATACAGCGACAAGTTACGTGGACAGGCTTTAGGCGACTCCGCAAAACTTGCATACACAGAAGAATTTGGTGATAGTCCTGCACGTACTCCCGATGAGGAAGTGAAGCGGTATGACGACTTTGTACAGAAGTATCGACAGCGCTTCATTGACAAAGGACTCATTGATAATAATGTGTCTTTTGAGCAGGGCTTCAATGACAAGAATATTGAAAATCAGCAAACGCTGATGAGTAACCATGTTCAGCGTGATATTGAAGACAGAATATCTGAAACATTCAATAATATTAAGTCTGAATTAGGGAATCTCATTTATGATGCTCCTACCATGACTCGTGATGAACAAGTACAGAAACTTACAGAAATTTTCAATCAGAGTCGCTTGATGGGTCTGAATCCTTCACAGCGACAGACACTTGTTGATAATTTCACCAAAGAAATTATTACCACAGGGACAATCAAGGACTTTAAGAACTTTAAAGCTACTATCCTTGACCGTATTCCTGTACAGATACGCTTAGATGGTACGACACAGACAATGGGTGCCTTGGTGGACACCATGGAATTAGACACCCTAAATGTTGCATATCGTAAAGCCCATATGGAAAAATCAAAGATGGATTTCATTAAGAAGTATGGTAAAGATAAAGACATGAATCGTGTCTATACCGATGTAATTAAAATGGGGCAGTCTGGCAATCGTTCAGATCGTGATAATGCAGAAATTCTTACAGGGATGTTACCTGAAATTGAGAGCCTTCAAAATCAGCATAAGGCCGCTCAGGCTCGTATTGCTAAGGTTGGGGCTAAAGGGGTTACTACAGCCGCCAAATCGCAGGCAAGTTCTGCTTCTGCTAGGGAAAACATTCGGGCCTTCATGGAAGATGATAACCCTGTAAAAGATGGTTATGGTAGTTCCATTGGGAAACCTTTAGTTGGTGGCAAGGCTGTTGATTCAGGCACGATTCTTAGTGCTTTTCAGGAGTACGAAAATCAGATTATCAGTAGTGATGAAGATGAAGACACAAAGGCACAGAAACTTATGAAGCTCTACACCTATTCGGGCGTAAGTAACGTAAAAGAACAGTTAGTGAATAGTGTCTTACAGACTATCAACAGTGCCACAGCAGACAGTGTAGAGGCGAATGGTGTACCTAACTCCATCATTTATCTTGTAAAGGCTCGCAACATTAATCATGGACAGTTTGCAGGTGCTTTTGGTAGTAAGGTAGACGCCGCTATCGGAGCGATTGTAAATTTCTCCCATGCGTCGGGTGAGGAAGATGCAGACAATGCACTCGTTCGAGGATACGCCAACTATTGTCGTATTAAAGACACCAGCGAACAGGATAAACAAAACTACATGGCGCAGATTAGAAGTATTGCCGCAGGTGGTTGGTCTATTGGTGGTATGGAAAGCTGGGATGGCAGTGATTCTCCTACTATCTCTTATGATGATGCACAAATTGCTGAAACCGTAAAGGATAGAGCTTTGATGTACAACTTAGCTTATCATGACCCACAAGCCGCCTTAGATTCTGCTTGTAACGATATTCGAGATGCCTATGCTTACTATAAAGGGGCTGTCTTTCCTAAGAACTGTTTCAATAGTGGGCTTTCTCCAGACACAGAGGCGACATTCGCTAAACAAGCCTTGAATACCTTGAGTTACTATTATGCTGATAATTGGGGAGTTTCCCCTGACGATATCAGCGTGTCTTATGATGAAGCCTCTAATACGTGGTCTTTCTCTGAGAAAGCGAATGGGAACTATACACAGCTTTCTGGCTCTGATATGGCTAATGAAATTCAGTATGTAGCTACTTATGTTCCGCCTTCCACTTCTAGTAGCGCATCTTCTTCGGATGATACTACTGAATATGTATCTACAGCGGTTGGCTCTAATGGGGTAACAGAAGAACAAGCAAAGGATGTTGCTGAATATTCTGATTCTCCAGGTGAGGTAATTATGGAACAGTTACGTAGTGGATGGCACTGGTTGACAGGCAGATAGAAAGGAGATAAGACACAATGGCAGTTTCAAATAACATGTCCCTTGTCTATAATTGGTTTATCCAACATGGATATTCACCAACATTGGCCGCAGGGTTTGCCGCTAACTTTGCAGTTGAAACGGGTGGCGGTGAGGACATTAATCCTGATATTACGTCCCCTAATGGTGCATATGGGATTGCGCAATGGCTTGATGAAAGCAGACAGACGAATTTCAGGAACTTCATGGATGAACATGGATATGATTCCAATGACATTTATGCACAGTTAGAGTTCGTTGATTGGGAGCTTCATAATACAGAATCACAAGCCTTGGAAGATATTTCAAACTCTGACTTGTCTAGTGCTGAAAGCGCCGCCGCCGCTATTGCTGATTACTATGAACGTTGTCAAGGACAGGCACTTGACCTAAGACAACAGGTAGCAGGTGAGGTATATTCAAACCTTTATGGGGGCGAAAGCTATGATGCGTCTGCTACAGGTTCTAGTGATTCCAGCAGTGGTGGAACAGACACAGAAGACTACACTCCCTATTTACCCGAGGATATGCAGGGAATTGACCCTAGTTTGTATCCACGGTTGGGGATGCTGTTTAAAAAGGCAAGAGAGTTAGGTGTTGAACCACTTCTTACAGGGGGTAAAGAATATGGCCCGCATAATCCAGAAGGCGCACATCCAAAAGGGATGGCCGCTGATATAGCATGGGAAGGCTTGCAATGGGGCGACCCTATTCTTGAACAGTTATATCAGTACGCAGGGGAGCTTGGTTTTACCGAACGTGCGCACAACTTAGAAGAAGACCCCGGTGCAACAGGCCCTCACCTTCATGTAGCTAATCCTGACCTCTCTAAAGAAGTCAATGCCCTCTTAGGGCCTAAACAGGCAACAACCACCTTTGGTGAGGGTGTCTTTACCCCTAAGATGCAGAACATGGTGAGTCCTGAAATACAGGCACTAGCAGATGCAAAACTCCAGATGCAGAAAGCCTATGAAGACTCCCTAAAAGAAAAGCCTTCTATCCTTGAGGGTATTTGGCATGACTTCAAACGCAGTGGCAACTTTGCGTATGAGTTTGTGGATGCTCTGTACACTGACCTCTTCCACAGTGACCTTGATGCTTTTGGTCGTGATAAGATTACCGATGCAGACCGTAACTACATCAAGGCCGCCATGGGGAGCGGTAATGAAGCAGAAGCACAATGGATCATTGATAATGCAAAAGACCCCACACAGTTGTATTACCTATTACAAAAGAAGTCCGATGAGATGGCCGAAGACACAAAGTACGCCGCTTATTATAATTCGGTGGGCGCACATACCCTTGGTACTGTCTTAGGGGCTGTCTTAGACCCATTAAATGCCCTTCCAGAATTGAAGGTCTTGCAGGCAGGGAAGATTATGAAGGCACTCGGTGGTGTGGTGAAAGACACCCGTATTATTGATAGTGCCGCTAAGGCCTCTGCTGAAAAGATTCTCAGTGCAGGGGGCGCTAAAAGAATTGGGGACACAACATTAAACATGGCCGCTCTGGGGGCTTTACAGCAACATGCCGCCAACATGGGTAATGGCACAGACGACAGTATCGCAGGGGCCGCTATGATTGCAGGGATTTCAGGGGGTGTCTTACGTACCCTTGGAATGGCAGGGAAGAACTTGTTCCATAAAGACCCTGCTGTAGCTAATCTGGCGCGTACAGCAGATAGGATTGAAACAAGTGCCGCTCGTGAAGCTGTGGGATTAAAGACACCCTACACCATTATGGATACAAAGGAAGCCGCTTCCAAACTCCATGATGTGGAATACTTCACGAAGCAGGAAGGCAAGATTGCAAGTTCCGTAGCGGATCGTGATGATGTATTTGCATTGTCGCTGAAAGACGCAAAGAAACTGGGAGCTTCCATGGGTATCAAAGTGTCTGATAACACGAAAGGTTTCTTTGTCCCTCATGGTGATTATACTGTAGTAGTCAAAGACAACATCAAGGGGGCTAAAGAATTAGATGGTGTCTTAGCACATGAAATTGGTGTCCATCAATCTCTGAAAGACACCATAGGTACTGACCGCTATCAGTCCTTGATGGATTTTGTGTCTACTCAATCAAAAGACACAACATCTAAATTTGCACAGGCCGCAAGACTTGCTAATAGTACAGACCCAGAAGAAATTCTCGGTTATGCCATTCAGCATGATATGTTGAGCCGTAAATCGAGTCATTCCTTGGTGTCTAGCTTTAGAGAAGGCCTAAAGGAAATGGGTTTTGGTGATAAATCAAGATTCACCAACAACGAGATTCTCGACATGGTAAATACAGCGGTTCGCTATCAGAGCTTGAAAAAGCATGGTATTATTGTCAATCCCGATGGGAGCATTATTCAAAATGGTGTCCATTTCTCGAAAGACAACATGCTTGCTCCTGAAAGTCTTCTCGACTATGAAAAGAGTGCCGATGAATTGGCGCAGGAACGAAAAGGAAAGACAGCCTTTGAAAAGACCGTCAATACCTTATCGGGATGGATGGATAATACAGCGTTGACCCGTACTCCGTATGGGGCCGCTTATCATTCTCCATCAATGACGCTTGCGAAGAAAGCCTCTGAATTATGGGAAGATGCACAGCGTCGTGGTACATCTCGTAATGGTTCCAATATGCCATCTGCTGAACGTATGAAGGGCTATCTCATAGGACAGCTTGATAAATACAAAGGTGAGATTCTTGATGCTCGTAAAGAATGGATTCGTGACCACTATGGTACAATGGGTGTCATTAATCCTTTCCGCAAGGGGGATGCCCATAGACAAGAATTTGATAAGCTTGTCATTGATAAGTTCAACAGCTTGTCTAAACAGCAGACACACATTAACATTGACGATAAAATGGTAGACCAGAATGTCATGAAGGCCGTCAAGTCTTTGCAGAATCTTTATGATACCCGTATTGATCTTGGCAAAAACTCATCCTCTATTTTTGGTGGTTCTATGGAACGAAACTTGATTGAGGATGGGTGGTATTCAGTTGATGATGAATTTCATCGCTTAGTTGACCCTGATGCTTATAGGGAGTTTGTGTCTAATTTCACCACCACAGGTGATAGGGGAGCGAGAGCTTTTATGGAGCAATATGCATTAGCCGCTTCCAACACACCGACTTCTCGAAAACTCATAGGGGATATGATTAAACGAGAAAAGGAATTGAAGTTACAGCGTGAAATACATGAGGCTGAAACCTATCTGAACAAAGAAGGACGTAAAAGTTCTGAAAAGGTGAAACGAGTCAAAGAAGACCTCGAACAGAAACGTTCTCATACCGTGAAAGACACCACAGATGCAGAAATTGATGAGTTCCGCAAGACAAAATGTAAAGAGTGGGCAGACAATATCATGCAACCACTTGAAGATAAACTTGATGGTTTAGACACCGATGGTGCTTCCTCTAAACTAGGGGACTTGAACTTCTTCCGTGGGCGTCTTCCAATGGACACAGGTATTGTCATGGATATCAAGGATGCAGAGGGGAATGTTGTTAAAGCCTTCTCCTTTGATAATGACCTTAGATACTATGATCTTGAACACACATTGAACAGAACGAATAGACGTTTTGCAGGTGAAGTAGCTGTCCGTAATGTCCTTGGTTCTGCTAATGAATATGGTGCTTTCGTGAAGAAGGTACTCCATGAATTGCGGCTTGCTTCCATGGGGAATGATGGGCGTATCAACAGTTCCACAGCCGAAAAAAATAAGTGGTGGTTCTTAGATAACATTGCACGGCTCCGTGGGATGCGTGACCACTACGAACGAAACATCTATGATGAAGGTTCAGCAGTCACAAAGATTCTCAATAACTTTGCATACTTCAAGCGTGGCGGCTCGATGGGATGGAACCAGTTAGGAGACTTAGGGGGTGCAATCGCTTATGGTGGTCTAAAACAGGTATTTGGTGTCTTCAATCCCTTGCGGAAATTCGTACAGGATGTTCGTCTTGGGAAAGCTAATTCTAAGATGGTTGAAGACCTCTCATGGCATGTCTTTGGGGAACCTGTAGAACGTTACATTTTCCGTGGGAATTGGGGAGACAAACAGACCCGTAATGCCTTGTCTAAACGTGGTTTTGGGGTGGACAACCTATTGATTAGTGCGGCTGATATGACACACAATCTGGGCAAGTTCACTTCACAGATTAACATGCTTGGGCATATGACAGACACAATGGTTCGCTCTGCTCGTAGTGCGGCCATTACAGACTCGATTCGTTGGGCGCATGGAGAAACCTTCAATGCGTTACGTAACCCATTCAGCAAGGCAAATATCAAGGCGCTTGGAAGACATGTAGACCTTGCACAGATGAAAAAAGACTTGCGTACCTATGTGAAGTGGGATGGCAAGAAAGGGACTGTTGCAGATGGTTTTGATGTAGATGCATGGAGAAAAGAAAACCCTGATACCTTCTGGGCTTGGTATGATCTGATGCAGAATCAGGTGGAAAAGAGTGTCTTATTGAGTTCGTCCGAAGGCAACAGAAATATGCTGAAAGACACAAACTCTTTAATGCGTCTTGTCATGATGTTTAAAGACTTCAATATGCGCTCGAACAATGCTCAGTTTATGCGAATGATTCAACAGCATGAAGCGCAGGATGCCATGGCCTTCGCCTTGTCTCTTATGACCAATACAGCCGCTTTTGCCGCTCGTAATGGCGCTAAGATGGCCGCTCTGTATGCGCTGGGACAGACAGACGCCGCTAACTACATCAAGGAAAATTATCTGAATGATAAGGCACTTGCAAAGGCCGCATTTTTCCGAACAGGTTTCTTGTCGCCTATGGGTGTTGCAAATGACTTCTGGGAAGCTGGCACAGGCGCTCCCACAATCAGAACGACAGTATCTCAGTATCGAAACAATCCCCCTAAAGACTTTGGGGACTTTGTGGGCAATAGTGTCCAACAATTACCTGCTGTGGATACCTTGTCGGACATGACATGGAAACCAATTCGCAGTGCCTATCGACTGGCTACTAGCAAGGGGACACAAAAAGATTTGAGGACGCTATTAAATCTGGCTCCTGTTCCTGATTTTATCCCCTACACGCAGGCGATAGACACACTGGCAAAATTAAATAGTTTGAAAGCTAAATAAAAAAGGAGAGTGATAGATAGTGGCAAACACAACAGGCTTTAAAGCTCGTGTGGAATATGAAGTTACCGATGGGACACAAAAGGCGTATACGTTCCCCTTTTCGTATCTCCGCAAGAAGTTTGTCATGGTGTCTATCCTTCACTCCGATGCTTCGGAAACAGCATTGGAGTATGGGGTAGACTACACAGTAAATGATTTATCTGTGTCTTTGACCACCCCTGCACAGGTTGGAGAACATATCATTATTTATCGACAGACAAGTACAGATAAGATTGTTACGTGGAATGATGGCTCTATCTTACTGGCACGGGACATGAACACAGAAGATGCTCAGATGCTCCACTTGCAGGAAGAACAGCAGGACTATATTATGGCTCATGCTATTTCTACGAAAGTAACTAGTGATAAAGAGGTTCTTTGGGATGCACTGAATCATCGTGTCATTAACGTAAGTGACCCCAAAGACCCTCAAGATGCCGTAACGAAAAACTACATGGAAACTGTTCAGGGTGGTTTTGTAGCGGCCAATACAATCTTGGTACAGGAAGCAACGAAGCAAGCGTCCGCCGCAAAGTCTTCTCAGGAAGCCGCTAAGACCTCGGAGACAAATGCAAACACTTCGGAAACCAATTCAGAAATCTCTCATCAAAAGGCTAAGAAGTGGGCAGAAGCTACGGATTCTCCAGATGGTGAAGGAGATACGGATAGTACCACAGGGAAGACACAGAGTTCTAAAGAGTGGGCTTTGTATAGTAAAACGAAGGCACAGGAAGCGGCAACGTCCGCAACGAACGCTAAGGGTTCTGAGACAAACGCAAAGACATCTGAAACCAATGCGAAAACCTCGGAAACAAAAGTGGCTGTGTCGGAAGCTAATGCAAAGACTTCTGAAACCAATGCTAAGTCATCGGAAACAAAAGCTAAGGATTCTGAAAATGCCGCTCGTGTGTCTGAACAAAACGCCGCTGAAAGTGCAAGGGTAGCAACGGAGAACGCCATGGACTTCAATATGTTAAAGAGAAATAAAGCGTACTCTATAGGTGATATTGCCTACTCATCTTATCTTCCTTCATGGGCTAGATTAGAATGTGTCACAGCAGGTACAACAGCAGCCACAGTGCCTTTCTCTCTTATTATGGTGTCTCGTGTGGGATTGCTAATTAGTGATGGTACAGTAACTTGGATTGTGGATGATGTAAGAGATGGGAACCGTGTAGGTGACATTGTACTCAAGCCTACACTGAATGATGGATACATCAAGGCGAATGGGGCTACAGTAAAAGCCAGTGAATATCCACGCTTACTCAAATTTGCTCAGGACAACAGCCTTTGTGTCTCTGATAGTGAATGGAGTGCCAATAGTGCTACAAAGTACGTTTATGATGCGAGTGCAGATACTTTAAAGGTTCCTAATGCAATGGGAAGGGTGTTACAGGGAGAAGATGCCCTTGCTACGAAACAAGCAGGATTACCGAACATACAGGGGCAATTAAGTGCGGCGGGCGCTCCTGCATGGCAAACGGGCTCAGGGGCTTTTTATCTGGGTGCTAATACTAGTCCTGAGCCCTTAGCAAATGTGGAGGGGGCACGGCAATATACATGGCTGTATTTTTCAGCTAATCTTTCCAATTCTATTTATGGCGCCTCTGATACGGTACAGCCCCCTGCATGTTGTCTGATTGCGCAAATTAAATATTAAAGGAGAGATGAAGACACAATGGAAGTAACGAAACAAGTATACACCTTTAACCTCTTAACAGGGGAATATGAAGGCCCTAAGACACTTGATAACACAGACCGCAGTCCTATCAGCGGAGCGTGGCAAATCCCATGTAATATGGTAGAATCAGCGCCCCCTGAAATTCCAGAAGAACACCAATGTTTCTGGGATGGGACACAATGGGTACTGAAAGAAATTGAGAAACCGAAAGAACCTGAAATTCCAGAAGCGCCACAGGTTTCCGAAAGCGCCTCACAGACCCCATCTTTGTCGGAACGCATTGCGGTTCTTGAGGATGCCGTGAATATCTTGATGGAAGGAGTGTCTACGAATGGCTAAATATTTAGCATACCAGATTATTTTGCAGAAACTAAAGTACAATACAGTTATCACAAGATTCCCAAAATACAAAGAGGGCATTGATAAGGTACTTGACGGTATGGGTTGGATGATTGATGACAATGGGGACTGTGTAGGGAAGAAGGTGTCTGAATAATGAAAGACTACATATACGACATGATTGATTTACGAAATTCCCTAGACAAAGAATGGGATAAATTAACGGATATTGTAAAAAAGGAATTTGGCAGTATTGATGACACAGAAGTATTCTTAATGAATAAGCAGATAGAATTGACAGAAAAGTATATGGACGTTCTTGACGCTCGCATTTCCCATGCCATCTTAAAGGAACAAAAGGAAGATGAAAAATGAAACGAGGTACACTACATAAGATGATTAACACACTATGGAACTTATGGACAGCCACAGAAGTAAAGATTGGCTGTCTTTTTTCTATTGCTTGGTTGTGTTTCAATCAGCTTGTGGGCGGTGTGGATGAGCAGATTAATGCTTTGGTTGTCCTTGTGGCTTGTGATATCCTCACAGGCCTTTGGGCTTCCTTCAAACTTCATGCCTTTGCAAGTTCGATTGCGACACATGGCTTATACAAGAAGGCCGCTATGTTCCTTATCATTGGGTTGGGTGTCTTGCTTGATTCAGCAATGAACACTCACATGGTACGGACGTTATTCATTGGAGCCTTTGCAGTGGTAGAGGCCCTTAGTATTGTTGAAAATATTGATCGTGTTGGTTATGGGCAGTACATCCCTAGCTTTATTAGGGGGGCGCTCGCTCAGATTGCAAAAGAGAAGAAGGTGGACAGATTAGATGGCAAATAAAGTAATTGACGTTTCCTATTATCAACGCAATATTGATTATGATGCTGTAGAGGCCACAAGGGTTCAGGGTGTCATTATCAAAATTTCCGAAGGGTGTTCCGAAGAAGACACATGGGTAAGACACGCAGAAGAATGTAAATCTAGGGGTATCCCTTGGGGTGTCTACTGTTTCTCTCATGCTCAGACACCAGAAAGAGCAAGGGAAGAAGCGCAGACAGTTTTGGCACTCCTTGGTGATGATGTGCCACCTATGGGCATTTGGTACGATTGTGAAGCCGATGAATGTTTTGCAGAAGGTGTAGACACTACAGCCCTTTGTTCAGCTTTTATTGTCGCTTGCAATGAGGCAGGACACAGCGCAGGGATTTATACCTCTACTTTGAAATGTACAGATTACATGACAAACTCCATTCGGCCTAACTTGCTTGCTGACTATGTACCGTATTGGATTGCAGATTACCGTGGATACAACGGGTTTGCGCAGGACTACCCTGATAAACATGTAGCAGGCTGGCAGTGGAGCGCACATGAATATATTGGAGATACAGAAGTAGATATGAATGAATGGTATGAGGAGCTGAATTAGATATGTATGATAATATTCGCAAAGAAATGTGCAAAAAGATTAATGAAATGACTGATACTGACTTGTTGCGCTTTTTTGCACGTTTAGCTGTAACAGAAGTAGAAGTGTTGGATAGAATTGTTAATTTTGCAATGCTTAAAGAGGAAGCAGATGAATTAGAGGAAGATTTAGAAAAGGGGAAGGAAGATGTTAAATGACCAACAGAATAAAAAAGCTCTGCTTGTGTCTTTCACTGTTGGTGTGCTTTTGTGTCTTTCCCTCTGTGTCTACTTCTACAGTTCATGCACAGAGTCCACAGAAAGTCGAAATGTCAACCGAACAATTCAACAGCTTACGACAGATGGTGACAGAGCTACAGAAGCAGTCAACAGCGCAGAAACAGGACTCACAGAAGCTCAAGACACAGCTAACAGAATCTCAGAAAGAGCTGACGAAAGCGCAAGTGTACTTGACCGATTACAAGCAGAACTTGACGACATTGCAAAAGCAAACGGACTCTCTGAATAAGTCGGTGAAGCGGATGGAGCGACAGCGTGATTTGGCTTGGGTCGTTGCAGGTGGCTTGTTACTTTGGGGATGCAGTCGGTGAAATATCGCTCTGTATGCCCCTGTAAGGCGTTTTTAAAGCCCTCTAGGTATAATCACTAGGGGGCTTATTTTTATTTTTAAAAGGTGATTGTAATGGCAATAAATAAGGTTTTATATAGTAGTGAAAATGAAGTGTGGGAGACACCACAAGATTTATTTAATATGTTAGATGATGAATTTCATTTTGATATAGATGTGTGTGCTACCTCTGAAAACGCAAAATGCTCTAAGTTCTTTTCACCCCTTGATGACGGTCTAGCTCAAGACTGGCAGGGGAGCTGTTGGATGAATCCACCCTATGGAAAAAAAATAGGAGCATGGATGAAGAAAGCAATGGAAGCAGATGCACTCGTTGTCTGCCTCGTGCCTTCACGAACAGACACAAAGTGGTGGCATGAATACGCCATGAAAGCCTCGGAGATTCGTTTCATCAAAGGGCGCTTGAAATTCGGAGATAGTAAGAATAGTGCGCCTTTCCCTAGTGCAATCATTATATTTGGGAAGACACACAAAGATTTAAAAGTATGTAGTATGGAGAGAGGATGATGATAAATGGCTAATTTTAACATTCCACAGGAATTGATTGATCGTTTGGCAACCGAAGAAGTGCAGGCTCTCTTAGAAGGGCTTGAGGATGAAGAACAGCGCAAAAATCCTGCCTTTCTTGCAAAGGTACGGCAGTTCTTGAAAGACAACGATTTTAATACCACTATTGAGATTGAAGGTGTCAAAGAAGTAAAGCAGGAAGCCTCTAAGATTCCTGACTTCATGGAACTTGTGAAAGAAGGTTGATAGATTGAAGTGGAGTGAAGCGGATGTCCAGAAGGCACGTGAACACTTCTGGGCATTTGTCTATATTGTATGGCGGTCTATTGACCTTCCACAACCGACACCCATTCAGATTGACATTGCAAACTATCTCCAGAATCCCCCTAAAGACCGTATCATTCTTGAGGGGTTCCGTGGTGTCGCTAAGTCCTTCTTGACATGTGCTTATGTGGTATGGAGATTGTGGAAGGAAAGACAGCTAAAGATTTTGATTGTGTCTGCCTCTGGGGATAGAGCGGATGCGAACGCTCGCTTTATCAAGCGTATCATTCAGACACTACCTTTCCTGTCTGATATGATTGCAGACAAGGGGCAGTTAGACACACAGAATATCTTTGATGTTGGGGGTGTCGTTCCTGATATTTCCCCCTCTGTAAAGTCCATTGGTATCACTGGGCAGATTACAGGGACACGTGCAGACATTCTAATTGCAGACGATAAACTTTTATGTCGTCTTTAAACCATGTGAAAACGGTGGAACTCCTGAAAAGGACAATACCGTGCGAAGCTCTAAAAAGAGAACGTGTAACGACTATTCCGAAAGGAAGTACCATCAAGTGATGGGAAGCGCATGGAACTACAGTTGTAGTTAAGATATAGTCTAATCTTTATAGTAATATAAAGCATCTTGATTTAAGGAGTGATGTCTAAAATGACAACGAAATATAAAGTAGGAAATATAATTGATACACCTAAAGGGAAAATAAAAATTCTTGAATATACGCCAGGGAAAAGATTGCCGAATAATAGGCGTATACATCCTAGAGTTACTATTAGATTTATTGATAGCGGCTGGGTATGTAATGTGCAAACAACGAACATTGCCACAGGCCATATTGAAGATTGTCGTGCAAAAACGGTGTATGGTATCGGATATTTAGATACTAATTTGAAAATTCCTGCAAGGGGAAACTCAATTATACGCAGAGCGTATGATTTATGGGCTAATATGCTCAAGCGGTGTTATGGTGAATACAGAACATGTTATACAGGATGTACTGTTGATAAACGCTGGCACTCATTTAAAAACTTTTTAAACTCTATACAGGAGTTAGAAGGGTATGACAAATGGGAGCGTGGAGAAGATATGCATTTAGATAAAGACATAAAATGCAAAGGGAATAAAATATATTCTGCTGATACATGCATGTTTGTCTCTGCTCATGATAATATCGTAGATAGCTTAAATCGGAGATGGCATAAGCCTAACGAACTTATGTTAATACAAAATGGTAGAAGTCCCGAAAAACTCAGCGACACAGCAACAGCGTGATAAGCTCTCAGAGGCCGTAAAGGAATTTGATGCTATCTTGAAACCGAACGGCCAGATCATATATCTTGGTACACCACAGACTGAATCGAGTCTATACAATACCTTACAAGACCGTGGATACATTGCACGTATCTGGCCTGTCTTATATCCTCAATTATCAAGGGTAGAAGATAATTATGGTGATTCCCTCGCTCCCTCTATTTGGAACAAACTGAAAGCTGACCCTAGTCTTGAAGGGAAGCCTACAGACCCCCTGCGATTCAATGAGGAAGAAATTGCGAAGCGTTCCTTGTCCTATGGGAAAGCAGGGTTTGCTCTCCAGTATATGCTCAATACTCGGTTGTCTGATGCGGAAAAATATCCGTTGAAGGTGTCTGATTTGATTATCACTAACCTTGATATGAAGGAAAGTAGCCTTAAATGGGCGTGGGCAAAAGGTAGGGAACAGCTCTTGTCTGATATTCCCTGTACAGCCATGGCAGGGGATTATTACTACAGTGAGCTGTCCCGTAGTCCCGAAACGATGCCTTATCAGACAACAGTGATGGCTATAGACCCCTCTGGTCGTGGGAAGGACGAAACAGTCTACGCAATCTTAAAGTACCTGAATGGTTATTTGTTCCTTATGGACGTAGGGGGCTTTAAAGAGGGCTATTCGGACTTGACGCTGACTCAGATGGCAAATCGTGCTAAGTTCTGGGACGTGGATGTTGTAGTTCCCGAAGATAACTTTGGGGATGGCATGTTCACTAAGTTGATGACACCTATCTTCAATAAAATTCACCCTTGTGGCATTGAACCTGTAACCAATAGAGGGCAAAAGGAATTGCGTATGATAGACACCCTAGAACCTGTTATGATGCGGCATAAGCTCATTGTGAATCGTCCTGTAGTCGAACAGGACTTTAAGGTCTTCCAACAGGACTATCATTATTCCCTGATTTATCAAATGACACGCTTGTGTCGAGATAAGAACGCTCTGAGTCATGATGATAGATTGGATGCCCTAACTATTGGGGTGTCTTATTTTATGGAGCGCATGGATGTGGATGAAGATAGCCAACTTACTGAGCTGACAGCTGAACAGCTTGAGGATTGGCTGAATGAATCTGTATTGCCTAATTATACAAATAGTTCGCATAATAATAGATGTATAAAAGCTATTAGAGAGCTACGTGATAATTAGACAAAAATTAATTGTGGCACTATTAAACAAAAAATTAATT
>ENA-UEQE01000378-UEQE01000378.1-human-gut-metagenome-genome-assembly--contig:-NODE-378-length-39172-cov-7.435810_pt1 | contig 39172 bp, 31 predicted proteins | sample MGYA00242934_ERZ507935 | MGnify/ENA primary metagenome ERZ507935 (study PRJEB26167, sample SAMN06115423) | human gut metagenome | host: Homo sapiens | place: China:Anhui | collected 2015-03-30 | study... | reverse complement strand
AGGGAATAACTCGTTTTGAAATTCCAGAGAAGCCAAAAATTGATCCAAACGGGTATAATCGCGCTCGACAGAGTCTTCTTTTTTGATGTCCATGCTCGGAATGAACAGAAAATCCGCATCGCGTACCAATTCTCTCGTTTGGGAAGGCGAGTATTTCCATAACGATTCCCATAAATTCCCAATCAGAATGGTCATGCTGTCGATATAGTGCTCCCTACGATTTTGCATGTCGGTCATCAATTCGGAAAGAGTCATGACTCTTTGAGTGAATCCCGAACAGGGTATCAGCAGGAAAAGGCAGAAGACCAGTTTCTCGATTTTTCCATTCATCGCTTTCCGGTGTATTCGTTCGTCATGCGGACGGGAAGGCTTCGCTCGTGCGCGAAGTCTTCCCGTCGCATCGTTCCGTTCTATTTTCCGACGAGGAAGCGGTACGAACCCGATCCGGCCTCGAAAGTCACGAAGCCGTCCGACGCGCGGACGTCGGTCAGGGCCGGATTCTCGGCAAGGGGTTTGCCGTCGGCTTCGACTTGCGAAACGTCGGATGCCGGAACGCGGAGCGTGGCCGTCGTATTGGCCGGTATCTCGACCGACCACGACAGACCGCCGCCGGTCCGTTTCCAATGGCTGCCGATCGTGCCGTACATCGACTCATAGGACGCATCGACCCACTCGAGCCCCTGCGGGAAGTCGGGCTTCATCAGAATGTGTTTGAAGCCCGGAGCCGCCGGGTCGGCCTGGATACCGGCCAGGTTTTCCCAGTCCCATGCGATCAGGTCGCCCAACTGCATCAGGTGATTGCCCGAGTTCATCGCCGGATCGGCCGTATCGCCGTTCCATAGCTCCCAGATCGTCGTCGCGCCGCGGTCGATCATATAACCCCAGCTCGGATAGGTACGGTTCGTCGCGAGCGTCAGCGCCAGATCGGGCCGTCCGTAGCGGCTCAGGCCCCGCATCATGAACTGCATGCCGATCATGCCCGTGCTGACGTGGCTGTCGAAATCGACCTCGGTCCGGCGGACCAGTTCGTCGAACACTTTCTGCTTCAGCGTGTCGGGCACCAGTCCCTGCACGAGCGAGAGCAGGCCGGCTGATACGGTATTGTTGGCGTACTGTCCCGTCTCGGGATTCAGGAACATTCTATTATAGGCATCCTTAACCCTCGCGGCCTGCTCCAGATAGGCCGGAATGTCCTCCTCATGGCCGGCTACCGCGGCGAAGCGCGCCATCATGTTCAGCAAACGATAGAAAAAGCTCGTCCCGACGAGCCGTCCGTCCGTCACGCGGGCAGGGTCCTGCGAGTGGATCAATTCGGGACTCTCGGGCGGCATGCACCAGTCGCCGTAAACGTCCTTGACGACGATATCGTTCTCGACCAGACGCTCGTTGGCATAGTCGATCCACTTCTTCATCGCCGGATAGTGCTCGCGGACCGCCTTTTCGTCGCCGTACTGGTTGTACAGCATATCGACGACGCACAGGTAGGCCGCCGGATACGTAACGTTCTCGCTGTAGAACGGCCAGTAAGTCGGCGACAGGTCGGGAATCATTCCGTCGGGAAGCTGCGAGTCGCGAATGTCGCGAGCCCATTTCTCGTAAAGCAGCGCCTGACGGAACATGAAGCTCTCGCCGATGCACTCCATCGCGCGGTCGCCGAGCCAGCCCATGCGCTCGTCGCGCTGCGGACAGTCGGTCGGCATGCTGCGGTAGTTGCCTCTCAGGCCCCAGTAGGCGTTCCGGTACACCTGATTGATCGTCGAGTCGGACGTCTCGAAACGTCCCGTCGTGGGCATCGCGTCGTAGATGACTTCTCCTTTCAGCTTCTCCAAGTCGGGCTTCGCGGCGGCTCCGGCAATCTCGACGTAACGGAAACCGTGATAAGTGAAACGCGGCGTCCACGAGAAAGTTCCGTCCTCGGCGGGCGTGTACAGATCGGTCGCCTTCGCCCCGCGCAGGTTGTCGACATAGAGGTTCCCGTCGTCCTGCAGCGTCTCGGCGAAGCGCAGCCGCACGGGTCGGTCCTTCCTCCCCTCGAGCTCGACGGCGAGCCAGCCGACCATGTTCTGTCCCATGTCGACGATCCATGTCGAGTCGTTCAGCGCGGCGATCGAAACCGGCTCGACCGTATCCATAACCCGGATATTCGGATTCGCCTGAGCAGTCAGCCGGCCTTCGGGAGCCGCGACGCTTCGGGCATCGCGCCACGACGAGTCGTCGTAGCCGTTGCGGCTCCAGCCCGGCATTTCGAGACGGGCGTCGTACGTCTCGCCGTCGTACTCGTTGTTGGCGACGATCGGGCCGTCGGTCGTGAGCTTCCAGCTTTCGTCGCTCGCGACGACCGTCCGGTTACCCTCGCTGTCCGTAATTTCGAGTTGGGCCAGCAGCTTCGGATAGCCGTAGTTGCGGACTCCGGGAATCGTGACCTGCGTGAACGGAATCGTATAAGTGACCGTACGCATCGAGAAAAAGCGGCCGTTGCCCAGAATCACGCCGATCGTATTGACTCCTTCGTCGAGCAGGTCGGTCACGTCATACACATTGTAACAAACGGTTTTCGTATAGTCGGTAGCCGTCGGCGCCAGCACGTCCTCGCCTACGCGGCAACCGTTCAGATAGCATTCGTAGAGGCCGAGCCCGCTGATGTAGAGCCGCGCCTGCGCGATGTCGCGCCCCGCGTCGAACTCCTTGCGCAGATAGCGTGCGGCCAGGCGAGAGAATACGCCGAGCGTGTCGGTCCGGTTCAGGCAGCTGTCGTACCCGATCCACCGGGCCTGCCAGTCCGAGTCGTCGAGCAGCGCCATCGACCAGCGGGACGGCTCGCTCCACAACGTGTCGCCGTGATTGGTCGCCACGCGCACTTTCCAGTAATAGTCGCGTCGGGATTCGAGCTCGGGCCCTTCGTAGGGCACCAGCACGGAGCGGTCGGACGGAACGTCGCCCGAATCCCAGATCAGGTTCTCTCCGGTTTCCAGATCCCCGGGATCGGTCGAGACAAGAATCCGGTAGCCGGTCTGCACCGTAGCCGGCAGGGCGGATTCGATCCGCCACGACAGGCGGGGATGCTCGGCCGCGACGCCCAGCGGGCAGTCGAGCATCTCGACGGTCAAGCCGTTCACGGCAGAGCGCTCGTGACATCCGACCAGCAGCGCAGCCGGCACGAGTAGCGAAAACAAAGCAGTTTTTTTCATCATGATAACAGGCTTTCGGTTTGGATTATTGATCGGGTCCGCTGCCGTTCGGTCCGGACGACAGCAGAACAGAGGGCCGAGGTCCGCTATTTCAGCAGCGAGCGCAGAAAGCGCGACGTCTCGACCGCATCGTTCAGCCCGATCAGGCGTTCGATTTCGTCGTAACGCTCGTCGACGATCGTCTCGTATTTCTTGATCCAGTGCAGACTTTCGGAAATAGCGCCGATCGCATCCTCGCGGTAGGGATACTGGTCCATCGACAGCCAGCCGTCGTAACCGGTCTTGCGAAGCCAGAACATCATTTCGATATAGGTGGTCATATGCACGCTGCTGACGATCATGTCGTCGTCCCAGCAGCCGTGATTGTCGTTGAAGTGCATATGGAACAGCCTGTCGCCCGCCCGTTTGGCCAGTACGATGGATTCGGCCACGTTCTCGCCGCCGACGAAGCCGTGTCCCGTGTCGATCGTCACGCCCACGTTCCGGCAGCCGGTTTCCTGAGCAGCCAGAATCGTATCGGCCATGCGCGCATGGTACGAGAAGTTGCGCGGTTCCTTGGGCTTGTACTCCAACGCGATCTTCAGCGACGGGAACTCGGAAGCCAGCGCCCGGATCGCCTCGGTCATCCACTCCCGCTCGCGGTCGTAATCGGCCGTCAGCAGATAGTCGTAGCCGTCCTGAGCCATCCACAGATTGATGATCCGGCAGTCGACCTGCAACGCCACTTCGCACATGCTTCTCAGATAGTCGAGCGCCTTGCGTCGCACGGCCGGATCGGTGCTCGAGACGGAGCCTTTGCCGTAATCGCTGTCGCCGAACGTATCGGGGATGATCGACGCGCACTCCAGACCGTAGCCGTCGAGGCGCTTTTTCATCTCCTTCGCATTGTCGGGACGGATGTCCCACGTACCGACGAGCTCGACGCCGCCGATATAGGGCATGTTCTCGGCAGCCAGTTCGAGCATCCGCTCGGACGAAGGGTTCGTCTTGTAGCTTTTGCAGAAACGGTCGCAGGTGTTACCCAGATTGCCCAGAATGATCGAATACTTGTTTTCCATAACGATTCGGTTTTAGGTTGGCAGATGGTTTCGGGTCGTTAACCCGGTAACAAACAGTCGCTAACAAATATAATAAAATATCCTGTATATTCCGAGACCGGAAAAACCGTTTTCGCTCCGGAACGGACCGCCGCCGGAATATTTTTTGATAATATTCCGTAACTTGATTATCTTAGTCGCCAAACCAAACGCCATACATGGAAGTTTTCATCATCATCGGGCTGATTCTGCTCAACGGAATCCTGTCGATGTCGGAAATCGCGATGGTCTCGGCCCGCAAGCCGAGGCTCGAAGCCGACGCCAAGCGCGGAAGCCGGGCCGCCAAGACCGCGCTGAAACTCTCGGGCAATCCGGACGTTTTTCTCTCCACGATTCAGATCGGAATCACGCTGATCGGTATCCTGACGGGTATCTACTCGGGCGACATGCTGGCCCAGAGCTTCGGGAAAGTGCTCGCGCGAATTCCAGCGCTCGAGGCGCATTCGGTGGCGATCGCTCAGGTAATCATCGTAGTCACGGTCACTTATCTGACGCTGATTCTGGGCGAGCTGGTTCCCAAGCGAATCGGCATGAGCTCCTCGGAACGCGTAGCCAAGATCGTGGCGCGGCCGATGAGCCTGCTGTCGAAGATCGCGCTGCCGTTCGTCTGGCTGCTGTCGAAAAGCACGGCCGGCATGCTTCGCATACTGGGTATCAATACGGTCGACGGAAACAGGGTAACCGAGGAAGAGATCAAGGCGATCATTCAGGAAGGCGCCGCCGAAGGCGAAATCGAAGAGGTCGAGCAGGACATCGTCGAGCGCGTGTTCAACCTGAGCGATCGCAACGTCGGATCGATCATGACCCACCGCAGCGACATGGTATGGCTCGACACGAACGCCACCTGCGACCAGGTCGAGGATATCGTCAAGAATAATCTGTTCAACACCTACCCCGTAGCCGACGGCAACCTCGACTCGATCGTCGGAGTAGTCCACCTCAAGGACCTGTTCGGCCGGCTCGACGAACCCGGATTCACGCTGTCGCAGGTGATGCGCCCCGCGCAGTACATACCCGAGAACCTGAGCGTGTACAACGCGCTCGACCTGATGCGCCGCACTGGCGGCCGGTACGGCCTGGTGACCGACGAGTTCGGCAGCATCGAAGGCATCGTCACGCTCAAGGACATCATCAAGGCGCTGCTCGGCTCGATGCCCGAAGCGGGCGAGGAACAGGAAATCGTCACGCGCGAGGACGGCAGCCTGCTGATCGACGGCCAGCTCTCGTTCTACGATTTTCTGGCCCATTTCGACATGGAGGACCTCTACAACGACTACAACTACAACACGCTCAGCGGTCTGATTCTCGAAAAGCTGGAACATATCCCCCATACGGGAGAGAAATTGTCGTGGCGCAACTTCGACTTCGAGATCGTCGACATGGACGGAGCGCGGATCGACAAGGTGCTCGTCACGCTGAAACGGCTCGAGGAGGCCGACGTTTAAACGGCCCCCTCGACATTTCTCGAGCGGAGATCGCAACGATTGCCGCCCCGTACCGTAGAACCGTTCCCGCCGGTCATCGTCACGCGCGCTCGTACCCGCGCCCACGACCGAAAACGAGGAAGACAAGCCCCCGAAAACATGCGGTCTTCCGGGCCTGTCGTCCGTCGGCTACCGGATCGCTGCGAACAATCCCATAATCAACGAGAAGAAGCACACATAAAGCACGATAACGATCGCGATCCAGATCAGCGACGCCTTGCAATAGTTGGCTTTCGTCGGATTCGTGCCTCCTCCGAACGACCAGACGAACAGCATGATGATGTTCACCAGCGGCAGAGCCAGAATCAACAGCGTCAGCATCCATTCCCCGACCGACATGACCGGAGCGACGGGCTGCTGCCGAGAATCGCGGACGGCGGCGTCCGCGGCGGATCGATTGTCCAGAACTTCCATAACTCGATATTTTTTAAGGTTAGACGAGTCAAGATAACGACAATTTTCCGGTTAACCAAGCGCATGCGTATTTTCCGGCGGGCCCGGCCCGATCCGCGACAAACCGCGCCCGCCGGAACGACCCTCGAATCACGGCCCGGCACACGCAACCGCGTCTTATCGCCCTGCCCTGCCCGGAAGGCTCCATGCGCGCAGCGCATCGTCGAAAGGCGGCCGGGCGATGCCGCGCTCGGTCACTATGGCGGTAATCAGATCGCAAGGCGTCACGTCGAAAGCCGGATTGTATACTTTGACGTTACGGGGCGCCATGCGCTGCGCATAATGGGCCTCGGTCACTTCGGCCGAATCGCGCTGCTCGATCGGGATGGAGGCGCCGGTCGGACAGTCCGCATCGATCGTCGACGTCGGCCCGAGCACATAGAACGGGATGCCGTAATGGCGGGCCAGCACGGCGACGCCCGACGTGCCGATCTTGTTGGCCGCGTCGCCGTTCGCTGCGATACGGTCGCAGCCGACCAGCACGGCCTGCACCCGGCCCTCGCTCATCACGAGCGAAGCCATGTTGTCGCAGATCAGCGTCACGTCGATCCCGGCCCTCATCAGCTCGTAGGACGTCAGCCGGGCTCCTTGCAGCAGAGGACGCGTCTCATCGGCATAGACCCGAAAGCCGTAGCCCCGCTCCTGCCCCAGATAGAGGGGAGCCAGCGCGGTCCCGTACTCCGACGTCGCCAGATGTCCGGCGTTGCAATGCGTCAGAATCCCCGCTCCGGGCTCGAGCAGCGACAGGCCGTACTCGCCGATCTGCCGACAGGCGGCGGCATCCTCTCGCCGAATCGCCTCGGCCTCGTCGCGCAAGCGGTCCCATATTCCGGCCGCCGGTTCGTCGCGGTGCGCCAACAGGCAATTTCTCATGCGCTCCAGCGCGGCCGACAGATTGACCGCCGTCGGCCGCGAAGAGGCAAGATAGGCGGCTGTCCGGTCGAATGTCTCGCAAAGGTCGTCGAAACAAGAACCGCCGGCCCGCCGACAACACACGTAAATGCCGTAGGCGGCCGTCACGCCGATAGCCGGCGCGCCCCGCACCTTCAGCTCGCGGATGGCTTCCCATATCTGCTCCGGGGTCCGCAGCTCCACATAAGTCTCCTCCCCGGGCAGCCGGGTCTGGTCCAGAATAACGACGGCTCCGCCCGGCTCGTCGAGCCGCACCGTCCGCAGATCGGGGAAAAATTCGTTCGTCATCGCATATACCGAAAATTTAAAGGCACGGTAGTCTCCGAAACCGGACCGCCGTGCCTTCTTCTTCAGAGGAGAGCGGAACACCGCCCGCCGCCCTCTTTACTCGACTAATTCATTCCGGACTTGGCGCGGACATATTCGTCGATCGCACGGGCCGCCCGGCGTCCGGCTCCCATGGCGAGAATCACCGTGGCCGCACCGGTCACCGCGTCTCCTCCGGCGAAGATACCCTCGCGGGAGGTCTGCCCGTGCTCCTCGTCGGCCACCAGACAGCCCCGGCGGTTGGTCTCCAGACCGCGCGTCGTCGAGGCGATCAGCGGATTGGGCGACGTGCCGAGCGCCATGATCACGACGTCGCACCCGATCTCGAACTCCGACCCCTCGACCGCGACGGGCGAGCGGCGTCCCGACGCGTCGGGCTCACCGAGTTCCATACGCACGCAGCGCAGGCCCCGGACCCAACCTTTCTCGTCGCCCAACACTTCGACCGGATTGGTCAGCATCCGGAACTCGATGCCTTCCTGTTTGGCGTGGTGCACCTCCTCGGCCCGGGCCGGGAGCTCGGCCTCGCTGCGGCGGTAGACGATATGCGCTTCGGCACCCAGACGGGCGGCCGTCCGCACGGCATCCATCGCCACATTGCCGCCGCCGACCACGACAACGCGACGACCGACATAAATCGGCGTATCGTAGGTGTCGTCGTAAGCCTTCATCAGATTGGCACGGGTCAGGAACTCGTTGGCCGACACCACGCCGTTCAGATTCTCGCCCGGAATGCCCATGAACCGGGGCAGTCCGGCTCCCGAGCCGATGAACACGGCCGAGTAGCCCTCTTCGTCGAGCAGCGAGTCGACCGTCACGGTATGGCCGACGATCACGTCGGTCTCGATCCGCACGCCGAGCCTCAGCACGTTCTCGATCTCCCGGGCGACGACCTTGTCCTTCGGAAGGCGGAACTCCGGAATACCGTACTGAAGCACGCCGCCGGCCTTATGCAGCGCCTCGAAAATCTTCACCTCGTAACCCATTTTGGCCAGATCGGCCGCGCAGGCCAGACCGGCCGGACCGCTGCCGACAACGGCTACCTTGCGCCCGTTGGACGGGGCCGGGGCGGTCGCTTCCGCGCCATGCTCGATGCTCCAGTCGCCCACGAAGCGCTCGAGCTTGCCGATCGCGACGCTCTCGCCCTTGACGCCGAGAATGCACGATCCCTCGCATTGGGTCTCCTGCGGGCAGACCCGTCCGCAGACCGACGGCAGCGAACTGTCCTGCGCGATGATCCGGGCTGCTTCGGCGAGGTTTCCGTCGCGCAACTGCGCGATGAACTGAGGAATCTGCAGCGACACGGGACAATGCTCGACGCAGCGAGGCTTCTTGCAGCCCAGACAACGGCTCGCCTCGAGCCGGGCCTCGTCGAGGTCGTACCCGTAGCAGACCTCCTCGAAATTGGTGACCCTTACCTTCGGGTCCTGTTCCCTGACGGGAACGCGGGGTATCTTGTTTGCCATCTTCTTTACTTTGTTTCGGGTAAGCGAAAGCCGGCCCAGCGACGGGTCCGGCGCGGGTTTTACGTCATCGATCGAGTCCGATGCGGCAGGCGTGGCCCTCGGCCCGCTCCTGCGCCATACGGGCCTTGCGGCTCTCGATCGTCTTGTACATGCCCTGACGGCGCATGGCCTCGTCGAAATCGACCTCGTGACCGTCGAACTCGGGGCCCTCGACGCACGTAAAGCGCGTGCGGCCGCCGACCGTCACGCGGCAGGCTCCGCACATGCCCGTTCCGTCGACCATCAGCGTATTGAGGCTGACGATCGTCCGGATGCCGTACTCTTTCGTCGTCCGGGCGACGAACTTCATCATGATCATCGGGCCGATCGCGATCACTTCGTCGTAACGCTTGCCCTGCCGGTCGATCAAATCGCGCATCAGGTCGGTCACCATACCGTGAAATCCGGCGCTGCCGTCGTCCGTAGCGATGAATACCTCGCCCGCCACGGCGCGCATCTTATCGGTAAGGATCAGCGTATCCTTGTTCTTCGCCCCGATGATGACGTCGGCCTTCACGCCGCGCTCCGACAGCCACTTGACCTGCGGATAGACCGGAGCGGTCCCGACGCCGCCGGCCACGAAAAGGATCCTGCGGCGGCGCAACGCCTCGGGCTCCTCGTGCACGAACTCGGAAGGGCAGCCCAGCGGACCGGCGAAATCGGCCAGCGAGTCACCCTCGCTCATCGCGCACAGCTTCGAAGTGGAATAGCCGACCGTCTGCGTGACGATCGTCACCCACCCCTGCTCGGCATCGTAATCGGAAATAGTCAGCGGAACGCGTTCTCCGTGCTCGTCCAGCCGGACGATGACGAACTGTCCCGGCCGGGCCGAGCGGGCCACGCGCGGAGCCTCGATGTTCATCAGGTAGATGTTGGGCGCCAGCAGTTCTTTCTTGACAATCTTGTACATGCTATCTGTTTGGTTTAGTCTTTCCCTGTTTTCCGGCTCCGTCGTCCCGGCGATCTCGCCCCCGCCTTGTCCTAAGGCACGATCGTAGCCGCAAGCCGTATTTCGCGCAACGGACGGGACGGATCGTTCAGTATCAGCACGATATGATCCATCAACCGTCCGGCGGGCGCATTCTTGGTCGAGAGCATCGCGACGAACGACACCGTCTCGCCCGGAGCGATCGCTCGGTCCGGATCGAGCGTCGTCGACATCCTGTCCCCCAGCTTCATGTCGCGGATACGCAGCGGCTCTTTCCCTTGGTTGGTTATCGTGAACTCCCGTTTCGGCTCGCCGCCGGCCTTCATCGTCCCGAAACCGTGATACTGCGACGAAAAGACCGCTTTCGGAGCCCGCTCCTTCTCATCGGGCGTCATCCCCGAAAAATCCTCGCAGGCAACGCCCGAGGCGCTGAACAGCACATCGACCGGAATGTCGTTCACGATCAGCGAAAAGCTGTCCTTGAGCATGCCCCACACGTCGTTGTCGCGCAGATCGTAGCTCAGCGTCATCACGCCCTTTTCGCCCGGAGCGAGCCGCTGTTTCGACAGAGCGATATCGAAATAAGGCTTCCGGTCGCGGTACACGGGCGAGAGCGTCAGCGGCTGCCGCGTCGGGTTGTAATACTCGATCGCCGTCGATTTGACGCCCCCCCGGGGCACATACCCCAGATTCACATTCCGCCACGCAAGCATCAGGTCGCCCGCGCGTACCGGATACATCTCGCCGAAGCTTTTCTCGGCGGGCAAAACCTCGCCGGTAATCGTCAGCACGGTCTTGCCCGTCGCGCCCCCGCTCTGCACGACGATATCGCGGCGGAATGCCCCGGGCCGCCCCTCGGGATCGTAGCTGATCACGAGCGTCCCCTTCTCCGAAGGCTTGACCGGCGCGCGGCTGTATTCGGGCTTCGTGCAACCGCACGACACGGTCACCTGCTCGATCACGGCCGGAGCGGACGACGCGTTGACGAACTCGAAAGCATGGGAGACCTTCCCCCCGTCTTCCTTGATCCGACCGAAATCCCACGACTGCTGCGCGAATTTCAGCGGAGAGTTCTGAGCGCTCGCTTCCGAACAAAGCATGCCGCACAGAATCATTCCGATCGTCCATATCCTTCCCATACTCCGACCCATTTTCCGTTGCAAAATTATACATTCGCCGTCGATTCAGGCGTGCGAGACGTTTTTTTAACGAATCATATGCCGAACCCCCACTTTTTGAACATCGCCTTGTCCGTATCGATATCCGATCCGGAAGTCGTCAGCAGGTCGCCGACGATCGAGGCGCTGACGCCGCAGCGAAACAGCTCGGGCTCCAAATGCTTGATCCGGCTCCGGCCTCCGGCCAGCCGGACCGAGGCGTCCGGATTGACGATCTGCATCAGCGCGGCGGCACGCAGCACGTCGCGGTCCGACAGCGGCAATGCCTTTTCAAGCCTCGTGCCGGGAATCGGATTGAGCACGTTCATCGGCACGGACACGGCTCCCGTGTCGCGGATCGCCAACGCGAACTCGATGCGCTGCCGCTCGCTCTCGCCCATGCCGATGATACCCCCGCAGCAGATTTCCAGCCCCGCCTCGCGGGCCCATGCGATTGTCTGCAGTTTCTGCTGCTGCGTATGCGTCGTGCAAAGCTCTCCGAAATACGAAGGGGCCGTCTCCAAATTGCAATGATAGCGCCTGACGCCGCTCTGCCGCAGCCGGACGAGCTGCTCTTTCGACAACAGCCCGAGCGAAGCGCACAGCGAAATGTCCACCTCGGAGCCGATCCGGCGGTAAATGCCGCAGACGCGGTCGGTCTCTCCGTCGCTCAGGGCCCTACCGCTGGTCACCAGCGAGAAGCGCCTCACTTCTTTGGAAGCATTGTGAGCTGCCTCGCGCACGGCTTCCTGCTCGCCCACCAGCGGATAGACCTCGATATCGGTCTTGTGGAACTTCGACTGCGCGCACCACTTGCAGTCCTCGCTACAACGGCCGCTGCGGGCGTTCATGATCGAGCACATGTCGATCCGGCGTCCGTCCCGGCGCATCCTGATCCGGCGCGCCAACTCGTACAGCCGTTCGTCCCCGAGCGTCTCCATCCACTCCGACACCTGCTCGTAGCCCGGCTTCAGGCCGTTCGCCATATCGCTTTCGATCCGGTCGATCCTATCCATGTCCGCGTATATTTGCATCCTATCGGCAAAGGTACTATTTTTGGACCGAATAACGTTCGCCGGGAAATATGAAAAGAGCCTATTTCGTCACAGGGATCGACACGGACGCAGGCAAAAGCATCGTCACAGGCGTGCTGGCCCGAGCCCTGAGTGCGCGCGGAGAACGCGTGATCACGCAGAAATTCATCCAGACGGGCTGCGACAGCCTGTCGGAGGATATCGAAACCCACCGCCGGATCATGGGTATCGGCCTGCTCCCGGAGGACGAGGACGGCACGACCTGCCCGATCGTGTTCACCTATCCGGCCTCGCCGCATCTGGCAGCGGCGATCGACGGACGCGACATCGACCTGACGCTGATCGGCCGGAGCACGGAAAAGCTGTTGCAAAAATACGACACGGTACTGATCGAAGGCGCCGGCGGGCTGTACGTTCCGCTGTCGGAAGCATACCAGACGATCGATTACATCGCCGAGCACGGCCTGCCGGTCGTTCTGGTCACCTCGCCCCGGCTGGGCAGCATCAACCACACGCTGCTGAGCCTCGAAGCCTGCCGCAACCGGAACATCGAAGTGGCGGCGGTCGCGTACAACCTGTACCCGCCCGCTCCCGAACCGATCGTCCGCGACACCCGGACCTACCTGAAAGCCTATCTCGCCGACCGCTTCCCTGCCGCGCGATGGCTCGAGGTCAACGACCGCTACGAGCTGATCGGCCCCGACCGTCCCTGAGCGGGAAAAAAGCGTCTTAAACAGGACGGGCATTTTCATACGGGCCGCGGGTCGGATATTTTCTCGAACAGGCGACGAGCAGGGCTCGGCACATTGCATTTTCCGGGCGGCCGTCGCAAAAGCAATGAAACGCCGCGATCGCTGCAAAATCAGATATTCCATTGACATAGAGCGTTTAGAGCTTTCGTCCTTTCATATTCCATTCAAGGTGCGGAGCATTTCAATCGCGATGCGGGATGGACGATGATGCGGAACGGAATAGCTGCGGCATCCTACCCGGAATCCCCCTTATCATACGATAACCGAGCGCAGGATAGCCAAGGCTTTGGACCCGACGGACGCGAGCCCAACGGGAAGAGGAAGCCCAAGCGCACTCGTTCCGACCGGTGAAGGCTCGTGCACACGGCGGACAAGAACACGACCGAGATGGCGTTTGTCATCGACGCGATGGATATTCTGCACGAGGGGAAAATAGACTGTTTTTGTATTGCCGCCGGCGACGGGGACTGCACGATGCCGGCCCGGCGCATACGCGAGGTCAAACTCACGGTGCCCGGCTACGGAGAGGGCAAGACGCCGGAAGTGCCGGTCGCCTCGTGCCGGGAGTTCCGCTATGCCGGGCAGCAGCAAGGAGTCGAGCCGGAGCTGCTGCCGAGCACGCCGGAGCACTTTATCCGCCGAGACATGCCTCTGTTCGAGAAGGCGTTCGAGACGGCCGCCGCAGGGAAAGACGAGGTGCCGTTCTCGCAGGTCGGAACGGCGCTCAAGAAGCTGATGCCCAAGTACCGCATCAAGCGCTACGGCCGCAAAACGCTCGGAGAGCTGTACGAGAGGCTCGACCGATACGAGCTCGTCAAGACGGAGAAAGGAGGGGCGGGGGTGGTGAGAAGGAAAAACGACCCCTAAGCTACCTTTTGCGTCTGAATTATAGAAAAGCGGACCTCCAAACGTGCTTCTTGCCATAACTCTAAAGACTTTTTGCAATGATACATGACTTAGAGTTATCCGAGGTTATGAAAACCGGTGCAAGGGACAGAAAACCAGTATATTAAAAGCAAAGTTCGGAAAGAGATTGTGGTAACGATTTATCCACGCAACTCTTTCCGAACTATGCCTTTTCGTGCGGTTTGAAAGCTTGACTACTTCCTGATAAATATCTTTAAATCGCAGCAGTAGTGTTATTTACACCATATTATACTCATCCCATTTTTTTAAAGGAGGCCCCCATCGGGTTCCGGCCTTATGCGATAAATCGAACGGCTTACTTGAATGCCTTGCCGATCGCGATGAAATCGTCGGCCACGAGCGCCGCGCCTCCGATCAGGCCGCCGTCGACGTCCTCTTTCGAGAAAAGCTCGGGAGCGTTGCCCGGCTTCGCGCTGCCTCCGTAGAGGATAACGGTCTGGTCGGCCGCGCTGCCGAACTTCTCGGCGAGCACTTGACGGATGAAGGCGTGCATCTCCTGTGCCTGATCGGCCGTAGCCGTCTTGCCCGTACCGATGGCCCATACCGGTTCGTATGCGACGATCAGTTTCGAGAACTGCTCGGGCGTCAGGTTGTAGACCACTTCTTCGATCTGGGCACGTACGACGTCGAAGTGTTTGCCGGCCTCGCGGTCCTCGAGCTTCTCGCCCACGCAGTAGATCGGTGCGAGGTTGTTCTCGTAAGCCTGAGCCATTTTCTTGTTCAGCGTCTGGCTCGTCTCGCCGTAGTATTCGCGGCGCTCGCTGTGGCCGAGGATCACATATTCGACGCCCAGCGAGGCGATCATCTTGGCCGATACCTCTCCGGTATAGGCGCCCTTGGCTTCGGCTGCGCAGTTCTGGGCCGATACGGCGATGCCCGTTCCTCGGGCGGCCTTGACGATCTCCGAGAGGTGGGTGAACGGAGGAGCCACGATGAAGTTCACGCACGAGCAAACCTCGCCCTTCTTGGCGGCTACTCCCTTGAACAGTTCGACACCCTCCGCCGGAGTGGTGTTCATTTTCCAGTTTCCTGCGACAATTTTCTTTCTCATAATGATATATCGGTTAAATGCAATGTCTTTTTGTTCTCTGCCGTCCGTGCCTGCTTACGCTCGCTTGCGGATGTCTATGTAGTTGCCCGTTGCCTGCTCGACCGCCACCTTGCCCGTCCCGTTGCACTGGGGACAGCGCACCTTCCCCTCGTAGAGTTCGTGTTCGCAAACGCCTTTGAATACCCGAGATTTGACGTATACGTCGTTCCGGGCTACTGCTCGGGCGATCCTCTCGCGCAGAGCGTTGTCGCTCGTTTGGGCATAGAGCCCGTCCGCTACCCGGACGTATGAGGACAGGTCGCGGACTCCCATGGCCTGCAAGTAGCGGACCGGATGGATTCCGACACCGCCCCAGATCTGCTTGCGACACAGAAAACCCTTCCCCTCGCATCCGAGCGCGTAGGTCCCGTAATCCCTGTAATCGCACGGACTCGGCAGCATGGCCGTCTCGGGTACGATAAATCCCCGGTCGCCGCAATGGGGACATACCCGGGCGTTCACGGACATCTTTCCCCCGCAAGTGGGGCACAAAACGAGATAAGACATATCGGGTCGTTTTTATGTAACGTATTGCGAAGTGTTTCTTTTCCGCTTTCCGCATGTTGCTCGCGGGACAGCTCGGCGACCGTGCGGAGACGGCCGAGCGCTCGCTTATCCGGCCGTCCAGCCTTTCACTTCGTCGAGCGTCGGATTCTGCAGTCCGAGCTTGTTCTTCTTGTTGTAACCGCACAGGTCGTTGTGCAGCTTGCCCGGCGCGAGCTTCTTCAGCGCTTCGACCGTCAGAAAGCCCATTTTATGCAGCACGGGGACCCATTGCTCGGGAATGCCTGCGGCGGCGTATTTCTCGGGACCGTCCTTCTGGGCGGCCTTTTCGGGACGCATCTGCGGGAAGAACAGCACGTCCTGAATCGTCGTCTGGCCCGTCATGAACATCGTGAGCCGGTCGATGCCGATGCCCATGCCCGAGCAGGTCGGCATGCCGTACTCCAGCGCGCGGACGAAGTCCATGTCGATGAACATCGCCTCGTCGTCGCCTTTCTCGCTCAGGCGCAGCTGTTCCTGAAAGCGCTCCAGCTGGTCAATCGGGTCGTTCAGCTCGGAATAGGCGTTGCACAGCTCCTTGCCGGTTACGAACAGCTCGAACCGCTCGGTCAGGTCGGGATTGCTGCGGTGGCGCTTGCACAGCGGCGACATCTCGATCGGGTAGTCCGTGACGAACGTCGGCTGGATCAGATCCTGCTCGCAATAGGCGCCGAAAATCGCGTCGATCAGCTTGCCCTTGCCCATGGTCTCGTCGGTCTCGACGTTCAGCTTGGCGCAGGCTTCGCGCAGTTCCCGTTCGCTTTTGCCCGTGATGTCGAAGCCGGTCTTCTCGCGGATCGCGTCGGTCATCGTCACGCGGCGGAACGGGCCGGCGAAATCGACCGTGTGCTCGCCGATGCGCACTTTCGTCGTGCCGTGCAGCGCCAGTGCCACCCGTTCGAGCATCTGCTCGACGAACTCCATCATCCAGATGTAATCCTTGTAGGCGACGTATATCTCCATGACCGTGAACTCGGGATTGTGCGTGCGGTCCATGCCCTCGTTGCGGAAGTCCTTGCCGAACTCGTATACGCCGTCGAACCCGCCTACGATCAGCTTCTTGAGGTACAACTCGTTGGCGATCCGCAGGTAGAGCGGAATGTCGAGCGCATTGTGATGCGTGACGAACGGGCGGGCCGACGCTCCGCCGGGAATCGACTGCAGGATCGGCGTTTCGACCTCGATGTAGCCCCGTTCGTTGAAAAAGCGGCGCATCGTGTCGATGATCTTCGTGCGCTGCAGGAATACCTGACGCACCTGCGGATTGACGATCAGATCGACGTAGCGCTGGCGGTAGCGCAGCTCGGGATCGCTGAACGCGTCGTACACTTTGCCGTCCTTCTCCTTGACGATCGGCAGCGGCCGCAGCGACTTGCTCAGCAGCTTCAGCTCCTTGCAGTGGACCGACAGCTCGCCGGTTTTGGTGACGAACGCGAATCCGCGCACGCCGACGATGTCGCCTATGTCGAGCAGCTTCTTGAAGACCTTGTTGTAGAGCGTCGCTTCGGGATCGTCTCCGCACACTTCGTCGCGCTTGATGTAGACCTGTATCTTGCCCGTATGGTCCTGCAGCTCGAAAAACGACGCGCTGCCCATGATACGGCGCGAGAGGATGCGCCCCGCGATCGATATGTCGGAGAAGTTCTGCTTTTCGGGCGAGTACTCCGCGGCGATCTGCGCGGCCGTGGCGGTCACCTCGTACCGGGCGGCCGGATAGGGGTCGATTCCCAACTCGCGCAGCTGCGCGAGCGAGTTGCGGCGGATCTGTTCCTGTTCACTGAGTTCTGCGATGCTCATGGCGGTTTCTTTCAGAATTTAATACCGGCGCAAATGTACGAAAATTCTCAGAGTTTTTTGCCGCCGACGGGCCGAAAACGCGCATTTTCGGCCCGTCGGCGGCTCCGGTCCGCTACGGCTTGGCCTTCAGCTTGCCCGTCTTGTTGAACTTGTATCCGATGCCGATCGTCCAGTAGCGTCCGAACATGCGCGACCAGTTGTTGGTCACGTAGTCCGACATCATGCTCGAGGTGAAGCTCTCGTTACGGTTCAGGATGTCGTATACCGTCAGGCTGATGTCGCCCGAGCGGTTCTTGAACAGCTTGACTCCGAGCGAGAGGTTCCACGTATGCGTGTCGACGTCGCCGCCGGCATACGAGAAGCTGTGGTAAAGGTAATAGGCGTAGTTCGTTTCGAAATAGGCGTGCTTGAGGAAGTTGACGCGCACTTGGGCTCCGGTCTGCTGCGTGATCGTGCTGTTGTCGTCGCGAAGCGAGTTGGAGGAGTGGTTGTACGAAAGGTTCGCGCTGAGCGAGAACTGGCAGACGGTCGATTGGTTGCCTGTCAGATGCACTCCTATCCGGGGCGACAGCGAGTTCGTGTAGTCGAGCTCTTCTCCGATATACGAAGGCCGGCGGCTGTATCCGATGCCGGCCGTGCAGTTCAGAACCGACTTCAGCGGCTTGAGCGGAGTCGAGAAGTTCCCGTTGGCCTGAACCGATCCCGAGCCGTTCACGTTGACCGGCGTCGTCAGCGTCGAACCTTTCGGCGCGACGTAGCCTCCGTATTGCTCGAGCGGGGTATCCTCGGCGAAAAAACGCTGGCGGGTGGCGATGTCGCGCACGGTCAGGTCGGCCGACAGGTTGAATCCCACCGAGCGCGAGCTCTTCGTGTCGGTATGGTAGTAGCCGAGCGAGACCGAGTGGGTGTAGCTCTGTCTGAGACCGGGGGTTCCGCCTGTGAGGCTCAGTCGGTTGCGCGTGTCCAGCTCGGCACGGAGCTGCTCGACCGAGGGCTGCCGGGCCGAGCCGCTGTAATTGAAGTACAGATTGCGGGTCTGTCCGATCGAATAGTGGAACGACAGCGACGGCTGCAGGCTGCGGAACGTGCGTCGGTCGTCGTGCGTTTCGGGGAAGGTCTCGTCCCGGTTTTGCCGGGCCGACTGGTAGCCCATGCGCACGAACAGGTAGCAAGTCTGACTGTATCGGTTGAATCCGAGTTCGGCGGTCTGAGTCGTGTAGTTGCGCGTGTAGTCGTAGGTCGAGGTCGTGTCGATCAGTCCGGTGAAGCGGTCGACGGCCATCCGCTTCGAGTGGCTGTTGTCGACCGAAATGCCGTAGCCGGCCGTTACCGAGCTTTTTTCGCCCACAGGCTCCGTGTAGCTGAAGTTTCCTCCCAGCGACCGGCTCCATCCGCCGGCGGTCGTCTCCAAAAAGGTCCGGTCGTTGTCGGTCGAGAGCGAGTCGATCCGCCAGCCCGATGCGTCGTCGCGACTCGTGGAACCTTGGGCGTTTATGTGGATCATTCGCTTCGGATTGTTTTTGAACGAGTGGGCCCATATCAGCCTGCCGGACAGGTTGCGGCTCTTCTCGCGGTTGCGCTCCGTCGCGCCGACGCGGTTGGTCGTTTCGCCGTCGAGCTCGTTGCGGGCTCCCCGATAGCTGTGCGAGAGGTCGTCGGAGTATTGGACACTGGTCGCGAAGACGAGGTAGTCGTTCTTCGGGTTATAGCGCAGATCGAGATTGGCCGAGTGTTGCCTGCCGAGGCGCGAGGCTCGGGTCGTGTCGGTGTAGCTGCGCGACCGGTAGGCTTCCGACGGGAAATAGATCTGTTGCGTGATCCGCTGCGTTTCCGACCGCTCGTTGGCGAAGCGGTAGTTTCCCGACAGGGTCAGATGCTTGCCGTAGCGGTGCGTCAGGCTGGCGCCGAGCGTCGTGCTGCGGCGGTCTCCGTCTCCGCCGCCCGCGTATGAGGCGAACCTGTCCCGGATGCGGTTGGACGACTGATTGTTGTTGTTGCTGTTCGCCTCGACCGAGTAAATGCGCCGTTCCGAGAAATAGTTGTACGAAGCGCCGGCTCCGTAGCGTCCCTTGCGGTGTCCGTCGGGGCCCCGGTCGATGTCGGCTCCGTAGCCGGCCAGCGCCTCGACGTTGACGCTTTTCTCGGGCTTGCTGCGCGTAACGAGGTTCATTACCGTGCGTTTCTTGCCGTTCTTGTTGCCCTTGAGCCGCTCCTCCTCGGGCAGTTCGTCGTAGACCTGAATGTCGACCACGTCGTTGGCCGCCAGAAAGTCGAGGGCCGAGCGGGCGTTCTCTCCGAACAGCGGACGGCCGTCGACGTAGGTCCGCTCGATCGTTTTGCCCATGAAGCGGACTTCTCCTTCCTTGAGCTCCATGCCGGGCAGGCCCCGGACGATCTGAAGCGCCTCGTCGCCGGGCAGCACGCGGACGTTCTCCGCATGGTAGACGATCGTGTCTCCGCGTTCGCTCATCAGCGGGCGCCGTCCCTGCACGACGATCTCGCCCAGGCTGATCGGAATCTCTCCGAGAAAAACAGTATCTATCCGGTTCGTTCCGGCTGTCGTGCTTACGTTTCGGGTCGTGCCGCGATAGCCGAGGTAGCCGATGCGGAGACGGACCGACGAGTCGCGCACGCTTTCGAATCGGAAGGCTCCCCGGCTGTCGGTTATTCTCAGCAGCGTATCGCCCGGGGTCATCAGCAGTACGGACGCTCCGACGAGCGGGCCGCTGCCGGCCGAGTCGGCGACGACTCCCTCCAGCGAACGGACGGGCGGACGGCCTTGCAGGTCGGCTTGCGCCCACAAGGCCGCGAGAGCCCATAGCATCAGGTATCGGAACATAGTCGGTCTGCGTTGAGGTCCCCAAGGTACGAATTTTTGCCGGATCGGTCGCGCAGGCGGAGATCGTTCCTTCCGGTCTTTTCCTGCATGACCGTCCTGCGCGGCCCGTTCGGTCGTGCAGGTTTGCGGACTTACGATAGGTTGAGAGGACGGATATTTGCGGACCCGATCCGTTTTGCCGGCTCGTGCATGATGCGCCGGAAGAGTGCGTTCGTTCCGGAATAGTCGGTCCTTGGGAACCGTTCCGAAGAAAGCGCGGCTTCCGAATCGACGGAAGCCGCGCGGTTTTCTGCGCATATGCGCTATTCGACCGGGTCCGGACGGTCGAGCACGGCGTTGCGGATTCGGGCGTCGGGGCCTTTTATGCCGAGATAGTACGTGTCGTCGGCGACGGCGTCGATCACGATCCGCCGGGGGGTCCATTCGTCCGTGTCGAAGGCGAGGCTTTCGACCGTTTGCCCGTTCGTCGCGTTCTCGACGAACAGTTCGCCTTTCGAACGGACGTCGGCCGTGAAGACGTGCCGGCCCTTTTTCAGGTATAGTCCTTCGTAGAGGCGTCCCTCGCCTCGGGCGTATCCCGAGCCGTCCTGCTCGCCGGCATCGCCCTCCATCGTCCAGTAGGTGTGGCCGTGCGCGAAGTCGCCGTTACGGAACGTCTCGCTGCTGTGCAGCCCGCAGTCGGTGATAAAGTTGGTCGGCCTGATGCTCAGCAGGTCGCACGGGCTCAGGTACTCGTTGTTCACGATACGGAAGTTCTTGACCGGGGCGTAGTCGTTCTCCTCCGTGTTGTCGAAAGGCTTGCCGTCGAACGGATTGTCGCACCATGTGCCGACGGAGTATCCTCCCATGAGCACGTTGTCGTAGACGTTCACGTTATCGGTTTCCTGCTTCTGCTGGTCGGGGTTCGTCGAGCCCCAAGGAATCAGCGCGATGGCCTTGCCGCCGCCCGAGTTGATATAACTGTGGCACACCTCCACGTTGCGCACCGAGCGGTCCCAGTCGTTGTCGCCCCACCACCAGACGCCTCCGCGCGGATCGGCGTAGCTGCTGGTCATTACGATGCCGTCGTCGTTCGACTCGAGGAAGATGCGGGCCACCTTCACGTCGTGCGTGCCGATGCTCAGGCCGATGCCGTCGCCGCTGACGCATTTCACCTCGTGCATCTTCACGTTGCCTATGAACAGGTTCTCGCAATAGTAGAACGACGTGTGGTAGTTGTTGGTGCGGACGATCTCGACGTCGCTCAGCTCGATGTTGCGCACTTTCCAGAATCCGATCGGGATCACGTGGATACGGTCCGTGCAGACGCGGGCGTAGTGGTCGAGCCTCGGATCGACGCTGTACGTGTCGAGCGAGCGGATTTTGCCCTGTCCGGTGATCTTGACGTTCTCGATGTCCTTGCCTTGGATCAGCGGCAGGTTCACGTACAGGCTGTGCGTCCACGGAACGCGCGGTATCACGACGTCGTGGCCGTAGGCCGGAGCGTAGGAGTAGTCGCTTTCGTCCTGCGACTGCCACAGGATCGCGCCCTTTTCGATGTGCAGGTCGACGTTGCTGCGCATCATCAGATGCGTGGCAACGTAGCGCCGTTCGTACAGGGAACCGCTGTCTCCGGGCAGCACGACCCGGCCGCCACCTCGAGACGAAACGTCGTCGATGGCCGCCTGAATGCTCCGCGTGTCGTCGGTGAACGCATCGCCTTTCGCGCCGTAGTCCAGCACGCTGACGCTCAGTCCGGGCAGCTCGAACGAATAGGGGTTGTCCGTGAAATCGCGCCAGTTCTCGATGTAGAAGTAGGGCGCGATTTTCAGGTAATCGTCCGGCCCGTTCAGCGCGACGGCCAGCAACCGGCTGCTCAGGTGCGTCATTTTCTCGTTCCGTTTCGTCGGAATGTCGTCGATGACGAACTGCCGGTCGAGCGGACCCTCGTAGAGCTTTTTCAGTTTTTCGATACCCCGGTCGCCTTTGTACATCGGCGCTTCATAGACGGCGATGCGGGCGTATTTCGATGCGTATTCGGGCGAAATCGTGCCCCGGATTTCGATCCGCTCGGGCGTAGCCGTACAGCGGTCGATGCTGCCTGCGAAAGGTTCCAAGACGGTTTCCTGCTCGAACGTAATGCGGTCGATCGACAGTTCGCCCGCACCTCCGAGCGGTTCGATGCGGAAACCGGTCAGCGCGCCTTCGGCCTGCGGCAGATCGGAAAGATTGAAGAAATATCCCTTTTTGGGCGAGTTCGGGTCGATATCGAAAATTTTCGATTTTTCGTCGTTATAGACGGAGTCTTTCGCCGTGACGAAGCGAATGCGGAGCCGGTCGGCCGGACTGCGGTTCTCCATGACGAAGAACATCGTGTTGCGGTCCTCGAGCTTCGGATTGCAGATGCCGTTGCGGCTTCCGGCGAGCGACGGCGTACTGAGCGAACCTCCCTCGTCGAACGCGAACTCCAGCGTTCCGTCGCCCTGAGAAACGGCGCCCCCTTCAGCCGTGAACAGCTCGGTCGAACCTTTGAGCCCGAACGACAGGTCGATCGGTTTGCCGGCCTCGAATCCGTCCAGCTGGTAGAGTGCGTTTTCCCATACCGAGTCGCTGGCGTTGCAGAGCGCGAACTCGACCCGGTCGATCCGGTCTGCGAACGGGCACTCGCTCAGATCGAAGATAGTCACGTTCCACTCCTTGGGCGTCACTTTGGCCATGCTTTCGAATTTCCGTCCGCCGCGGCCGACCGTCAGCCGGACGTAGTAGTCGGCCCCGTAAGCTCCGCCTTCGGTATTGACGGCGAACGACACGAAAGGCGTATCGCTCAGGTCGAGTCCTTCGGGATATTCCCGGAAGACCGTTCTCCAGCGGTTGGCGGGCATGTCGGGACCGCTCACCTGCAGACAGTGCGATCCTTCGTGCAGGCGTCCCGACCAGGTCGGTGCCGAGGCGATCAGTTGGAGCGAGTCGGCGTTCTCGCCGCAGACGAATCCGTCAGCGCCGTCGTTGAATCCGGCCAGAGGGCGCGTCTCGGTCAGCGAGCATTTTTTGGAGCAGTTGTTCGGCGTGGCTCCGGTCTTTTCCTCGGACCGGCAGGCCGACAAGACGGCGAGAGCCGCTACGGCGAGGGCGGCGGCGCGCCCCGTTCGGGTGGAGAAAGTCATGGGTAGAGAGTTTGGTTAGTATTCGACCGTCCGCATATCGTGCGGCGGTTCTCCGACGAAGTTAAGCATTTTGATCGGAAAATGAAAATCGCCGCGATGCCGTGCCCGGCGACAAGAAACCGAACGCCCGCGATCTTTCGGCCATCCTTTCGTCGGAGCCATGTCCGAAGGGGAAACCTTATGCCGTCGGGCGGACGGAACCGGCGCCGTCCGTACGGTTCTGAAATCAAGGATTCCCGGTTTACCGTACCGGCCGTCGGGTTTTCGACGCTTCCGGTTTTACGGCACGAAGTTCCCTCCGCCGAAGGGAACTTCGCGGTAGGGTCTGGCCGGATGCGCGGCCTATGGCTGCAAGCCGCGGCTGCTGGCGAATATGAATGTACCGGGAGCGAGCGCTCCCGGTACATTGGAAAATATGGGTTCTCTGATTGTTTTGCCGTCGGCGCGGCCGAGCGGCTTCTCGGTATTCCCGGGCGCTCGGACCGTTCCGATCGCCCCGGATACCTGCCGCATCTTGGAAACGGTTCCTGCGGCTTCGGTCAGAATTCGCTGGTAAAGTGGAACCGGATGTCGGGAAACTTTTCCTGCGCGAGCGATAACGCGTAGGACGTGTCGGCCAGAAAGACCTCGCGGCCGTGCTTGTCGAACGCCATACTGTTGAACTTGCGCTTGCGGAAGTCGTTCATCTGCTCCTCGTCGTCGGACTCGACCCAGCATGCCTTATGGATTTGGATCGGCTCGTAGCGGCACTTGGCGCCGTATTCGTGCTGCAAACGGTACTCGATGACCTCGAATTGCAGGGCTCCGACCGTGCCGATGATCTTGCGCCCGTTCATCCGGCTCGTGAACAGCTGCGCGACGCCTTCGTCCATCAGCTGGTCGATACCCTTGGCCAGTTGCTTGAACTTCATCGGATCGGCGTTCTCGATGTAGCGGAACAGCTCGGGCGAGAAGCTCGGAATGCCGGTGAATCGCAGCGTCTCACCTTCGGTGAAGGTGTCGCCGATCTTGAAGTTACCCGTGTCGTGCAGCCCGACGATGTCGCCGGGGTATGCCTCGTCGATCACCGATTTTTTCTCGGCCATGAAGGCCGTGGGCGACGCGAACTTGATCGTTTTGCCCGAAGGCACGTGCAAGTAGGGCTTGTTGCGCTCGAAGCGACCCGAGCAGATTTTCAGAAACGCGATCCGGTCGCGGTGGTTCGGGTCCATGTTCGCATGGATCTTGAACACGAATCCGGTCAGTTTCTCCTCGTAGGGCGACACGTCGCGCTGGAGCGTATGCGACTTGCCGGGCGACGGCGCGATACGGACGAAGCAGTCGAGCAGCTCGCGGACTCCGAAATTGTTCAATGCGCTGCCGAAAAAGACCGGCGCGACCTCGCCCTTGCGGTAGCTGTCGAGTTCGAACGGAGGATAAACGCCTTCGACGAGCTCCAGATCGTCGCGCAGGTGCTGTGTGAACGGATTGATGTACTCGTCAATCGCCGGGTCGTCGAGCTTTATGTCGAGCGTCTGTCCTTCGGCCGTCTGCCTGTCTTCGGCGAAGAACAGCGAAAGCCGGTCGGCGTACAGGTCGTACACGCCCTTGAACGTCGGACCCGTGCTGATCGGCCAGGCCAGCGGCCGGACCTGAATCTTCAGCTCGCGCTCGATCTCGTCGAGCAGGTCGAACGGGTCCTTGCACGGGCGGTCGAGCTTGTTGACGAAGACCATGACCGGCGTGTTGCGCATCCGGCATACTTCCATCAGCTTGCGCGTCTGCGTCTCGACGCCCTTAGCGCCGTCGATCACGATGATCACGCTGTCGACGGCCGTCAGCGTCCGGTAGGTGTCCTCGGCGAAGTCCTCGTGGCCGGGGGTGTCGAGGATGTTGATCTTGACGTCTCCGTACTCGAAGCCCATGACCGACGTGGCGACCGAGATGCCGCGCTGCCGCTCGATTTCCATGAAGTCGGACGTGGCTCCCCGCTTGATCTTGTTCGACTTGACGGCTCCCGCCACATGGATCGCGCCGCCGAAGAGCAGCAGCTTTTCGGTCAGCGTCGTCTTGCCCGCGTCCGGGTGGCTGATGATGGCGAAGGTTCGCCTGCGCTCTATTTCCTGTTTCAGTTCCATCGTTTTTCTTTGTCGTTTGCCGGTTTACGGCGTTTGCCGCGCCGCGATTCTGCCGCTGCGCTCCGGACGACGATCCGACCGTGTGTCGCCCGATTCCTCTTGTTCTCTGTCGCTCGGCGGGAAAAGGAGCCCGTTTTGTTTCGCCGGCCTTGTCGTCGGTCTCGACCGCCCGGAAGAGATTCTGCCGCAGTCGGCCCGCAGGCGGACGGCCGTTCCCCGACGGGATTGTCAGACGGCCGCCTCGTTCCGGCTCGGCGGTTTCGTAATGCCGTGCCGTCACTCGGCCGTTTCTGTATCGCGCGCTTGGCCGGCCATGATCCAGCGGAGCCCGCCGAGCACCTGCTCGCGGTAGAGCGTATCGGCATAGTCGGACGGGCGGTGTCCTGCGGCGGTGTACCAGATCCGGCCGCCGTCGAACTCGCTGCACCAGACGGCCGGCAGGCTCGGCGACATCACTTCGGGCTTCGGCCCCGAGCCCCAGTCTACCCCGGCCGTTTCCCACACGGCCAGTACGCGTGCCTGCGGGTCGAGCCGCTTGAAACAGTACAGCTCGTCCTCGGTTGTCAGCGTATCGGGAAGCATCGAAGCGGAGGGGTGGGTCCGGTCGACGACTTTCATCGTCAGACGCTGGAGCGGGGGATGAAAGTCGAAGCGACCGCCGATCATCCGCGTGAACCAGGTCCAGTCGTCGTCGGTGCAGGTCGCTGCGTGCAACCCGGCGAATCCTCCTCCGCGCCGGATGAAGCGCTCGAAGGCCGACCGCTGCGCGGAGTCGAGCTCGACGTAGCTGGCGTTCGCGTAAACGATCGCATCGTAGCGTTCGAGCGAGTCGTCGCAGAAGACGCGCTTGTCCGATGTCGTGTCGGCTGCGAAGTCTTCCTGCGCGGCCAGCTCGAGTATCATGGCGGCCGAGGCCGCGATATTTTCGTGCACGTAGCCTTCGCCGTGACCGGTGAAGACGAGTACGCGCTTGCCTCGCAGGTCGGCGGTCCGGTTGTCGGGGCCTTGTGCGGAGCAGCCTGCCAGCAGGCAGAGCGAGGCGATCAGAGCGAATCGGGTTTTCATTGGATCGTCGGTTGAGATGGTCAGATTTCGACCGGTTTGGCCGGATAGTCGATCGAGTAGTGCAGGCCTACGCTCTCGTGGCGCGCCTCGGCCTGCTTGATGATCAGGTAGCCTACGGCGATCATGTTGCGCAGCTCGCACAGATGCTGGCTCAGCGTGGACTTCAGGTAGAGTTCCTCGGTCTCCTTGAAGATGATCTCGAGCCGCCGCTTGGCCCGCTCGAGGCGGACGTCCGAGCGGACGATGCCCACGTAATTGGTCATGATCTGCTGCATTTCCTTGTAGTCCTGCGTGATCAGGGCCATCTCCTCGGGTACGGCCGTACCTTCGTAGTCCCATGCCGGGATATCGCGCTGAAGCTCGATCGAGTCGATGACCGAAATGGCGTGACGGGCCGCCGCGTCGGCGTAGACGGCCGCCTCCATCATCGAGTTCGACGCGAGCCGGTTGCCTCCGTGCAGTCCGGTCGACGAGGCTTCGCCCAGCGCATACAGGCGACGGATCGACGATTCGCCGTTGAGGTTTACCTTGATACCCCCGCAGCAGTAGTGCGCGGCCGGGACGACGGGGATCATGTCTTTGGTCAGGTCGATGCCGATCGACAGGCACTTCTTGTAAATATTCGGGAAATGGCTCATCACCTCTTTGGGGTCCTTGTGCGTGATGTCGAGGTAAACGAACTCCTCGCCCGAGATCTTGAGCTCGTGATCGATGCTGCGGGCTACCACGTCGCGCGGAGCGAGCGATCCCATCGGGTGGTACTTCTGCATGAACTCCTTGCCGTTCTGCAGTCTCAGCAGGCCTCCGAAGCCCCGCATCGCCTCGGTGATCAGGAACGACGGGCGCTCGCCGGGATTGTAGAGCGAGGTGGGGTGGAACTGGATGAACTCCATGTTCTCGATCACGCCCTTGGCCCGGTGCACCATCGCCACGCCGTCGCCCGTGGCTACGGACGGGTTGGTCGTCGTGTGGTAGATATTGCCCACGCCGCCGGTCGCCATGACGGTCACTTTGGCCAGCACGGTGTATATTTCGTGTTTCTTGAGGTTCAGCACGTAGGCTCCGAAGCAGGTGATGTCGGGCGTGCTCTTTTTGACGAGCCGGCCCAGGTGGTGCTGCGTGAGGATGTCGACGGCGAAATGGTGCTCGTAGATGTCGATGTTGTGGTGGCGTTTGACGCGTTTCATCAGGGCGCGCTCGATCTCGTGACCGGTCAGGTCGTCGTGGTGCAGGATGCGGTGCTCGCTGTGCCCGCCCTCGCGGTTCAGATCGTACCGTCCCGACGCGTCCTTGTCGAACTTGGTCCCCCACTGGATCAGCTGTTTGATGACCGAAGGGGCGCGCGTGACGACCTGCTCGACGGCCGCCGGGTCGCAGATGCCGGCCCCGCAGACCATCGTGTCGCGGATGTGTTTCTCGAACGTGTCGGGCTCGTACATGACCGAGGCGATGCCGCCCTGCGCATAGTCGGTGTTGCACTCGCCCAGCTCGCCCTTGGTGACGATCGTGACCCGGCCGTATTCGGCCGCTTTCAGCGCAAAGCTCAGTCCGGCGATGCCGCTGCCGATAACCAGAAAATCCGTTTCGATGTTCATATGCCTTTATAAAATCAGCTTCTTGAATTCCTGCTCGCTTCCGGCAAAAACGTTCCGGTCGACCTTTCCCCGGATGCCCGGCAGCGAGTGCGAGTCGGTATGCTGCCATATCCGCCATTTTATCCGCGGACAGCCCCGGTAGTCGGCGATCCACAGCGTGTACCGGTCGGGGCTGAACTCTTTTTTCAGATAAGTCTCGTAGAAGTGGGTCGAGCAGTAGATGATCGGGTCGGCGCCGTAGTACCGGCGGATTTCGTCGCAGAACGCCTTCGCCTCGCGTACGGAGCGTTTCGGGTCGGTCATGAAGCGGTGCTGCTCGATATCGAGCACTGGGAGCAGGTTGCCTTTTTCGAGGCGGGCCGTGCGGATGAAGTTGCGGGCCTGCTCGCGGCCCGGCGTGCGGTGCCCGAAAAAGTGGTAGGCGCCCCATGTGACGTCCGCCCTTTCGAGCTCGCGGCGGTGCCGGTCGTAGGTCGGATCGACGATCAGCGTGCCTTCCGTAGCCTTGATGAATACGAACCATGGCTTTTCGTGCTCGACGACTTTCTCCCAGTCGACGTTCTGCTGGTGGCGCGAGACGTCCAGTCCCCAGACGGGAAAGTCGTCCGCGGTTTTCTCGCGGCATGACGCGAGCGCCGATAGCAGCAGCAGGAAAAAGAGACCCCTGACGTTTCGCATGGACAAATGAGGTTACGCAAGGCGCAAAGTTACAAAACAGTTTCGGTTTTTACGTTTCGTCGCGTCGTTTTTCTCCCGAAACGACCGAGATGCCGCTGCGCGGAATGCCGTGCGCATGTCCGGAATCAATGTTTCCGCGGGTCCGGCCCTCGTTCGGCTTTGCGGAATTTATCGGACGGAATGCGGCCGGTCCGGTGCCGTCGTATTTCCGGATCGAGCGCGTGTACGGGCACCCGGGCGTGCATGCGGAGAGCGGTATCGAAAGCGCGACCGCCGACCGCGATGCGCTTCCCGTATTGACCCGGATTGTCCCGGCGGAGGTTTTTTCGGTCCGTTATAGTTATTTTTACCGATAAAAAAGGTAGCTTTGCAGTCCGGGCGTTTCATAGGCGTCCGGGCCGGTATTTCGACCTGCGTTTAATTTAAACTAACGATCCCGTAGATGATGAGAAAGTTCGTGTTTTGTTTGGCCGTGTGTTCGGTATGGGTTACGCAGGGAGTGTGCGGCAGCGGCGTCGAAATGCCCGCATTGTCCGACGACAGCCTGACCGTCGACATGAACGAGGTGGTGGTCACGGCGACGCGAACGCCCTTGCCGCTGAAGAATACGCCGGTCATTACCCGGGTCATCACTTCCCGCGACATCGAGCGCAGCGGGGCCGTTACGCTTCAGCAGGCGCTCGAACGGGAGCTGGCCGGCGTGGAGTTCCATCAGGCGGGCTACGGCTCGTCGCTGTCGTTTCAGGGGCTCGATTCGCGCTACGTGCTTTTCCTGCTCGACGGCGAGCGGATCGCCGGAGAGACCTACGGCAATATCGACTATTCGCGCCTTCCGCTTTCGATCGTGTCGCGCATCGAGGTGGTGCGCGGTGCCTCGTCGGTCCTGTACGGATCGAATGCGATGGGGGCGGTCGTCAATGTCATAACCAAAGAGCCCCGCCGTAAATACGAGGTCACGGCTTCGCTGCGATACGGCACGCCCTACCAGCGCAACGGCGGCGATTCGCTGGCGGGAAACGCGTCGGCGAGGGACTCGCGCGAGTATCGCAACAAGCTCGATCTGCCGAACCTGAATGCCGACATGACGTTCGGGGTCAATCTGGGCAAGTTCCGTTCGCTGACCGCCGTGGCCTATCGCACGAGCGACGCCTACAGACTGGTCGGCACGCGCGACGAGGTGCGCCATTACAGGGAGCTGAATATCATGCGGCCGAAGATGAACGGTCCGCGTCCGGAGATGGACCCTTCGACCGGCATGCCCGTGTTCGTCGTCGGGCGGACCGTCGCCGATACGACGATCAGCGTGGGACCCGATTCCCGGGGACTGAGCGTCAGCGGCTGGCGCGACCTGAACCTCAGCCAGCGGTTCGACTATGAGCTGTCCGACCAGTTCCGGTTCCAGCTTTCGGGGAGCTATTTCGGCAAGAAACGGTTCGATTTCAACGGCAGCATTCTCGACGAGAATCCGCTGGCGAATAACAGCAAGCCGTGGACCTACGAATCCTACAGCGGGTATAACGTCAAGGCGTTGATGGAACACTCGCCCGACGAGCGCAACAAGATTTACCTCTCCTACGTCCGGGACGAGTATTTCCGCGATCTGGACAGTCTGTCGGGCGTCACGGTCCCCAAACAGCGTCACACCTACAACGTGCCCCGGCTGCTGTGGACGCTCGACGCGGGCAGCGCGAACCGGCTGACTACGGGGGTAGAGTGGGTCAACGAGCAGCTTCGGTTCGACATGAACCCGTCCGGTTACGACGACCGCAAAAGCATGAATACCGGTTCGCTCTACGTACAGGACGAGATTCTGAGCGGCCGGCCGCTCAGTTTCGTCGTCGGCGTGAGGGGCGATTACAACAATCATTTCGGCTGGAGCGTAACTCCGAAGCTCTCGGCCAAGTACGCTTATCGCGATTTCTCGCTTCGGGCCAACTACGCCAGAGGTTACAGGACTCCCTCGCTCAAGGAGATGTACATGGATTTCACCGTTCCGATTCCGGGTCAGACCTCCGTCATCCGGGGCAACGACCGGCTGCGCAGCGAGAGCAACCATTACGTTTCGCTGACGGCCGAGTACAACCGCAGCGGACTGAACCTGTCGGCTACGGTCTACAACAGCTATTTCCGCAACAAGATCGACGTGCGCGGGCACATGGAAGGGACGACGACCGTCCTGCAGTACGAGAATATCCGGCGCAGCGAGTTCAGCGGTCTCGAGCTGATGGGCACGCTGCGGGTGACGACCGGCCTCTTCGTGAGAGCCAACTATAACTATGTCTACCAGAGCGACGATGCGCCCGAAAGCTCGACCCAATACATATTTCCGAGTCCTCATACGGCCGTGTTTCAGGTCGACTACGGCTTCGACGTGCGCAAGTGCCGTATCGGCATCGACGCGACGGTCCGCTATGTGGGGGCTAAGACTTACGAAGACTTCATGCCGATCGTGAATCTCGACTTCCAGTCGATGCAGAACATGAAGTATTGGAGCGGAACCTATACGGCCCGTCATAAGGGATACGCCGTGTGCAACGCGGCGGTCAATGCGTCGCTGCCCGAGGGCATGACGCTGACCCTCGGCGTGGACAATATCTTCGATCGCCGTCCCTCGGTCGTCAACTTCAATTCCGATATCACGGCCCGCCGCAATCTGTTCGTCCGGCTCGCCTACGCGTTCGGGTGCGATTGACCGCTCGGCGACATGGGGCGGAAACGGGCGGAGTCTTTCCGCTCCGCGTCTGCGCATTCGATCCGGTCTTGCTCAGGGTGCCGGATCGTTTGGCATGGCGTGACACGGTCGGCCGTTCTATTGTCGGATCGCTTGTCGCGGCGTTTTTGTCTGTAATTTCTCTCCGAAGAGCCGGAACAGCCCGTCGTCTTGCCGACGATACCGGCGCGATAGAAGACGGTATGCTCTCGGTCGGAGCGCGATCTGCCGGAACCCGACGACACCCTGCCGGGAAACGTCCGCCGGCGGTCGGATTACGCATCGTTGCTCGCTCGCGGGGGAGGGTTTGGGGTATGCTGGTAGTGTCGCTCCGTCTTTCCTTGTTTTGGACTTTTATGTTTTCTTTTTATCCCTTTGTTTCATAGAGATCGTTTGCGCCGATTTCCGTGCCTCGGTGCATATGTTTTACGTCCCGGTCCTCGATTTTCGATGCTTCCGGTTTTTCCGCATGAAGTTCTCTCCGGCGTAGGGGATTTACGGTAGGGGGCCGATCGGACACGCGGCCTGAGGTTGCAAGCCGCGAACCGCGGATATGAAGATTCCGGTTGCGAATGCGCTTGATACATCGAGATATATAATTGCCTCCCGGAAAAAATTGTTCCGGCGGGCTGTCCGGAGTACGGCTCGGAACGGAATCCGGCTCTGCCGGGGCGGGTCTCCTTTCTCCGTCGGTTCGGGCTGCCGGATCGGGCCGGACAGGGCGAAAAGCGAAGCGTGCGATGCGAAACGGGCACTTTTTTTGCTCGCTTCACCGCGTCACTCAAAATCCGGCTTATGAACGATTCGGCTTCGCTTCCTCACTCTTCTTCCCCGGCCTCCGTTTCGTCCGTCCCGGCGGACGACCCGCGCCGGCACGGGCTGCGACGGGACATAAAGAGTATTCTGAACGTGCTGGTGCTCTTAGGCAGCATCGTCGTGATCGTCAGCCTTTCGCTCGAGGTGTTTCACGGTGCGGCCGAGAGCTATTACCGGCTTTACATGCGCGTGCAGTTTTGGGTCTGCATCGTGTTTCTGGTCGATTTCTTCTACCGTTTTTTCCTGAGCCGCCGCAAGTGGAGGTTTTTTTTCGGCAACCTGATTTTTCTGCTCGTGTCGATACCTTATTTGAATATCGTCGACGCGTTTCATCTGAGCCTCTCGGCCGAGGCGTATTATCTGATCCGTCTGATGCCGCTGGTGCGGGGCGGGTACGGACTGGCCATCATGGTCGGGTGGATCGCCCGGAACCGGGTGACCAGCCTGCTGATTTCTTACGTGCTGATGATTTTCGCGCTGAGTTATTTCGCCAGCCTGGTATTCTACTCGCTCGAGCATACGATCAATCCTATGGTCACATCCTATGGGAAGGCCCTTTGGTGGGCGTTCATGAACGTGACGACCGTCGGGTCGAACATCGTGCCCAAAACCGCGACGGGCGAGGTACTCTGCGTCGTGCTCGCTGCGGCGGGCATGATGCTTTTCCCGATTTTTACGGCTTACATCACGGCCCGTTTCCAGCCTCACAGGCAGAAAAAGCAGGACGACGACGCGCCGGCCGCATGAGTCGGGGGCCACGGAATACGCACGCCGTCCACACTCCCGCCCCTGTGAACGGAGCTGAAAACGGCTGTTGTAGGTGAGGGCGACGGCTCGAGACCGTTCCCCGGGCGACCGAGGGACTACGCTTTCAGCGCGCGGATTTGCTGCGGGCCGATTTGGGTGAAATCGTCGATCAGCAGGTCGTAGTCCGACAGGTCCTCGCGGCGGAACGTCGTGGCGACGCCGATCACGGACATGCCGGCCCTGCGGGCCGCCTCGATGCCGACCGGGGCATCCTCGGCCACGATGCACTCGGCCGGAGCGAGACCCAGCTTGCGGGCGGCGAGCAGGTACACCTCCGGGTCGGGCTTGCCCCGGCTGATCATGTCGCCGTTGGCGATCGCGTCGAAATACTTTGCGATACCGCAGCGCTCGAGCACGAAGTTGACGTTCGGAGTGTTGCCCGACGAGCCGAGACCGACCAGAAAGCCGTCCGCCTTCAGGGCGCGGAGAAAATCCACCAGTCCTCGGGTCGGGGCGATCGTCCTCTCGAAGATCTCGCGGTAGGTCTCCTCCTTCTCGCGGGCGATCTGCCGCCAGTCGGTCCGGCGGATCACCTCGGGCATCAGCCGTTCGAGGATCAGGTCGTTGGTCATGCCGAACGACGGCATGAATTTCTCCCGGTCGAACGGAACGCCGTACTTCCGGCAAATGATTTCGAACGCTTCGATGTGCGCGTCCCGATTGTCGACGAGCACGCCGTCCATGTCGAAGATAACTCCCTTTATCATGGCTTTTCCTGTTTTTTCGCCGCAAAGATAGCCGTTTTCGGCGATTTCGGACAATCGTTCCGGCCGCCCTGCCGCAGGATGGTTGCGTGTCCGCGGCGAATTGGCTATCTTTGCATGACCCATACCACAGAAGTGCGCCATGAACGCGATACCGGAAAAAACGATCGAACGCCTGAGCGAGTACCGCCGTACGCTGCTCGAGTGCCACGCCCAAGGCATCCAACATATATTCTCGCATGTGCTGGCCGGCATACACGGCATTACGGCCGTGCAGGTGCGGCGCGATTTGATGCTGATCGGTTTTCAGAGCGACACGAAAAAAGGATACGACGTCGAGGTGCTGATCGAGTTCATCAGTTCGATTCTCGACGGGAAAAACGTCGTGAACGTCGGCGTAATCGGGATGGGAAACCTGGGACAGGCGCTGACCAAATATTTCAACGGACGTCGCTCGAAGCTGCGCATCGTCGCGTCGTTCGACGTCGATCCTCAGAAAGCCGGACATCGCATCGACGGGATTCCGTGCTGTCCGATGGCCGATTTCGAAGAGCTGGTGCAGAAGCACGACATCAAGATCGTGATCCTGTCGTCGCCTACGTCGATCGCCTCGCAACTCGTCGTACCGATCATCAATGCAGGGATCAAGGGCGTACTGAACTTCACGTCGATGCCGCTGAACTTCCCTCGCGGGATTTTCGTCGAGAACTACGACATCACGACGTTGCTCGAAAAAGTGGCCTATTTCGTCAAGGAGGCCGAGGAAAATTCCGATTCGTCGTCCGAATAGCCAGAGACCATGCTGATTCACCGCAATTTCGACAGCCTGCCCCCGATTCGCCGTCCCGCCGCTACGATCGGTTCCTACGACGGGGTGCATGCGGGGCATCGGGCCATTCTGGGCCGGATCGCGGACATCGCGCGCGAGCGGGGAGGGGAGAGCGTCGTGGTGACGTTCGATCCGCATCCGCGTTCGGTGGTGGGAAGCGCGCCCGTCATGCTGCTCAATACGTTGCCCGAGAAGCTGGCGCTGCTCGCCGGTACGGGGATCGACCATGCTGTCGTCGTCGATTTCACGCCCGAATTCAGCCGTCTCTCGACGGAGGAGTTCGTGGAGCGCGATTTGGTGGGGCGCTTGCACGTCGATACGCTGCTGGTAGGGTACAATCATCATCTGGGACGCGACAAACGGGGCGATTTCGACTCGCTGTCGGAACTCGGCCGACGCTCGGGCTTCGATGTGCGGATGATGCCTCGGCAGGATGTGGATGCGCACAAGGTCAGCTCGACGGTGATCCGGGTGCTGGTGGCAGGAGGCAACCTCCGCGACGCGGCCCGCTGTCTGGGCGCGCCCTATTTTCTGAGCGGCCGCCTTGCCGCCGACGGGACGGTACTCGGCGTGGAATCCGGCAAGCTGTTGCCTCCGGCGGGGGAATACGCCGTGCGGGTGGGCCGGGATTTTTCCGATGAGGGAGCGGATGCCCGGCTTACGATCGGACCCGGCCGCGCTCTTCGCTTGCACGGCGGCGAGGAATGCCTCGTCCCGGGAAACGCGGTCGTGACGTTCCTGTGACCGCGTGACGCGGCGACAAGACGGCCGAGGAAGCTCCGCTCCGTTCGGGCGGCGGTTCGCAAGCCGGGCCGGATAACGGGCATGGTGCGTTGCGGATCGGCCGGTTTTCGAGAACGGATGTTGAAATCTCGGTAAAATGACGGGACGGGCGTTGTAATTCGTCGGAATTTTGTTAATTTTGCCCAAATTTTAATATCCCAAAACCATGTCGTTCCTTGAAGATAAAATTCAGACCGAGGGCCTGACTTTCGATGACGTACTTCTGATCCCCGCCTACTCCGAAGTGCTGCCGCGCGAAGTCAGCATCGCCTCCCGCTTTTCCCGCAACGTTCAGATCAACACGCCGATCGCTTCGGCGGCCATGGATACGGTGACCGAGGCCGAAATGGCGATCGCCATCGCTCGTGCCGGGGGTATCGGGGTGATTCACAAGAATATGACGATCGCCGAGCAGGCGGCCCAAGTCCGCAAGGTGAAGCGCGCCGAGAACGGCATGATCTACGATCCGGTCACCATAGGCAAGGACAATACGGTCGGCGACGCGTTGCAGCTGATGAAGGAGAATCGCATCGGCGGCATTCCGGTCGTTACGCCGGAAGGCGTGCTGATCGGTATCGTGACCAACCGCGACCTGCGTTTCCAGCGCGACATGTCGCGCCGCATCGAGGAGGTGATGACCAAGGAGAATCTGATCACGACGCATAATCCCGACCTTCAGACCGCTTCCGACATCCTGCTGCAGAACAAGATCGAGAAGTTGCCGGTGGTGGACGCCGGGGGCCGTTTGGTCGGCCTGCTGACTTACAAGGACATCACGAAAGTGCAGGCCAATCCGAATGCCGCCAAGGACGACAAAGGGCGCTTGCGGGTGGCCGCCGGGGTCGGCGTGACGTATAATACGATGGAGCGCGTCGGCGCGCTTGCGGAGGCTCAGGCCGACGTGATCGTGATCGACACGGCTCACGGCCATTCCAAAGGCGTGATCGACATGCTGCGCCGCGTGAAGAAGGAGTATCCCGATCTGGAGGTAGTCGTCGGCAACATCGCTACGGGCGAGGCCGCCAAGATGCTCGTAGCTGCCGGGGCCGACGGAGTGAAAGTAGGCATCGGTCCGGGGTCGATCTGCACGACGCGCGTGATCGCCGGCGTCGGCGTGCCCCAGCTTTCGGCCATTTACGACGTGGCCAAGTCGGTCGCCGGTTCGGGCGTTCCCGTGATCGCCGACGGCGGACTGCGCTATTCGGGCGATATCGTCAAGGCGATCGCCGCCGGAGCCGACGCGGTGATGGCCGGGTCGCTGCTGGCCGGCGTCGAGGAGTCGCCCGGCGAGACGATCATCTACAACGGCCGCAAGTTCAAGTCCTATCGGGGCATGGGCTCGCTCGAGGCGATGCAGCACGGCTCGAAGGACCGCTATTTTCAGGATATGGAGGACGATGTCAAAAAGCTCGTCCCCGAGGGAATCGCCGCCCGCGTGCCTTACAAGGGTACGTTGGCCGAGGTCGTCTACCAGATGGTCGGCGGCCTGCGGGCCGGTATGGGCTATTGCGGCGCGAAGGATATCGAGGCGCTGAAGAAGGCCCGGTTCATCCGGATCACCAATTCGGGTATGCTCGAAAGCCATCCCCACGACGTGAGCATCACGCGCGAGGCGCCGAACTACAGCCGGGGCGAGTAGCCGGAACGCGGTCTGCGACCCGGGATTGGAGGAAACGCATGGCGGCCGGTCGCCGGATTGCCTGCGGTTGCCGGCGCCGCAGAGGACCGGGCCGTTGCCGTTTCGGTCGACGGGCGCGACTTCCTGGCAGACCGGCTTCCCGGGACCGAGACAGGCCGCGACGAGGGATTTGCGGACCGATTCTGTTCGACTGGAGCGCGCAGCGTTCACGGGACAGTCGTTCCGGATGCAAGGAGAAGCGGCTGGTTATGACCGGTATGGATGCTGTCCATCTGGCAGCGGTCTATGTCCGGCCGGTCGAGTTTTTGGTTATGAAAAACGATAACCGATATGGATAACCGGGAGTCGTCGACAGGCGGCTCCCTTTTTGCTTATAAACGATGATTACCCGAGACATTCCGATCCGCGTGCGCTATTACGAAACCGACTGCATGGGTTTCGTCCATCATTCCAACTATGTGCGCTATTACGAGACGGCCCGTACCGAGATGCTCCGCGAGTTGGGTATGACCTATCCCGAGCTGGAGGCGCAGGGAATCATGCTGCCCGTGATCGATGTGCAGAGCCGCTACGTGTCGCCGGCTTTCGACGACGATCTGCTGACGGTCCGGGTGACGCTGGCCGAGATGCCGAAAGTGAAGATACGCTTCGATTACGAGGTTTTCCGCGAGAACGGGGAACGGATCAATACGGGCTCGGTGACGCTGGCGTTCATGAATGCCGCGACGAGACGGGCCTGCCGGGCTCCCGGCTCGTTTCTGGAGCGGTTGAAGCCCTATTTTTAGCGGAAACTTTCCGTGCAATACCTATCGTAAAAGCAGGATGGGAAGCGGAGCTACGGCCGGTCCTTTCCGTCCTTGTTTATGCGGCAGAACCCCGGAGGTCCGGTCGACGCTGCGATGGTCGGAAGCGGCTTCCTCTTTTATCCGTCGGATGCCGTTTCTACCGCATACCGGCCCGAGCGGCCTCGGATGCCGGTTCCTCCGTTCGCATGCCGCCGGCCGGTCGAGTCGGGCTGTCGGCGGTTATAGTTCCATTCTGAGCCGAACCATGTCCCGGCACTCGATTCCGTTTTCGTAGATCGGCTCCGGGTAATACCTGACGAAATAGTCCTTTTCGATCGACTCGATCGAAAAGCCGCAACGCTGGTAAAGCGCCAGTTGGCCGATCCCTGCGTTGCCTGTTCCCACTTCGAGTATACGGCACTCCGCCGCGCGCGCCCTTTCTGCGGCATGGACGATCAGCCGGGTGGCGATGCCTTGCCTCCGGTACGGTTCCGCGACGCAGAGATTGACCAGTTCCATGGTGAAAGGACGGGTCCGCAGCAGGACCGATACTCCGACGGTACGGCCCCCGATCCGGGCTATGTAGCATGAACCCCGTGCGATGTAGTCGGCGACGGCTTCGCGCGAGGGGTCGGCCTCGTACAGCAACTCGTAAGGGATCGCTTCATGCGGGCCGGTCTGTTCGATCGTCAGGTCGATTTCCATGTTCGCTCCGTTTTCCGCGAAGATAGCCATTTTTGCCGAGTTCGATACTCGAAGCCGGTCTTTGCATGCTTACGGAGGATTCTCCGGCGAGCTCGCCTTTTCCGCGTGGAAGCGCATGCCGGCACGACCCTCCTGCCTGAGCGGTTTTTCGTCCCGTCCCGGCGTGCGAAAGCCTGCCGACGCTCCGGCAGGGATCACTCCTTGCCGGAGTCTTTCTTGCCGGTCGGTTGCTTGCCGGGATCGGAAGCGGGGTCGGCTTCGGCCCCTGCCTCTGCCTCGACAGACTCTCCGGCAGAGGCGTTTTCTCCGGCGGGCGAGGCCAGCCTCCGGATTTCGCGGATGCGGCGGATCAGTTCCTCCTGCATCGGGACGATGTACTGACGCGCTTGCATCATCCCGACGAACAGAGCCGACCACGAGGCGAGCACCTCGATGACCTGACGGCGCTCTTTCTGCGGCACGTCGTTTTTCATCAGAAAATAGCCGCAGGCCCGGTGTATCGTGGTTACCTGATCGAATGCCGCGTGTTCGTTGAGCGTCGTGAACAACCTGCTCATTCTCTGGCTCGTCGTATGGAGCTTCCACAGCCATGCGTTCTCGCTTTCGGGATTCTCGGGAGGCGAGCAAAGCCGGTGGGCCAGCTCGAGATAGAATTTTTTCAGATTGTCGTCGGCTACCGCCTGTTTTTTCGAGGAGACGGCGGAAGCTTTTTTTGCAGTACTCATGATTGCTGGGTGATTTACGGTTATAATTTTATAGTAGG
>ENA-UEQE01000372-UEQE01000372.1-human-gut-metagenome-genome-assembly--contig:-NODE-372-length-39464-cov-27.166222_pt1 | contig 39464 bp, 32 predicted proteins | sample MGYA00242934_ERZ507935 | MGnify/ENA primary metagenome ERZ507935 (study PRJEB26167, sample SAMN06115423) | human gut metagenome | host: Homo sapiens | place: China:Anhui | collected 2015-03-30... | reverse complement strand
ATGCCCAATTAACAACCGTCAGGGAATTGTAATTGATGGTGAAGGTTCAAAGGTTATTTGCAAAGACTAATTTGAAACTTCCAGTTTATCAAAAACAGCGCCTGTCCTGCCGTAAAACTTACGGCAGGACAGGCGCTTTCTTCTTATACTGTGTGCTTTCCGGGGGCAAGGGTAAACTTACGCCCATCGGGCAGGGTGACATCGGCGGTCAGATTGGCAGGGATCTCAAACTCATAGGTTACCACATCGCCGTCATACCGCCAGCCGCTTACAATGCGCCCGGCTGGGGAATCGTAGGTGGCTTTTGCCCAGTCCAGCGATTTGTCGGGCGTAGGTGCAATCGTCAGTGCGCCGTCCGTGTACCGGATGCCGCACACACCGCCGAACAGCCAGCCGCAGATGGCACCGTAGCTGTAATGGTTCAGGGATTCGTGCGGCTTGCCGTTTTCGTCAATGCCCGTCCAGGTTTCCCAAACGGTCGTGGCGCCCTTGCCGACCTCATACAGCCAGCCGGGGGCGTCGGGCTGCAAAAGCAGCTTGTAGGCAGTGTCCGCATAGCCGTATTTTGCCAGCACATCGCACAAAAATGGCGTGGACAAAAAGCCTGTGTTCAGGTGGTAGTCGTTCTCGGCAACCATCCGGTTCAGCGTTTCGGCGGCGGCTTTGCTTTCTTCCTCACCCAGCAGGGCAAAGGCAATAGCGCGGACATACTCACACTGGCGGTCAGAGTGGATCACGCCGTTCTCGGTAAACGCTGCACGGTAGGCTTTCACTGCGTTGGCGGCAGTATCGCGGTAGTTGGCAGCATCGTCCGCCTTGCCCAGTTCATCAGCTACTTCTGCCAGCAAGCGCCCAGAGTAGGCCAGATATGCCGTTCCCACGCTCTTGCGCGGGTTCATCATTGCCTGCATGGGAGTGATGCCCGGCTCGCACCATTCGCCGTAGTCCATGCCGTTTAAAACGGTGAACTTGGCGTAGTCACCGCCCTGCTGCTCATCGGTTGTCTGCTGTGCGCGCCCCAGCAAAAAAGCGTACCAGCGCTGCATCATCTCATAGTTGTCCGCCAGAATTTTGCGGTCACCCGTGCGCTTGTACATCGCATACGGCACCAAAATCGCCGCATCGCCCCACCCTGCCGACATGCAGAGCATCGGGGTCATATAGCCGGGACGGGCGTTCGGCGGGGCAATGTTTGCCATGCGACCGTCCGGGTACTGGTTCAGGCGGCACTCCGCCAGCCATTTTTCCGCCACGGGGTAGCAGTCCATCAGGGTCAAGCCGGTTTCAATAAACACGCCCATATCCCCTGTCCAGCCGGCGCGTTCGCGGGTCGGGCAGTCGGTGGGGACATCGCAGAAGTTACCCTTCTGGCTCCAGATGCTGTTCTTGACAAGCCGGTTCACCGCGTCATTTCCGCAGGTAAACGCGCCCGTCACCGCCATATCGGAGTAGACGGCGTAGGCAGTAAACACGGCATCGGTCAGGTCGGCGTCGGTTTCGACCTTGGCGTAGCGGAAGCCCATAATGGTGAAGCTGGGCTTAAAGTGGTTTTTCCCCTCTTTACAGACAAGCTCCAGCATCTGGGCGGTGCCGCCCTCCTTGTGGCGGTTGCGGTCCTGAAAGTTTTCTTGGGTAAAGTTTCCGTTTTCGTCCAACGCTTCGCCGCAAGTCAGCTTGACCTTCTGTCCGGTGTGGGCGGTCAGCGTTATCTCCACATAACCGGCGATATTCTGCCCAAAGTCCAGCACCGTCTCGCCGTTGGGCGTTTGCAGCAGCTTGCCGGGGAATGCTTCGTGTTCCAGAATCGGCACGGTATTCATACCGGTAATGGGCAGATCATTACGGTAGGTGCGCACACCGTGCCAGCCGGTCAGTTCGCCCTCAAGTCGTGCATTGTAGACCTCGCCCTGCTGCATATCGTTCTGACGAATAGGCCCGCATTGCGTTGCCTGCATCGTGTCATCGGAAACGCAGACCGGTTTGCCGTCCACCTCCAGCTGAAACAGCACGCCCAGGGTATCACCGAACAAATCACGGTCGCCATCCACACCGCCCGTGCTGCGGTGCCAGCCATCACCGAGAGCAATTAAAAGCTCATTCTCGCCCTCGTGCAGCAGCGCGGTCACATCGTAGGTCTGCGCACCAAGATGCTTGTTCCCGGTAAAGCTGCCGGGGGCCAAAACCATATCCCCGACACGCGCGCCGTTCAGCCATGCCACATACAGTCCCTTTGCCGTGATGTACAGCCGTGCCTCGCCCTTGGATGCCGTGAAGCTTTTGCGCAGGTACGATGCCGGACGATGGGGCTTGTACGACTCGGCTGCACCCTTGCCCGCGGCTTCTTTTTCTGCCTGCTTGCGCTCCCAATTGGGGCGGGCAAAGGCGTTGATGGCATCGTCACCGGGGATATCGATTGGCTCGGTCTCGGGGTCCACCCACTCCCCTACCCAGTCGCACTGTGCAAGGCCGGTCTCAAAGCGTGCCTCACTCCACGCGCCGGGGACATCGTTTTCATCCCACAGACGCACGCGCCAGCACCCGCTCACGCGGGAGCCGCCCACTGCCGGAACGTCAGCGTGCATGGCACTGCTTTGTACTTTGCCGCTCTGCCATACGGTTTTGTTGTTGGCGGTTACTTCAATTTCATATGCCGTCTGGCGCACGCCGTCAGCGCACTGCCAAGACAAAAACAGCGGCCCGGCGTCAATACCGACAGGCGCTGTCAGATGGTTGGTTTTAAGGTTTATTGCTCGCATCGTCAAGGGACTCCTTTATATTGTATTACCTATATTATAAAGAAACCGTGCGAAGATGCGAACACAAAAATTGCAGAACAAGGATAATTATTCACAAATTAGCACCTTAATATGCGATGTATATCTTTTGTAGCGCAGACAGGACAAAACCCGGAGCCATTTCTTTGCTTACATCAGCTTGGAAACGGCTCCTGATCATTTTATCATGCTCAAGCTGAACAAGCTGGAAAAGCAAACCATCCGCCCAGCAGCAGAAGTTTATGACGTCTGCGCCCAGCTGTGCAGCGTGGCCGTGCAATTTGAGGATGCGTGGGAGCGCAAGGACATTGAATTTGACGCTGACCTAGAGGATGCCGCCTACACACAGGCCGACCCCGGCTTGCTGGAACTGGTGTGGACGAACTTGCTTTCCAACGCGGTGAAGTTCACACCGCAGGGCGGCAGCATTACCCTGCGCCAAACGCGGGCGAACGGCAAAATTTATGTTTCCGTGACTGATACCGGCTGCGGCATGGATGAAAAGACGATAAAACGCATCTACGATAAATTCTACCAAGGCGACACGAGCCACTCCACCGAGGGCAATGGCCTTGGCATGGCGCTGGTCAAGCGGATTCTGGAATTGACCGGCGCAGAGATGCAGATAGAAAGCACCCCCGGCAAAGGCTCGACCTTTACGGTCGTGCTGGCCGAGAGAAAATAAGCAAAACCGACATTGTACAGGCAGATACACCGCGCAATGTCGGTCTTTTTTTAATTTTTTTCAGAATTAAGGCAACACCGCACAATTCCCGCCTTGCGGCTTAAGCACCGCTCCGGCAGCTGCGGCACGGCATCTGTGTTGCCAAAATGCTCGATAATGTCGGGTTGCGGTACCCGCATCGTGCTTCGGGGGCAAAAGCCCCTCGCACTCTGCGACCGCTGCCCCTGCTTCGGTTCGCTGTTTCCGCCACTGGCGGCGCTCACCTTTGCAGCATCCAGTATTATCTGCGCTCTTGGCTTAGCATCTACCGCACCTCGCTCGCCGTATCGGCACTTAGAATTATGCGATATTGCCCTTATTTAATATTGGAAGCGATTACACAAGAGCAGCATAATTTATGTTCCGATACCGATATAAAAACTTTTTCACCATTTTCCGACTCAAGTACCTGTTGTCAATTCTAATATTGTTGTATGATATATAAAATAAAGAAGCCACAGGCACAATACCTGCGGCTTCTTTCGTGCTTCTTTCTACCTCTTAATGTATAACCGGAGGTTTTCTATCCAGCGCTTCATTGTTCAGCAGCAGCCCCAACACGGCAAAGCGATAGGTTACAATTCGCCCGTGGTCCATTGATTTGCGAATATCCTGAATCCGGACAATTTTTTTCAACGTTTCAAGCTGATCTTCCATCAGATAAAATGTAACCTGCTTATTGATCGGCTTTGCGCCCCGCTTTCCGGTTTGCTCCGGCAGATATTCTATAATATCTTTGCTTTCTGGCAACACATAATAGCTGCTTCGCTTGCCCTCCGGAATCGCAGCGTAGTCTTCCGATCCAAATACAACGCAGTGTTCTGGTTTCACGCTTGCTGCTTTGTTGAGCTCACTGATCAATAATTGATTGGCAATCGTTCCCACGCGAAGCCCCTGATAAGCGGCTTCCAATTCAAAGCATTCATATATTTCCGGCCGGAAACGAATCAAAACTCTTTCTTTTTTCATTGTGTCCACCGGCATCAATCGATCGATTCTATGATGTTTTTAAGCTTCATCGAAATCTCGATGATTTCATTCAGCGCCGCAACATCTGCATCACGGGATTCTTTGGATACACCTTTCAGCGCTTTTGCAAATGCCTTACTGCTGTATGCCTTATTCAATTTTTTGACCATTTGGGGAACACTTTTCTGGATCATGCTGCTCTTGGTTTCTGTAACCTCGTGTTCCTTTCGCGCACGGTCCCTGGCGGCTTCTTTTTTGCCCTCGTAATCGATGGCGGAAATTTCTTTCGGTTGGCTGCTTACCTTAGCTTTGCCGTATTCATCCGCTTTCCCTTTCAGTTCAGCGAGAACATCATCAAAATAAAGAATCGCCTTTTTATAAGCAGCTTCGTATTCTTTGGTCGTTCCCTGGCGCTGTGCATCGTATAGCAGCTCTCTGAATGCGTCATGCAGATTGTCCCGAAGAACCTCTACATAGTTCTTTCCCGCATCTTCTGTATCGCTGCTATGGCAATCTACTTCCTGCAATTTGGCAAACCGCTCCGCGATTTCATCCTGCATGTCCTCTTCAAACCGCAGATAAGTCTCACATTCGCTTCTCGTTAAAAATTTATCATTTAGAAGTTCTTTTAGTTTGCCCTCCAGCTTCTCTTCGATCCGCGCATCCCGCTCAATCGTGCGTGGATTTACGGTACTGACGCTTTTTGTCGCGCCAAGGGCTTCTTCTCTGCTCATATTATAAGGTTCTTTTTGCAGGCAGGTGATAAATTCCGCAATCGCCTGGCGGCGAATTGCTTCATCACTGAATCCGCCGCGGACCTGCAGGTTTGCGCTGTACAGTAGCACTTTTCTTTCATTTTTAGACAAAGGTGTTATCACAACATTGCAATTCACAATATTCCATGTTGCATCGCCTTTTTCTTGCAGGTAATTCAATGCACGAAACCGCCGTTCGCCGGAAAGCAAAACATATACCATTCCTTCTTCGCGCTGTTCAGGGAATACAACAAGGTTATGCATCAACCCATTGCGCTTAATATCTTCCGCCAAAATGCGGATGTCTTCATCGTCATCCATTACACGGAAAATCTGGTTATCCGGGTTGGTTCGGATATTAACCAACGCAATATATTTATTATCGTATTCAACTTTTCTGTTTTTAGCGAACAAACTATTATAGATGTTGCCCGCCTCGTTATTGTTTACCTCTGCAAGAATACTTTTGCCGGGGAGAGCAGGGGACGTTATGTTCCCCTTCATCTTCTTTTTCATTGCCATTTCAGTTCACCCCCATCTTTGCAAGCTGAGCCTTTAGTTCTTCGTAAGCCTTGCCATAGGCCACCGCAACCGGCTGTGTTTTTGCCATATAGCATACGGGAAGATGCTTCGTAACCGACATATTCACACTAAGGCCGCTGGGAATCTCCGTTTTATAAAGAGAAGCCCCTAAAACCTGTTTGCACTGGTCGCGGATAATTTTTGTAGTAGCTGCCTTTTTCACTACCATCGTAAGAATTACGCCAACGCCTTTCAGATGGCTGCCGGGGGTATTCCGCAGCTCATTGCAGAGTGCATAAGTACGGAACGCCGATTCCTGCGAATTTGCCTCACAAAGAGAGGGAATCAGCACATAATCCGCCGCATTGATTGCATTCGTCAGCAAGAGTGAATCACGGGTCGGCTGGGTATCAATAATGATGTAATCATAGTCCTCCCGGACCTGATTTAAAAAGTAATAGAGGAATTCTCCCATATTCGTCAGGCACTTCGGGTCGCCCGGCTTGAAGTAGGTTTGTGCATCCTCAAAAATTCCCGGAATACGCTGGTTGATCCGCGGCGTCTGCGCGCTGCAGGGGATCATATCTACATTTTCGTATTCCGTTTCGGTGATATAGTCCTTCGTCTTGGTATAACGGAAGCCATCAAACATATCAAAAAGAGCCCTTCCATTATAAACGCCGCTGGTAATTCCATTGCCGCCGCTCAAAGCGCTCGTCAGGTTTCCCTGCGGGTCTGTATCGATGCAAAGAACTTTTTTACCCTCATCGCCCATCAGATAGGCGAGGTTAGAAGCAGTGACCGTTTTTCCTGCTCCGCCTTTCTCGATGGCGATCGTAATGATCTGTGCTGCCATTGGCGTTCCCTCATTTCGTTGGTTGATTATAAAGTGGAAAGACTTAGGTACATGTTGTCATAAAGTAAAGTTTTCTCTTTTGTTGTAACTATTATGCGGCGACTTGCGTACCTGTTGCTATTTGATATCGCTGGCAATCTTTTCTTCTTTTCCTTCTGTTCTTTCCTGTAAAGTGTTCATCTTAATAAGCTAATTATAGCATACCCGCTCGTCATGTCAACACGAATCCTGGGGATAATGCCTTCTTTTCCTCTTGATTTACCTGTCACGACTCAAGTACCTGTTGTCAATTTTTTCAATTCGTTTGTTTTCGCGCTTTTTCTGAAACAAAAAAGAGGTCTGCTTTTTGCAAACCTCTTTTTCTTTCTTATACTTCCTTACGTTCTATTACTCATCAAACTGCGACCAATCGAACTTGAAAAGATCCGTTCTATCGTCATCCAGTAATGCTGCGCGTTTTGTGCCGTCAGCGATGATTGCGGCAGAATTTTCTATAATGTCATTATAAACCACCGTGCGGTAATACTGCGCAGATTTTCTTTCCTTTGCGCGTTCAAGCATCGCTTTATATTTAACGCTCATTCCCAATGCCCAAGTTTTTAGCCCGTTATTATCTTTGATAATCCGGTTCAACGCTTCCAGCGTTTCCTCTGCCTGGTCCCGCTTTTTTGTGTTGGTCAATATTTTTGACGTATATGTGAAAATATCGATGAAGATGTTTCGCTCTTCCGGTGTCAGCTTTTTTTCATAGGTCTGATATTGCGCCTTTACCGCCAGTTCATTGCGTGCCAGGCGATAGGTTGTCGTCAAAATGGCTTCCTTCAGCGGCTGATTGTACTGTTCCAGTGCTTCTTTGCTGACCGAGCTGCGGCGCTTTCTTGGTTTTCTGCTTACTTCTGTATCAGCGCCTTTATGCTCCTGATGGAACGCTCTGACGCTCTTCATTTCTTCCCGGTTTTTGTACTTGATGAAGATATAAAGGAACTCGTATTTCCGAACCCCGCGGCGGCGCACCGGCTCATAGTCAAACCACAGGTCTGTCATCTCATTGATCTCGCTTTTGACCATTGCTAGAACGTTCTTTTCAAAGTCGGAAAATACTTTGTATTTTTCCGTCAGCGGTTTATCGCGGCTGAACTTTTGCGCGGAACTGTCTCTGCTTTTGCCCTTGCTTCTATTGATTTCATCACGGGTAGGCATGGAAAGCATACCCTTGAATTCTTCCATATCAAACCGCTTATATTTGAACCCTTTCAGTTCTTCCCGCTTATTGGGGAACTTTTGCAGAACTTCTTCTGTTACAGGTTCAAAAATCAACCCATTGTTATAGGAATAATCTCTGTTTCCGTTGTCATATGACAAAATGATCTCATACACACGCATAGAATAGGTGCTCTGCATCATCAGCAGGTATTCAATGCTATAGGATGTATAATTGCTTGTCAGCTGTGCAATGTCTTTCCAGATATCTGGGTTAAAGCGCATGCTGATCGTCTTTTTCTTCATATCGACGATAGAACCACGGTTCACCCACGACATCGTTTTGTACTGATCATTCCCAAGGGGAACCCAGAACATCCGGTTTTCCAGGTTTTCAATGGTTTTGCGCAGATAATTTGCATAACCGCTGTCCAACGCATTGACCCCGGTAAGCTTTGCAAAATCGTCAAACGAAATGGTATAGTACTTCGATGCATCCATATCATGGCGCTGATCGATCTTGGACAGCATCATAAAAAGGATTTTCTGTTCGTTGCGGGGCAGGGAATACTTTGTCCTTTGAATTAAATCGTTGCTTTTCGTGATGAAAGAGCCAAACGCCACATTGTCACTTTTCCTGGGCACAAGCTGCTTTTTCTTGCCGTCCGCCTTTTCATCCGGCAGAACTTCACCAATGATAACATCCGGTGATTCTGTCATTGTATTCTTTTCATCTTTATTTTTCATACGCTATGATTGGACATTGGATGCCGTGCTCCGTTTTGTCCACGCCTTTCTTTAGGAACTAATAGCCCGCCTGTAATAAAACCATACATCACAGAACTGCTAGAATATTTAGAAGAAGGTACACTTACTCATGATAGTATCATACTACAGTATCTTCCTGCAAAAGTCAATCCTATGGCTGCGCTGCATGTATTACAGTGATGAATCCTTGCGCGTAAAGCAGGGGAGGGGAGGGGAGAGGGCTGGCTGCACAAAATATGCCTTGAAGCAAACCTGCGTTAAAGCACTTTCAAACAGTCTAAAACAAAAAACAGCACGCACCACATTTCCATTCGTCACCGCAAGAAATAGCATCACCAGGAAATCTGTTTCACAATTCACTTTTACAAGATATTGCACGAATTTTTTGCCCTTGATTCTTGTTTTTTGCATCTCGCTTTTGTGTCCTTTCCGATATAATAATAAACAAGATACTATCGGAAAAGGAGCACCACTGCAATGCAAGCAACCAAACTTCAAACCAATCATCTTACGGCCCCATCGGCATGGGTACCGGGCCGCTGTTTTTATCCTGGCAGTGCACCGATGGCATGCGCCAGACGGCATATGAAATTGAAGTAACCGCCAACAACAAAACCGTATGGCAGAGCGGCAAAGTACAAAGCAGTGCCATCCTTTTAATGATCGGCGGGCTGTTGTGCTGTTTTGAGGAAAAGCTGTCCAACGTGCTGTTTTATTTCAGCTCCGGGTTTGCAACATGGTACATTTCCGACCGGCTGTTCCTCGTTATTGCCTCCATTTGCCGGTTGAACAGCAGCCTTGTTCCTTATTTTACTGAGCGCACGCCCTCCCATATCCTTTTATATATCACCTGCTTTTTGGCGATATATACACAGACAGAACGGCGCATTTTTCGTATAGCTTTTCTTCTTATGGCGCGCATTCGTGTTCGCTCCGCTATGCGGGCATCAATTCCGTTGTTTTATGAGCAATCACCCTTTTGTTCTTCTTTAGAATTATATATTTATAAATTTATATCTTATACTTTATTGTATATAGAAGAAACAGAGGTTCTTTCCCTACACAACAGAGGTTTCTTCTGGTGATAACGGAGGTTCTTTCATAGAATGGCGGAGATTTTTTCTTTTGGCGGCAGAGGTTGTTTCCTCTATTTTGCATGGAAAGAATCTCTGTTGTACAATGAAAAAATCTCTGTTACCGTGTTGCGTGAACGGGCATAAGGAACAGGCTGGCAACCTGTAAGAAGCAATCGAAACGACAAGATCATCCCGATGGCACCTGAAAACGGCGGGAAAATGGCTGTGGGCAAAACATGAAGAGGCAGACAGAAGGACTTTTTTTGCGGTAAAAACCTCTGGTTAGCTTTTATAGCAGGTAATTCCTTTAACTTAAGCAGCAGGGGAGAGGAGCAAAGGCCGTTTTTTGCGGTAAGAATCTCCGTTTGCAAAAGAATTTGACTGGAAATTAGTACGGTAGAAATCTCTGGATGGAAGGAAATGCCCTCTGCAAGCAGAAAAACAGAAAAAATAGATAAAATTTTCTCGGTAAGAACCTCTGCTTGGCGAAGCGTGAGAAAGCAGAAAAGAAAAAGAGCAGAGGTTACCGTTTTGTATGGGATCGTAGAAAAGTACGTTAAAAACCTCTGTATTAGGAGGAGGTGGGTGACGAGGGAGTACGAGAGAAGAAAGATGAGGGCACTATTTTTTACGGCGTAAGAACCTCAGGATAAAAGAAGTCTTGGATAAGAACATTTGGTAATGTACAAAGCAGCACGGTCCTTCCTTTGGAGGCTGCAAAAAAATCGCCGTAAAAACCTCGGCTTTGGGGGCAACAATCAGGCTTTATAAAATAGGGGCGGGGAAAAATCACTTTTTATGTTCAGAAAAGTCAAAAAGCACAGTTTTTGACCTTGATAGGGAGACAAAGAAGAGAAAATACGCGAAAGAAACATGCCGAATATATATTGAGAAAGACCAAAATATGTAAGAGGTGAAAAAAGAAAAATATATAAACGGAGAAATTTACGGAGAAAAAAATCAGATAATAGTTGCAAATAAATCGGCGATGATACGATACAAAATGCGGAGCAAATAGTGAGATCAACGATACTTAAAAGAGATTATTAACGCGAAAAAAATTAAAAATCGCGGAAGAAATGGCCGAAAAAGTGTTGGACAGAACGGGATGATGGAGGGAAAGGAAGCGGCAAAAAAAGGTGGTTAAAAACCAACCTATTATAAAGCAGAATGTGAAGAAAAAGGATGATAGGGTGGAGTAGATGGACTTTACGACACCAAAATTTTCTCGGTAAAAATCTCTGCTTAATTCCAGAGAAGCGGGCAGACAGGTAGCGCGAGAAAGCGATTCCTGAAAAAATGTGCGGTAAAAATCTCCGGTATGGGATGCTGCTTTATGAGAAAGCAAGAAAAAAAGACAAATGAAACGTTTTGAAATAGGCGAAAACAGAACAGCTGCAATAGAACTTTTAGCAACAGCGACAATGCTGGGGTTATAGGTATAGCAACAGGTACCGAAGTCTACAAAACTGTTGCCGTAAAACTGGGAAGCAAATAAAAAGATGTTTTTGGAAATTTTCTGAACCCTGTTCCAAGAAAAAACTCTGATCCCGATTTGCTTTGCCCCGCATACAAACTCGGCCGCAAAAAGAAAACAGTTCAAAGAATGGCGAATAAAAACTTTCTGGCTTCATAAAACTTTTTACTTTTTTTCAAAGACAAATAAAACTTTCTTTCTCGCGTAGGAACCTCTTGCTAAATCCTGAAAATAATGTATTATAACTAAGTGTGGCGCTGGAATTTACAATCCATCAGGATCGGAGTTTCAGTATGATGAAAAATACAATGTTGGAAATGTCCCGTTATGCAGCGCTGGCTCGCCAGGCTGTGGCAGAGGGTATTGTTCTGTTGAAAAATGAGGCTGTCTTACCACTGGCTTCCGGTGGCAGAGCGGCTTTATTTGGGTACGCGCAATTTCACTACTACCAAAGCGGCACAGGGTCCGGCGGGCTGGTGAACACCGCCCATGTGCCGAACCTGCCCGAAGTGCTGGGCGGTCCGGACGGCTACCAGCTGGATGCCGAGGTGCAGGCCCGCTATGCAGCATGGATGGCGGAACACCCTTACGAGATGGGAACCGGCTGGGCACAGGAACCGTGGTTTCAGCCGGAAATGCCGCTGGATGAAGACTTTGTCCGCGCTGCGGCCCAGCGTGCCGAAACGGCGTTTATTGTCATCGGTCGCACGGCAGGGGAAGACCAGGACAATAGCAATACTCCCGGCAGCTTTCTGCTGACCGAGGGCGAGGAAAATATGCTGGCGCTGGTTTGCCGTCATTTCAAAAAATCTGTGGTGCTGCTGAATGTTGGCAATATCATTGATATGCAGTGGGTCATGCGATACAACCCCGGCGCGGTGGCGTACATCTGGCAGGGCGGGCAGGAAGGCTGCCGCGGTGTGCTGGATGTGCTGAACGGTACCGTCAACCCCTGCGGCAAACTGCCCGATACCATCGCCTGCACCCCGGCAGATTATCCGGCGGCTGACCATTACGGGGCGGATGACCGCAACATCTATGCCGAAGATATTTACGTCGGCTACCGCTATTTTGAAACGTTTGCACCGGAAAAGGTGCTTTATCCCTTTGGCTTTGGCCTTTCCTATACAAAATTTGAAGTTCGGCTGTTGAGCGCAGATGAAACAGCCGATGGCATTACCGCCTTTGCTGCCGTCCAAAATACCGGCAGCTGCCCTGGCAAGGAAGTTGTGCAGCTCTACTGCACCGCGCCGCAGGGGCGGCTGGGGAAACCGTCCAAAGTGCTGTGCGCCTTTGCAAAAACCAGAACGCTGGCCCATGGGGAGAGCCAGACCCTGACACTGAAAGCCCCGTGGCGTAACTTTGCCAGCTATGATGACAGCGGTGTGACCGGGCACAAGTCTGCCTTTGTGCTGGAAGCAGGCGAGTATCGCTTCAGCCTTGGCACCGATGTGCGAAGTGCGGAAGAAGCTTTTACGGTCACACTACCGTTGATGGTGGTGGAACAGTTGGAATCTGCAGCTGCTCCGGCTGTAGCCTTTGAACGCCTGCGCCCTGGTGCGGATGGAACCCCAGCATGGGAACCCGTGCCCACCGAGGAAGAACGGCCCGAGCCCCGCCGCGCCGCCCGCCTGCCGCGGGAATGGCTCCAGACTGGCGACAAAGGCATCCGCCTGCGGGATGTGGCCGATGGTACCACTGCGATGGCAGACTTTGTGGCACAGTTCAGCGATGAGGAGCTTTGCACCATTGTCCGGGGCGAGGGGATGAACTCTCCGCGCGTTACGCCGGGGACAGCTGGGGCAATCGGAGGCGTCAGCGATGCTTTGCAGCGCTATGGGCTGCCTGCCGCCTGCTGTTCGGACGGGCCGAGCGGTATCCGTATGGACTGCGGTACCGTTGCTTTTGCCATGCCTAATGGCACCTGCCTGGCCGCGACTTTCAACGAGGGATTAAGCGAGGAACTCTACTCGATGGAAGGGCTGGAGCTGCGCAAAAACCATGTGGATACGCTGCTTGGCCCTGGCATCAACATTCACCGCCATCCGCTGAACGGCCGCAACTTCGAGTATTTCTCGGAAGATCCGCTGCTGACCGGCAAAATGGCCTGTGCTCAGCTGCGCGGGATGCACCGCTGGGGTGTAACCGGAACCATCAAACATTTTGCAACGAACAATCAGGAGCACCGGCGTCACTTCGTTGAATCGGTTGTATCGGAACGTGCTTTGCGGGAAATCTATCTGCGCGGCTTTGAAATTGCCGTCAAAGAGGGACATGCCCGCTCCATTATGACATCCTATAACCCGCTGAACGGTTACTGGACGGCCAGCAATTATGACCTTGTTACAACAATTTTGCGCGGCCAATGGTGTTACACTGGCATTGTGATGAGTGACTGGTGGGCCGAGGGCAATGACCGCGACGGCGCAGGCAGCACCAAGCATGTGGCTGCGATGGTTCGCGCCCAGAATGATGTGTTCATGGTTGTGACGGACCCGGAGCATAACTCCGGCAGCGATGATCTGGCCGTTGCTTTGACAGAGGGACGGCTGATCCGGGGCGAGCTGCAGCGCAGCGCGGCGAATATCTGCCGCTTTTTGCTGCAAACACCTGCGTTCCGCCGCAGCATTGGCCGCACCACGGCGTTGGATGCCCAGTTGGAAGCGATGGCCGAGCAGGATATGCAGCAGGCGGCGCAGAACGGCCAACCCCTGACATTACATGGAGGCGTAAGCATTGACCCGGCCGCGATTGATAATGGTTACCGCCGCACCACTGCGTTTTGTGTGATGGTTGAGCAGGGCGGCGCATACACGCTACATCTGCGCTGCCGCGCAATGCCGGGCAACAGCCCACTGGCCCAGATCCCGGTTTCGATTTTTGCGGGACGTGTGTTTGTGAAAACCATTACCATCACGGGCGCACAGACCGACTGGTGCGAGTTTACGGCGGCGCTGCCTGCCGTTGACGCGGGGGAAGTTTTCTACCTGCGTTTCTACTTCGGTCAAAGCGGTATGGAGTTGGACGCCGTGTCGCTGGATCTGCTGTTATGACATTGACAAACAATCTCGAATATATCAGGGCAACACCGCACAATTCCCGCCTTGCGGCTTAAGCACCGCTCCGGCAGCTGCGGCACGGCATCTGCGTTGCCAAAATGCTCGATAATGTCGGGTTGCGGTACCCGCATCGTGCTTCGGGGGCAAAAGCCCCTCGCACTCTGCGACCGCTGCCCCTGCTTCGGTTCGCTGTTTCCGCCACTGGCGGCGCTCACCTTTGCAGCATCCAGTATTATCTGCGCTTTTGGCTTGGCATCTGCCGCACCTCGCTCGCCGCATCGGCACTTAGAATTATGCGGTATTGCCTCAGGTATACGGAGTAATTGTACGTACATCAAAAAGGAAAAAATGGAAACAACACTGTTTTATGCCCGCGCCGCCTGCGATACAATGATGCGCAAGTTTGCTGCTGCCGACCTGCCGCCGAAAGGCCAATTCTATTATCACCAGGGCGTTTTTCTTTCCGGGGTGCTGAAAACCTGGCAGCTGACCGGGGAACAGAAGTACCTGGACTATGCCGCAAGCTGGGTCCACGCCGTTTTTGACGAAAGCGGAAAAGTTAAACAGTACAAGCGCGCTGACCTTGACGATATCCAGGCCGGCATTTTGCTGTACACCCTGTACGATGCAACCGGGGATGAATTCTACCGCCGCTGTATCGAAAGCGTTGCCGCCCAGGTGCAGGATATTCCACGCTGCCAGTGCGGCGGTTTCTGGCACACCTGCGGCTCGTCGAATCAGATGTGGCTGGACGGCTTGTATATGGTCTGCCCGTTCATTGCGGAGTATGCCCGCCGCTTTGACCGTCCGGAATGGACAGATTTGGTTGTCAACGAGATTCGCTTGATGCGGGAGCACACCCGCGATGCCAAGACCGGGCTGTGGTATCACGCCTGGGACGAGAGCCACAAGGCAGATTGGTGCAACCCCGAAACCGGGCTTGCACCGGAATTCTGGGGCCGCAGCATTGGCTGGGTGCCGGTGGCTATTCAGGATGTGCTGGCACAGATGGACCCGGATGATGAACGCCGCGCCGCTTTGGAACAGTATGTGCGCGACCTGCTGACCAGCCTCTTGCGCTATCAGAGTGCGGATGGCCGCTGGTATCAGGTTGTGAACAAAGGCGATCAGCCCGGTAACTGGTTGGAAAATTCCTGCTCTTGCCTATATGCCGCGGCGCTGGCTCGCGCTGCCCGCACCGGACTGATGAGCGCTGAGGCGATTGATGCTGCAAAACGTGCCTTTGACGGCGTTGTGAACAGCCTGGAATGGCAGGGTGAGGATATCCAGATCGGTCATGTCTGCATCGGAACTGGTGTTGGCAGCTATCAGTTCTACTGTGACCGTCCCTGCGTCACAAATGACCTGCACGGTGTTGGTGCTTTCCTGCTGATGTGTACCGAACTGCAGGTGGCAGAGAATGTTTGCGCGCAAAACAGATGAGATGTGCCCAAATGTAAGAACTTTATTTTGCGGCGCAGACAATAGCAGATACCGCTGAATTGTATTGGGATAAGCCCGATACCGCGGGGGCAGAGGCTGAATATCATCTCTTCGTGGATGATGAACGGATGGCTGTGATGAACCCACTGGATGCTGGCCGGTTTGCAGCCGGAGCATTCCTATTACGCCAAGCTCTGAGATAACCAAAAAAGAAATTGTGTCCTGCACTCTCAGGGTATCCGGAACGGCGATGCGATCATGGTGAATCCCATCGAAATTGAAGGGTTCCGTACACCAGGGCATACCATTCATGATGTTACCTTGAGGGATTGCACTTTACCGCAGGATGCGAGCATCCGTCTGGCCATGTATGATGAGCTGACCTTGCAGAATATCCACAGCGCAGCTGAATAAGCAGAAATCCCGGTATGGTACGAACTTGAACAGCACCCCATTTGTTAGACAGTATGATATACTATCTAACAAGTGGGGTGTTTTGCTATGCCAAAAGGAGTACCAAACAAACGATATACGCCGGAATTCAAGAGAATGGTTGTAGAAACCATGAAAAAAGAACATCTGAGTATCTATGCAGCGATGCAGGAATTCGGAATTAACGACCATAAAATTATAGAGCGTTGGGAACGCATTTATCTGGAAGAAGGGCCGGAAGGCTTGACGGTTGAGCGACGGGGCCGCAGCAGCACTGGTCGGCCAAAGAAGCTGCCAAAAGAGGTGGAAGAAGATCTGCTGGCCGAAGTGCAGCGACTGCGTGCGGAGAACGATTACCTAAAAAACTTGCAAGCCTTGGTTTTGGAAGACGAGCGACGCCAGCGCAGAAAACGCAGGTAGTTCAAAAGCTGAGGCAAAGACATTCTCTGGATATTCTTCTCTCAATCGCTCAACTTCCCCGTGCCATTTTCTACTATCATCTGAAGCGGATGAACAGTTCAGATAAGTATAAAGCTGTCAAAGCGGAGATCACGGCCATCTACCACGAAAACAAAGGAAGATACGGCTATCGCCGCATTACAACAGAACTTCACAAGCGCAATTTTCTCTTGAATCACAAGACTGTCCAGCGGCTTATGAAGGAGCTGGGTTTAGTTTGCCGTGTCAGGAGGAAGAAGTATCGTTCTTACAAGGGTGAAGTTGGCAAAATTGCGCCGAATCTGTTAAACCGGGACTTCCGCGCCGAAAAGCCGAACCAGAAGTGGGTCACCGATGTGACAGAGTTCAGTTTGTTTGGCGAGAAGCTCTATCTCTCGCCCATCCTTGATCTGTGCAGCAGCGATCTGGTCAGCTATACCATCTCTGACCATCCTGTTCTGAGTATGGTTACGACTATGCTGGATAAGGCTTTTGAGAAGATACCGGATGGAACCGGGTTGATCCTTCATTCTGACCAGGGCTGGCAATACCAGCATAAGCGGTATCAGCGGATGCTCCGCGAGAAGGGCATCCGACAGAGCATGAGCCGGAAAGGAAACTGTCTGGACAACGCCGTGATAGAGAATTTCTTCGGACTGCTCAAAAGTGAGCTGCTGTATTTGCAGGAGTTCCGCTCCATGGAACACTTCAAGCAGGAACTCGTTGCATATCTGGATTACTACAACAACCGCCGCATCAAGGCAAAGTTAAAGGGCTTGCCGCCTGCAATTCACAGACAGCAAGCCCTTTCAGCTGCTTGAACAATTTTTACTTCAAAATATTGTCTAGCTTTTGGGGGTCACTTCAACTGTGTACCATACCGGGATTTCATTATAGGAACAAGTTTTTACAGCGCACCGTCAGAACGGACATTGTCATAGTTCAGCACACCTGCGAAGAACGCAAGCGCCAATCCCTGGCCCCAGCCCTGAATCCAGTCGCGGCTGATGCTGCGGTAACCGTCGGCATCTTTCATAACCGCGGTGCCGCCGGAAACATTCAGCACGCGGCCATCCGGGCTGACGTTTGCCAGCATACCGGGGATAGATTTATTGATGTACTTGATGTGCAGCGGGTTGCCCTTGGCGATCATGGCGGCAGCGATGCCGGCGCTGGCGCTGACTTCCTCATAAGAAGTTTCATCGTCCACAATGGTGCGCCACAGGCCGTTTTCGGTCTGGTAAAGCTTAAGTGCGGCAAGCTGGTCGTTCAGGCTGCCGACAACATCCAAAAACTTGGGGTACAGGTAGCACTGCGGCAGGCGAATGCCCACCTGAGACATGGTATACGCGGCCCAGGCATTGGCGCGGCCCCACTTGATGCCGGACATGTGGTCCCCGGTAATATTGTTATAGCCGTGGTAGTACAGCCCGCTTTCAGGGTCCTGCAAATATTTGATATGCCAGTAATACTGGTTCAGCGCGTCATCAATCAGCTGTTCATCTTTCAGCAGCACACCCATGCGCAGAAGGAAAAAGCCTGCCATAAACAGGGTATCGGCCCATGCCTGCTCCGGAAAATCATTGTTGACGGAGACCGTGTGCTGTAAAACATGGTCGCCAAAGCGCAGGGCTTCTTTTTCCAGATACTCCACCTTGCTCTTGGCAATGTTCAGATACTTCTCGTCGCCGGTGTGCTGGTACAGCGTGATCAGACAATGTCCCATCGAACAGGTATTGACCGTCCAGCGGGGCAGGCCCAGCTCAATATATTCATCCACGCGGTCCTTGACCAGCTGCAAATAACGTTCATTTTTCGTAACTTCGTAAGCCTCACAGATGCCGTAATACGCCACGCCGCAGGGCCAATCCCAGGTCATATCCATGCGCATGGTGCGGTCAACGATCTTATCAATTGTTGCTTCGATCTGCACCTTATCAAAAATCAGGTTTGCCATTTTCGTTGCTCCTTTTATTTCATGCGTTTCTCTTCAATGCTTTGCTGCATCTGATGCAAAATTTTTATATCTGCGGGGGCGCATTCCAGGATAACTTCATCCCGGATCAGCGGTGTTTCGGGTGCGTATTGGGCCAGCCAGTCCAGAATGGGGGCATAGTTCATCTGCCCCTTGCCAAGGCCGACCAGCGTTTTGGTGCCATCGGGTTCAATGCGGCAATCTTTACAGTGCATCGCGCCCAGCTGCTTGCCAATGACCGCCAGCCAGCTTTTCCAATGATCTGCCTGGAAGGCTGCATTCTGGGCATCCTTTGTGGTAAACAGATTTACCGGGTCAAAAATGACCTTTATATTATTCGGGGCATCCACGGCCTGCAATAGCTCGGCCAAAATTTCCGGGCTGCACAAGGGGTGGATCGCCACCGGCTCCACGCCAAAAACTGCGTTCAGCCGCACAGCTTCTTCAGCAATGCGCTGCAGGCTGTCCAGCATCAGCGGGCGGCGCAGGGCTTTTTCTTCATCGGACAAGGCGGTCCAGGAAGTCTCGCTGCCAACCATTCTGGCACCCACCTGCTTTGCGTACCTCAGGCAGCGCTTCACATTTTCTACCCCGGCAAGGCGGGCGGGCTCATCGGGCGCGCTCAAATCCATGTAGCAGCTTAATACGGTGATTTCGATATCCTCGGCATCAAATGCCTGAAAAATTGCGGAAAGCTGTGCATCTGTGGCCGATGCAAAATCTTCAATGCCTTCAATCGCCCGCGGCATTGCCAGCTGTGCACCAGTATACCCGGCAGTGTGCAGAATGTGCGCTAGTTGGACGGGGGTATGTTTGCCGTAGTCATGGGCACGGCAGCCGATACGGATCATTGTGCAAACCTCCTATTCGTGGGTACCTGCACAGCGGGGGAGATAAACAAAATTTGGAGCATCCGGCCCCTGCTGTTCTTTGGCAAAATGCTCAAAGTGACTTTCTGGGTCAACAGCAAGCCATTCTTGCAGCTCGGCGCTTGGCACACCGGGTTGGTGGCGGATATTCACATGGGTACGCGGTTCTTCCAGATAAGAAAACAGCAGGTTTTCCTGTACACTGATCAGATGCCAGCGATCCCCCTCCAGCAAGCCCTCGCTCACCAGCTTTAGATGGTACTCCATGTAGCTGCACCATTTATCCGGTTTCAAAACGGCAATGCGCCCATGCTGTGCACCGGAATGGCGCTCACGCAGCCAATCGCCGGCAGTGGTGGGGATATCGTGGTAAAAATACGGCTGCATTGCTACCCAGCGGCGGGGCAGGGCTTCGCCCACGGCAGCGGGCCATGGGCAAAGCAGTGCATCCAGCAGGGGCGACAACCCATCCGGCGCAAGCGCTGTGCCGACAGATTCAAGGTACAGGAACAAGTGCGCCTGATACCGAAACAGCGAAGCTGTCAGCAGCTGGTGTGCTTGGCGCAGCCCCTCAACGGTTTGGGAAAATTCCTGCATGGCAGCAGCAAGAGATACCGCATCGATTCCACTGTGCAGCACAGCATGGAATGATGCGCGAACCACGGGATAAAGCTGCCATGTAAGGCTTTCTGACGGCATTTGCCTACCCCCAATACGACTTATTTATTTTATTGTAAGCCGCCCAGCCGGGAAGATGCAACTTGTATAATGCACGGATTCTTTGTGATAATTGAAGTTTACAGACAATAAAAACTGTGTTATGATGGGCACAATTTAGGCAGAGTTCCTGCCGGAAGGAGCAGAACAATGGAATACAACATTCTTTCCTGCGGTGCGGTGGCGGACGGAAGGACAAACTGCGCAACTGCTATCCAAAACGCTGTGGATACGGCCTCGGCGGCAGGCGGCGGGCGTGTCATCATCCCGGCCGGGCAGTATCTGAGTGGGTCGGTATTGCTGAAAGATAATGTGGAACTTTACCTGGAAAGCGGCGCGGTCCTTATCAGCAGCCTGGACCCTGTAGATATCAAACCGTTCCCCCAAGGGGGAAACGGCGTGAACCCTGACGATACTGCCGATGGCTGGCAGAGTGGCTTCTTTTTGGGTGCATCCCACGCCAAAAATGTGACCATCAGCGGTATGGGTACGATTTACGGCCAGGGCGACCAGGTGTTTTTGGACAAAAACGAAGATAACGGTTTCCATGAATGCCCCAAAACCTGCGAAGCCTTCCGCCCGCGCATGATGCTGTTTGAAGATGTGGAAAACTTTACCGTGCGCGATGTAACGCTGAAAGATGCCGCTTTTTGGACACTGCATATGGCAGGCTGCCAGAATGTGCGCATTGACGGAATAAAAATCCTGAACGATGACCGCGGAGCCAATAACGACGGCATTGACCCGGACTGCTGCCGCAATGTGGTAATTGCCAACTGCATTGTCTCAACGGGTGATGACGCCATTGTGGTAAAATCCACCGGCCCCATGTCGCGCCGGTATGGTGTGTGTGAGAATATCACCATCACGAACTGCGTGCTGCATTCCCGCGATTCCGCCTTGAAAATTGGCACCGAGACCCACGGAACGATCCGCAACGTAACTTTAAGCGACTGCATTATTGACCGCTGCTCCCGTGCGGTGGGTATCTGGGTACGCGATGGAGGAACGGTGGAGGATATCCATATTCACCACCTGACCGGATCCACCCTGCGCTATGCAGACCGCTATGCCGAGCCGGGTGCACCGGGCTGGTGGGGAAAGGGCGAACCGATTTTCATCAGTGCGACCCCCAGGAAAAACAGCCGGACAAAGACAGGAACCATCCGGAACGTTACATTCGATAACCTGTCCATTACCTGCGAAAGCTGTGCGTTCCTGGCCGGTGAGCCGGAAAGCTGCCTGCGGGATATCCGCATCCGGGACCTGCACATGACTTTTAAGCGACAGGGAACCCAGCCGGGAGGCTTGTTTGATGAACAGCCATCGGTGCGGCATGTGTACTCCCATGCGATCCCCGCATTGTATGCCCGCAGTGTGAAACAGCTGACCGTGCAGGACAGCACCGTGCGCTATGCGGATAAAAGCGAAGCGTGGGCGAGCGAAGTTACAACACTGGAGGACTGTACGGAAAGTGCAGTTGACCTTAAAAAAATTCAATAATCCTTGTAAGGAGGCAGATATTTATGTACCAGGCTGCACAAAACCGTTACAACACCCTGCCAACCCGCCGCTGCGGAAACAGCGGCCTGCTGCTGCCCGCTGTTTCGCTGGGGCTGTGGCATAATTTTGGCGATACCTCCCCGTATGAGAACATGCGTGCGCTCTGCCGTACGGCGTTTGATAACGGCATTACCCACTTTGACCTTGCCAATAATTATGGCCCAGAACCGGGTGCTGCCGAGCGCAATTTTGGCCGGATCCTACACGATGACCTTGGCGTTTACCGCGATGAGCTGATTATTTCCACCAAAGCAGGCTATGAAATGTGGGACGGCCCTTACGGCAACTGGGGCAGCCGCAAATACCTGCTGGCCAGCCTGGATCAGAGCCTGCGCCGCATGGGGCTGGACTATGTGGATATTTTTTACCACCACCGCATGGATCCTAACACCCCGTTGGAAGAAACAATGGGCGCGCTGGCCCAGGCGGTGCGCAGCGGCAAGGCGCTGTATGTCGGCCTATCCAACTATGACGGCCCCACGCTGGAAAAAGCCACTGCGATTTTGGACGAACTGCATGTGCCGTTTATCATCAATCAGAACCGCTACTCGATTTTTGACCGCACGATTGAAAATAACGGCCTGAAAGCGATGGCTGCTCAGTTGCATAAGGGAATTATCACCTTCAGTCCGCTGGCACAAGGACTGTTGACCAACCGATATCTGCAGGGGATTCCGGCTGACAGCCGGGTACACACAGACGGGCGATTTTTGAAAGAAAAGGATATTACGCCGGAAAAAATCGCTCAGATCAATGCCCTGAACAATATTGCCCAGGCCCGCGGACAGACGCTGGCTGAAATGGCCCTGGCCTGGCTGCTGAGCCATGATGAGGTTACGACCGTGCTGATCGGTGCATCGAAAACCAGCCAGATCCTGGATAACATCAAAGCAGTTCAGAACACGAGCTTTACGGCAGAGGAACTGGAAGCGATCGACAGAATCAGCAAATAAGCCGCAATCGATAATTTGAAAGGGAAGCCGTTTGCAGAGAACGGCTTCCCTTTTTGTTTCGGGAGTTATGGGGTTGGCGGGCGCAGCCAGCCGCTGTATTTCAAGATAGAAGTACCAATGCCGGTGCCTGTGGCCCGCCGCCAGTCCGATGGGGCGGTGCCCATCACCTCATAAAAATGGCGGTTGAAGCTGGACATGGAGCCAAAGCCGACTTTTTCACTGATGGTCAGGATCGAATCATCGGTCATGCGCAAAAGGCTGCAAGCTTTTGCAATGCGCGTCCGGTTCAGGTAGTCCAGCGGCCCCATGCCGACAAGCTCCCGGAACACCCTGCGAAAATGGGATTCGCTCATGCTGCACGCATCGGCAAGGTCGCGGATGCTGAAATTCTCCATATAGAATTCATCAATATAGGTCAATGCAGGTGCAATGACCATGCGGTTTGCTGAGGCAGAATCATTTTGCTCGGTGGAAAGCCGCATGACTTCGGTAATCAGGGCAACAAACAGCCCGCGCACGCTGATTTCATAGTTCAGGGAACGTGTTTGCATTTCCTGCAGGATCATTTTGACATAATTTGCCAGCGCGGGGTGGTCGGCAGAGGAAAAAATGCCGCTCCAGCCATGCAGTACCTGGGCCAGCAGGCGGCTGTTCGGCAAGGCTGCTGGGTCAAAAAAGGGGCGCAGCAGCTCCTCTGCATCGGTAAAAATATAGCTCCATTTGCTGGCACAGCCTGGGTCAGACCAGGTTGTATGCGGAACATCCCCGGCAACAAAGGTAATATCCCCGGCTTTGAAGGGGACAACCTTCCCGGAAAAGTTCATTTTTCCACTGTCACTTTCACAAATGCCGATTTCCAGGCAGTTGTGGAAATGCAGTACGCCGGAAGGTACATCGGAAATGCGCCATTCCTCACCAGCAATGACCCGGAGAGGGAAGTGGGGAGGAAACTCATAACTCCGGTATTCAATAACGGTTTTGCTGTGGCGGCCCATGGCGGAAGCCTCCTTGCCTTTGTTGGTTTCTATGCTGTCTCTATTGTACCATGAAAAAATCTGCTTGGGTTTTTGTTTTATTCTACTAATCATGTGCAAAAACGCCTTGTTAGAAATATGATATAGCTGAAACGACCATAAAAGCAAGTGATATACAGGAAACAAGGTGCAGCATTACGATAATAATTCAAATAAATAAGCGTATTTTCTCAATATACAGGGAATATGAATGCTCTAAATTGAAATTCTTGAGCGTTTTTGCATAGTAATTGAAGAAAAGTAGTGAGAAAATGGTTGCGACAAAGTACATAATAGAAACAACGAAAGAGGAAAAAAACTGGTGCAAATGCAAAACGGTTCAGGCTTTTGCATCAAACCACATGGAAAAAGGAGGAGCGACCCAGTATGGCAAAACCGCAAAAGTCCACTGCACAATCAGAAGTACCGGGGCTCGTTAAAAAGGGGCCATTGTACTACTTAAAGCGGGACTGGCAGCTGTACGCACTGATGTTGCTGCCAATGGTGTTCATCATCGTTTTCAAGTACTTCGCCTACACGGGCTTGTCTGTAGCGTTCCTGGATTATAAGATCGGCAAAGGTTACGCGGGCAGCAAGTTTGTTGGCTTAAAGATCTTCGAGAAAGTTTTTAAGCACCGTGATTTCACCAAAGCCGTTGTCAATACGCTGCTGCTGAACGTGCTGGATCTGATCTTCAGCTTCCCGATGCCCATTATCCTGGCGCTGCTGCTGAATGAGATCCGCGTCAAATGGTTCAAGCGCACGACCCAGACGCTGCTTTATCTGCCGCACTTCTTGTCCTGGGTCGTCATTGGCGCTGTTGCTTACCAGATGTTTGCAACGCAGTCCGGCGTTGTCAATGCGCTGATTGCCAATGCGGGCAAAAGCCCCATTCCGTTCCTGCAGGAAGATGGCTGGTGGCTGTTCAGCTATGTGCTGATCGGCGTTTGGCAGACCATGGGCTGGGGAACCATCATTTACTTAGCCGCCATCACGAACGTCAATTCTGAATTGTACGAGGCTGCCAAGGTCGATGGTGCCAATCGCTGGCAGCAATGCCTGCATGTTACGTTGCCTTGCATCCGCTCCACCATCGTGGTCATGCTGATCATGCAGCTTGGCAAACTGATGGGCGGCAGCTTCGAACGTATCGTTGCTTTGTCCAATGCCAAGGCAACCGAATTCACCACCACCATCCCGGTTCTGGTTTACAAATGGTTCCAGGGCAACAAATTCAGCGAATCCACAGCGCTTGGCCTGTTCCAGTCCGTGATCGGCGTGATTCTGGTTATCGCATCCGACCGTGTCGCCAAAAAACTTGGCGAGGATGGCCTGCTGTAAGGAGGAAAGATAGATATGACCACTGCCACAGCACCTGCTGTTGAAAAGCGCAAAAAGCCTTGGACCAAGGCCCGCGTGATTGACCTGATCATCGACATCTTCTGCTTCGTGATCGTTGGTGCAGCATCTTTGACCTGTATCCTGCCTTTCATCCATATTTTGGCAAAGTCTTTGTCCGATAATGCTTACGTTGTTGCAAACCGCGTGATTCTGCTGCCAATGAGTGATGCCGGCATCAATCTGGATGCTTACAATAAGGTGTTCCATGACCCCACCATTATGCAGTCCTTGTGGGTCACCGCCCTGGTTACCGTTGTGTTTACAGCAATCGGTATGTTTCTTACGGTTTGTGCCTCCTATGCGCTGACCCGCCCGGAATTCCATGGCCGCAAGGTGTTCACCTTTATGATCATGTTCACGATGTACTTTACCGCCGGTACGATCCCTGACTACCTGCTGATGAACCAGCTGCACATGCTGGATACCATCTGGTGCCTGATTTTGCCGCTGTGCTTTGCACCGTACAACCTGTTGATCATGAAGAACAACTTCCAGGGTTCGATCCCCGAAAGCCTGATCGAGTCCGCCCGCCTGGACGGTGCTTCCCACTTCACCATTCTGGCAAAGATCGTTGTGCCGCTGTCCAAACCCATCATGGCAACCATCGCCCTGTTCTATGCAGTTGGCCGTTGGAATGCCTACTCCGATGCGCTGTACTACATTAAACAGAATGTCTCGCTGCGCCCGCTGCAGCTCAAACTGTATTACCTGATTGTTGCCGCGAGTGAAAGCTTCCAGTCCGAGGGTGTTTCCACCGTTGCTATGACGAATCCCGAAGTTCTGAAAGCTGCCTGCATCATCTTCGCCGCTGTGCCTATCATCTGCGTATATCCGTTCATCCAGAAATACTTTGTCCAGGGCACGATGGTTGGTGCTGTCAAAGGTTAAGGCAACACCGCACAATTCCCGCCTGACGGCTTAAGCACCGCTCCGGCGGCTGCGGCACGGCATCTGCGTTGCCAAAATGCTCGATAAGACATCCAGTATTATCTGCGCTTTTGGCTTAGCAGCTGCCGCACCTCGCTCGCCGTATTGGCACTTAGAATTATGCGGTGTTGCCTTAAAAATCCGGCCGCTGCCTGAGGTAGAAACAGGACGCGAGGGCGCACAAACCCCGAAGCGCGATGCGGGTCGCCGCAAGAGGATACCGCAAAGAGGACAACTCACGCACAACTTTATGAAACACTGCCGCCAAGAACGGCTCCAAAAATGTTAAACAATTTGTTTTTCAAAAAGGAGGAAAACAATGAAAAAGACACTTGCACTTGGTATGGCTGCTGCCATGACCGCAACCCTGCTCGCCGGATGCGGCGGGTCCTCTAGCTCTGCTGCTTCCTCTGCCGCTGCTTCTACAGCCGAAAGCACCGCTTCCTCTACTGCGGCTGCTTCCACTGCGGAGAGCACGGGCAGCTACACTGATTATTCTGCGGGCTTCCCGGAGAATGTCACCATCCAGATCCCGGTTTATGACCGCGGCTTTGAAAACTGGAACCCCACAGACAACTACTACACCCGCTGGATCCAGTCCGAGTTCGGCGATAAGTATAACGTTACCGTCAAATACGTTGCCATCGCCCGCTCCAATGAGGTGCAGGACTTTAACCAGATGATTGCCGCCGGCAACGCCCCCACCATTATCTTCCATTATGATATGCCTGCTGCTGTCAACTACTGGTCCGAAGGTGCTGAGCAGCCCATCGATCTGGATGAAGTTGCCTACTATGCCCCTACCTATTGGGATAACATGAAGGACACCATCGAGACCTACGGCAAGCTGGACGGTGAAAATGCTTTCATCTTCGCAGAGCGCGACCCCATCTACTACAACTGGGTCACGCTGATTCGTAAGGACTGGCTGGATCAGGTCGGGCTGGATGTGCCCACCTCCAACGAGGAACTCAAGACCGCCATGCAGGCCTTCAAGGACGCGGGTCTTGGTGTTGAGAACGATCCGCTGATCACCAAGAGCTTCACCTACTTCTACAACTGGATCCCCGAGGGCACCAGCGATGACGAGCTGGCCCAGTACCTGGATTTGAACGTTGCACCGTTTACTTGGACCGCCACCAAGAATTACCTGCAGGATATGAACGAGAAGTACAACGCAGGCATCGTTGATCCGGAGTTTTACCTGACCACCGATGACACGCTGGCCAAGGGCAAGTTTGTCTCCGGTCAGTGCGCTACGTACAGCTTCTATATGTCCAGCGGCACCGACGTGTTCAGCAGCCTGCTGGCCAACGACCCCAACGCCGAAGTAGCCGTTATGGGTTCTACCGCTTCCGGCACGGTTGCCGACGGCTTCACCGCACACTACTATGAGTATCCCAGCTACGGCATGATTATGGGCATCAACGCCAACGCCACCGCTGAGGAGCGCGCCGCCACATATATGTTCCTTGACTGGATGAGCCAGCCCGATAACCTGAAGTACCTCCAGTACGGCGAAGAGGGCAAAACCTATAACGTCGTGGACGGCATCAATGTTTACAACACCGACTACACCGGTGACGACAAGCTGAGCAACAATAATAACAAGGACTACTGGTGCCTTGTTCAGGAGGTCCAGCACTACGGCGACGAGGCCGCTGACCTGCAGGCCAACAAGACAACCCTGGCTCCCGCCGGTTATGATTGGGTTGTCCAAGATGCTTACGACCTGCAAAAGAAGGGCGAGAGCGGCGGTATCATCACCCCGATCTTCTCCAAGGCAGTTCAAGCTACCACCGAATACAGCGCTGACCTGAACAGCCTGTGGCAGGAAGCCTATGTTGACTGTGTTACCTGCAGCCCCGACGAGTTTGAGTCCAAGTATGAGGAGTACTGCCAGGAGTATCTGGATGCCGGTTATCAGGAAATCCTCGATGAAAAGGCAAGCCTGATTGCTGATGGCAATGTCCTGGTTGTCAAGTAAGAAAATTTAAAATCGCGTATACATCATGCGCTGTTGGGGCCGTTGCCGGGCAGCGGCCCCAATTTTTATGCAAAACAACCGTTGCAAGGGACGGTGCCTGCACCAACCCGTCAACGCCCACAGAAAGTATATACCATTTGTTGAATGTACAAAGGAGTGTACATAAGATGCAGTTTACATGGAACATCGCGCAAGGCGTATCTTCCTACAACAAACAAACGGGTTTCGGTTTTGTAATCGGTGCGGTGTACAACGCCAATGCGGCGCTGCGCATTCCGGAAACGAACAGCAGCTTTTTGCCGCAGTGGTGGTACGCGGGTACCGCAATTTGTGATGTGACCTGCACGGAATACGGCGTGCAGGCAACTGCCACCGATGCAGTACGGGCAGAGGACCTGGAATGCCGCAGCCTGCCGGTGTGGTTCCGGGTAGATGTTCCTGCAGAGGGTGTTTACCGTACCAAAATTACCGTGACCGGTACAGATGGAGGGGAAGTGCTGGTATTCATCGGCCGCCGCCGTCTTGTCTGGCGCGGTACACTGGCAGCAGGGGAGAACAAAACCATAACAGCGTATTGCGATGTGTTTCCCATCGTGCCGCGCGGGCAGGTAGATGCCGTGCCAAGTACCGCTGTGAACGTGACGGTTGTGGGGGGCGCACTGGCGGCGGCAACGGTGGCCGAAGCCCCGGATGTCCGCCGCATCTGGGTGTGCGGTGATTCAACTGTGACCGATCAGACGGCAAATCTGCCCTATGCACCGGGCACAAGCTATTGCGGCTGGGGGCAGATGCTGCCCGCTTATCTGCCGGATGTCTGCATCACCAACCACGCCCATAGCGGTCTGACCACCGAGAGCTTTACGAGCGAAGGACACTGGGATATTGTAAAACCGCGGCTGCGGGCAGGGGATATCTGCCTCTACCAGTTTGGCCACAATGACCAGAAATTGGCACATTTGCAGGCATACGGCGGCTATACCGACCGCCTGCGTACCTATATAAAGGAAGCCCGCACAGCCGGAGCTGTGCCGGTGCTGGTCACACCGCTGGCGCGCAACAGCTGGAAAGATGCCGCACACTATAACGACTTTTTGGCAGATTTTGCTAATGCAGTGCTGACTTTGGGCAAAGCTGAAAATGTGATGGTTCTTGACCTGCACACCTGGGCCATGGCGCTGATGCAGCAGGATGGGCTGGAAACGGCTAAGCGATGGTTTTACCCAGGCGACTATACCCACACCAATGATTTTGGTGCTTATAAAATGGCGGGTTTTGTGGCCCATGCCCTGGGCGATGCGCTGGGGCTGATGGTGACGGATGCCCCGGAGTGGACGCCGACACCGCCGTTTGTACCGCTGGAAGCTCCTGCAGACTGCGCGATTCCTGCGCCGGAAGGCGATCCCTTTGCCGATTACGATGCCACCCGCCCCAACGATACGCTGACTCGTGCCGAAGCGCTGGAACTGGCAATCAAGGCGCTTAAACTGTTTCCCATCAATGTGTACAATGACCTGTACAGCGATATTGTCGGGCATGAAACGTATGCCGGAACCATACAGTGCGCCGCACAGAACGACTTGATCCCACCGGAATGGGTTGCGGATGGCAGCCTTTACCCGAATCAGACAGTAACAGCGGCTGACTTTTTGGCTGTGCTGATTCCCGGTGCTGCAGGCCGCCGCCCGCTGGCGGATGCCGTGCCTGTGCCGGACTCTGTGCCCGTTTACGCAAGGCGGGCAGTGGGCCAGGCTGTGGCGGAAGGCCTGATTGCCCCCGAAGCCCTGACAAAACCGCTGAACCGCAGTAACGCTGCAGAAATCTGCCGCCGCCTGCATATTTGAATAAAGGAGTGACTGGAGATGAAATTTGAACATACAAGCGGCGGATTTACACTGCCGGGTGAATCTGGGCAGGAAAAACTTACGCTGGAACTGGCAAAAAAATGGGGCGCGGATGTGATCCGCGATAGTGATGGCACCCAGCTTTCCGATGAAATTCTCAACGCCGGGTACGATATTTACTCCACCATCTGCATCATCCGTGACCACAATGCTTGGGCAAAGGAACACCCGGAATGTTTACAGCAGTCCTTTTTGAGCACAGAGCCGGTCATTGCTGCCGAAGAGCCGCTGACCGTTAAGCCGATGGCGGGGTTCTTTGATGAGCAGTTCAAGATCAATGACCGCTCCGAAGCCCTGCGTTACTGGCAGGTTTGGGACCGCACGGCCAACAAGCTGCTGCCTGCGGACACATGGCAGTGGGATGCTGCCGCAGGTACAGTGACTGTGGCAAGTCCAGTGCTGTTCCATGCTTACACGGTCAGCTTTTTGGCATGGCGCACCTGGGAAGAGATCAACATGTACAACCATGTTACCAACAGCTGGACCAGTGAGCACCTGCTGCCTGTTGATCCGCGCACCAAGGAAGCTCAGGACTTTTTGTACGACTGGCTGAAAAATTGGTGCGAGACCCACCCCCAGACCAACGTGGTGCGGTTTACCAGTATGTTCTATAACTTCGTCTGGATCTGGGGCAGCGATAAGCGCAACCAGAATCTGTTTACGGACTGGGGCAGCTATGACTTTACCGTATCGGAAAAGGCGCTGGATGATTTTGCGGCCCAGTATGGGTATACCCTGACGGCAGAGGACTTTATCAACAAGGGCAGCCTGCAGGTGACCCACATGCCGCCGACGGCTCACAAGCGGGATTACATGGAGTTTACCCAGCAGTTTGTGGCCGGGTACGGCAAAAAACTGGTGGATTTGGTCCACAGTTACGGCAAGCGTGCCTATGTATTTTATGACGATAGCTGGGTGGGCGTTGAACCTTACGGCCCGCACTTTAAGGAATTCGGCTTTGACGGCGTCATCAAGTGCGTGTTTTCTGGTTATGAAGTCCGGATGTGCGCGGGCGTTGATGCGCCGGTGCATGAGCTGCGGTTCCATCCGTACCTGTTCCCGGTGGGCCTGGGCGGTGCACCGACCTTTGCACCGGGCGGCAACCCCACCCGCGATGCAGCTGAGTATTGGAACCATGTCCGCCGCGCCCTGCTGCGGGCCAAGATCGACCGCATCGGCCTGGGCGGCTACCTGCACCTTTTGAATGACTTCCCGGATTTTGTGGAGTATATCGCGGATATTTCTGACGAGTTCCGCGCTATTAAGGAGTTGCATACCCATGGTGCCGTGGCGACCCTGCCGTTGACGGTGGCGGTTCTGCACAGTTGGGGCAGCCTGCGCCCCTGGACGCTGTCCGGCCATTTCCATGAGACTTATATGCACACCCTTATCCACATCAACGAAGCGCTGGCAGGGCTTCCGGTGAACGTGAAATTCATCAACTTTGACGATGTGAAGAACGGCGTGCCTGACGATGTAGATGTTATCATCAACGCAGGCCGCGCGGGCAGCGCATGGAGCGGCGGCGATGCTTGGCAGGATGAAACCTTGGTTGCCGCGCTGAACAAGTGGGTATACAACGGCGGCGTACTGCTGGGGGTAGAGGAACCGTCCGCAGTAAGCGGTTACGGCGATACCTTCCGCATGGCACGCATCCTGGGCGTGGACGAGGATACCGGTGCCCGTGTCTGCCATGGCCGCTGGCCGGTGCAGGCAGAACCGGTGGATGGATTGATCCCGGACGGTGCAACGCTGAAAACCCACGACCACCTGTACATGACCGACGGCGGTACCCGTGTGCTGGCTGAGGTGGACGGCACTCCCGCTATTGCTGCCCATGCGTTCGGCAAGGGCCGCGGTGTGTACATGGCCGGGTTTGAATACAGCCCTGTCAACGCCCGCATGCTGTTGAACCTGCTGCTGTGGGCCAAGGGGCTGCCGCTGAACAGCGATTGGCTGACCACGGACCCCGAAACCGAGGCCGCATGGTTCCCCGCCGACAAAACTCTGGTTGTCATCAATAACAGCACGCAGAAGAAATCTACAGTGGTCAAGACCCCCGATGGCGATATTGCTGTTGAGCTGGATGGGCTGGAAACCAAAATTTTGCCCCAAAACTAAAAACATAACGTCCGGTGCACATTTTGATCAGCACTGGACGTTATGCCAACGGGAACCCCACGGTTCCTTATGCCAGTGGGATGTGCTGCGGCCAATACACTGAAATCGGCCCTTCATTCCCTGTGCCGCTTGCGGGGAAATGCACTGCCCTATGGAGGGGCTATGGTAAATTTATGAGCATTCGTGGACAGGTTCTGCGTTCCAACGTTGATATGACACAAGGGCGGCCCTTGAATGTCATCTTCTCTTTCGCACTGCCGCTGCTGATGGGGAACCTTTTCAACCAGCTGTACAATGTGGTGGATACCGCTATCGTGGGACGGGCACTTGGTGCAGACGCGCTGGCGGCAGTGGGCAGTACAGGCAATATCAATGCCTGCCTGTTTCTGCTGCTGGCTGGGCTTGCAACAGGTGTCAGCGTTATTGTGTCACAATACTGGGGTGCTGAACGGTATGATGAACTGCGCCGCCTGTTGGGAACATTTTTGACGCTGCTTTTAGCGGCATCTGTTGTAATGTCACTGCTGGGGGTGCTGCTGGCTGAGCCAATGCTGCGCCTGCTGCAAGTTCCGGAAAATCTGCTGGATGCCGGTGTGACTTACCTGCGTATTACAGCAGGGCTTTTGCTGGGCAATGCCCTGTATAACGCCGCGGGCGCTGTGCTGCGCAGCACTGGGGATTCCCGCACGCCGTTGGCCGCTATGGTGGTTTCCAGCCTTTGCAACATTGTGTTGGACCTGTGGTTTATCTTGGGGCTGCACATGGGGGTAGCCGGGGCAGCATTGGCAACGGTAGCGGCACAGTTCCTTTCTGCAGGGGTCTGCCTTTGCGAACTATGGCGGCAGAAACAGCCCTTTGCCTTTGCCTCGGTACGGCTCTGTTTTAACAAAGTGGATGCCGCCCTGATTTTGCGTTTTGGCCTGCCTACGGCGCTGCAAAGCTGCATGATAACCCTTGGCGGTATGACCGTGCAGGGAATTGTAAACAGTTTTGGCAGTGTGACCATGGCGGCTTACACCGCTGTGCAGCGGATCGATTCGCTGACGATTCAGGTTGTGGTATCGGTAAGCAATGCACTGGCCATTTACACGGGGCAGAATATGGGAAAACACGATATAGACCGCGTGTGCCAGGGCCTGCGTGATTCGCTGAAAGCGCTTTGCGTGATCTGCCTGGTGTTGGCCGTCGCGGTGTTTGCATCGCGCCGGCTGCTGCTGTCGATTTTCCTTGACCCAGCCACCGATGCTGCCAGCATTGCACAAGGGGCAGATTTTCTCAGTGTAATGGGGTTTGCCTATATTATTGCCGCAGTAATGAACAGTTATCTGAACGTGCTGCGCGGTGCAGGGGATGTAAATGTCAGCCTGGTTGCAGGCCTGTTTGAGATGGGGGCCCGGCTGGCGTTTGCCTCTTTGCTGGCGCCGCACCTGGGTGTGTGGGGCATCTGGCTTGCCACCCCGTTAAGCTGGGCTTCCGGCTGTATCATCCCGGTGGTGCGGTATTACAGCAAAGAATGGATGAAGCGAACGCTGATCTGAACCGGTGAGAAATAAAAGAAGACACGGCTCTGCGATAGAAAAATCATCATGAGACCGTGCTTTGTCTTGTGTTTATGAATTTTGGGCAAAAGGCTTCAGTGCGCTTTTGCGGTATTGCTGCGGGCTTTGGCCTGTCATGGAAGAAAAGCGGGTGGAAAAATTGCTTTCATCCTCAAAGCCAACCTGGCGGGCAACCTCGCCGACAGGGAAATCTGTCAGAACCAGCAGTTCTTTTGCGCGGGTAATACGGGTGGATAACAAAAAATTGTACGGTGTTGTGCCCATATATTGCCGGAAAAGCCGCAAAAACCAGCTTTTGCTGACAGGGATCTGCGCCAGCAGCATATCCAGATTGATGGGCTCCGCATAATGTGCACGGATATAATCTGCAATCTGCTTGATCATGGTCCGGTTGGAACGGCTTTCGTCCCCGGAAAGCTGCTGGTGGGCAAGCAGTGCCAGCATTTTGTGCAGTGTCAACCCAATTTCGATCTGGGCGGTGGTGGTTTCCTTTTTCCACTCGGCAAACAGTGTTTCAAACAAAGGCTGCATCTCCATGCGGCTGACATGCGCAGTGGTAAGCCGCCCCTGCGACTGTACGGAATCGGCTAACGTTTTAACCCCAACACCGTCAAGGTGTACCCAGTAGTGCTCCCATACATCATAGCCGGGGGCCGTGCAGTAACTTTGCGGTGTGCGGCAGTTCATCAGCAGTGCGGCACCTTGCGGCAGCTCAATGTGCTGTTCGTTCTGCTCAATCAAGCCAGCCCCGGCCAGGGTATAAAAAAGGATGTAACTTTCCTTGTCTGTACGGGCTGTGGCAAAGTGGGAACGCCCATAAAACAGTCCGGCTTCCGTTGCATAAAACGGCTGTGCCAACACGGCGTTATTTGGCGTTGCACGCAGCCACACACTGCGCTCTTCCACGTCCATATTATAGGTCAACATAAGGGATCACCTCAGTAGAATTATCACAAAATAAACAGTGCTTTGTGGTATGAAATAGATCAGAAAAAAGCAATATAATGTAAATGAAAAGAATAGTAACACTACAGTAATTTTACCAAAAATAAGGTGCGGATGCAACCTTGTTTTTTGACTTTGGTTTTAACGTAATACAAAATAAAAATGTTTGTACGGAAAGGAAATCAACATGGAACATATGGCATGGAAAGGCCGCATCAAACCCGGTTGCAAGGCAGAATATCAGCGCCGCCACGCAGAGATCTGGCCGGAGATGGTCAAGGTTTTGAAAGAGGCAGGCATCTGCAATTACAGCATTTTTTATTGCAAAGATGAACTTTTTGGCTACTATGAATGCGAAAAAGGCGTTGCCTATGCTGAAAAAGTGCAGGCAGAAAGCCCCATTGTGGACCGCTGGAATGAGTATATGAAAGATATTCTGGAGCTGGAAATGGACCCCGTGACCGGTGCCCAGCCCAAGCTGGAGCAGGTGTTCCGGCTGGATTAACAAACAAAGCAGAGAAGCGAGCCTTGCCAGAGAAAAAATGGTAAAGCTCGTTTTTTATTTGCTTTATTGTTGTGCGGCAATCAAGTCCTGCGGTTTATCGGGCATCCTGTTCAAGGCCATACCACACAGGATGGCTGATGCAAGACACACTGCGCAAAAAATGGGGCTTTGATGGTGTCGTTATTGCGGATTATGCAACCACTCATGAACTGATAGCACATGGTGTTGCAGAAAACGATGCCGATGTCGGTATGGATATCGATATGCAAACATCCTACTATTGTCAGCGATGATTTCTCACGTTGCAAAGGTACCCTTTATAAGGTATAATCTACTATAATAAGGTAAGGCAGGTGAGCAGACGTGCGTTTTTTTTTGATGCAGCGTGACCATCAAGTTGCAGTTATTGAAATTGCCGAAAAGACCGGCGATATTATTGATGTAGTAGAGGTCCTTTCGGAGCAAAGAATCCCCCTCGGCGCAAGGCACATTGATGGTAGTTTTGACGTTCTCTCCCTGCGCAAATGGTGGGCTGGACGTGGTATCCCGGCAAGCCGTTCCGGGCTGGAACAGGCGCTGGAACATTTGCACGTTCCTTATGCTGAACTGCTCCTCGTCAAATGCAGCGGTCTAAGCCTTTCCGATCAATACTGGGTCACGCCCTGTGATGCCCTGCAAAACTGGCATGATGTAAACTTCTATGAGAACGACTTTTCAGAAGATGTAGGGCGGGCCTTGTTTGGTGAGGGTGTCTTATCTGCGCAGCCGGATTTGTGTTCCCCGTGCAATACCTCGGATGGCTTTTTGCAAAAGCGCTGGCGTATTGCCGACGGAAAACGAATTCTGTTAAAAGCAGGATCCGGCATCTACCAACAAGAGCCGTATAATGAACTTGTGGCAACGGCACTGTATGAGGCCCTCGGTATGCCACACGTTTCCTACTGGCTTGTAGAGCAGGGCGGACAGGTCATGTCTGCCTGTGAGTGCTTCACCGACGAGCATACGGAACTTGTTACGGCTGCCCAATTTATGCGGTTACAGCCGCAGCAACAGGGTGTTTCTAACTGGCAGCACTTTAATAATTGTTGCAATGCAGGGGGGCTATCGGATGCACAAAAAGAAGTCTGCAATATGCTGGCCGCCGATTATATCCTAGCCAACACAGACCGCCATCTTGGAAATTTCGGCTTTCTGCGGGATTCTGAAACGCTGGAATGGAAAGGCCTTGCCCCCATCTATGACAGCGGCACAAGCCTTTGGCAAATGACTCTCACACGCTCCATCAGTGCGGACGCAATGGTTCCGGCAAAGCCGTTTGAAACATCACAGCAATCCCAGCTAAAGCTGATTGCGCCCTATATAGACTTGCCGCTGGTTCGCCTTGATGGATTCTCTGGCAAGGCAAAGGACATCTTGGAGACTGCTGCCCAGTTTGATGATGGGCGGGCTGCGAAAATTACTGCCGCTATTGAGGGCAGAATCCAAATGCTTCGATTTAATAGGGCATTGAAGTAGGTGTGTGCCAACTGGTGACAAATTGTCAGCAGTTGAAATAGGGTTATAAAAACAGCGTTCTCCCGGTCACATTCGGAGGATATTGTTTCCATAATCACCGTCCGCTATTTGAAATTATCAACAGAAGGTAGGGGCGGTTTGATTTTTGGGGTAAGAGGATTTTTGCATAAATTTTAATCAACGCATTTACGTAAACACCTATTATAATAAGGAAAATCGACCCTTTTTGTTTTCTCCTGGTTTTCTCTCCTACATCTCGCCGACGTGCCGAAAATGCCCATTTTTCTCTCTTTTTTTCCCGAAAAATCAGCATTTTGAAATGGGTTCAAATTGCGATGTTTTGACGTTAAAAAGCCTGCTTTTCTGACTTTTATCTACGTTTGACTGTCGAATTATCTTCCGATAACTTCTGCCTTTTACCGGCAAATACCGCTAATGGCGGCGTAGACAATAAAACTCGAGATGCGTTACAAAGAAAATGATTAAATGGTATTTCGTATCATTTTACAAAATGTCATTTTCGTCAAGGTACAGATAAGGGACTTCCCGGACAACAAATCCATGGATTGCAATAAAACCGAGAGGGCGGACGTTCGGCTCTTTGATTGCTGCAACCTGCCGCGCTTCATGATGAATCTCATTTAAAGTCATGGCTTGGCTATAATATTTCACTTCAAAGATATCATACACATCGGAAAATTCCAAAGCTGCATCAAATCCGCCGTTTCTGCAATGAACGGGGTCATAATAATAACTGCCAATGTTTCGCATGTTTTTGAGCTTCTCGTTGCGTACCTGTAGACTGAAATAGTCCCGGTAAATAGCCTCAAAACGCCGGGCCTTTGCCCCGCCGCCAACTCCTAACTTAAATCTTCCCCTTCATCACTCTCTCCACCATGGCGCGCTGTGCGTGCTCGGCTTCCAGGTTGGCGGGATGCTTGGGGAAGGCGCGCATGACTTTCTGGTAAAGCTTCAAGCCCTGGTCGGTGGTGCACATGCTGGCAACATACACCATATAATCCGGTACCTGGCCAAACACGCAGCGCTCGGTGTTTGGCACATCCCAGCGCTTTGACTGCTTTTCAATAAAGGCGGCGCGCATCTCGTCAGGGGTGGTGTACTGGGCCATTTCCTGTTCCCACTGGGGCCAGATCGGGTCCACCGAAAGGTCAATAATGGCCGGGCCGCCGTGGTCACCCTTGACCAGAGCAAAGGACTGGTACATGGGGGCAGAATCCGACATAAACACCCAGCCCACATACTGCACAGCCGGAATACCGTACACGTTCAGGGTGCGTACTACCTGTTCGGCATTCTGGTAGGTGTTGTTCATGCGGCCGTCAATGCAGTTCACAATCTCCCGCACATGGGCATCGCTGATGGTATCGGTAGTTTCGGTGGTAAACAGCTGTGCTTCGCGGTTGAGCGGGTACATGTTGGACGGTACCTTAATATCCTTGCCGTCGGTGCGGTCTACCATGCGGAATGTGTGATTTTCAAATGTATAAGAAGCCATGTTTCTTCCCCATTTCCTTATCTTTCGTTTATCCAACAGTATACCAAAAACGGCCTGCTGATTCAATGCCGGGCAAACAGAATCCCCGCCGCCAGAGCACAGTAGCTTTGGCGGCGGGGATTCCTGTATCAAAACCCGCCCCTCAAAAAAGAAGAAGGAAACGGCAGATGAGGTACCCGCAGGCGGGCAAGGAAGAAATGTGCGCGATGTGTTGCCAACCTAAAGCCCATATAAATTGGAATGGACATCGGGCTGATATTTTGTTCGACGATAGGACGATACGTCTGCGTGCGCCCCTACGGGAGGATATTCCCAAAATGACGTGCCGTGAAATGTTTTATAAAGAAAAAACGAACCATTCCGGCGCGGTCGGGTGAGCGCGCCCTACAGGGCAAAAACTCGTCTTTATTCTTCCACCACATCCCACTCCGCAAAATATTCCCGTGCTTCGGGCAAGATTTCGCGGGTGCAGGGCTGAATGTAATCGGCGGTCAGCGGGAGGTTAGCGCTGTTGGGGCCAGCTGAGATGGTGAACCGCCCGGCTTCTAGGTGCCAGACACTGTATTCGTCCGGGAAAGCCATCTGGTTGAGATTGAACCGGAACCGCACGGTGCGGCGCTGGCCCTGCGGTACGGTAATGCGGGCAAAACCCAACAGTTCCAGTTCCGGCCGCACAATGGTGGCGATGGCATCTTCAATGGTCTGGATAAAGCCGAGAACGGCGCATCCGTTTTCTATCTGCCGGTTTACATCTACTTCCCGGTACCTTGGGCAACCTACCGCCCCGAAATCTGGGCAGCTTATGAGGCAAAGGATCGCGATTCTCTGAAGGTCGAGTACGAGAAAGTCATGTACGACTATATGGATGACTGGCTGACCAACGGCAACAACTCTGAAAACCGCGGCACCTCCTGGGGCCAGTACAAGAGCCGCCTGGAAAAGGGCATGGGTATTGACATTGGCTTGACCGCACGCGAGACAGGTTTCTATGAGACCAACTACTTCTACGGCGGTGCAACCGCTACTGAGCAGCGCGCTTCCTCCACGCTGTCCGATACCGCAACTTCCTTCATCATTGAGTACATCATGGGCCAGAAGACCGAAGCCGATTGGGAAAGCTTTAAGCAGAGCTGGAACGACATGGGCGGCGCTGACTGGACCAAGGAAGTCAATGAGCAGTACAAGAGCATTGCTGGCTGATGTGTAAAGCAAAAGCTTTTGCGCTGAATTTCATGTAACGTTTCCTCTCTACATCATATCTTCCCCTTCACCCCGGCCGTTTCTCCTCCAAGGAACGGCCGGGAATTTTTTAGTTAGGAGTTAGGATGGAGGAGGTAGGAGTTGGGGGAGCGCTTAATGAATTTTAATGAATAGAGAATAAATAATAATTGTGGTGGACCGCGGCGCGCTGCGCCGCTCAGGAAATATTAGGGCAATACCGCATAATTCTAAGTGCCGATACGGGGAGCGAGGTGCGGCAGATGCCAAGCCAAAAGCGCAGATA
>ENA-UEQE01000366-UEQE01000366.1-human-gut-metagenome-genome-assembly--contig:-NODE-366-length-39642-cov-6.717503_pt1 | contig 39642 bp, 36 predicted proteins | sample MGYA00242934_ERZ507935 | MGnify/ENA primary metagenome ERZ507935 (study PRJEB26167, sample SAMN06115423) | human gut metagenome | host: Homo sapiens | place: China:Anhui | collected 2015-03-30 | study... | reverse complement strand
TTCCGCATACTGAACTCACAGCCACAATATTGCTGATTATAAAAATTATATTCCTTAATGATAGCAATGCGACGCTCGCTCAATCCACCTTTACGCCAGTTCTGTTCCCAATAAGTGACATCCGGATAAGGAGCCGTAGCATATCGGCCCGCTGATGAAGTCGCAGACGTGTTTGAGTCCTGATTCCTTGATGACGATGCCGATGAAGAGCGAGAAGAAGAGCGGAGCGGCCACGGGAAAGAGCAGGCAGAGAATCACGCACATGACCACGGCCAGCGAGATTTTGGTGGCTGCGGAGTACTGTTTGGGCGCTTTCTTGGGCGGCTGCATCTTGATGGCGCGCAGCCGTTTGGGAACCATCGCACGCACCAGGTAGGGATAGCCGCCGTAGGTGAGTCCGAGGTAGAGGTAGGCTACGACGGTGATCGGCACGAAGATGCTTTTCGAGAGGTTGAGCGACGCGAAGAGCACCATCGGCCCGTCGGCGCCGCCCACCATGGCGATCGAGGCGCTGTCGTTGGGGCTCAGCCCCATCGCGAAGGCGATCGGTACGACGGCGAACGTACCCAGCTCGGCGCACAGCGCGAGGAACATGCTTTGCAGTGGCTTGGCCAGCAGGAAGTTGATGTCGAGCATCGTCCCGATGCCCATGAAGATCAGGCAGGCGATCAGACCGTTACTGAACATGAAGGTGTAGACCGGTTGGAGGAAGTCGATTTGCAGAATGTTCATCAACTGGTCGGTGTCGGTGACCATCGGGTCGAGGAACAGATTGCCCTGTACGCCGCCGGGCATGATGAGTACGCCGGCGTTTACGGCTGCCATGCCCAGTCCCATGGGGATCATTACCAGCGGTTCGAGGATGCCCCGGCGTCCCAGATAGACCAGCAGGATGCCGAGCAGGATCAGTCCGATGCGGGCGTACATGATCGACGGGTCGGACTGCAACAGGGTCGAAATGCCTTGGAAGATATTGTTCAGATCAAATTTTTCCATGGTGGAATTCGTATAAACCGTTCATGTTCCCGTCTTCTTTACTCGATTCTCCGGAATTACCGAAATGGTATTCGGCCAGTTCCTGCATGGTGCGGATCATGCAGGCGTCCGTCGCCGCAGGCCGTTTCTGAGGGTCGTCGTTGCGGGCGATCGAGCGGATGTATCGGTAGGTGTGGGCGACGTTCATGCGGTAGGCGCGTTCCCATATGCGGCTTTTCCGCAGCAGGACGGGAAGGTCGTGCCCGTTGAGGCGGGAGAAGAAGAAGGTCGTCAGTTTAAGCGCGTAGGCGAATGCGATTCCCACGATGAAGGTGAATCCCGCCATCAGCAGCGTCTCTCCGATTATATAGGATAAGTTCATTTCTGTTCGGTATTTATGGATGTGAAAATGGATTTGTCGCAGGGGCGCATGTTTCCGTCCGAGACCGCAACCCCTCCTCTGCGGGAGGGACGCTTCCGGTCGGGAAGGTTCGGCCCCGCAAGATTCCGCCTGACGGGTGGAGTCCGACCCGCAGGTAGCCGTAGATGCACACACGAACGATCGCTTCGGGAGCGGGCGTGTCGTGTCGTCGAAGTGGAAAGGGATGGCTAAATGACCAGAATGCCGAATTTGAGATAGTCGGCGCTGTGGGACGGCAGCGGACGGTGCGCGGCCGGCCGTAAGGAGGCGACGGACTGCGACAAGTCGTGGCGCACGGATGCGAAGTACCGTTCGCAATAGAGCACCGGCATTTCGTGGATCGTACGCGACGACCGTTCGTTCGACTTGCGCAGGGCGCGCGAAGGAGCCGGCACGGAGAGTTGGAACGTCTCCGTGGCCACGAAGTCGGAGTGCTGTGCCGAGATCGAGGAATTCTTTACCGTCTGACGAAGGTCGGAAGCGGCCGCCGCGCCGGCTTCCGCTCCCCGGCTCATCAATGCCGGAAGGGAGGCCAGCAGGAAGAGGAGTATGAATGCCGACTTCTTCATTTCGCAGGATTCTCTGTGACAAAATTAGCATAAATTCCGCAAACCGGCAAGCCGATCGCAAAATTCTTTTCGCCGCTTTCCGTCCGCTTTTTCGCGGCGCGGTGGCGAACGAGGAGTTTCGTCCCCGCCACCGGCTTCGCCGGCGCGCACGGCACGGAGGGCCGGATGCAAATTTCGATTCGACCTCCGCAAATCGCGGAATTGTAGAGAATATTTCCTATTTTTGCGGAAATTTCAGCGATTATGGAATCGAAACTCGTTTTATACAATACGCTTTCCCGCCGCAAGGAGGAGTTCGTGCCGCTGGCTCCGCCCCGTGTGGGCATGTACGTCTGCGGGCCGACGGTCTACGGCGATCCTCATCTGGGGCACGCGCGTCCGGCCGTGACCTTCGACCTGCTGTTCCGTTATCTGCAAGCGCTCGGCTACAAGGTGCGCTACGTGCGCAACATCACCGACGTGGGGCATCTGGAACACGACGCCGACGACGGCGAGGACAAGATCACGAAGAAGGCGCGGCTCGAACAGCTCGAACCGATGGAGGTGGCGCACTACTACACGGAGCGTTACCATCGGGCGATGGATGCGCTGGGCGTGCTCAGCCCCTCGATTGAGCCGCGGGCTTCGGGGCATATCATCGAGCAGGAGGTCTTCGTGCAGAAGATTCTCGATGCGGGTTACGCCTACGAGTCGAACGGATCGGTCTATTTCGATGTGGAGAAGTACGACCGCGACCACCGCTACGGCGTCCTTTCGGGGCGCAATCTGGAAGACATCGTGGCCAACACGCGCGCGCTGGACGGGCAGTGCGACAAACGCAACTGCTGCGACTTCGCGCTGTGGAAAAAGGCGTCGCCCGAACACATCATGCGCTGGCCTTCGCCGTGGAGCGACGGGTTCCCCGGCTGGCACATGGAGTGCTCGGCCATGAGCACCAAGTATCTGGGCGAACGGTTCGACATCCACGGCGGCGGCATGGACCTGATGTTCCCGCACCACGAGTGCGAGATCGCGCAGTCGACCGCCGCGCTGGGACACGATTCGGCGAAGTACTGGGTGCACAACAACATGATTACGATCAACGGACAGAAGATGGGCAAGTCGCTGGGCAACTTCATCACCCTCGAAGAGCTCTTCACCGGCAGCCACAAGCTGCTGGCGCAGGCCTATTCGCCCATGACGATCCGTTTCTTCGTGTTGCAGGCGCACTACCGCTCGACGCTCGACTTCTCGAACGATGCGTTGCAGGCCGCCGAGAAGGGGCTCGACCGCCTGATGAAGGGCGTCGAGACGCTCTCGAAGCTCCGCCCGTCGGAGGATTCGACGGTCGATCCCGCCGAGTTGGAGTGCCGCTGCCGCGAGGCGATGGACGACGACCTGAACTCGCCGATGGTCATCTCGGCGCTCTTCGACTGGGTGCGGATCATCAACCAGATCGCCGAGGGGCGGCAGCGCATCACGGCGGCCGACCTGGCGGCGCTCACGGCCACCGTCAAACGGTACGTCTTCGATATTCTGGGTCTGCGCGACGAGAAGGCCGAGTCGGCGGGCGGCGGCCGCGACCGGGTGACGCCGCTGGTGGAGATGCTGCTCCGTATGCGCATGGAGGCCAAGGCCGCGAAGGACTGGGCGACGTCGGACCGTATCCGCGACGAACTGACGGCCATAGGTATCCGCGTCAAGGACCGCAAGGACGGCTTCGACTGGGAGATCGAGTAACCGGACGGAGGGAACGGGGTATGGCCTACGACATCTTCATCAGTTACCGGCGCCGCGGCGGTTTCGAGACGGCGAAGCACCTCTACGACCTGCTGACGAAGGACGGTTACCGCGTCAGTTTCGACATCGACACGCTCCGCAACGGCGATTTCGACACGGAGCTGCTGCGCCGCATCGACGAGTGCCGCGACTTCATCCTCATCCTGAGCGAGGGGGCGCTCGACCGCTGCGTCGATCCTTCGGCCGTAGCGTCGGCGGACTGGGTGCGGTGCGAACTGGCCTATGCGCTCGAAAAGAACAAAAATATCGTCCCGATCATGCTGGCCGGATTCACGGCTTTTCCCAACAATCTGCCCGACGACATCCGCAAGGTCGTCCGCAAGAACGGCCCGAAGTACGACAGTTACTATTTCGACGATTTCTACCGCCGTCTGAAAAGCGACTTTTTGGAGACGAAGCCCGAGGAGCGGGGCGATGAAGACGCCTACGTCACGCAGCTGCTCAAACGGCTCTCGGTATTGAAATCCGTGCCGGAACCGACCGACGGGCAGCAGGCCGAACTGGGCGAGACGTATTATGAACTCGGCCGGCTGGCGTCGCTTCACAACCGCCCCGACATGCTCGATTACCTGCCGCAGGCGTTGGCGATCTTCCGCCGGCTCGCCGAAAAGGAGCCCGAGCGTTGCCGTGCGCGGATCGCCGAACTGGAACCGCTGGTGCGGCGGAACAGACGGACGTTCAGGCTCTTTACGGGACTGTTTCTCCTCTTCGCCGTCGCGCTCTGCGTGTTGCTGCCGGCCGGTCTGCTCTACTGGATCGTCCGGGCGGGGGCGGCGCACAACTATCCGCTCATGGCGGCGGGCGTCGCGGTGCTGGGCGGAGTCTTCGCTCTGTTCGTTTACCTGATCCGAAAAAACAGATCCGAATCGTGACCGAACTGGAAAAAATGCTGGCCGGCGGGCTGTACGACTTTTCGGATGCCGAACTCGCGGAACATTTCCGCGAGGGCCGGCGGCGGGTGGAGCGTTTCAACCGCACGCCGGCGGACGATGCGGCCGCGTATGCCGCTGCGCTCGGAGCGCTGATCCCGGGCATCCCCGCCTCGGCGAAGGTCGTGCAGCCGTTCTACTGCGACCTCGGCTGGCGGATCGAACTGGGCGAAGAGGTCTTCGTCAACATGGGCTGCACGTTCCTCGATTGCGGCGGCGTCAGGATCGGCGCCCGCACGAAGCTCGGCCCCAACTGCCAGCTCTATACGCCGCAGCACCCCGTCGACTATCTGGACCGCCGCCGTCCGGTGGAGACGAGTTTTCGCATCACGATCGGCGAGGACTGCTGGCTCGGCGGCGGGGTGGTCGTCTGTCCGGGCGTCACGATCGGCGACCGTTCGGTCGTTGCGGCGGGCAGCGTCGTCGTGCGCGATATTCCCGCCGATTCGCTGGCGGCGGGCAATCCGGCGACGGTGAAACGCCGGCTGCGGTAGGTCCCGACGAACGAAAAGCTCCCGACACTCGGTGTCGGGAGCTTTTCGTTATGCGCACGGGCGGTTATTTGCAGACGCCCTCCCTGACGGGTTCGGCCGCCGCCAGTTCGACGCGCGCGGAGCTGAAAATGTTCAGACCCAGCCGTACGGAGATGTATTCGAGCGCCTTCTGTGCCTTGACCGAGTTGCCCGCACTGTCCAGGGGAGGCGCGAACGCCGCCAGGCCCATTACGCCGGGGATGACGGCCATAATGCCGCCGCCGACGCCCGTTTTGGCCGGAAGCCCCGTGTTGAAGAGCCAGTCGCCCGTATGCTCGTAGAAGCCGACGGTGGCCATGAGCGAAGCGATGTGCGGGGTGAGATTGGGATGGAAAACCTCCTCCCACGTCACCGGATTGGTGCCGCAGTTGGCGATCGTGGCGGCCATGACGGCGAGCTGTCTGGCGGTGATGCCCAGCGAGCACTGGCGCGTGTAGAGGTCGAGCGACATGTCGGGATCGTCGTAGATGCGGTTGTAGCTCTTCAACAGCCATGCGATGGAGCGGTTGTTGAAGTTGGTTTCGCTCTCCGAACGGTAGAGTTCGTCGAGTACCGACACCTTGCTGCCGCAAAGTCCCGAAATGAAATCCACGATCGCCTTCCACTTGGCCTCCGCGTTGCCCGTCGGTTTGATCATCGAGCAGGCCGAGATCGCGCCGGCGTTGACCAGCGGCGTCGAAGGATGGTCGTTTTCCAGCAGGATCGCCATGATCGAGTTGAAGGGCAGTCCCGTTGCGTCGGCGCCGATCTGGGAGAGCACCTTTTTGGCGCTGTACTGGTTCATCGCCAGGATGGCGGTGGGGACTTTCGACACCGATTCGATGCCGAAGCGGTAGTCGGTGTCGCCGACCGTCACGCTGCGGCCGTCCGCGAGGCAGACCGAGATGCCGAAAAGGTCGGAGGGCACGTTTTTCAGATAGGGGATGTAGTCGGCGTTTTTGCCGCCCTTCTCCTCGCGGAAATGAGCGTGGGCGGCTTCCACCGCCTCTTTTACGGCCTCGATGGTAATGATGCGTTTCATAGCGTCGTCTTTTTTTGAAATTGGTCAATTGGTAGGGTAACTATTTCCTGTTTTACACCGGCGTTCCACCGGAGCCCGACTACCGAAGCGGGTCTTGTCCGAAGCCCCCGCCGAGGCGGGGCTTCGGGGTGGGTCCGATCTGTAAACGCGGCTTTGCCGCGAGTGCTCCGACAGTCGGTCGTGTGCAGCGGATCGGAAATCCGATGGGGTGTAAAGTCGTATGTAGCTGCCATCGGCTATTTGCGGCCGTCGGCCGGTTTGGCGGCGGCGTTCGTGCCGGCAGCGTTCGCTGCGGCGATGTTAGCGGGCGTCTGTGCGGCCTGTTCCCAGTGGAAGGGTTCGAACTGCGCCTGCGGATTGCGCCACGACGGTTTGCGGGCGGCGTAGATCAGGAACGGAGCCCCCACCACGACGATACAGCCGATGACGAGTACCGAGAACCATACGGTATTGCTGCCGGTCGAGATCTGCGAAGGCGGAATGAAACTCAGGATGAAGGCGAGCAGTGCGCCGCAGAAACCCATGCAGCCGAGCAGCCACATCAGGCCGTTGCCCTTGCCCAGGCGGAACGGACGGGCGAGATCCTTCATCTTGTAGCGCAGCACGATCGCGGCCGAGAACATCAGCATGTACATGATCAGGTAGAGCAGCACGGTGAGTTGCGAGAGGATCTGATAGAACGACTGCACCGAAGGCATCACCACGAACAGCAGCGCCAGCAGCGTTACCACGCCGCCCTGAATGAGCAGGATATTGCGCTGTACGCCGTTCTTGTTGGTCTTCTGGAAGAAGGGAGGCAGATAACCCGCCTTGCCCACGGCGAAGATACCTTTCGAAGGGCCTGCCACCCACGTCAGTACGCCTGCTAGCACGCCGAACATCAGCGCTATGGCGATGATGGGCGACGCCCACGACATATGCAGGTACTTGAAGTAGTTGTCGAAACCGATCAGCAGCGATTGCGTCAGGCTGATGTCCTTGGCCGGAATGATGAAGCCCAGCGAGAAGGTGCCCAACACGAAGATGCAGACCGTGACGAGCGAACCGATGATGATGGCTTTCGGGTAGTTTTTCGACGGATTGTTCACGTCCATCACGTGAATACCCATCATCTCCATACCCGCGTAGAAGAGGAAGATACTGCTGGCCAGCACCAGGTTGTCGAACTTCGTCAGGTCGGGGAAGAAACCCTGCGACATGTCCATCTGGTTGTGACCGCCCGAGGCGATGTAGACGATGCCCAGCAGAATGAGCAGTCCGGCGGGTATGATCGTGCCGATCATACCGCCCCATTTGCTGATTTTCCCGACCCAGCCCAGACCTTTGAGCGAGATGAAGGTGGCCAGCCAGTAGATGGCCAGCACCACCACCAGCGTGAAGATCTTGTTCGACGCCAGGATCATGTCCGCATGTTGGTTCAATCCGATGAAGGCGATCGACACGGCGCCGAAGGTCAGCACCGTGGGGTACCAGATCGTCGATTCGATCCATTGCAGCCAGATGGCCAGAAAGCCCGTGCGCGCTCCGTAGGCTTCGCCCACCCAGCGGAAGACGCCGCCCTGCTTGTCGGCGAACATCGCCGCCAGTTCGGCCGCCACCAGCGAGGTGGGGATCAGGAAGACGATCGCCGCGAAGAGGTAGTAGAAGGCCGATGAAGGGCCGTAGACCGCTTCTGCCGGCAGGCCGCGCAGACTGACGACCGCCGTGACGTTCATGATGGCGAGCGTCGCTACGCTGAGCTTGAATCCCGTACTTTTTTTTGCATCCATACGCATTTATGATTTAAAGAATGGTTTCCTGTGGTCTTCATCTCCGGTGTCCGGCGTGACCGTCGAACGGGCTGCATGCCGGCGGCGTCCGGACGTTCGCGTTCCGATCCGCTTCGGAGCGTTCGCTCTCCGCCGGATCGGGTCGCAGCGTCGGTGAAGAGGTGCGGCGCTGCGGCGAAACACCTCCCCGACAGGTGCAACTATTGTGCAAATCGCTCCGCAGGTGCGAAGATTCTCCCGTCGGGGCGGGGTTATTACGGGGATTTTGTTACATTTGCGGTAGTTATTTTAATCCGTATTCCGATGAAACGCATTCTGTGGATCGCACTGGCCGCATTGCTCGTGGCGGCCTGCGGCGGGAAAAAGAGCCGACCGGCGCAGTCGTCCGCCCGTCCGGCGCCGCGCACGTTCCGCGCCGTGACCGTTCCTTCGACCGTCCCGCCCGAGGAGCGGAGGGCCTATCTGCGCGATCACTATTGGGATAACTTCGATTTCCGCGACACCACGCTGCTCGCCGAAGTCGATACGGTGGCGATGGTGCGGGCGTTGTTCGCCTATGTGGCCAATTTCGTCGCGCCCGACGACCGGGCGGCGATCGACACGCTCATGCGGCGCGCCTCGGCTTCGAAGCCGATGACCGAATATTTCGCCATGCTGGCCGAGCGCGTGCTCCACGATCCCAATTCGCCCGCACGCAACGACGAACTCTACATTCCGGTGCTCGAAGCGCTGGTGTCGAGTCCGTGGCTCGACCGCTGGGAGCGCATCGCGCCTCAGCACGATCTGCGCATGGCCTCCCAGAACCGGATCGGCCGACCGGCCAACGATTTCCGCTATACGACGGCCGACGGGGCGACCCGCCGCATGTACGACATCCGCGCCGAATACCTGCTGCTGTTCATCAACAATCCGGGGTGCAACATGTGCAAGACGGTGCGCGAGGCCATTTCGGCATCGCCGATGCTCAACGAACTGATCGAGCGCGGCAAGTTGAAGGTGCTGGCCCTCTTCCCCGACGAAGACCTCACCGAGTGGCAGGAATACCGTCCGCAGATTCCCGCGCGCTGGATCAATGCTTACGACAAGGGGTGCGTCGTCCGCGATCGGGAGCTCTACGACCTGAAAGCCATTCCGGCGCTCTACCTGCTCGACCGCGACAAGCGGGTGATGGTGAAGGACGCCGTCGACGTGGGGCTGATCGAGTGGGCCATCGACCACGACGATAGGAAAAACTGATGCCGGTATCGGAAAATATGATCGGGCGATCGCTTGGAGCCGTCCGCAAAGTTCGTATCTTTGCTTCTGTAAAAAATACGTTCACACTTAACAAAACGGAAAGATTATGGCAAAGAAATGGCGTTGTACCGTCTGTGGTTATATCCACGAGGGTCCCGAGGCACCCGATCAGTGCCCGATGTGCAAGGTAGGCAAGGAGAAGTTCGTCGAGGTCGTCGAGCAGGAGGAAGGGCTCACGTTCGTCACGGAGCATGTGATTGGCGACGGCAAAGGTGCGTCGAAGGAGCTTTGGGAGGGACTTCAGAATCACTTCATGGGCGAATGCACCGAGGTGGGCATGTATCTGGCGATGAGCCGTCAGGCCGACCGCGAGGGCTATCCCGAGATCGCCGAGGCCTACAAGCGTTACGCTTGGGAAGAGGCTGAGCACGCCTCGAAGTTCGCCGAACTGATCGGCGAGGTGGTCTGGGACACCAAGACCAACCTGATGAAGCGCATGAACGCCGAGTCGGGCGCCTGCGAGGACAAGATGCGTCTGGCGCGCATGGCCAAGGAGGAGAATCTCGACGCCGTGCACGATACGGTACACGAGATGGCCAAGGACGAGGCGCGTCACGGCGCAGGCTTCCAGGGCCTTTACAACCGTTACTTCAAGAAATAGGGGACGATCCGCGGTCTCGAACCGCCGTCTTCCGGTTACGGCCGCGGGAACATTCGTTCCCGCGGCTTTTCGTTGCCGGCGGCATTCATCGGGGTGGATTCGCACTTCGCGGGCGGTTTCCCGTAGCCGGATTTTCAGCGTTCCGCCGAGGGAAAATCGGGCGGAATGTTGGAAGTTCGGATTTTTTATCTATTTTTGTACAAACGTTTGCGCAAGGCTTGTAATGCGGTTTTTGCCGGTTTCGGAGAACGAGTGCGAACGAATTGCGTTCATCTTAAAACTACAACCTATGTTTATCGTCAACAGTTACGCCCTCGCAGTGCTTTTCTGCTTCATCACGATGATGTGCTGGGGATCGTGGGGCAACACCCAGAAGCTGGCTTCGAAGAGCTGGCGCTACGAACTTTTCTATTGGGACTACGTCATCGGCATGGTGCTCTTTACGCTCGTCGTGGGGTTCACCATGGGCAGCATCGGCTCCGAGGGGCGTTCGTTCCTGCCCGATCTGGCGCAGGCCGATGCGCGCGGCGTGGGGAGCGTCGTGCTGGGCGGCGTGATCTTCAATGCCTCGAACATCCTGCTCTCGGCGTCGGTGGCTATGGCGGGGCTGTCGGTCGCCTTTCCGCTGGGTGTCGGACTGGCACTGGTGCTGGGCGTCGTCGTCAACTACGTGGGTGCGCCCAAAGGCGATCCCGTCATCCTGTTTCTGGGCGTGGCGCTGATCGTTGCGGCGATCGTCTGCAACGGCATCGCCTCGCAGCGGGTGCAGAGCGGCGGTACGCAGCGTGCGCAGTTCCGCAAGGGCGTCGCGCTGGCGGTCGTGGCCGGCGTGCTGATGTCGCTCTTCTACCGCTTCGTCGCGGCTGCGATGGATCTGGATCATTTCGAGAATCCGACGCCGGGCATGTTGACGCCCTATTCGGCGGTCTTCATCTTCTCGCTGGGCGTGCTGGCGAGCAACTTCGTCTTCAATACGTGGGTGATGAAACGCCCCTTCGACGGGGAGCCCGTCGCCTACCGCGACTACTTCAAGGGCAGCTTTTCGACCCATCTGGTCGGAATGCTGGGCGGTGCGATCTGGTGTCTGGGTACGACGTTCAGCTACATTGCGGCCGGGAAGGCCGGTGCTGCGGTGTCGTATGCGCTGGGACAGGGCGCGCCGATGGTGGCGGCCGTGTGGGGCGTCTTCGTGTGGAAGGAGTTCCGCGGCGGCGGACGGACGGTCAACGGCCTGCTGGCGCTGATGTTCGCCCTCTTCATCGCGGGGCTGGGGCTCATCATCGTGGCCGGCGGGAACTGATCGCGGTGCCATGCAAAAACAGCGGCCCGAACGTCATCGTTCGGGCCGCTGTTTTTCGATTACTCCCACTCGATCGTTGCGGGCGGTTTGGAGGAGATGTCGTAGACGACGCGGTTGACGCCGCGAACCTTGTTGATGATGTCGTTCGACACGCGGGCCAGGAATTCGTAGGGCAGGTGCACCCAGTCGGCCGTCATGCCGTCGGTCGATGCGACGGCGCGCAGCGCCACGCAACTTTCGTAGGTGCGTTCGTCGCCCATGACGCCCACCGACTTGACCGGCAGCAGGATGACTCCCGCCTGCCAGACCTGGTCGTAGAGCCCGTGCTCGCGCAGGGCGTCGATGTAGATCTTGTCCACGTTTTGCAGGATCTCGACGCGCTCGGGTGTGATCTCGCCCAGAATGCGGATCGCCAGCCCCGGCCCCGGGAAGGGGTGGCGGCCGATCAGCTCCTCGCCGATACCCAGCGAGCGGCCCACGCGGCGCACCTCGTCCTTGAAAAGCAGGCGCAGCGGTTCGACGACTTTCAGGTGCATGTGCTCGGGCAGTCCGCCCACGTTGTGGTGCGACTTGATCTTGGCCGCAGGGCCGTTCACCGATGCCGATTCGACGACGTCGGGATAGATCGTGCCCTGCGCCAGCCACTTCACGTCGGCGAGCTGCTGCGCCTCGGCATTGAAGACCTCCACGAAGTCGCGGCCGATGATCTTGCGCTTGGCCTCGGGATCGGTCACTCCGGCCAGGTCGCCCAGGAACTTGTCGCCGGCCTTGACGCCCTTGACGTTGAGTCCCATGCCCTTGTAGGAATCGAGGACGCTTTCGAACTCGTTCTTGCGCAGCAGACCCGAATCGACGAAGATGCAGTGCAGGTTCTCGCCGATGGCGCGGTGCAGCAGCACGGCGGCAACCGTGGAGTCCACGCCGCCCGAAAGCCCCAGCACGACCTTGTCGTCTCCGATCTTCTCGCGCAGTTCGCGGACGGTCGTCTCGACGAAGCTCTCCGACGTCCACGACTGTGCGCAGCCGCAGATGCCCACGACGAAATTCCGGAGCAGCTGCACGCCGTCGGTCGAGTGGTAGACCTCCGGATGGAACTGGATGGCCCACGTCGGTTCGCCCTCGATGCGGTAGGCGGCCACGTGCACCTCGGCCGTCGAAGCCACGATGCGGTAGCCGTCGGGCACGCGGGTGATCGTGTCACCGTGCGACATCCACACCTGCGTGGTGCGGGGCAGTCCCTCCATGAGCCGGTCGTCGGGTTCGACTACGGTGAGCATCGCCCGTCCGTATTCACGGCTCGGGGCGGGCGTCACCTCGCCGCCGAAGTGCTGGGCGAGGTATTGCGCGCCGTAGCAGACGCCCAGCAGCGGCAGCCGGCCCTTGATCGCCGAGATGTCGATGCGGGGGGCTTCCGCGTCGCGCACGGAGAAGGGCGAGCCCGAGAGAATCACGCCGCGCACCGACGCGTCGATGGCGGGCAGGTGGTTGAAGGGGTGGATTTCGCAGTAAACGCTCAGCTCGCGTACGCGGCGGGCGATGAGCTGCGTGTACTGCGAGCCGAAGTCGATGATTAGGATTTTTTCCTGCATAGCGTCTGAGTATCGTAGGTTTCGGATCGACGGGGCGATCAGTGTTCGCTGCTGTAATTGGGCGCCTCGCTGGTGATCGTCACGTCGTGCGGGTGGTTTTCGGTCACGCCGTTGGCGGTAATGCGGATGAACCGGGCCTGTTTGAGCGTCTCGATGTCCGCCGCGCCGCAGTATCCCATGCCGGCGCGGATGCCGCCGACGAGCTGGTAGACCGTTTCGCTGAGCGAACCCTTGAACGGCACGCGCGCCACGATCCCTTCGGGAACGAGTTTGTTGATGTTGACCTCGCCTTTCTGGAAATAGCGGTCGGCCGAACCCGCCTTCATGGCGTCGATCGAACCCATGCCGCGATAGCTCTTGAACTTGCGGCCGTTGTAGATGATCGTGTCGCCGGGCGACTCCTCCGTGCCGGCGAACATCGAGCCGATCATCACGCAGTCGCCGCCTGCGGCCAGCGCCTTGACGATGTCGCCCGAATAGCGCAGTCCGCCGTCGGCGATCACGGGCACGCCCGTGCCGCGCGCGGCGCTGGCTGCCGAGTAGATGGCCGAGAGCTGGGGAACGCCCACGCCGGCGATGATGCGCGTCGTGCAGATCGATCCCGGACCGATGCCCACCTTGATGCCGTCGGCGCCGGCGTCGATGAGGAATTTGGCCGCCTCGGCGGTGGCGATGTTGCCCACCACCACGTCCAGTTCGGGGTATTTGGCCTTGATGCGGCGCAGCAGCGCCACGATGTTGGCCGAGTGGCCGTGCGCCGAGTCGAGGACGATGGCGTCCACGTCCTCGCCGACGAGCGCATCCACACGCTCCATCGAATCGCCCGTGACGCCTACGCCGGCGGCTACGCGCAGACGGCCCTTGCTGTCCTTGCAGGCGTTGGGGTGGTCCTGTACTTTGGTAATATCCTTATAGGTAATCAGTCCGACGAGTTTCCCCTCGTTGTCCACGACGGGCAGCTTCTCGATCTTGTTGTTGAGCAGCACGTCGGCCGCATGGGCCAGCTCCGACGAATGGGTGGTGATGAGGTTCTCCGAGGTCATCACCTCCGAAATCAGGCGGTGCATGTCGCGCTGGAAACGCAGGTCGCGGTTGGTGACGATGCCGATCAGCCGCCGCTCGGCGTCGATCACGGGGATGCCGCCGATCTTGTTCTCCTGCATCAGCGCGAGCGCGTCGCCCACGGTGTGCTCCTTGGAGATGGTGATCGGGTCGTAAATCATGCCGTTCTCGGCGCGTTTCACGCGGCGCACGTGCGCGGCCTGCTCGGCGATGGACATATTCTTGTGGATGACCCCGATGCCCCCTTCGCGAGCCAGCGCGATCGCCAAAGGCGCTTCGGTGACCGTATCCATTGCGGCCGAGACGATCGGAATGTTGAGTTTGATATTTCGCGAAAAGCGGCTGGTGACGTTTACTTCGCGCGGCAACACCTCAGAATAGGCGGGTACGAGCAGGACGTCATCGAACGTGAGTCCGGTCGGCTGTACCCTCTCATCGATAAAAGACATAATGATTGGGGTTTTTGTTGCGCACAAAAGTAACAAAATTTCGGGAAATATCCCGCATCGGCCGAAATGTTTTTCCGAAAAAGGTGTTTCCGGTTTCGATTCTTTCGTGCGGAGTCATGCTATCCGGTTGGTTTTATTGCGGTTGTGCAGAATAGGAAATACTCCTTATTATTATTGGCTTTCGGTGTTGCGCAACATTTTAATGAACGGGATTGTCCCTTCCCGATCGCCGGAGATAAAAAAGCGGGACGACAGAGGTCGGTATTAGACCGTCGGATAAGACGGCTTTTGGTATTCCGCCTCGAATGCATGTATTATTAATGCAAATGCGGGAATTAATCGTTTCGTAGCGTGCTGCTTGGAATGGGAGAGCCGGACGAATCCGATTCGTCCGGCTCTCTTTTTTCGTCGGTATCCGCATGAATGCCGGCGGAAGATGCGGTGCCGCCGTCAGTAGGCTTTGCGGCGGAACTCCTTGGGCGTCATTCCCACGCGGCGTTTGAAATACTGGCCGAAGAACGACGGATTGGGGAAATTGAGTTTGTCGGAGATCTGCTGAATGGTGAGCTGGTGATTGGTTTTGAGCAGGTTTTTCGCGTGCATGATGACCGTGTGGTTGATCCACCACGCCGCGCTGTTGCCCGATACGGTCCGTACTACCGACGAGAGGTATTTGGGCGTCACGCAGATCTGGTCGGCGTAGTACCCGATTTCGCGCTCGCGGACGTAGTGCTGCGAGACCAGAAAGAGAAACTCGCGGAACATGCTCTCCTGCCGCGTTTGGGCGCTCATGGCCAGCGGTTTGCCGTGTTGATAGATGTGGAAGATTTCGTAGTAGAGCATCATCGACATGTGGAGGGTGATCTGGTCGCGGTAGGGGTGGCCGTTCCGTTCGAATTCACTGAACATGCGGCAGTATTTGAGCATCCGCCGGAAAGTCGTATCGTCGAGCGAGATACAGGGATGGTCTTTGATGTAGAGGAACAGCGAGGTCGCCGAAGGGACCTGCACTTCGCGTGTGACGTCGATCTCGGGGACGATGCAGTAGGCCTCGAAATCGTCGCTGTGGTCGTCGAGTTGCATGAGCATTCGGGGGAAGAAGACGCACAGGTCGCCCTTCTGGATGTAGCAGCGGTGCTGGTTGAGCGTGACGCGGCTTTTCCCTCGCAGGCAGATACAGAACCCTCCGGTATTCAACTCGTGCGGCAGATAGTCGGATTCGGTGAATTCCATCGAGGAACTCGTGAGATGCAGCAGCCGGAACGAAGCGGAGTTCGGCCGTTCGGAATCCTGTTGAGGAGTCACTGGAATTTGTTGGAGGATTTCTTCCATAATAATGTTGAATTTCGCCAAAAGTAATAACTTTTTCTCGCATAATAGGAGGATTGAGCTCCTTTATTCGACTTATTGAATGTTATTGCCCGCCATATGGACAAGAAGCGCATCCTCCGATCGTTATTTTTGTGACGAATTACAGGAAAAAGACGAAAAACGAATGAAAATCATCTTGTCGGAAAAATACGGCCGTCTGGCTTCGTGGATGCGGAAATTGCCTGCGCAGGGCGTTTGCGGGGAGGTATTGCGCGACGACCGCAATACGCTTTGGTGCGAGCGGGTGGCGGGCGAGGAGTTTGTCGTCAAGCGTTTCGCCGTACCGCTGCGCCTGAACCGGTGGGTCTATACGTTTTTCCGGCCGACCAAAGCCCGACGTTCCTATGACTATTCGCTGCGGCTCCGGCGGTCGGGCATCGCCGTGGCCGATCCGGTCGGTTACATCGAGTGCCGGCGGGGGCTGCTGTTCCATACAGGCTACTATGTTTCCAAACGGCTTCCCTACCCGACGCTCCAACAGCTGGATCGGGAACCGCAGGCACGGCAGTTCGAGATTCTCGATGCCTTTGCGGCCTTCACCGTCCGCCTCCACGAAAAGGGTGTGCTCGATTACGACTACAATCCGGGCAACATCTTCTATTACCGGGAGGACGGTGCGTGGAATTTCGCGCTGATCGACGTCAACCGCATGGCCTTCCGCCGCAACCTGAGTCGGCGCGACTGCGTGGAGATGCTCCACCACCTCGACTGGGAGACGCCCTATCTGGATTATGTGCTGATCCGTTATGCCGAATTGCGCCGCTGGGACTGGAAACTCCTGAGCGGCGCCGTACTGCTCAAACAGGGGATCAACCTGCCGGTACGCATCCGGCGCTTTTTCAAACGGCTCATCGGGAGGAAGTAGCGGCCGGCGATGCGATTATCCGTCCGAGAAGTTGTATTTTCGGACGCAATTTCCTATCTTCGCTTTACGAAAACCGAAACCATCCGAAAATGAAACCTTTCTACCTGGGGACGCTGCTCGGCGTTCTGTCGCTGGCCTGCTGCGGCGCGCCGTCGCAGCAGGTGCTCCGTCTGGAAAAAAGCCCTCTTCCGCTCGGCGGGAAAATGGCCGTCTACATGGAATCCAACCCGCACCGGCCGTGGGATGCACTCTATCCCGTCGTGCGGGGCGTGCCCGACTCGTGGCGCGATGCGACCGTCTACTATGCGGAAACCGATCTTCCGCAGCTGCTCTACCAGGGCTATCGGCAGGGGCTTGCCGACGAAAAGTTCTGCATGGGCTATTTCAACGTTTGGGGCCTCGATACGGCCTCCCGTTCCGCCCGTCCGATCCGTAGCGTGATCGCCATGGCGGCGGGCGTGACGGCCGAGGGGCATCCGGCCTACCTGTTCGATACGGACGGCGACGACGACCTGTCGGACGAAACGGTGCGCTATTTCGGTGCGGATTCCGTCGCCGTGGAGGTGACGCCCGTCTACGTCGAACGCTACGGCGGCGGGGGCGTCGTCCTGCCTGATTTGGCCTATGTCTATCCGGCTTGCAGGAACTCCGACATGCTGCTGTATTGCGCCGAGTGCTGCTCCGGCGAGGCGGCGGTGGCCGGCGGGCGGTATGCCGTGACGGTGAAGCCCTATGTCAGGAACTACGACGCCGATTCGGCGGAGATCGTTTTTTCGGATGGCGATACGACGCTGCGGCACCGTGTGGGCGAATTCGTGCGGTTGGGCGGGAGCTACTACCGCATCGACAGCCTGCGGCCCGACGGCCGCGAACTTAGGTTGACACCGACGCCCGACGCTCTCGATCGTCCCTCCGCGCAGGTGGGGTTCCGCCCGATCCCGTTCGAGGCGACGACGACCGACGGCCGCAGGGTGCGCTTCCCCGAGGATTTCGCCGGCCGCTACGTCCTGCTCGACTTCTGGTCGCTGAGTTGCCCGCCCTGCCTCATGGATATCCGCGACCACTATCTGCGGGACTACGCGGCATACCGTGAGGCCGGTTTCGAGATTCTCGGTGTGGCGAGGAATACCGACGAAGATCTGCGCGGGAATTTGCCCGACCTCGGGATCGTATGGCCGGTGGTGGCCGACCGGCCCGAAGGGCGTATTACCGGATGTTATCGCGTCGACGCTTATCCGACACTCTATCTGATCGATCCCCGGGGACGGATCGTGGCCGAAGGTTCCGATCTGCGCGGCGAGAGATTGAGCCGGTGGTTGCGGCAGGCCTATCCCGGGGTACAACCCTCGCCGCAGACCGAATAGCGGCCTGCCCGATGGCGATGCGGCTTGCACTGCGAACGGTGCGACGGCCTGCGATACCGGTCAGCGTTCGGCGCCGGCCGTTTCGCTCACCATGTCGCTCCACTCCGGATGCCGCTTGATGTAGACGGCGACGAAAGAGCACTGCGGAACGACTTTCAACCCCTGCCTGCGGATGTCGGCCAGTGCGGCGGCGACCAGTTGTGCGCCTACGCCACGTCCCTCGTATGCTTCGGGGACGAACGTATGCGTCAGGACGATCGTCCCGTTGTCCTTTTCATAGTCGATATAGGCGGTATGCCCTCCGAGGTCGAACTCGTAACGGCTGCGGGCCTCGTTGTCTTTGAGGATGTATCGTTCCATAGAATATCGTTGTTTTCAACCGTCGTTTTCTTGCCGAAGCGCAGTTCGCGCGACGCGGCTCTGCCCGTTCGACTCGGAGAAAACGTTGAATTTCATTCTTCGTTTTCTCGCCTCGGTAGAGTCCGAACTGCGTTCGGTTCTGCGCTCGGCTTGACGAAAACGTTGAATTTCTTTCTTCGTTTTCTCGCCTCGGCATAGTCCGAACAGCGTTCGGCTCTGCACTTGGCTTATCGAAAACGTTCTGTTTGGCCTGCAAATTACAAAATCGATTCCAAAACGGCTGTAAATCTTCCGGAATAAATGCGGGATTCCGGAAAATTCGTATATTTGACGATGCGAACTTATCCCGAACACCTTACTATCTATTCAATTTTATGAAAAAACTCTTTCTCCTCGCGGTGCTGTCGGCCGTCGTGTGCGGCGCAGCGGCACATCCCAATCACATCTTCGGCGTGCGCGTCGGCATGAACATCGCCAACATGACCTTCAAAACGGGCGGCGTGAGCGCTACGCCCAACTCCGTAGTCCGCCCGCTGGTGGCTTTCTCCTATGAAAAGAGCTTGATGCACACCCTGCCGCTCTATTTCGAAACGGGGCTGGGTATCGCCGGCTACGGCACCTCGATCAGCGACGGTGCGGTGAAGCTCAACGCCTACTATTTCGAGGCGCCGGCACTGGTCAACTGGCGTTTCGGTTTGACGGAAGACGTCTCGTTGATTCCTTATCTGGGTCTGAGTATGCGCGTCGGCTTCGCCGGCAAGGTGAAGTCCGGATCGGCAAAGGCCGATACGTTCGGCGACGGGGGATTCGACCGTTTCGATATGGGAGTCCGCGCTGGCATCGGGGTGGAGTACCGTCGTTATTCGTTCCGTTTCGGCTACGATGCGGGATTCCTCAATCTCTCCGATGTGTCGGACGTCACGGTTCGCAACAAGACGTTCCTGCTGCAATTGGGCTACCGCTTCTGATCGCAGCCCGATCGCAATTCATCGCTTCCCCTGCCGTTGCGGCGGGGGAAGGTCGTTTTAGGAAGGCTCGCTTTCCGGGCGGTCGGATTTCCGCGCTCCGTTTCGCTGCGTCCGGAACGAGGGTTTCGGCCCGGGTCGTCGGATTCCGGTACAGCCATTCGGAGAAGGAATCCTGCGGGGCTTCCTGCGTGAGGATCGATTGCCGGCGCATTTGCAGCGATCACCGGTGGGCAGGCTTTCGTGCGACGTATGTTCCCGATTCCGGTTTCGGCGGCCCGCAGGCCCGCGCGGAGGCATTGCGGAAGGGCGGGAAAAGTCCGCAACTTGTTTGCGGCACGCACTTTGCGCATGGGGCGAGTGTAAAACACCCCCGAAAGCTATGTTTGCGGATATTCATTTCATCGATTTTTTGCGCGCCAATCCGGCGCTGGCCGTTTTCGTCACCCTTGCGCTGGGTTTTCTGGTCGGCAAACTGCGCTGGCGCAGTTTCTCGCTCGGCACGGTGACGAGCGTGCTGCTGGTGGGCGTCGTGGTCGGGCAGTTGAAAATCGAGATTCCCGAACCGGCCAAGACCCTCTTTTTTCTCCTCTTTCTCTTTTCGGTCGGCTACGCCGTGGGCCCGCAGTTCTTCCGCGGGCTCAAACGCGACGGGCTGCCGCAGGTGGGGTTCGCGGTGGTCGTCTGTCTGTCGTGCCTCGGGTCGACGTGGCTCTGCGCCACGCTGATGGGCTACGACGTAGCGCAGGCGGCCGGACTGTTGGCCGGTTCGCAGACCATGTCCGCCGTGCTGGGCGTGGCGACCGACACCATCCGCCAGCTGCCCGACGGACAGGCGATCGATCTGGACGCCATGCCCGTCTGTTATGCCGTGACCTATATTTTCGGTACGGCGGGGTCGGCGTGGATCTTGGGAACGCTCGGCCCGCGTCTGCTGGGCGGGGTGGAGAAGGTACACAAGGCGGCGCTCGACCTCGAATCGAAACTGGGCGACGACGTCAGTTTCACGGCGGGCTTCGATCCTGCGGCGCGTGCCATCGTCTTCCGCGCCTACAAGGCCGAAAACGACTGGTTCGGGCAGCGGCACACCGTCGCCGAATTCGAACGCTACATGCAGTCGCAGAAGAAACTGATTTTCGTCGAGCGGCTGCGTCAACGGGGGCGCATCGTCGACGACGTGACGCCCCGCACGACGATCTATCCCGGCGATACGCTCGTGGTGAGCGGCCGCCGTCAGTATGTGATCGAGGAGGAGGATTGGATCGGTACGGAGGTCGAGGACGCGGAGCTGACGAACTTCTCGGTGCAGAGCCTGCCCGTGGTGGTGAGCAAGCGCGGAGCGGCGGGGCAGTATGTGCGCAATATTTTGAAAAGGAAAGAAATGCACGGTGTGAATATCCGTTCTATCCTGCGTGCCGGCGTGAAGATTCCGGTGCTGGCCGGCGGCAAGCTCGATGCCGGCGACCGGCTCGAACTGGTCGGCCTGCCGCAGGACGTGCGCCGCGCCGCGCCGACGCTCGGGTTCAGCGATCCGGTCTCGGAAAAGACGGGGATGCCGCTGGTGGGGCTGGGCATCTTTTTGGGCGGACTGCTCTTCGGCTGGTTGCTGATGACCCGTATCGGGGCCGTGCCGCTGAGCCTTACGGTGAGCGGCGGCGTGCTGATCGCCGGCCTTTTCTGCGGTTGGCTCCATGCCCGTTATCCCCACGTGGGCAATATCCCGCAGCCGACGTTGTGGTTCATGAACAACGTCGGCCTGAACACCTTCATCGCCATCGTCGGCATTTCGACCGGCCCGACCTTCATTCAGGGATTTCAGGAGGTAGGGTGGAGTCTCTTTCTGATCGGCGCGGCCGCGACCTCGATTCCGCTCGTCGCGGGCATCTTCATCGGACGTTACCTCTTCCGGTTCAACGATGCGCTGACGCTGGGGTGCGTCGCGGGGGCGCGGACCACCACGGCGGCGCTGGGCGCCGTCGAGGAGACGATCCAGAGCAACGTCCCCTCGATGGGTTACACGATCACCTATGCTATCGGCAATACGCTGCTCATCATCTGGGGCGTGGTGATCGTGCTGCTGATCGCGTAGCGGGCGGCGGACTTTACCGGAGCGTCCGCTTCTGCCGCGGGGCGGAAAGTCCGCCATTAGGCTCCGTTTGCAAAAGCAGGGTAAAATCCGTAGTTTTGTCGCTGTCAACCCCAGCGAGCATGAAACGAATCACGATCAAAGAGTTGGCCGAAAGGCTCGGACTGTCGCCGTCGACCGTGTCGCGGGCGCTGGCCGGCGACCGGAACATCCGCCGCGAGACGCGGGAACGGGTTTCCCGGCTGGCAGGGGAACTGGGTTACCGTCCCAATCCGGTGGCTGTGAACCTCCGGTCGGGGCGGAGCAATACGGTCGGGGTGATCGTGCCCGAGATGGTCACGCCTTTCGCCGCGACGGTCATCGGCGGCATTCAGCGGGTGTTGTATGGGCGCGGCTTGAAGGTCATCATCGCCCAGTCGGACGAGAATCCGCAGACCGAATGCGGGAATCTGGAATTGATGGAGCGCTTCATGGTCGACGGCGTCATCGCCTGTCCGTGCGACGCGACCCGTAACGGCGAGATCTACCGGCGTATCCGGCAGCGCGGCGTGCCGCTGGTCTTCTACGACCGTGCGCCGCTGCGCGTCGATGCCTCGCGGGTGATCGTCGACGATTTTGCGACGAGCTATTTCCTTATGGAACACCTCGTCCGCAGGGGATGCCGTCGGATCGTCCACCTCGGCGGTCCGGCGCATATCCCGAATGCGAGGGAGCGTCTGCGCGGGTTCAGGTATGCTTTGGGGAAGTTCGGGTTCGTGTCGGACGGCCGGTCGGTGATTCCGGCAGGCGTGACCTTCGACGACGGCCGTGCGGCGGCCGACGAGTTGCTGCGCCGGATGCCCGATGCCGACGGCCTCTTCGCGTGGACGGATACGGTGGCGATCGGCGCGATGAACCGGTTGCGGGAACTGGGCATCCGCGTTCCGGCGCAGATGGCGGTGGCGGGGTATTCGGGAACCGTACTCTCGACGATCGTCAATCCGCAGCTCACGACCGTCGAGCAGCCGCTCGACGAGATGGGCTGCCGCGCTGCCGAACTGATTCTGGAAAAGATCGCCGATCCGTCGGCGCCCGACCGCACCGTCACGCTGACCGCCTGTATCCGCGAACGGGCGTCGACGGCGCGTTGAAAGAAGGATTACCGCGAACGGGGGCGCGTATCGACCGATACGCGCCCCCGTTCGTGTCCGGTGCGGCGGATCAATAGCCCAGGATACGCATCATGGCGCGGTAACTCTGCTCCTTGGCGAACAGACGCGTGTAGTATTCGTTGTCGCCCTTGTCGCGGTCGATGATGATGTGTTTGGGCGCGGGGATCAGGCAGTGCTGGATGCCGCCGAAGCCGCCGATCGACTCCTGGTAGGCGCCCGTATGGAAAAAACCGATGTACTGCGTGTTGCCCGCTTCGAGTTTGGGCAGGAAGATGGCGTTGGTGTGCGACTCGGCGTTGTAGAAATCCTCGCTGTCGCACGTCAGCCCGCCGAGGAAGACGCGCTGGTACTCCTTGTCCCAGTTGTTGACGGCAAGCATGATGTAACGCTGGTTGATGCCCCACGTGTCGGGCAGGGTGGTGATGAACGACGAGTCGATCATGTACCAGTTCTCGCGGTCGTTCTGCTGCTTCTGGTTGACGATCGAATAGAGCGCCGCGCCGCTTTCGCCCACGGTGAACGATCCGAACTCGGTGAAGATATTGGGTTCCTCGATGCCGTTCATCTCGCAGATGTGTTTGATCTGCGCCACGATCTCCTCGGTCATGTACTCGTAGTCGTATTCGAAGTTGAGCGAGTTCTTGATCGGGAAGCCGCCGCCGATGTTCAGGCTGTCCAGTTCGGGGCAGATGGCCTTCAACTCGCAGTAGACGTTGAGGCACTTGCCCAATTCGTTCCAGTAGTAGGCCGTGTCCTTGATGCCCGTGTTGATGAAGAAGTGGAGCATCTTCAACTGGAACTTCTTGTTGGTCTTGATCTTGCGCTTGTAGAAGTCGACGATGTCGTTGTAGCGGATGCCCAGGCGCGAGGTGTAGAAATCGAATTTCGGCTCCTCCTCGCAGGCGATGCGGATGCCCACCTTGCACTTTTTCTCGATCGCGGCGTCCAGCAGTTCGACCTCCTCCTTGTTGTCGATCACGGGGATGGTGTTTTCGAATCCGTCGTCGACCAGCTGCGCGATATTCTCCACGTACTGAGGACGTTTGAAACCGTTGCAGATGATGTAACGGTCTTTGTCGATGACCCCGCCGTCGTAGAGGGCGTTGATGATGTGGATGTCGTAGGCCGACGAGGTTTCGAGGTGGATGTCGTTTTTGAGCGCCTCTTCGAGCACGAAGGAGAAGTGGCTCGATTTGGTACAGTAGCAGTAGTTGTAAGCGCCCTTGTAGTCGACCTTCGCCATGGCCACGTTGAACATGCGCTTGGCACGTGCGATCTGCGAGGAGATCTTCGGCAGGTAGGTGACCTTCAACGGCGTACCGTACTGCTTGATGATCTCCATGAGCGGAATGTCGTACAGATTCAGCTCGTTGTCCTCGACCGAAAATTCGTCCTGAGGGAAATCGAACGTCTGTTCGATCAGGTCTTTGTACTTGTTTTTCATGCTTTGTCCGGTTCGTTTCCGGGAATCCGTCCGAGCTACATCGGTCGAAATTCGGCGAAGTAGCTCGATTACTTTTTCTCGAAATTCGCGGTGCAAAGTAGCTAATTATTTTTGATATGCGCAACGATTCGGTGCAATATCTCGATTTTTGCAGGCGTTTTCTGCATATCACGGAAAAATGTTGTAATTTTGAGGGGTAAAATCGACGGGATGTTATGACAACGGACGTGAAAGTTTTGATCGCAGAATTCCTTCGCACGCACAAGCGGCTCGTCGTGCCGCAGTTGGGGGCCTTCATCGTGAAGGCGCCCGGCGGGGAGATCCTCTTTTCGGAGCTGTTCAAGAGCGACGACGGGGTGCTGCGAGGGCTTTTGACAGCCGCCGGCGCCAGCGAGATCGAAGCGGCGGGCGCCATCGACCGGCTGATTTTCGATCTGCGCCACGCCGTGCAGCACGGCGGCGTGTATCTCGTCGCGGGGCTGGGGACTTTCTCCGCCGGCGCCAACGGGACGCTGACGTTCGCCTACGATCCGCAGGCCGGTGCCGCGGCGGGGCCTGCATCGGCGGCGCCGGCGGGTTCCGCCGTGGAGACGGGAGCATCCGGCGAACCCGCTGCGGACAGGACCGTTGCATCCGGCACGGGCGGATCGGTCGGGTCGGATGCCGTCGGCCGCGGACGGACGCCGCGCTATGAACCCGATCCCTGCGTGAAGGGTCTGACCTACGGCCGGCCGGTCAAGACGACCGATGCCTATACCTTCGTCGGCAGCAAGTCGGCGCGCCGGATCGATGCGTTCCTCATCGTGGCGATCGTGGCGGCGCTGCTGGCCGTGGGCGTGATCGTCTACGGATATGTCAACGACCGCCGCGCCAAGCAGATGCAGGCGGAGTTGATGGAGGAGGTTTCGCAGAGCGCCGCCGCCGGCGAAGCCGCTGCGGAGTCCGTCGCCGAGTGACCCTTCCTCAGCGGCAGGGAAGGGGACCAAACGAAAAAGAAAGAAACCCTATGGATTTAGTCTCATTGAAACAGCGCTTCGGCGTCATCGGCAATTCGGAGCTTCTGAATCGGGCGCTCGAAGTGGCCGTGCGCGTCGCACCGACCGATCTGTCGGTGCTGGTGACGGGCGAGAGCGGCGTGGGCAAGGAGTTTTTCCCGCAGATCATCCACGCCTATTCGGCCCGCAAGCACAATAAATATATTGCCGTCAACTGCGGTGCCATCCCCGAAGGCACGATCGATTCGGAGCTGTTCGGCCACGAGAAGGGGTCGTTCACGGGTGCCGTCGAAGCTCGCAAGGGCTATTTCGAGGAGGCCGACGGCGGGACGATTTTTCTGGACGAGGTGGCCGAGTTGCCGCTCTCGACGCAGGTGCGCCTGCTGCGCGTGTTGCAGACGGGCGAATTCATGCGCGTCGGTTCGGCCCGGGTGCAGCGCACCGACGTGCGGGTCGTGGCGGCGACGAACATGAATTTGCAGGAGGCCATCGAGAAGGGGCGGTTCCGCGAAGACCTCTACTACCGGCTCAACACGGTGCCCATCGCGGTGCCGGCGTTGCGCGACCGGCGCGAGGACATCTTCCTGCTGTTCCGCAAGTTCGCCTCCGATGTGGCCGTACAGTACCGTATGCCGCCCATCACGCTCGACGACGAGGCGCGCCGGATGTTGGAGGGCTACTATTGGCGCGGCAACATCCGCCAGTTGAAGAACGTGGCCGAGCAGATCTCGGCCATCGAGGAGAACCGCGTGGTGACGGCGGCGATTCTGTCGCGCTACCTTCCGCAGCAGCAGGGGGCTTCGACGCCCGTGGTGACGGCGGCGGGCGTGGCGGGCGATTCGGCGAGCGAGCGCGAACTGCTCTACAAGATCCTGTTCGACATGCGGGGGGACATCAACGACCTCAAACGCATGGTCTCGGAGCTGTTGCGCGGCGGTACGGCGGCGTCCGAGGCGAAGCAGGAGGTGGCGGGTTACCTGCCCACGACGGCCGGGAGCACGTCGCACGGCCGCAATCGGGAGTATGCCGTCAACGCCGGGGTGGTCGAGGAGCCGCACGAGGCGCTGACGAAGGCCGACGTCCAGCGCGAACAGATCATCCGCGCGCTGCGCCGCAACAACGGCCGTCGCCGCGAAGCCGCCGCCGAACTGTTCATGTCCGAGCGCACGCTCTACCGCAAGATCAAGGAGCTGGGCATCGAGGACAATTGACGATCCCTCCTGCCGGCGCCTCACGGGAGGCCGAGGGGCGGCAGCGGCGGGTACGGGATCGAAAAAGACGAATATGCGGACCGGATGCCTGCGGGGTGTCCGATTCCGGTCCGAACGGCGGTCCGGCGGCCGTTGCGGTGTATCGGAGAACCGATGATGAGATAAGATGATGCTGAAAAACAAGATAATCTGTTGTGCGCTGCTTTTGGCGGCGCTTGTGACGGCGGGCTGCGGCGTGACGATCAAGTACTCGCTGTCGGGTGCGTCGATTCCGCCCGATGCCAAGACCTTCTCGGTGGCCTATTTCCCCAACAACGCGCCGATGGTGGAGCCGATTCTCAGTACGACGCTCACCGATGCGCTGATCGACAAGTTTACGCGCCAGACCCGTCTGGCGCAGGTCGACGAGGGAGGCGACTTCGCGTTCGAGGGCGAAATCACGGGTTACTCCTCGACGACGGCGTCGGTGGCCAGCGACGACTACGCGCTGTTGAACCGCCTGTCGATCACCGTCAAGGTGCGTTTTACGAACGTGCTCGACGAGGCGATGTCCTTCAACAAATCCTTCACGGCCTATGCCGACTACGACTCCACGAAGCTGCTCACGGAGGTGGCCGGCGAGCTGGTTCCCGAAATCGTGGATCAGCTGGTGAACGATATTTTCCAGGCTGCGGCCTCCAACTGGTAACGGCGATGGCGACATTCAGGGAGTATATCGCTTCGCTGGGAGCGGCCGGCGCGGTGCCGGAGGCGGAGCTGGACGAACTGCTCGGACGCTACGAATGGTTTGCCCTCGCACGGCTCGTACGCCTGCGGCAGCGGGGCGGCGATCCGTCGGAGGACGGCCGGCTCGGCTTCGCGGTGCAGGACAGGGCGGCGGGGACGGCGCCCGAAGTGGACAGGGAGCGGCTGACGGCGCTCTGCGCGGACGATCTGATCGACGATTTCCTGCGGGCGGGCGACTACCGCATCGTGGCCGAGGAGGGCGAAGCCGACGACGAAGTGAAGACCGTCGCCGATTTCGACGACGAGGACGACCTTGTCACCGAAGAGTTGGCCGAGATCTACCGGCAGCAGGGGTTAAATGACGAGGCATGCGCGATTTATCGCAAATTAAGTTTGCGAAATCCGGAAAAAAGTGTTTACTTTGCCGAACTTATCGACGAAATAGCGTCCGAGGGGAAGAATCGTTAAAATAAAAGAATAGAACAGTATGTACACATTTTGTATCGTTGTGATTTTATTGGCCAGCGTCAGCCTGATTTTCGTGGTATTGGTGCAAAGTCCCAAAGGGGGAATGGCTGCCAATTTCGGTGCGGCGAATCAGGTGATGGGCGTGCGCGACGCGGCGAACGGCTTGGAAAAATTCACGTGGGCGATGGCTCTCGTCATCGTCGTGCTGAGCCTTGTGGCCACGCTGTCGATGGACAAGGGTACGGTTGCTGCCAGCAATAAGGATCTGGAAAAGGATGCCAATGCGTTGATCGAGATGACTCAGGAGGCTCCTGTCATGCCGCAGGCCGTGCCGGCGGAGACCCCTGCTTCCGGGCAGCCTGCCGCGGATCAGCAGCAGTAACGTGCAGCGACCCTGCGAATGAAAAGCCGGAACGGAAAGTCCGGCTTTTTTTGTGGCTGCGGCAGGTATCCTGATAAATAGGTATTGCATATCGACGGCAGGGTGCGTATATTTGCCGGTGTGAACCTGCTTTTTCGGCTGTCGTCTCCGTGTCCGAACAGTTCGTCTGCGGCAGCGGGGCGGCAGGGCAGGTAACGGAAAACTGCGTCGGGGACGCCGCCGCACGGATTAATAGTCAATCGAAGTTTATGGCGCATTCGCATCACGATCACTCCCACGAACACGTTCGGCGGCTCTCGTCGCTCAACCGCGCTTTCGTCGCGGGCATTCTGCTGAACTCGGTTTTCGTCGCCGCGGAGTTCACGGCGGGCATCCTCTCCAATTCGATGGGGCTGCTCTCCGACGCGGGGCACAACCTGAGCGACGTGGCGAGCCTGCTGCTCGCCCTGCTGGCGTTCCGCCTGGCGCAGGTACGCCCCACGAGCCGCTATACCTACGGCTACCGCCGCAGCACGATTCTCGTTTCGCTGCTCAACGCCGTCATCCTGCTGGTCGCCGTCGGCGCCATCGTCGTCGAGAGCGTTCGCAAGCTGCTCCATCCCGAACCCGTAGGGGGCGAGGTGGTGCTCTGGGTGGCGGGCATCGGCGTGGTCGTCAATTTCGCCACGGCGCTGTTCTTCCTGCGCGACAAGGACCGCGACCTGAACGTCAGGGGCGCTTATCTGCACATGGCCGCCGACGCGCTGGTGTCGGTGGGCGTGATGGTGTCGGGGGCGGTCATGATGGCGACGGGTTGGTATCTGATCGATCCGCTGGTCGGCCTGCTCGTGGCGGCCGTCATCGTCTGGTCGACGTGGGGGCTGCTGCGCGACAGCCTGCGGTTGTCGCTGGACGGCGTTCCCGCGGGGATCGATTACGACGAGGTCTTCCGCACGGTGGCGTCGCAGCCGGGTGTGAGCGGGGTGCACCATCTCCACGTCTGGGCGCTCAGTACGACCGAGAACGCCTTGACGGCGCACGTAGCGGTACACGATTTGCAGCGGATGCCGCAATTGAAGGAGGCGCTCCGCGCACGGCTCCGCGAACTGGGGATCGATCACGCCACGCTCGAATTCGAGAGCGACGTGCAGCCTTGCGGCGAACATGCCGACTGCGATATGGAACAGGGCCGTTGCGGCGGCGCATCGCAGCCTGTCCGCTGAATCCCGTTGTAGCCTATGAACTCATCGATAGCCTTTCCGCTGCTGCTGACGCTGCTGGCCGGTCTCGCGACCGGTATCGGCAGCGCCATCGCGTTTTTCGCGCACCGCACCAACGTACGTTTCCTCTCTTTTTCACTGGGCCTTTCGGCCGGCGTGATGATCTACGTCTCGTTCGTCGAACTGTTCGCCGAGTCGCAGACGTTGCTCACGGCCCAGTGGGGCGCCACGGCAGGCGTCTCGGCGACGGTCGCCTGCTTTTTCGGCGGCATCCTGCTGATCGGCGTCATCGACCGGCTGGTGCCCTCGTTCGAGAATCCGCACGAGATGCACTCGGTCGAGGAGATGAACCGCCGCCCCCATGACCGTAAGCTGATGCGCATGGGGCTGATGACCGCTCTGGTCATCGGTATCCACAACTTCCCCGAGGGGATCGCCACCTTCATGTCGGCGATCGACAACCCGACGCTCGGTATCGCCATCGCCGCAGCGATCGCCATCCACAACATCCCCGAAGGCATCGCCGTTTCGGTCCCGATCTACTACGCCACAGGCAGCCGCCGCAAGGCCTTCCTGCTTTCGCTGTCGTCGGGCCTGGCCGAACCGGTCGGCGCGCTGCTGGCCTATGCCGTGCTGCTGCCGTTCCTCTCGCCGACGCTGCTGGGGTGTCTGTTCGGATTCGTTGCGGGCATCATGGTCTTCATTTCGCTCGACGAACTGCTGCCCGCTGCCGAGGAGTACGGCGAGCACCACATCTCGATCTACGGCGTGGTGACGGGCATGGCCCTGATGGCCGTCAGTCTAATCGTCTTTTCCTGATCCCTCGCATCCCGGACGGCGGGCGCATTTCCGATGCGCTCCGGCGCCTGCTACCCGCACGGCGCCGGAGCGTATCCGTGTTCCGCGGATGTTTTTCGGAAGGCAGGAGGGAGGGGCGGAGCATGGTTCATGCGGGAAGCGTTTTTCCGGAGCCGGCGGTCGGCGCGCGTCGTTCGTGTTAATTTATCGTTAAGAATAGGTTACCGAATTGTTACCGGCGGGTGAAAAAGCTATCTTTGTTCCGCATTTGCCCGAATTCGACAGAATGGAACCTATATATACGTTTATGTTGGCCGCCATGGCGCTTCTCGCCGTGACCGGTCTCTTCATCGGAGTGATGAACGATGCCGCCAACTTCCTCAATTCGGCCATCGGTTCCAAAGCAGCCCCCGTGCGGGTGATCATGGCCGTCGCGTCGGTGGGAATCATCGTCGGCGCCGTCACGTCGACCGGCATGATGGAGGTGGCGCGCAGCGGCATGTTCGATCCGTCGCGGTTCACGTTCCGCGACGTGATGATCCTCTACTTCTCGGTGATGCTGGCCAATATCATCCTGCTCGACGTCTACAACACGATGGGCCTTCCCACGTCGACTACCGTGGCGCTGGTCTTCTGCCTGTTGGGCGCGGCGCTGGCCGTTTCGACGGTGGTCATCACCTCCAACGACGAGATTTCGCTGGTCGAAATCGGCCGGTATATCAATTCGACGCGGGCGATGGCCATTCTGGCGGGCATCCTGCTGTCGGTGATCCTCGCCTTTACGCTGGGCACGCTGGTGATGTACGTCTCGCGTGCGATCTTCTCGTTCCGCTACCATACGCTTTTCCGCCGTTACGGGGCGTTGTGGTGCGGCATATCGTTTACCGCGATCGTCTATTTCGCACTGTTCAAGGGGTTGCAGGGGGTGATGAACGGCTCGGCGCTGTTCGCTTACATCGATTCGCATCTGGCCCTCTCGCTCTTCGTGCTTTGGATTCTGTGCAGCATCCTGCTCTTCTTCTTGCAGATGTTCGGCGTCAATATCCTCAAACTGAATATTCTGGCGGGAACTTTCTCATTGGCGCTGGCCTTCGCCGGCAACGACCTCGTGAATTTCGTGGGCGTGCCCGTGGCCGGTTACGACTCCTACATGATGGCGCGCGCGTCGGGCGATGCGGCCATGACGATGGGCGGACTGGCGACCGACGCTTCGGCCAATATCCTGCTGCTGCTCGCGGCGGGAGCGATCATGATCGTGACGCTGTGGACGTCGCGCCGCGCGCTGTCGGTTTCGAAGACGGAGCTGTCGCTGTCGAACCAGAACGAGGGCGAGGAGCGTTACGGTTCGTCGGTCGTCTCGCGCGGCCTGGTTCGCGCGGCTATGAACGTGAATGCCTTTTACGAACGGATCATGCCCGCCCGTCTGCAACGGGCGGTGGCGGCGCGTTTCGAGAAACTGCCCGAGGAGGAGCGCGAAGGCGGATCGTACGACCTGATCCGCGCCACGGTGAATCTCACCACGGCGTCGATCCTCATTTCGATCGCCACGTCGCTCAAACTTCCGCTGTCGACCACTTACGTCTGCTTCATGGTTTCGATGGGCTCGTCGCTGGCGGACCGTGCGTGGGGTCGCGAGAGTGCCGTCTACCGCATCACGGGCGTGCTGACCGTCGTGTCGGGGTGGTTCGTGACGGGCTTCGGCGCCTTTACGATCGCCTTTCTGGTGGGATTGACGCTGATGTACGGCGGCAATGCGGCCGTTCTGATCGTATCGGCGCTGTGCGGCTGGATGCTCGTGCGCAGCAACCGCAGGAAGAACAGGGCGGCCGTGGCCGAGACGCAGCGACCCGCCGCGAGCCGTGCGAAGGACACCGAAGGGGTCATCGAGGAGTGCATCGCCGAGGTCTGCTACACGATGGGGCAGGTGACCCGCATCTACGACCGCACGCTGATCGCCGTTTTCAAGGAGAACCGCAAGGTATTGCGCGAAATGGTGCAGCAGTCGAACGACCTGTTCTACCGCTCGCGCGAGCGGAAATACAAGGTGATGCCGCTGTTGCTGCGCCTGCAAGACAACGAGATCGATTCGGGACACTACTATGTGCAGGTGGTCGATTACATGAACGAGATCACCAAGTCGCTGCTCCACGTCACGCGCCCCTGCTTCGACCATATCGACAACAACCACGAGGGGATGACCCGGGAGCAGATCGAGGATCTGATGAAGATCAACGACGAGGTGGAGACGATCTTCACGCGCATCAACGTCATGCTGCGCAACAACGATTTCGCCGACATCGACCTGATTCTCGAACTGCGCGACGAACTGTTCGAATCGATTGCCGACGCGATCAAGCGCCAGCTCAAACGCATCAAGAACAAGCAGTCGTCGACCAAGGCCAGCCTGCTCTACCTGACGATTCTCAACGAGACGAAAACGATGGTGTTGCAGGCGCGAAACCTGGTCAAATCGCAGCGTTATTTCCTCGAACACAAGACGGAATAGGGGATCGGCCCTTGCAGCCGCGGCTGCAAGGGCAGAAAAGCGTGCCGGAGGCAGGGCTTCACCGCCTCCGGCACGCTTTCCGTACCGTCTCCCGTTTCGTGCGGGTTCCGGATGTTCGGATCAGAACTTGTAGCCGTATTCCAGGCCGATGATGTGGTGGCTTTCGCGTTCGGAGGAGATGTAGTCTACCGTGGGGAAGTCGTCGAAAACCGGTTCGTCGCTGATCTTGTAGTCGAAGCGGTAGTAGAATTCGAGCGACGAACGTTTGTTGAAGGCGTATTTCGCACCCAGCGAACTGCGCATCTTTTCCAGATAGTTGCCTACCGTTTCGGGGGCGTTGAGCGTCTGCGTCAACTCGACGAAGACATAGGGTTTGAGTCCGGTACCTGCTACGGCATACTCCGCCATGAGGCGGTGGCGCAGCACCCATGCGGTTTTGGCGGCGACGGCCGGATCGACGTAGGCGGTGTGGAGAGTCGCCTGCGGCCGTTCGCGCAGCGAGAAACTCCACGCCCCCGTCTTGTAGCTGGCCGTCAGTTCGAGGTAGAAGCGGTGGCGCATCTCCATCGAGCGGTCGGCTCCCCGGTCGTTGGCGATCAGTGCATAGAAGGCCGCCGCCTTGAACCACGGCCGGACGTCGTAAGCGTAGCTCAGCGTCGTATAGATGCGGTCGAGTTGCGACCAGTTGTCTTTGAGCCGCAGCTCCTCGTCGAGCGTGATCGAATGCCGCTGGCCGAGTTGTTTGGTCAGGGCGAACGAGAAGCGGGCGCGGAAGTCGTTGTCATGCGTCGTGCGGCGCTCCTGCGCCTGTGCCGTCGCGGCGAACAGCAGGGCTGCGGCGAGCGGAAGGAGACGGCGGGTGTTCCGGGCGAGCGTGCGTTTGCAGGCTGCGCCGGACGAGAAAAGCGACTGTCGGAAGAGACGAAGGAGATTCATTTTCTTTGGATATATTGGATATGAAAAAGTAAGGAAAAGTCAATGATAATCTTGCGAAAGTAACGAAAATATCGCGGATTTCAAAATCTTCGGCATTCGAATCCGAAAGCGGAGCCTGCCGGAGAGGTACCGTGAGGGCGGTCTGCCCCGTCCGAAGCTGGCCGTGCGGAGCGGCCGGAAGGGTGGAATCGGGATTCGTTTCATCTCTTTTGTCTTTTGTTTACGGAACAAAGGTCGGGGGCGATTTTGTAGCGAATTTGTAATTTTCGCCTTGCGGCCGTTTTTTTGCGGTCTGCGGTGTTGTTTCAGCCGGTTCTCGGGGTCGGACGCGCTGCGTCCGCATCGTTGGACGGTACGGGAGCGGGGCGGACGGCGTCGGAACGGAACGGCTGTGTCGCGATGCCGGCGGCCGTTTTGCCGCAGCGGGATTCCGCAGCGGAGGGGGCGGGCGGAGTGGTTGCTGCGAAATCCCGGTCGGTTGTCCGATACGGCGGCCGAAGCGCCTTTTTATTGTATCAGGATATTGTAAAACAACGCATTACCCCCCCCCGAAAACGCTGTCGCTTTCAGGGGAGGGTAATGCGGTCGAAGTCCGTATGAAATCCGGTTATGCCCGGTAGCGGCCGTGGTAGCTGTCGTGCGGATTTTGCAGCCGGGCCTTCTTCCGTTGGGAGAGGGTGAAGACGACCAGCGTGACGACCAGCGCCAGCAGGGCCAGGACGATCATGATGAAGAGAAATGTAGCCATGATAATTATATATATTATAATTATGTTGTGTGTGTTTCGGGATGTAGCTGCAAATTCAGAGCCGTTTGAGCGACATGCGGACGGTCTCTTCGACCGAGATGTCGGGTTGCTCTTTGAGAATGGCCCGGACGACCTTGTCCGAAGCCGCTTTGGGGAAGCCGAGCATCACCAGGGCCGCCGTCGCTTCGTCGTAGACGGCGTCGCCGTTGCCGGCGACGGGCAGCGGACCGGCGTCGCCGTCGAACAGGGCCGTGAGTTTGCCGCTCAGCTCGACGATGATCTTCTGGGCGGTTTTCAGTCCCAGCCCCTTGACGTTTTTGAGCAGGACGGCGTTTTCGGTGGTGATGATGCTTTGCAGTTCGCGCGGCGAATAGGTCGAGAGAATCATGCGTGCCGTGTTGCCGCCCACGCCCGATACGCTGATGAGCTGGCGGAACAATTCGCGCTCGGTCTTCGTCGAGAAGCCGAAAAAGAGCTGCGCGTCCTCGCGCACGACGAAATGGGTGAAGAGCTTCACCTCGCTCCGGCCTTCGATTTCCGAATAGGTCTGCAACGAAATATGGAGCAGGTAGCCCACTCCGCCGGTTTCGACGATGGCGTAGGCGGGCGCCAGTTCGGCGAGCTTCCCCTGGATATATTCGTACATTCTTTTCGAGAAATCGTTTAACGGATACAAAAGTACGAAAATTTTTCTTATCTTTGTGTCCATTATAGGCTTTTTGATAGCATTCTGGCATTTTTAATTACGAATAATAAGACGGAGTATGAAGAAAATTTTGTATGTCGCAGCCGCTGCAATGTTTCTGATTGCGGGTTGCAAGGGCAATGGTGCGACGCAGCCGGCGGAGAACGCTCCGGCGCAGGCCGTAGGCAGCAGCGACATTGCTTTCGTACAGGTGGAGGCCGTGTTGGCGCAGAGCGATCTGTTCCAGAGCGAAGGCGCCGCGCTTCAAGAGAAGACCAAGAGAGCGCAGGAGGGCTGGGCCAAGAAGGAGCGCGATCTGCAATCGAAGGCTGCACAGTTGCAGGAGAAGTATCAGAAAGGATTGATTACTACGGCCAACGCGCAATCCGAACAGGAGAAGATCCAGCGGCAGATCGCCAATTATCAGTCCGTTGCCCAGAAGGAGGCGCAGACGCTCGACGAGGAGAACTACGTCTTCACGAACCGGGCGCAGGATCTGATCCACCGCGCCGTGCAGGAGCTCAACGCCGACAAGAAGTACAAGCTCATCCTCAACGCCACGTCGCTCGTCGACGCCGACTCGCTGCTCGACATCACGCCGCTGGTGCTGGCCAAGGTCAACGAGTTGTACGCTGCCGACAAGAAGGCCGATAAGGAGTAGACGGCCGGCGGCCGACGCGAGCGTTTATCGGAGCGATAAAATACCGACGCCCTGCGGGAAGTCGGTATTTTTTCTTATTTTTGTCATCGTAATTTAAGGCTCGTTTGCAGTTATGGGATTCGTACCGTTTACATTCATCGATCTGATCGACATTCTGTTCGTGGCGTATATCATGTATTGGATATACCGTACCACCAAGGGAACGAACGCCCCCTACATCATTTCGGGCATCATCGTCGTTTATCTGTTGTGGGTGATCGTCAAGACGCTCAACATGGAGCTGCTGTCGACGATCCTGGGGCACATCATCAGCGTCGGCGCCATCGCGCTGATCGTGGTTTTCCAGCCCGAAATACGCCGGTTCCTGCAAAAGATCGGCATGAGCCAGAAGCGGTTCAATTTCATTTCGCGCATTTTCAACCACGGCTCGAAGATAGCCGAAACCAATTTGCAGCCGCTGGTGGTGGCCTGCCGCGAAATGTCCGATACGAAGACCGGCGCACTGGTCGTCATCGGGCAGCAGAGCGATCTGTCGCTCATCACCGAGGGCGGCATCTGCCTCGACGCCAAGATTTCGTCGCAGCTGATCCACAATATCTTCTTCAAGAATTCGCCGTTGCACGACGGCGCCGTGGTCATCGAGGGCGACCGCATCGTGGCGGCCCGCTGCATCCTGCCCGTGACGCAGAGCGACGTCCCGAAGTCGTTCGGTACGCGCCACCGCGCCGCGATCGGCATGAGCGAGATTTCGGACGCGATCATTCTGGTGGTCTCGGAGGAGACCGGAGCGATCTCGATCGCCAACAACGGCCGCATCAACCTGAACATCCCCTCCGACCGGCTGGGTGCTGTCTTGCAGAAATACCTGATCTCCAAAAAGTGACGCGTCGCAGCGGGTTGCGTCGTCGCGGCCCCTCCCTTCCGTGCGTTTTGCCGGCTTGCGGGCAGGAAAAATGCAAATAAAATAGGGTTGTTGCGCAATTTTTTGTAAATTTGCACGATTATATAACGATGAGAGTCCGGTGGTATATGGGTGCGCTGGCGCTGGCCGCGCTGGTTTCGTGCAGCGACGAGGAGGATATCCTGCCTCAGCAGCAGGAGAAGATCGTTTCGTACCTGACGCGGTCGCACACCCCGACGCTGCTCTCGGAGCAGGATGCCGCCCAGTCGCTCGACAACGACCCGCCGTATTACTCGACTTTCGGCAATACGACCTACCGTTATATCGCCGATGTCTATGACGAAGAGCGTCTGACGCGGCCGGAGGTGAGCGAAGGGAGCAGGGTCGAACTGACCTTCTCGCTCTACGACTTCACGGCTTACTCGACGCCCAAGCCCAACGAATGCCTCTACTCCAACGATACGACGATCATCAACCGGTTGGTCGAAGGAGGGTTGAATCCCCGCTACTGGGTGGAGTGCGACCTCTACGGAGTGCCGCTTCGGGACGAGTTCGGGCAGTTCGTGCCGCTCAGGCAGACGTTGCAGATCGGCGGCGGGGCGACGCTCAGCGGGTTGCAGGCGGCGCTCGTCGGTTGCCGCGAAAAGGATGTCGTGGAACTCTACATGACTTATAATCAGGCTTACGGGGAGAAGCTCATCATGGGATTGATGACCAAGCAGTGTCCCGTAGCGTTTTTCTGTACGATAAACAAAGTAACGAAATAGGTGAACAACAGTATTATGCGTTTTTCTTTCGGAAAGATATGGGCGGCTGCGGTCTGCCTCCTCGTTTTCGCGTCGTGTGCCAAGGACACGAGCGAGTCCTATGCAGGGATCGAGCAGCGCTCGCTCGATGCGTGGATGAAATTGCATCGTCCGGAACTGCTCGGCAACAGGCAGGAGGCGCGCGGATTCTCCTATTACGTCGATGTGCTCGACGCGGGTTCGACCGACAAGGCCGACACGCTGATCGCCGAGACCGACTGCTGGGTGCAGTACGAGTTCACGGCCCGCGACCTGAACGGCAACGTCTGCATGACGCGCAACGCCGTGCAGGCCAAGCAGCAGGGGACCTTCACCCGCTACACCTACTATTCGCCCTATTTCCGTTACAGCGGATCGGACTATACGACGCTGCTCGAAGGCAGTTATTATGCGCTGCGCGAGCCGCTGACGCTCAGCGAGGAGTATATCGCCGAACATCCGGATCGCGGGTTGAAAAACGGGATGCAGGCGCGGCGCGGTACGGAGCTGATGCTCTATCTGCCTTCGTCGCTGGCCTATTCGTCGTCGGGCGCCAGCAGCGACGCGGGTTACGGCGGGCAGTACGAACTCGACGCCAACCGTCCCGCGATTCTTCACATCAAGGTGACGGGCCGCGTCTCCAATCCGCTGGCATACGAGGGAGAGACGGTCGATGCCTTCGTCGAGGACAACGGTACGGTCTGTCCGGTCGAGGAGGAGGAAGACAAGGACGATCCGAAACTCGCTTCCGTCCGCCGGTCGCTGCGCGATGCCGAGACCGACGAGCCGGAGTTGCCCGACACGAGCGTCGATCCCTACAAATATACGTGGTACCAGGCCGTGGATACGGTTCCGCAGCTCTATATCTCGCATGTCTTTTCACCCGGCCGCGAACCGGCGACTACCTACAACTGGAAGAATACCTATTCGGTGCCCTATTTCCCCTACAACGAATCGATGGCCGCACTCGACAAGAAGATCAACGACGTGCTCGTGGAGCGTTTCGGTCCGGGAACCTACAAAGGCGATTCGATCAAGAGCGGCGAGACGGCTTCGATCTGGTACATCGGCCGTTTCCTCGACGGATTCATCTTCGACACGAATATCGACGAGGTGAAGAGGCTCATCTACGGCGAGGTGCAGAGCGAAGGCAGCGCCTACCAGTACGAAGTTCCCGAAGAGGGCGACACGTCGACGTTGGAGACGATCTATGCGTGGTATTACAGCATTCCGCAGTTGCGCTACGGACAGTGGGCGACGATCGTCACCACGTCGAGTTTCGGCTACGGCGCTTCGGGCAAGAGCGGCGGATCGTCGACCTCGGGCGGATCGTCGTCGAGCAGCTACCTCGATTACTACAACTACTACAATTATTACAACTACTATAATAATTATTACGGCGGTCTGTACGGCAACTCCTACTACGACAGCTACTATAACAATTATTACGGCGGTCTGTACAACAGCTATTACTACAACAACTACTATTACGACGACTATTCGTCGAGCGGCAGCACGACGACGACCTATACGACGGAGATTCCGGCCTATTCTCCGCTGCTGTTCGAGATCTATATCGAACCCAAGGAGTGAGTCGTCCGGCAGGATCGGATCGGGCGGAAGAGGAGTACTCTTCCGCCCTTTTTTTGTCCGGTGCCGTGGCGGGCCGGTATTCGTCCGATGCGCTTCCGACGGGCATCGTCGCACGCGCCGCCGCAGCCTGCCGGAAATCCGTAGGTAGGCGGCGGCGCGGAAAAGCGGCTCGACGCGCCGGAACGACCGGAAGCCGCCGTGTTTCTGTTGCGTGCGGAGCGATATGCCGGATCGGAGACGGGAGGTCTTCTATCCGGCACGGTCTATCGCCGTGTGCGGATCGCTTCGGCGGGCGATGCGGGCCGCCGGCCGTCGAGTCCGGATGGAGACAAAAACTCCTCTTTTTCTTGGCTGACCTGCCGTTTGTCGTCTGCGGGCGGGATCGCTCCGGCCGCGACCGAATGAAGTCCGCCGTGCGGGACGGCGGGTTGCCGAATGCGGCGCGATACGCCGATGCCGGACGGACGTTAAAAAAAGACGGCCCCGCGAGGGAGCCGTTAAATCTGACGTGCCGGTCGTATTATTGTTGGTTGAGAATGCGCATCGCCGCATCGAGGATCGTGGTGTCGTCCAGCGTCACGACTCCGCCGTCGGGACCCTGTTCCACATGGATGCCGACATTTCCTTTGGCATCGTAATGCTTCCCGCCGAAATAGTTGCGGACGGTGTCCACGTCGATTCCCAGTTCGTCCGCTATCCGTTGCGAGCTGCCGCTGGGCAGTTTATCCTTGATACGGCGCAACTCATTAAATGTGATAACCATAGCTTTATAAGTTTTAGAGTTGATATTTCACCTACTAAATTACGGTATTAATTTGAATTTTACAAATTCCGGAGGCAATATCCGTGCATAAATTTCGGAAAACGACCACTTTTTTCGGAATTCCGCCGCTCCCGTCTCCGTTTGCAGGCGCCGGCGCCGGCGGAGCGCGGGAGGACGGAGCGATATCCGTCGGCGGAAGGATCGGTGTCCGGCGTGCGGCCTCCGGAGCTTTTCGCGGTTTTGCGGCCGGTGCGGATTTGGCGTGCGGACTGTCATTCCGGCGGTCGGAAGACGACCTCTCGACCGCCATTTTGTCAGTCGGAGGTGCGTTTTTGGCAGGCTGCGGCGGGGCCGGCCGGATATTTCCGTCCGAAAATCCGTTTGGT
>ENA-UEQE01000359-UEQE01000359.1-human-gut-metagenome-genome-assembly--contig:-NODE-359-length-39905-cov-5.739982_pt1 | contig 39905 bp, 55 predicted proteins | sample MGYA00242934_ERZ507935 | MGnify/ENA primary metagenome ERZ507935 (study PRJEB26167, sample SAMN06115423) | human gut metagenome | host: Homo sapiens | place: China:Anhui | collected 2015-03-30 | study... | reverse complement strand
GACGATGTTTGGGGCGGATTGACATCAATGAAAAAGAACTTGTAATGAATAAAGGAGGAACCATGACCCTGTCAAACACAGCCGTTCCGAAGTATTACGGTCAGTTCCGTGATAGGGTCATGGCCGGAGAGATCCCGGTATGCCATGAGATCGAGATGGAGATGAACCGCATCGACGATCTCATTCGTAATCCAGGGATCTACTATGACGCCGACAAGGTCGAGGGATGGGTTAAGTTCTGCGAGAAGGAACTCACCCTGACCGACGGATCTCCGGTTCATCTTCTCGATAGTTTCAAACTCTGGGGCGAGCAGATATTTGGTTGGTACTACTTTGTCGAACGATCGGTCTATATTCCGAATCCTCATGGAGGTCCGGGTCGATACGAGAATCGTCGGATCTGCAAACGTCTGATCAACAAACTATATTTGATCGTCGCCCGTGGCGCCGCCAAGACCATGTTCGCCGAATTCATCCAGGCGTATTTCCTTATCATGGATACATCGACGACTTCGCAGATCGTTGTGGCCCCGACCATGAAGCAGGCCGAGGAAACCATGATACCATTCCGTACTGCAATCATTCGATCTCCCGGTCCACTCATCAAGTTCCTTTCCGAAGGCTCGCTTCCCGGTAACGGACCGAAATCTACTCAGGCCAAGCTCGCCTCGACCAAGAAGGGTGTGGAGAATTTCCTCACAGGTTCACTTCTTAAGGTTCGTCCGATGTCAATTGACAAGCTCCAGGGCCTTCGTCCCAAGGTATCGACCGTTGACGAATGGTTGTCCGGTGATATTCGCGAGGATGTGATCGGCGCCATCGAACAGGGCGCGTCAAAGCTGGACGACTATCTCATCGTGGCCACCTCTTCCGAGGGCACCGTCCGAAACTCGGTCGGCGATACCATCAAAATGGAGTTGATGGACATTCTCAAAGGAGAATACGTCAATCCTCATGTCTCCATATTCTATTATCGGCTTGACGATGTCAAGGAAGTCTCCAATCCGGACATGTGGATCAAGGCAAATCCCAATCTTGGGCAAACGGTTACCTATGAAACCTATCAGCTCGACGTCGAACGCGCCGAGAAGGCTCCCGCCACCCGCAATGACATTCTGGCGAAGCGATTCGGCATCCCGATGGAGGGCTACACCTACTTCTTCACCTTCGAGGAGACGCTTCCCCATCGGAAGAAGGACTTCTGGGGCATGCCGTGTGCGCTCGGTGCCGATCTGTCCCAAGGCGACGACTTCTGCTCGTTCACGTTCCTGTTTCCCCTGTCCGACGAGACATTCGGCGTCAAGACGAGGAACTACATTTCAGCCTATACCATGCAACATCTTCCTTCGGCGGCTCGTCAGAAGTACGAGAATTTCCTGAATGAGGGATCGTTGTTCGTCATGGATGGTACGGTGCTCGATATGGTGCAGGTGTATGAGGATCTCGACAAGTACATCACCGAGTCGGAGTATGATGTGCGATGCCTCGGTTACGATCCGTATAACGCCAAGGACTTCGTCGCACGGTATACCATGGATTACGGCGAGTTCGGCATCGAGAAAGTGATTCAGGGTGCCAAGACCGAATCCGTTCCATTGGGCGAATTGAAGAAGCTGGCCGAGGATCGTCGTCTGCTCTTCGATGAGGAACTCATGTCGTTCACCATGGGTAACTGTATCGTCCTTCAGGACACGAACAACAACAAGAAGCTGTACAAGGCTAAGCGCGAGGACAAGATCGACGCCGTTGCGGCCATGATGGACGCGTTCGTCGCATACAAGAACAATCGCGACCTCTTCGACTGATTGGAGATTCAAAATGGTGGATTTTTCCGATAAGCAACTTGACGCCGAGGACATGCTTCCAGAGAATTGGAGAACTTCAATGAATCATAGCGATGAGCTCTATCACTTCGGCGTAAAGGGCATGAAGTGGGGCGTCCGCAAGAAACGTGACAAGCCCAGTAAGGCGCAGCTTAACAAGCCGAATGCTGATTACACTTCCAGACAGCGTATAACGGATCGGGCAAGTTATGGCAAGAAGGGTGTCAAGCGCATCAATCGCCGTATGAACAAAGGGCAGTCGCATTTTCGCGCAGCGACTACCGAGATGATCAGTCTAGCCGCGAAGACGTCTGTGGCTTCGCTTGCGGCTGGAGGTCTGACTGTGGCTTCGACTCCGGAGGGTCGAGCCATCATGAAAGCCAGTGTCGGGACGCTGAAGAGCGCCATCGGGCATAGCGCTCCGTATATGAATTATCTGAGGGCTCGGTATGGGGCTGGATATTCCTGGGCTTCTCCGGCGAACGAAGCTTTGAAGGCAATTGGTAATAAGATCATTGTCAATACTGTGACATCAAGGTAGGAATAATCATGACCGATGAACTTTATCATTTCGGCGTAAAAGGCATGAAGTGGGGTGTTCGACGAGCCGAGCGTAATACACGTAAACAGGCGAGGAAGGACGCTCAGGAGACCGCTCGATCCAAGATGTATTATGGCGAAGGCGCCGGAGTTCGCCGACGCAACATTAATTCCGTGGTCAAGCAGCGTTCAAAAGATCCAACCTACAAGAAGGCCTTTGACGAAGAGTACTCAAAACAGGATATGGGCAAGGCTCGTCGTGATGCCGAACGGCAACGCAAGACCACTGATCGTGTCGAACCGGTTAAGACCGGAATCGGCCGTGGCGTGAAGAAGGCGGTTCGTGCGGGGACCAAGGCTGTAACGTTCGCCGCGACGACCGCAGCAGGTGTGGCGACTTCGTATTATATTTCCCATCCGGATGAAGCCAAGCTAATGGTTAACAACATTGCCCAAAAAGCCTCGAACGCAATCAACAGGGCCCGTAACGTAGCCCGTGGCGCCCAGTTCCTTCGAAAGATGGGTCTGTGATGCGATCCTATCACGAGCTCATCCGGCGTTTGGATTTTCTCGACCGGTTCCATTACCTGCAATGTCATGGATCCGTCGGGGGACCGACATTCGGTTCCGAACGTTGGATGAACCAGCGGTTCTATCGATCGCCCGAATGGAAACACGTTCGTGATTTGGTGATCGCTCGGGACAACGGTTTCGATCTCGGGTGCCCCGATCATCCCATCGCCGGGAAGATCATGATACATCACATCGAGCCGTTGACTCCTGATTCCATAGAGCACGGCGACAATCTACTGCTCGATCTGGACAATCTGATCAGTTGTTCGTTGGCGACGCACAACGATCTGCACTTCGGAACCGACGAACGGGCTCGTCCATTGGTCGAACGGAAACCCAACGACACATGTCCATGGAGGTAACTTCAAAATGGTAGATTTTTATCGGATTGGAGGACCGTGATGAATGAAAGCATTCTTAAGTCGATTAAGAAGGCGATTGGGCTGGATCCTGATTCATCCGATTTCGATGACGATCTTGTCGTATTCATCAATTCTGCGTTCTTCAATCTCAGACAATTGGGAGTTGGTCCCTCAGAGGGATATTCGATCACTGGAATCGAAGACACGTGGAGCGAATTCACTGATGACGATCAACTTCTTACTGGCGTAAAGCCGTATATTCAGCAAAAGGTTCGTCTTCAGTTCGATCCACCGACCAATTCGTTCCTTGAACAATCGATCCGGAAGAACATCGAGGAGTATGAATGGCGTCTCAACATCCAAGGGGAAGGAGGTTTCAATGAATGAGCTCTATCATTTCGGCGTCAAAGGCATGAAGTGGGGTGTCCGCAAGGATCGTAAGCGATCGGTAAGTTCCAAGCGTTCCCGATCGGACAACAAGGATTACACGGAGAGTCGAGACCTTCTCAAGAAGTCCCCGAACAAGCTGTCCAATGCCGAGCTCCGCAAGATCAATGAACGGCTCAATCTTGAGCAGCAGTATTCGAATCTGACGACAATTCAGAAGCAGAAAGGCAATCGGTTTATCGACAAGGTCAGCAACCAGATGAAGAAGACAGCGGCCAACGAGGTGTCGAAGCAGCTGATGAACGTCGGTAAGATCGTTCTCGGAGCCGGAATCGCCTATGCGGCCAGCAGGGCCCGTGGAAACGGACAGTCATATTCGTTCGACTTCGCCCGTAGGCAGATTGGTCGGTGATGCCTAATGAATGTCGTCACCGATGCATTGACGCACGCATGGAACGCGTTCGTCAATCCGTCCTCCGATTTCCAGTTGTCCGTCGGATATTCCTCGGCGCGTCGTCCTGATGCGCGGGTCTTCACCCGAGGCGTTGACCGATCGATCATATCCTCGCTGTACAATCGCATCGCCATCGATGTGAGCGCCATCGAGATCCGGCATTGCCGTATTGACAAGATGACGCAGCAATATCTGGAGACGATCGACGACGGGGTCAATCAGTGTCTGAACATCGAGGCCAATATCGACCAATCAGGCCGTGATTTCATCATGGACGTCGTGATGACCATGTGCGATGACGGGGCCGCGGCTATGGTGCCGATTGACACCACGGTGAATCCGATGAATTCGAATTCGTTCGATATTCAGACCATGCGCGTCGGTCGTGTTGTTGAATGGTATCCTCGGGCCGTTAAACTTTCGGTCTATAATGATGCTCCGAACGCCGGCCAGCGCGAAGAGATCGTCATGCCGAAGCGCAAGGTGGCGATCGTCCAGAACCCGCTCTATCAGGTGATGAACGAGCCGAACTCTACCTTGCAGCGTCTGATCCGAAAGCTCAATCAGCTCGATACCATTGATGACAAGGCCGCGTCCGGCAAACTCGATCTTATCATCCAGTTCCCGTACCAGATCCGCACGGAGGAGAAGAAGCGACAGGCCGAACTTCGCCGTCAGCAGCTGGAGGATCAGCTCAAGGATTCCGCCTATGGCGTTGCGTACACCGACGGTTCCGAGAAGATCACCCAGCTCAATCGGAGTCTGGATAATCACATGCTTCAGCAGATCCAGAATCTGACGACCCAGCTCTACGGTCAGCTCGGCCTTTCCGAGGCCGTGGTGAATGGCACCGCCTCTCAGGAGGAGATGCTCAACTACCACAACCGCACCTTGGAGCCGATGATCTCAGCCATCTGCGATGCACTGAAGCGAACTTTTCTGACCAAAACCGCCCGAAGTCAAGGACAGAGCATCGAGTTCTTCCGCGATCCGTTCAGGTTGGTTCCGGTCACCGATCTGGCGAACATCGCCGCGGCATTCACGTCTAACGAGATCATGTCGTCGAACGAGTTCCGTTCGATCCTTGGTTTCGCCCGTTCCGAAGAACCTCAGGCGGATCAGTTGCGCAACGCCAACATCAACCCGCTCGGCACCGACGTGACCGCGCAGCAGCCGGAATCCACAGAAGAACCAACCCAAGATTCAGCACAGCCTTCCATTCAGGATGTGCTGAACGCCCCAATGGAAGGAGACAGTCAAAATGGGGTATGATTTCAGTGGTTACGCCACGCGGAACAACATCCGTTGCTCCGACGGGCGAACCATTCTGAAGGACGCCTTCGCCGATCAGGACGGTCAGAAGGTGCCGCTGGTCTACCAGCACAACCATAGCGACATCGACAACGTGCTCGGCCATGCCGTACTGGAGAACCGTGAGGACGGCGTCTACTGCTATGGCACGTTCAACAGCACGCCGATGGGTCGCGACGCCAAGGAGCTCGTCAAGCACGGTGACATCACCGCACTGTCGATCTACGCGAACCATCTGACCGAACACAACAAGAACGTCATGCACGGTAACATCCGCGAGGTGAGTCTGGTCCTTGCCGGCGCCAATCCCGGCGCCTACATCGACAATGTCACACTTCAGCATTCGGACGGAACTCAGGATCTTCTGGATGACGAGGCCGTGATCTACTCCGGCGAGGAGATCGTGCTTGAGCATGGCGATGAGGAAAGCGAGGATGACATGCAGCATGCCGACGATTCCAAAACGTCGACCGCCAAGACTGAGGACGATTCGTCCGAGAAAGCGTCGGACAAAACGGTCCAGCAGGTCTGGGACACTTTTACCGACAAGCAGAAGGACGCTGTATATGCTCTTATCGGCGCGGCCATTGGTGGTGCCGAGGAGAGCGTTGCACAGTCCGATATTTCGCATGCCGATGACGAGTCTGACGATTCGTCTTCCGGCGAGACCGTTCAGGATGTCTTCGACACGCTGAACGAGGAACAGAAGAATGTCGCCTATGCTCTGATCGGCCTCGCCGTGGAGCAGGGTGATTCCGACACTGAGGACAGTGACGGAGAGAACAACAATAGCGCCTCCCATTCGGAGGAAGAAGGAGATATTATGCATATGAACGCCTTCGAACAGGCCGGTGCCGAGGATGAAGCTCCGGTCCTGTCCCACGACGACATGAAGGAATTCCTTACCGAGGCCAAGGACTACGGCTCGTTCCGTGATTATTCCGAGAAGTGGATGCAGCACGCTGCCCAGAACTATGGCATCGAGAACATCGAAGTGCTCTTCCCGGATGCACGTCAGGTCGGCGACGAGCCGTACCTGTACAAGCGCGACACCGACTGGGTCGATGTCGTGCTCAATGGTACTCGTCACACCCCGTTCACTCGTATTAAGAACTCGTACGCTGATCTCACCGAGGACGAGGCCCGTGCCAAGGGCTTCACGCTTGATCGTAACAACAACAAGCGTAAGATGGATGAGGTCTTTAAGGTCTACAAGCGTGTGACCACCCCGCAGACCATCTATAAGAAGCAGCGTCTCGATCGTGATGACGAGATCGACATCACCGATTTCAATGTGGTCAACTTCCTGTGGAACGAGATGAAGGTCATGATCCGTGAGGAGATGGCCCGCGATATTCTGATCGGCGACGGTCGCTCCGCCTCCGCTGAGGATCATGTCAACACTGAGAACGTCCGTCCGATCGTCGGTGATGATGATCTGTACGTCATCTACAACGATGGTGCCAATCCGGCCACCGACCCGACCGCGTTCGTCGATCGCGCCCGAAAGGCCAAGGTCGGTTATATGGGCTCCGGCATGCCGACCCTGTTCCTGTCCCCGAGCCTGCACGGCGAATTGATGGTGCAGCGCGATAAGGTTGGTCGTCGCCTGTATGACACCGATGCATCGCTGGCGGCCGCTATGGGCGTTTCTGCCATTGTTGAGGTCCCGGTTCTTGAGGGCTTTGAGATTACCGATGAGAGCAAGGTTGTTGATGGCGTGATGGTGAATCTGCGCGATTACACCATTGGCACCGATCGTGGCGGCGAGCTGACCCAGTTCTCCGATTTCGATATCGACTACAACCAGCATAAGTACCTCATCGAGGCCCGCCTGTCCGGTGCATTGACCATGCCGAAGTCTGCCGTCGTGCTCACCCACCCAAAAGCGTGAGCCCGTCGGGTCCGACCGTTCTGGTCGAGCCGATGACGGGCACCGAGACCGCCTATGAGAAGAGGGTCTCCGATCTTCAGGATGACGTTGTCATTAACACCAATCGGAAGATCGATGGCACGCTCCATTACGTGACCGGATATACCGGATTCAATGGCTCTGATTCAACCGAGCAGTCCGGCCATTATCTGGCGCTGGACTTCGCTGATAATTGGCTTGGCGATACCGATCCAACGACGTTCACGGTCGAGCTCAAGGGCGGGGCCAAGGGACCGGTGACACTGACGGAACTCGACGCCTTCTGCGTCTTCCGCGTGACCAATCCTAATACTCAGAGCATCAAGGTGGTATCCACCGATTCCACCGGAACGACCACGGTCGAGTATTCTCTGAAGGGTCTTACCTTGGAGCCCAAGGCGTGATGCGGCCATGGCGAGGTTCTGCGGAAAGATAGGATATTCCCGTCAACAGGTGGAGACCTCGCCTGGTGTCTACGAGGATCGGATCAATGAGCGGATATATTATGGTGACGTGACGAGGAACACTCGTCGACTTGAGGGTTCCGACTCCGTCAACATGGATATTCTCGCAAACAACACGATCTCGATCCTCGCCGACGCATATGCCTATGACCATTTCTTCGACATGAAGTACGTATGGTGGATGGGGACCCGCTGGATCATCGCGAACGTCGAGGTCCAGCGTCCCCGTCTCATCCTTACCCTTGGAGGCGTATACAACGATGGGAACGAGGCTGCAACTCCATAATATTCTGGTTGGGGTCCTATGCTCATTCCGTAAATGGCTCTGGGATCCCTTGGATTTCGAGAATGGCGATATCGACGCAATGATTCTCGAAGCGGCTAAAAAGCATGTATATTTCCAGCCGCCTTCCAACATCCAGATGACCTATCCGTGCATTGTGTACGAACGGGACACCGGTGATACCCAATTCGCGGATAATAATCCCTATATTTTCAAACTCCGGTATCAGATCACCGTGATTGATAGAAATCCGGACAGTCCGATACCGGCGAAGATCGCTGAGCTTCCGATGTGCACGATGGATCGGCATTTCGTGAGCGACAATCTTCACCACGACGTATTCAACTGCTATTTTTAAGGAGATAGAATGGTAGCACTTACTTGGGATGATATCGGTAAGCACCGGTATGAGATGGGTACGGACCATGGCGTGCTGTACCCGATGACGGACGCCGGCGCCTATAGCGCCGGTGTGGCTTGGAACGGCCTGACCGCCGTCAACGAGTCCCCCGAGGGCGCCGAGCCGAACGATATGTATGCTGACAACATCAAGTACGCCTCGTTGCGTTCCGCCGAGACCTTCGGTGCGACGATTGAGGCCTATACCTTCCCGGACGAGTTCATTCCGTGCGATGGCGGCGCTGAGGTCACCGACGGCGTGATCTTCGGCCAGCAGTCGAGAAGCAGGTTCGGCTTTTCGTATCGCACTCGGATCGGCACCGATGTCAGCCAGGAAGCCGGTTACAAGCTGCATCTGGTGTATTGCGCCACCGCCGCTCCGTCTGAGAAGTCGTACGAGACAATCAATGATTCCCCGGAGGGCATGACCTTCAGCTGGGAGATCGGTGCCGATCCGGTCGCCGTGGACGGTCATCCGGAGCTCGATCCGGTCGCCTCGATCACCATCGATTCGACCAAGGTCGATCCCACCAAGCTCGCCGCGCTTGAGAAGAAGCTGTATGGCGACACTACCGGCGAACCGACCCTGCCTCTTCCGGGCGAGGTCTATACCATGATGTATGTGGACGGTGATTCGGTCGCCGTGGACGAGGCCTAACGGAAGTGAGATGTGCGAATGCTCGAATTGACGGTTGAAGGTGAACTCTACGACGAGTCGGAGAACGAATTTATCACTGTAGGACCGCGAACCGTTCGATTCGAGCATTCGCTCCTTTCCGTGTCAAAATGGGAGTCGATCTGGAGAAAACCATTTCTTGACGACGAATCCAAAAGCATCAAGGAAACACGGTCATATTTTCGTTGTATGGCCATCGATGATATTTCGGATACCGAACTCGATCTGATCATGCTCGACTATTTTTCCGAACTTAATCATTACATCGAATCGTCGCAAACGGCGACCACGATCAATCACATGTCCAAAGGGCGTCGTTCATCATCCAAGGTGACGTCCGAACTTATATATTATTGGATGTTTTCCGCTGGAATACCTGCGCAACCATGCGAGACGTGGCATCTCAGCCGTCTTATCGCCCTGATCGAGATATTTGGAGTAAAGAACTCGCCGAAAAAGAAGATGTCAAAGTCTGATGTTTCGAAAATGTACAGGGAGATGAATGCCCGACGTCGAGCAGAGACTGGGAGCAAGGGATGAAAGGAGTACTCATGGCATTGAATGGTATTGATATTGCCAGCTATCAGGCTGGTCTTGATTTTTCTAAGGTTCCTTGTGATTTCGCCATCATCAAGGCGACTCAGGGTACCGGTTACACCAACCCGGATTGTGTCCGAGCGGTTGAACAGGCCATGTCTCTCGGTAAGGGAGTTGGTGTCTATCATTATATTTCCGGTGGCAATGCAGTCGCCGAAGCAAATTTCTTCATTAATTCGATCCTTAACTGGATCGGCAAGGTGATGATCTGTCTTGACTGGGAACTCGACCAGAATTCGGCATGGGGCGATGAGTCCTATCTCGAGCAGGTAATCAATCAGGTTATCGCACGAACCGGCGTTCCTCCGATGATCTATGCGCCGGCATCCCGTTACAATCAGGTCGCTGAGGTCGCTAAACGTCATAACTGCGGACTGTGGATCGCCCAGTACGCCGATATGAATCCAACCGGGTATCAGAATACACCATGGAACGAAGGCGCTTATACCTGCGCCATCCGTCAGTATTCGGGCTCTGGTCGATTGAACGGTTGGAATGGCGATCTTGATCTTGATAAGTTTTACGGCTCGTTGGACGACTTCCGGAAGTATTACGGCAGCTCGTCGAGCGCTCCGTCCAAGCCATCGACTTCGGGTCCGTCCGGCACCACGCTTCAGCTGGCGACGTGGACGATGGAAGGTCTTTATGGCAATGGTGCGGATCGTAAGAAGAATCTCGGATCCCGATACGATGAGGTGCAGAACTTCATCAACCACATCGCCTCCGCCGATGTCAACACGCTCGTCGATGAGGTCTATGCCGGTATGTATGGCGACGGCTTGACTCGTCAGACCGTGCTCGGCTCCCGCTATGACGAGGTCCAGGGTGCGATCAACGCCAACTCCGCGCAGTATTACACGGTACAGTCCGGCGACTACCTGGGTAAGATCGCCATTCAGTTCGGCACAACGGTGGCTCAGCTCCAGGCGTGGAACAACATCGCCAATCCCGATCTCATCTACGCCGGTCAAACCATTCGAGTCAAGTAGGTCAAAATGAGGGTGAATTTCGAAGTGTCTGGCGGTTTCACGAAGACCGAGCGGTTTCTCAACCGCATGAAGCGTCGTGAATACCTGAACGTGCTCGATGAGTTCGGCCGTGACGGCGTTCAGGCACTTCGAAACGCCACCCCGGTCGATTCCGGTGCCACGGCCGAGGCGTGGGATTACGAGATCAAACGCACCCGTAATTACACCGAGATCGTCTGGACCAATTCCAATATCAACGACGGCGTACCGATTGCCGTCATCCTCCAGTACGGTCACGGCACCGGTACCGGAGGCTATGTTCAGGGTCGTGATTATATTAATCCGGCGATCCGACCCGTATTCGATAAGATAGCCGAGAAGGCTTGGAAGGTGGTGACTTCTGCATGAGCAGCATCGACGAACGCGTCGTAAAGATGCGTCTTGATAACAGCCAGTTCGAGCAGGGTATCAACAAGACCTCCGGTCTTCTCAGCAAACTTAAGCAGGCATTAAACCTCGACAAGTCGGTCGAATCGATCAACAACGTCGATAAGGCCGTAAGCGGCGTCAGCTTCAATCCACTGACCTCCGGTCTTCAAGGAGTCCAGTCCGGCTTCAATGCCATGGGTGCCGTGGCGTTCTCCGTGCTCAACCGAATGACCAATGCGGCCATTGATGCCGGGAAGAGTATCACCAATGCATTGACCGCTTCGGTCCGTGACGGTTTCGCCGAATACGAGACCCAGATGAACGCCGTGCAGACGATTCTGGCGAATACCCAGTCAAAAGGATCGACGATCGACGACGTCAATTCGGCACTCGACACGCTGAACACCTACGCCGACAAGACCATCTATAACTTCACGGAGATGACGAGGAACATCGGCACCTTTACGGCTGCCGGTGTTGATCTTCAGACATCGGTGGATTCGATCAAGGGTATCGCCAACCTTGCGGCTGTTTCCGGTTCGAGTTCCGCTCAGGCCTCTCAGGCCATGTATCAGCTGTCCCAGGCAATCGCCGCCGGAAAGGTCCAGCTTATGGACTGGAACTCGGTGGTCAACGCCGGTATGGGCGGCGAGGTCTTCCAGAATGCCCTGAAGCGCACTGCCGAGAACTTCGGCACCAACGTCGACGGTATGATCCAGAAGTACGGATCGTTCCGAGAATCGCTGACCGAGGGCGGATGGCTCACTACCGATGTCCTTACGGAGACGTTGAAGCAACTTTCCGGAGCGTATACCGAAGCAGATCTTGTTTCTCAGGGCTATACCGAGGAACAGGCCAAGCAGATCGTCCAGTTGGCCAATACGGCCGAAGGCGCCGCAACCGACGTCAAGACATTCTCTCAGTTGATCGATACGACAAAAGAAGCATTGGGGTCTGGTTGGACTAATACTTTCGAAATCATATTCGGCGACTTCGAAGAAGCCAAGGAACTATGGTCTAGTGTTGCCAATGTTATTTCCGATGTCGTCAATCGATCGTCAGAATCGAGAAACAACCTTCTTCAGGGATGGAAGGATCTCGGCGGAAGAACCGAACTGATTGAAGGCCTGTCCAACGTCTTTGAATCCCTCGGTAAGGTGTTATCGACCGTCGGTAATGCATTTCGGAAGGTGTTTCCTCCGACAACGTCTCAGCAACTTATGGATATTACCAAGGCGTTCGCTTCGTTTACGGAAAGCCTCGTTCCTTCCGAATCGACGCTAAACAAGATCGGCCGAGTTGCTGAGGGCGTCTTCTCCGTCTTTGATATCGGCGTGCAGACCGTCAAAGCTGTCGGCGAGGCCATCTCCACGGCATTCGGATCTGACAGCATGGGCAGTTTGCTCAACAATCTGCTCGATATCGCCGCCGGATTCGGAGATTGGCTTGTCGGACTTGATAATTCGATCAAGCAGTTCGGCATATTCGAGGGTGCGGCCAAGAAAGTAGAAACGGCCGTCAGTAGTGTCCTTGGTCTGTTCAGTTCCTTCGCCGGTGGAATCTCGTCGATGGGATCTGCCATCGGATCGATCGCTTCGACAATTGGATTCACCATCGGATCGATCGCTTCGGCCGTCGGCGACGTGCTCGGTGGAGCGTTCGAGCGGGTCAAGAACGTCATCAGTGACGTCCTGACGTGGATCACCGACAACATCTCCGGCGGTGATATTTTCGCTGGCCTCGCCGGAGGTGGCATCTTCCTGGCCGCACAGAAGATCGGCGGGGCGTTCGATAAGATCAAGGAGGTCTTTGAGGACCTTTTCGGTAACGGGGCTGAAAAGCTCAAGAAGGGTGCTGGCGTATTCGATGAGATCCTAGGCGGTCTTCAAGAATCGTTGAACGCATTCACGGGAAGCGTCAAGGCGTTCACTCTTGTAGAGATCGCCGGATCCATCGCGCTGCTTGTTAACTCGATGGAGAAGATCGCTGCCCTCAATGGTGGTGAAGTCGTTGGCGGCGTTTCGGCCATCGGCGGCATGATGACCGAGCTTAACCTCAGTCTTAAATCGATCACGAAGACGGTGAAGGGCGTTAAGACCACCGATCTCATCAAGACCGGTGCGGCCCTCATAGAATTCGCGAAGGCTGTGGACATGTTGGCCAACGCCATGTCCACGATCGGTAATCTCAAGTGGGACGAGATCGCCAAGGGCCTCACCGGCATGGGCGGCGCCATGGCGGAGCTCGTCGCTGCCGCCAAGGGTCTGAGCTACGCCAAGGTCGATCTCAAGACGGCAGGCTCGCTTATCGCCATGGCCCAAGCGGTCAAAATGGTGGCAGATCCGCTCAAGAAGCTCGGTAACATGAGCTGGGATCAGGTCGGCAAGGGCCTATCTGCCATGGGCGGCGCCCTGACGGAGATGGGCACAGTCACTGGTCTGCTCGGCCGATTCGGCAAGCACAACATTTCCGCTGCCATCAGCATGGTCGTTACGGCCAAATCCCTTGGTGATATCGCCAAGGCGTTCAATTCGTTCTCTCAGTATAGCTGGGACGAAATCGGACGCGGCCTATCTGCCATGGGCGGTGCTTTGGGCGAAGTCGGGCTCGTTACCGGCGCCTTGGGCAAGATTGCAGGATTCTCTGGAATTCTAGCTAGCGGTTCCATTTTCATTACAGTGCAGTCCCTTGATGATATCGCCAAAGTATTCGGTGAATTCACTCAATACGACTGGGGTGAAATCGGACGCGGTCTGGCGGCCATGGGCGGTGCCCTTGGCGAGGTTGGACTCGTCACTGGAGCCCTCGGAAAGCTCGCGGGCTTCTCAGGCATCATCGGTGGCGGATCGATCCTTATCACAGCGCAGAGTCTCGGCGACATCGCATCGGCGTTCGGATCGTTCACTCAATACGACTGGGGCGAAATCGGACGTGGTCTGACGGCCATGGGTGGTGCTCTCGGCGAGGTTGGCGTCATATCCGGCGCTTTGGGTAAACTCGCTGGTTTGTCCGGAATCATCGGATCTGGCTCCATAGTTCTTACTGCTCAGGGTCTTGGGGATATCGCCAAGGCGTTCAATTCGTTCTCTCAGTATAGCTGGGACGAGATCGGACGCGGCCTTACCGCCATGGGCGGCGCTCTCGGCGAGGTCGCGGTCGTTAGCGGTGCATTGGGTAAACTCGCTGGTTTGTCCGGATTGATCGGAGCCGGCACGATCAACCTCACCGTGCAAGGTCTTGACGAGATTGCCCAAGCGTTCAATTCGTTCTCTCAGTATAGCTGGGACGAGATCGGACGCGGCCTTGTTGCCATGGGCGGCGCCATGGGCGAGGTCGCCGCCATATCCGGAGCGACGGGTGCCCTGACCGGAATCGCTGGTCTGATGGGTGCCGGTACGATTACACTCGCTTCACAGGGCCTGATCGATCTGGCGACCGCATTCGGTAAGTTCGCCGAATTCAATTGGGATGAGATCGGTAGGGGTCTGACGGCCATGGGCGCCGCGATGGGCGAGACCGCGCTTGGCGGCCTGCTCAACACCTTCTCCGGATTCGGTGCCGGTGCCATCGAGCAGATGGCCGCTCCGCTCGGAACGCTCGCTGATTCCATTAAGAAGTGGGAAGGCGTGGCCGTTCCGGACGATCTGGCCGATCAGCTCGGAAGGATCGCCGACGGCGTAGGCAAGTTCACGCTGGCTGGATGGGGCAGCGACACCATTGCCAACATCGCCCAGCCGATGAACACCCTAACCAATGCAGTGGCCAAGTGGTCGACGATCACGTTCCCGACCGATATCGCAACGCAGCTGGGCTCGTTGGCCAATGGCGTGAAGGCGTTCACACTGGCCTTCGCTGGTGGATGGTCGCTCAATGCCGTGGTCGGTCCGCTCGGAACGCTCGCCGATTCCGTTAAGAAGTGGGACGGCGTTGAGGTTCCCGGTGGCATTCAAGGCAATCTTACCGCTCTTGCGAACGGCGTGAAGGCATTCACGCTTGCATTCGCCGGCGGCTGGTCGATTGACGCCGTCATTGGCCCCTTGGGACAACTGCCAGGGGCCGTTAAGAAGTGGAACGGCGTGGAGGTTCCCGGTGGCATTCAAGGCAATCTTACCGCTCTTGCGAATGGTGTGAAAGCGTTCACGCTGGCCTTCGTTGGTGGATGGTCGATAAATGCAGTCATTGGCCCTTTGGGACAACTGGCAGGGGAAGTCAAGAAATGGTCCGGGGTTACCGTTCCTGGTGGCATTCAAGGCAATCTCACAGCTCTCGCGAACGGCGTGAAGGCGTTTGCTGGTGTCGGATCCGGGATCGCGGAATCCATGTCATCGGTTTCAACTGGTCTGAGTACCCTGGCCAATTCGGTACGGAATCTCGCCGGTTCCGAAATCGCCACGATCGGAACCTCGATTCAATCGATGATCGATTCGATCAATTCGACTTCGGGAATTACCAGCTCGCTTCCTCAGCAGATGGCGACATTCTCGTCACAGCTTGGATCGGCGATATCTACGGCCGCCGCTACAGTATCGAGTGGCGTAAGTGGTATCATCGCCAATATCAATGCCATGTCAGTGCAGTTTGGCAATGCCGGAACGCAACTGGCCATCAGTCTGGTCCGGTCCATCGCGTCCGGATTGGCTTTGAACCAGATCCAGGCCATGAATGCGATGAGTACTTTGTGCAATGCCATGATCTACCAGGCGCAGCAGACGTTTAACGGAGCCATGAACAAGTTCCGCGAATCCGGCGTCAAAATGGTGGATAATGTTGTCAACGGTATGAACTCCAAGATGCCGTCGGCATCCGCGACGGCATCGGGCATTGCCCAATCCGCCGCCAACGCCCTTGGAGGAAAGTATCAGTCGGCGTATTATTCCGGAGCGAACATGATTCAGGGATTCGTTGACGGTATGAATTCCAAACGTCGACTGGCGATCAATACCGCCGCAAGTATTGCGTCGGCCGCTTTGGACGCTGCGAATCGGGCTTCCGGAGTCGCATCGCCATCGTGGAAATATGCCCAGATGGCGGAGTTCTGCGTCGATGGTATCGTAAATGGCTTCAACGACAACAAGTCCAACGCCGTTGATGCGGTCGTTGGAGTGGTCAATTCCATGAATTCCATGTATGATGACAAGATCGGCGCCATGTCCAGGAATGCCAATTCGTTCAAGTTCACTCCGAACATCGCACCGGTCATGGACCTTAATGCCATGAGCGCGAAGAGTGTTCGAGGGTCGTTGAGGCTCGATCCGAGTTCGGTGTTCGATACCTCGTCCACTATGTTCGAGGTCGAGAAGCAGCGTTCGTTGCGTCTCGACACATCACGTCAGATGAAGGTTGACAACAGCGACGTGGTCAAGGCCGTCGAGGACGTTACCAAACAGGTCGACATTCTCGGTCAGCAGGTGACCAGCATGAAGATGGTCATGGACAGCGGGGCCATGGTCGGGGCGCTTGCATCGAAGATGGATCGAAAACTAGGCCGTTCGGCCGCCTATAAGGAAAGAGGGATCTGATGTATCTTGCTTTCTACAACGGAGAGCATTCCATTACCTTTGGGTCTAAAAACAGCTGGACGGACTGGCATTTGGTACCGTCTTCACGACCGGTATTCGCGCCTCCGAAACCCAAGACCAATTATGTCGATATTCCGGGCATGAATGGTTCCTTGGATCTTTCGGAGGCCGTTTCCGGCCACCCTGTCTATGAGAATCGTCAGGGATCGTTTGATTTCTACGCTGATGTCCAGTATAAGGACAAGGGAAGCTGGATCGAATTGTATTCGGAGATCATGGCATATCTTCATGGTCAACGAATGGAAGCATATCTGGACGACGAGCCGTATTACCGGTATGTCGGACGGTTCGACGTCGATTCGTGGACATCCGGTGACGGCAACGCGATCACGATCAATTACGACGTCTATCCATACAAGATGGAGCCGTACTGGTCGGACGAGGATTGGCTGTGGGATCCATTCGACTTCGAGAACGGAGTCATCAGGAACTTCAAGTCGCTGACCGTCAAGGGATCGTTGACCGTCTCCATTCCGAAGACGCAGGACTGGTCCGCTCCGACGATCACCGTGAAATCGACCGATGGGTCGGGTATGAATGTGTCGTATAACGGCAAAAGCTATCATCTCAACGATGGCGTCAACAGGAATCCAAACCTCATGGTCAAGGATTCCGACGCCACGTTCATATTCACCGGAAACGGAACGATCAGTATGCGGATGCGAGGAGGAGTTCTCTAATGTATGCCATCTACGCCGATGATGAATTACTTTATGCTCCGGATATGGCCAATCTCGGTTACATTGTCACCGACGCCCAGCTCACCACCGAGATCAACAAGGCAGGAAGTCTGGAGTTCACCATTCCTGTGACCAATCCGAATTACAATGCATATTCGAAACTCAAGTCGATCATCCGGCTGGAGCAGGATGGAGTCGAGATCTGGCGCGGCAGGGTTCTTGACGACACCAAGGACACCGATCTCAACAAGGATGTCATGTGCGAGGGTGAACTGGCATTCCTTAACGACGTGAATGTCAGAAAGTACGATTATTCCTCCGGAATAAAGCTTGTCGACTACTTCAACATGGTCGTCAACCAATATCACCTTAGCGCATCGTCATACAGAGACATAGCTCCGGGAAACGTTACCCTTAATAATATCGATCTTAAGCTAAAGCTCGAAGAAGAAGCCAATTCGTGCCTTGAAGAGCTCACGTCCAATCTTGCCGGATCAATCGGCGGATATCTTCGGCTTCGCCGATCCAATGGTCAGTCATATCTCGATTACATCGACGCCTATACGCAGACCTCGAATCAGACAATCGAATTCGGGTCGAATATTCTGAGCATCGAGGAATATATCGACGCCTCTGAGGTGTACAGCATCATCATCCCGTTTGGGAAACAGGACGATGCCGGAAATCGAGTCAACGTCACATCGGTGAACGGAGGGAGAGACTATATTGAGTCGCCGCAAGGGCTTTCCCTATTCGGGCACATCGCTAAGGCGGTGGTCTGGGACGATGTGACCGATCCGAACGTCCTCAAGCAGCAGGCGCAATCGGTGCTCAATTCGGCGATCGAGATGGCCACGACCATCACCATATCCGCGGTGGATCTCCATCTCATCGACGTGAACACCGACGCCATCCAGCTCGGCGACTGGGTTCGTGTCATTTCGCCTCCGCATGGCATCGATTCGGATTTCCTGTGCTCGAAGATAGTCATCAACCTCCAGAACCCGGACCAGTCCCAGTATACGTTCGGTCTGGCGTTCGACGCCCTCACGGACAAGCAAGTTGCGACCAACAAGCAGACGAGGAAGTCCTATGATCTTGCGGTGTCGACCGCGGATAACTACAACACGCTGAAGAACGAGACCTATAAGAACTACGTGTCCAAGGCGGAGTTCAACAGCCAGATCAGCAAGCTTCAGGACAAGATCAATGGCATCGTCGCTCCGGATCTGTCGGGGTACCTCAAGAAGGATGTGGCCGATAATCTGTATGCGGCAAAACAGGATCTCGATGACATCAACTTCAAACTCGACGACTTGACGAAACGAGTAGAGGCGTTGGAAACCCAAACGAATTAACAGAAAGGAACAATCATGGCCGACATCGAACAAGCTCTTGCTAGAATAATGCATGCGAGATATGGTGAAGAAGTCAGAGGATCTATATACGACGCAATTAACGAACTTTACATTACCGAAACTGGAGTGAAACCAGGGAATATCTTTATCTTTAATGGCTCTGGTAAGACGACGACTTTAAGTGCACTTCGTTCTTTTGGAATCTACAATATTTATAGGGATATTTCCGCAAACATTACAGATATTCCAGACGTACATAAAAAATACAATAATATTTTAATAAATCTTAAATCTTTTTCTGACGGACAACATACAACCCAGATATTAATTTCATCGAATACGGTTCCAGATATTTCTATGAGAACATTAAATATCGAAGGATCCGTGTATGTCAATTGGACTACATTTGGAAAACAGGACAACAATTGGGACCCGCTCCGGGGGAGGAAGTGGGCCGTGTGCGGCGACAGCTTCACGGCAGGGAACTTCTCCGGCTCGTCCACGCCGGTCATCGAATCTGGCAGCTACAAGGGACATGTGGCAACGTACCCGTGGCTAATCGCTTCCCGGGCTGACATGAAGATTCAGGACCTCGCGGCGGGAGGCAGGACACTCGCGACGCCGGCCGACGGGAGCTTCTCTAACTGCTTCAGCGATGGAATCTACCAGACGATCGCCGAGGACGCCGACATCGTCACGCTGTATTTCGGAATCAACGACTCGCACCACCGCCCCGGTGCGTCCGGGTCCGACGGCGAGGACGTCTCGGGGACCATCAAGCTCGGGACGATAAACGACGCCGACACGACGACATTCTACGGAGCCTGGAACGTCGTCGTGTCATGGATCCTCGAGAATCGACCGAAAGCGCATCTCGGGATCATCGTGTCGAACGGATGTGAGACCGATGACTACCGGCTCGCGACCATAGCAATTGCCAGGAAATGGGGCGTCCCATATCTCGACCTGAATGGGGATGAGAGGACCCCGATGATGCTCAGGTCAACGAACCCAGACATCTCGAGCAAGGCGAAGGACATCGCACTCAAGAAGTGGAGGGTCGGGGAGTCAAACCAGCATCCCAATGCCTTGGCCCATGCGTTCGAGTCGACCGTCATCGAGCACTTCCTGAGGACTCTATGACCTGTTATGAGGGAGGCGCCATATGACTGAATTATCGTCACCAGCGCGATCGGCAGCACTACGTGCACGTGGGATCCAGGGCCCTATCCCTCCTACTAGGAACTCATCGAATGATATTTCCCTCCTCCGGATGCTCCGATGACGGGTTTCTATCCTTTTACCGTCGTCATTGACCCGGAGGAGGCTTCTTTTATACACATAAAGGATTCATCGAAAGGAGTCCATCATGCCTCAATATAACGGCCCCATATATTCCCAGGGACCGACAGCGGTAAGTCCGTACAATATGCAGGGTTATCAGCCGACGTTCGGCTATAATCCGCAGCAGACCTACATGCCACAGACACCGCAGCCTTCCCCTTCTCAGGAACCGATGGCGATTCCGCACCTCATCGGGCGTTCCATATCCGCCAACGACCAGATCCCTCCCAAGGAGATCCCTTCGGACGGAAGTCCTGCATATTTCCCCATGCAGGATGGTTCTGCCATTCTGGTCAAAGTGTGGACCGGAAACGGAACCATCCAGACCGTGCGTTATATTCCGGAACAGGTACAACAGCCTTCCCAGCCGGAAGAGCACTCCAACGAGGAAATTCTCAAGCGTTTGGAGTCGCTGGAGAGCAAGATTACCTCGCTTACGGACTCGCTGACGAACTGATCGACGATATTCTGGAGGACGTCATGCCTGGACCCGATGATATTCTTCAACGGATGTTGCAGCAGAATCCCGTCGTGCGCAACAATCCAAACAACGCGCCTATTCTCAACGCCTTAGAGCGTAGAGATGCCCAATCCGGGCAACAGCTGGCGCAAAACTACATCAACACTTTGGGGATGGACTGGAACACCGCGCTCCAGCAAGCCAAGGCCTTCCTTGGACTTTCCTAAGGAAACAAATAGCAATCAACAAAACAACATAAGGAAGAACTCTCATGTTCGCTTCGAATAACCTCAGCGCCGCCGACGTTGCGGCAGTCACCGGCGGGAACCGCAACAACGGTTTCGGTGATGGTGATGGCTGGTGGATCATCCTGCTGGCCCTGCTGTTCGGCTGGGGACGCAACGGCGCGTTCGGCGGAGGCTACGGCTCCGGTAATGGCAGCTGTTGCGCCCCTGCGACCTGTGCCGGGCTTCAGGCGGGCTTCAACAACCAGTCCGTCAACACCATGCTTAACGGCATCAACTCGGGTATCTGTTCCCTCGGATATGATGTGGCCAGCCAGATCAACGGCGTGAACACCAACATCATGCAGAATAGCTACAATACCGCGAACGCGATCACCCAGGCCCAGTTCGCCCAGCAGCAGTCCGCAGCCGCCCTTCAGGCGCAGCTGGCCGATTGCTGCTGCCAGAACCGCGAGGCCATTTCAGGCGTGAACTACAACATGGCGACCAGCACCAACGCGGTCACCACGGCGATCTGCAACGCGGCTCGCGATATCACCGAGAATCAAAATACCAACTACCGTCAGCTGCATGACGAACTGGTGGCCTACCGTATGGAGGATAAGGACAACACCATCGCGGAGCTGCGCTCCCAGGTGAACGCCCTTAACCTGTCGGCCTCCCAGTCCAACCAGAACGCATATCTGGTCGCCCAGCTGAAGACCCCGGCTCCGGTTCCGTCCTACACGGTGCCGAACCCGAACGGCTACTACGGTTGCCAGCAGAACTGCTATCAGTCCTGCGGCTGCTGAGCCACGGAAAGAAGGTATAACCGATGATTGTTCTGTCGAATTCCGCCGTGGAGGTTATCCCCGTCGGCGGGACTGTTACCTTCAACCTGACGGTGGTCCACACCGGATGCGACCGCAACGGCTGCGGCGGGTCCGAGTATCATCGCCAGGGGTCCGGAGCCGTTCGGTTGCGTGGCCGAGGGAACCGATGCGGCCAGGCGAGCATCTTCGATCTGAGCTTCAACGGCAACGTCACCAGTGGCACCGCGGGAACCGAGGTCCAGCTGGCGATGACCATCGACGGCACCCCGTTGGCCGAGACTGCGATGATCGAGACCATCGGCACCGCCAATTCGTACCAGAACCTCGCAGCCCGGACATATCTTAAGGTGTGCCCAAGCGAGGACGTCACGCTGTCCGTGACCAACACCGGAACCGAACCGGTGACCATCGACGCGAACGCGGCATTCACCGCTCGCAGGATCGCATAAGGAGGCTGCCATGACGCATATGACTAAGGATCTCGACGGCATCTGCGACATGAAGGACTCCCTCATGCGCAAGGTCCGCGGGAAGATGGACGATCTCGACGTCGAACGCAGCACCATCCAGGACGTCCAGGGCATGGACATGATGATCAACATGATCCATCACCTGGCCGAAGCGGAGAAGTGTTGCTGGGAGGCCTGCTACTACAAGACCGTCGTCAAGGCCATGAAGGAAGGCGACGATCGAGAAGACCGCGACGAGGACGAAGACGATGACGAGGAATGGATCGAGCATGACGACATGCCGAACCGCAATCGCACGTCGTCCGGTCGTTTTCGTCGCGGGAACACGGTGGGCCGCCGATATCCCGGCAACGAACGTCGCAACTGGGGCGGTGACATGGGCTCCAATGGCGGTACGCTCCAGCATGGCGACATGACGACCATGACCCCGGACGAGCAGCTCAACCACCTCAAGATGGACGTCGAGACCATGTGGAGGGACGCCACTCCAGAGCAGCGCAAGCGCATCAAGGAGAGTCTCACCAAGTGGTCGACCACGTTGACCGTTTGATGCGGAGGTGACTGAATCGATATGAACCCATGGGTCCAGACGATCGTCACCGTCGTATGCTCAGTGTTCGCTTCGTCTGGACTCTGGGCGTTCGTCACCACGGTCATCAACAATCGCAAGAAGAAGGACGATTCGGAGGACGAACGCATCGAGGCCATCGAGAAGATGGTGCGAGGTCTTGCCCACGCCAAGATCGTGGAGGTCGGCAAGCATTATCTGGAGCAGAACCGCATCACTCTCGATGACCTCGATGAATTCAATCACTACCTCTATTACCCATACAGCGCCATGGGTGGAAACGGCTACGCCAAGAAGGTCGCCGAAGAGGTCAACAAGCTTCCGCTCGATATCGTTGAAACAAGAAAGGAGGAGAGATGACAGATCAGAATACCGAACCGACTCCTCCGGAGTCGACCGATGAGGTCTTCGATCCCGATTTCGTCCAGCAGGAGATCATCCCGCTGCTCATGTCGGACAAGACGTACGACATCATGAAGTGGATCGTGCAGTATATTCTGCCCGGTCTTGGCGTGCTGTACGCCATCATCGCCGGCGCAACCGGACTTCCGTACGCGGAGGTCGTGCTGGCGGTCGTGATGGCCGTGGACTGGTTCCTGGGTATCATCCTGGGCATCAGCACGAAGCAGTACAACAAATACATCGCCAACAAGCAGTGATGTTTATAAGAATTAAGAGGTCGTGACCATATCATGGCCTCTTAATTTTTGGCCTTTCGCGATAAAAACATGTCATATAGTGAAGCGATAATTCACTCTATTTCGAAAGGAACAACGATGAACGAGAAACTTGAGAACGCGAAGAGCAAGATCGTCGAGTTCTATGATGACCATAAGACCGCCATCACAATCGGAGTCGGCGTCGCAGCATTAGTGGGATATGTAGGCTGTGCTGTATATTACAGAAAGAAGCATCCGGTCATTTCCGGCGTCAGCGGTATCGTTGACGCACAGGGACCTGATGACAAATGCGTAATGTTCGGCAGAGATACCCTCCTGGTAATGTTCGACCGAACCCAACGAGATGAGCTTCTCAACAACATCAAGAACGACGGTTGCTCCGTCACTCAGGATGGACTCGAAATTCTGAAAGCCGTTATCGACAATCCGGTGATTGTTGATCGCTGACACGTATAGGCGTCATGGAAACATGGCGCTTATATTTTTCTCGCGCCTAAAACATGCCTTATAGTGAAGTAACCGAACAAAGGAGAACACTATGAAGTTCGAATCACAGCATCGGAACATCAACAAGGCGTTCGATGACAATATCGACGCGGCGTTGGCCAATATTTACGGAGCGGTCGATGACAATCACGCCCGCATGGCCGTCGATGACCTCAAGGTCTTGGTGGAAGCGAAGAAGATGTATAACGAAGATCGCAACGCCATGATCGCGAAGGTCGTCGGGGTCGGAGGGACGTTGGTTTGTCTGGGACTGATGTTCGCATTCGAGACCGACCACGTCATTACGACAAAGGCGCTGAGTTTCGTTCCGAAGCCGAAGATCTGACGACAGACGTTCAAATATGAATGGGGATTCAGGATAAGGGTCCATGGAAACATGGGCTCTTATTTTCTCGCGTCCGAAACATGGACTATAGTGAAGGATAATTCATTATAGTAAGGAGTTACCATGAACGACAACGAAAACAAGATGAACAACGTCAAGAAGTTCATCAACGAGCACAAGACCGGCTTGATTATCGGTGCTTGCGGAATCGTCACACTTGCGTTCGGGGCATATTGCTATCGTTCCGGCTATAGTTCCGGAAGGATCGATCAGCTTAACACCGATGCAAGAGTATTCGGATGGCAATTTAATGAAGCCTTGAAGACGCTCGATGATGAAACGAAAATGACTGTCGTCGAAGCTTTCAACGCCGCTACATCAACCACTTCAAGCAAGTAATGTCAATTACACCAACGATATAACCTCATGGAAACATGGGGTTATATTTTTCGAAAGGATTGTGCTATGAAAAAGAAATATGGAATTCTCAACTTCCTGTTGGACCTAGTCCTGACCGGTCTCACCGGAGGGTTGTGGCTTATCTGGATCGTGTTCCGTTTTCTTAGAAGAAACTCATGACTCCATGCGTGTATAGGATCGATTATGTCTTCGAACGATATTTTCCGCAATATTGGAGCGAACGGCTATGTTTCCGAATTGATGGATGGAACCATATGGTGGTCGGGACCAAATCCGGACTGCTGTGTTATTTCACCGTCAACCATTATTACGGCGGAACGGATGCGGACTTCGATTTCTTCGTACACACCGGACCGAAAAGAAAGAAGGCGATCATGAGCGATTGTGTCCATATTTTCCTCATCGGTCCCCAGGGATCGGGAAAGACTACGCTTGCCAAGGAATTGGAGCGTCGTGGGTATGAACAGATCCTCGCATATACGACCAGGCCTCCACGGGGCAACGAGATCGAAGGCGTCGACTATCATTTCGTCACCGACGCCGAATTCGAGAACGCGTTTCTTGATGGGGAACTGACTTGTGTGCGGACATATTCCACCGTCTTTGGCGTGTGGAGCTACGCATTCGCATGGTCGGATCTTTATCGCGCGGTGGATAGTGTCGCCGTCATCGATCCGGAATCATATTTACGCATCTATGACCAGATCGAGAACGTCTTCGGTATATATCTTGACGTGCCCGATGATGTCCGGAAGGCGCGACTGCTCGTGCGTGGAGACGATCCCAAAGAGATCGATCGGCGCATGCAGGCCGATGCGATGGACTTCACATCGATCGACATGTGTTTCCGAGATGTCTGCAAGATGCGGATCGGCATGGTCCGACGACCGGACATCGAAGCCGATCGGATCGAAGGCCATGTCCGGGAGTTCCGCAGTCAGATATTTCGCGGCGAAAACATGGCATATGATGAAGAGTCAAACCTCTAGGAAAGGATAATATCATGAAAGAACAGTTCGAGAAGGCCAAGAAGTTCGTGGTCGATCATAAGTACGAGTTCACCGTTGGCGCGATCGTCGTCGGAGCCGTAACGGCTTTGGCGGTCGTCAAGTGCATCGGCGAACCGGATGAACTGATCGATGTCACCGAACCGGAGGCCATCGAGGACTCTTCCGACGATGTGGATTCCACGTCTGTCGAGGAGTGACATTTTTCAATGCCGTAAAGGCGCTGCGGAAACGTGGCGCCTTTATTTTTCTGAAAGGATTGCAATGAAAGCCAAGATCGGATCTTTTATCGTCATGACCTGGATCATATTCATAGCCGTTCGGGTGCTGTTCAGGAATCGTCGATATTTGAGAACGCTTCCGAAAAGCGAACGAAAAGAAGCGTTTCGTTCGATGCTCAAGGAATCATTTTCCAAAACATTCTACGGCGATATGACTTATGAAAACAAAAGGAGCAACCAATGAATCTTGAATCCGTCAAGGATTTCATCAAACACAACGCGGGTACGATTCTGACCGTCGTATCCTGTGCCGGTGTTGTAGGTACGGCCGTATGTGCTGCCCATGACGCCGTCAAGGCCCGCGACGTCATGCTGGAGATCGAGATGGAACATGATGATATGCCGAAGAGCGAAGTCGTCAAGCACGTCGTGCCGTGCTATATTTCCACGGTCCTTATGGCCGGGGCGACCATTGCATGTGTCATCGGCCATCATCAGATCTCGGCCGGAAAGATCGCCGCCTATGCATCGGCATACACCATGGCCACCAAGGCCGCATCGGAATACCGGACCAAGATCGTCGAGGAACTCGGCAAAGAAAAGGCGCAGGAAATCGATGATGAGATCTCCAAGGAACATATTTGCAAGAACCCTCCATCCGATCAGGATCTGATTCCGGGAATTGGTGATGTTCTGTGCTACGATCAGCTCATGGACCGATATTTCCATTCCGATCCGGAATCCATTCGCAAAGCCGTGAATGATCTCAACTACGAGCTTATCAACGGTCCCGGCCTGTGGGTCAGTCTCAATGAGTTCTATGACAAACTCGGTCTCGATCCTGCTCCGATCGGCGAGGAGCTCGGATGGACCATTGACGACCGACTCAATGTTTCGTTTTCATCGATGCTTTCTAATAACAATATCCCGTGTCTGGTCATGCGGTTCTCCACAAGTCCGGTGGCGGATACGACACGCAGGTACTGATTCGTGATGAAATCATGTCATATAATGAAGTGATTCATTAACGAAAGGAACTACAATGAAGGAATCATTTGGTGACGCTCTTGGTAATGCCATCGTCAAAAACCTTGCGAAGAACGCCGATGTCGATCCGAAGAAGATCGCCGTTGGTTTGGTGGTCACGGTAGCCGGAACGGCGCTGACCGTGGTGACCAAATCGGTGACTCAGAAGATCGTCGGAAACGCGATCCGTAAGGCGAATGACCGAAGGTTGGAGACCGAGAACGAAACCGAGGACATTCTCGAATTGGACGACGAATCGTCCGATGAAAACTGATAGACGTATAGGCTCATGGAAACATGGGCCTATATTTTTCAACCATAACAACCATATATTCCAGAAAGGAACCATATCATGATTAAGAAGACCGTCACCTACACCGACATCGATGGCGTCGAGCAGAGCAAGACCTTCCTCTTCCATCTCGACAGTAACGATATCGTCGATATGTTGAAGAACGGTAAGCTCCAGAAGCTATCGGATGACCTTTCCTCCGACGACGTGTCGGTGAAGACCACAGCTTTGGAGAGCTTCGTCGACATGACGTACGGCTTCCGTTATGAGGAGGAAAAGATCGACAAGGAGACCGGAGAACGTTGCGTGGTGCCTCGATTCCGTCACGCCACGCCCGAGGAGATCGAAGAGTTCCACAAGAGCGAAGCCCATGGTGAACTCATGCTCTCGATGTATACCCAAAATGGAGTGGCCGATTCGTTCGTAGCCACGCTGCTACAGAACGTCAAGGGCTGATCGTGATATTCTCATAAACTATAGCGAGGAGGGGATCCACATGAGATCCTCTCCTCATATTTTTCGAAAGGAGTTCCATATGGCGGAAGTAGACAAGGAGACCTTCGACGTTTCGAGAGAAGCGTTGGGGATTGAACAGGACACAGGCGAGGCAAATACCGTCGCCAAAGTCGTAAAAGGCGAAGTCGTCCAAACGAAGAAAAACAAGGTCCAGAAGGTCGCTGAGACATTTTTCGGCGGCGATCTTCGAGACGTAGCATCATATGTCGTCAAAGATGTCATAATTCCGGCTGCCAAGGACATGCTCTATGACACCGTATCCCAGGGATTCAGTCGTTTGATTTTCGGTGAGATTCGTCCGAGAAACAACTCGGCAAATCGAGGATATACCAGCTATTCATCGATGAGTCGAGATCGTTCAACAGGAAGACGTGCGATCGAAGCCCGAAACCGTAACGACTTCGATGATATTACATTCCGGGATCGTCGTGACGCCGAGGCGGTCATGGACACGTTGCGGGACACCATCGATCAGTATGGTCTATGCAGCGTAGCGGATCTGCTCAAGGCATCCGGTATATCCCCAAGATATACCGATTACGACATTGGGTGGAGCGATCTGGCACGGGCGAGCATCGCACGATGTCGTGATGGCTACGTCCTCAATATGCCGAGAACCGAGAGCTTGCGATGAGCGCATCCGAAGAGCGGCATATTCTGGAAGCGTGGCATTCCAATCCTTTGTGGAAGATGAAGGTCGATAAGATGAGTGACGAGCAGGTCATCGTAAAACTCGATCTTCTCCGCAGAGCCAGAGAATACAGGAGGACTCACCATGGCTGAGTTCAGCACCTTCGAAAAGACGGGTCTGTTTCCCATCGATAAAAAGCGATGTATTTCGGATAAGGATCAAAAATCGCTCCGTATCTGGAAGGATCGCGTCCGTCGATATTTTTCCAAGATCGATCAAGAGGCTCTCGACTATCGAGTAAACGATGACGATACCGGCGTCAAGGTGCTGGAAGACGATGGAACGATCTTCGAGATCACCATCGACAAAGGCACCAGTGTGGCCACGGCGCGTCTCTGTCCCAGCGACGAACCGTGGTCGTTCGAATACTGAACAATATTCTCGGAGACGTTCCGGAGATCCCCGAGATCATATTTCAACGTAAAGGAATAAACATGAGCGTAAAGGAAACCATCGTACGTTTCGGCAACAAGGCGTTGCTGCAACTTGACAAGCATTCCCCGCAGATTCTCGTCGGCGTGGGCATCGTCGCAGGTGTGGCCGCCACGGGCTTCGCGGTATATTCCACGATGAAGCTGGATACCGTTATGGATCATCATCAGAACAAGATGGTGGATATTTCCAAGAAGGCCAAGGAGGCCGAAAGCGACGACGAGATCATCTACGACAACAAGGCGCAGAAGCACGACAAGACGATGGTCTATGTCGAGACCGGAGCCGAGATCGCCCGTCTATATATGCCGACGATCCTGCTGACAGGCCTGAGCGTCGGATGCGTGCTGTCCGCACATCATATTCTGGATGGACGGTACATGGCGGCTGCCTCGGCGTTCACGGCCGTATCCAAGGAGTTCTCCGACTATCGAGGCCGTGTTCGCAAACAGCTCGGAGAAGACAAGGAGCGCGATATCTATCAGGGAATCGTCGAAGAGGAAATCACCGACGAAAAGACCGGAGAGACAAAGACCGTTCGCCATTACGACAAGGACACGATCGACCGTGACGGACTGTCCCGATATTTCGACGAATACTCAATCTATTGGGATAAGACCAATCCCGATCAGAATATCGCGCATATTCGCTCGGTTCTCCACCAAGCGAACGATCGGCTCTATGCCAACGGTCATCTGTTCCTTAATGATGTGTATCGCATGCTTGGAATCGAGGATAGCAAGGAAGGTGCAGTCCTGGGATGGATCATCGATGATGAGCATCAGAACCCCTATGTCGATTTCGGTGTGTTCGGCGTGAATAGCGACGATCCGTGGGATTATAGCAACGCTGAACCATGGGACGGCAAGCTTGGCATCCTGCTGACATTCAACGTGGATGGCATCATCTACGATAAGATCTAATCGATGACATTTTCGGGACGGTCGTCTTCATGATGGCCGTCCCGTTCGTTCAATCAAGGAGTATCCATGAATCTCAAGACCATTGGGTTTGTAGTGGGCGGATTCGCCGCTGGTGCCGCGACGGCGACCGCTGTATTCTACTTCGGTATATACAAGCGGTATATTCCACTGAAGGACCTCGAGCAAGAGATCGCCGATCTGGAACGTAAGAAGCATGAACTTAACCAGCAATTCAAAGACAACCATGAGAAGTTCGTCAACGTCAAGCGGTCAACCGACGAGGCCATTAGGCGCAAGGAGCAGGAGCTTGACTTCTACGACGATCAGATCATCGAGGTGAAGAAGGAATGGGAGGCCGTCAAGGCCGCCAAGACGTATGGCGATCCTAAAGTCACCGAACAAAAGGATATTTCCGATGAACGTGGTGATGAGCTCGACGATGACCCCGTGGGCATCGATGCCGAGGAACCGGATCGGGATAATTTCATCATCGATGACGGCGTTCCGCGATGGGATGGCCCCCTTACCGATGACGAACAGCGTCAGTATGACGAGGCGAACGGGGACGAGCGCATTGAGCAATCAATCATCATGACGATCAAGGCGCGTCGCTGGCATCAGTCCATCGATGATGACGAACCGAGCTATCAGATCTCCGAAGAGGATCACGAGAACGCCCCGTGGTTCATCGATACGGAGAATCTCGATTACTGGGAGGACGATGACGTGCTTGCCCGAGGAATGGAGATCGTTCAGGACCCGGATGCCATCATCAACACCATCGTGCTCAACAGGTTCGGAAGATTGTCGCAGAGTGGTGATCCTAACGTTGTGTGGTGCAGGAATGATATTCTGGAGACCGACTACGAGATCACCCGGCATGACGGATCGTACCAGCACGATGTGCTAGGTATTCCTGAAGAGGAGTCATACCGACCCAAAAAGAGGTTCAATTCCACTATAGCGGCCGAAATGGAGGAGGTCAATGACCGGTAATTCATCGCCATTTTTCAACGCATCGTATATTCAATGGCTACGCCATCGTGTGAATTTCGACGAATACGTTGATCTCAGTATGTCTCTTGCAGCCATACCATTCCGTTCCAGTGTCATGATGGATCGGAATCGGATATCCGACGGCGAGTCGTTACGTGATGCATACACACGCCGAACCGGATATTCGTTGGTTGGCGGTATGCGAGGATGCTCGGTCCTTGAGTTCCTCGTCGCCTTGGCCGAACGGGTCAACGATGTTCTTGCCATCGTCCCGGTCGACGAGGCGTTCTCCATGTTCCTTGAAAACATGGATCTGACACGATGCTCGGATGACTGGTTTCTCAACCAGAGAGATCCGGAGTGTTATATTCAGGACCGATGTGACATCATGATGGATCGACAGTACCGACCTGACGGATCGGGTGGCGGACTCTTCATCGTTCATGATGACAAGGATATCCGCCCATCCGAATGGTGGTGGCAGATGCAGTATTGGCTCAACGAACAGCATATTCCCGACATGTAAAGGAGGCGAAGATGGATCAAGTGCAGGTACGTGTCAAAAAGACAACAAAGGGCCATGAATCCATATTCGCCGATCCGAAGATGCGAGGGTATCACGATCTGCTCATCAAGGGTGGATCGTTTTATGCGGTGTTCGATCCGGATAGTCATCTCTGGTCGCAGAACCTTCAACGCCTTGGCGAGCTGATCGACCGTGATATTCAGGAGTTCGCTGACTCGTATGAGTCTCCGGACGGTAATGAAGTGACCTGCATGCTTATGCAGAACACCTCCAACGGTTGCTGGAATAGGTATATTTCCGGACTGCGCAATCTGGCCGACAGTGATGCAGTGCTCAATCAGCGAATCATATTCGCCAATGACACTCCGAAACGCGAGGACTATGCCACCGTGCAACTGGAATACGCGATATCCGAGGGAGACACCTCGGCATACGACCGGCTCATGAATACGCTATATGCCCCGTCCGAACGTGAAAAGCTCGAATGGGGCATCGGCGCCTTGGTCGACGGTAATGATATTCAACGCATCCAGAAGATGTTCGTCATCTACGGTGATCCAGGAACCGGAAAGTCGACGATTCTCAATATCATCGAGATGCTCTTCCCTGGATACATCGCATATTTCAATGCGGAGGAACTCGGCAAGGGATATCAATTCAGCACCGCGTCCTTCAAGAACTCTCCGCTCATCGGTATCCAGACCGATGGCGATCTGAGTCACATGTGGGACAACACCCTGCTTAATCAGATCGCTGCGCATGAGAAGATCGTGGTCAACGAAAAGGGTGTCAAACAGTACACCGTTCCGCTGAAGACGATGTTATTCATGGCAACGAATAAGCCGGTGAAGATCACCGACGCCAAGTCGGGCATCACAAGGAGACTGATTGATATTTATCCGACTGGTAACACATTGGCGCCGGATGATTATTTCGACTGCATGAAGCAGATCGGATTCGAATTGGGCGCCATTGCCTATCATTGTCGTGAGGTCTACAGGAAGCTCGGGGTCAACCGATATTCCCAGTATCGTCCAACGGAGATGATCGCCAAGACGAATGATATTTACACATTCGTTCAGGACAACATCGACCTCATGGACATCGATGAGCCAGTGCGTCTGGCCGATCTGTGGCGTGCCTATAAGGAATGGTGTGAGGAAGCCCACATCACCGACGTCATGAAACGCTCCGAGTTCATGTTCGAACTGGCTTCATATTTCGAGAACATGGATCGTGGAGCAAGTAAGGCAGTTACCTATCATGGATTTCAGCGAGACAAATTCGAATCGAGAATCGTTGACTCTTCTGACCGACATGCTCGAACATCTGACGACCATGTCTCGTGGCTTCGACTTGCTAAAACGGACAGTCGATTCGACGAACTCTGTCATGATTGCCCTGCACAATATGCTAGAGACGATGAAAGCGGATCCCCGATTGCCAAATGGGCCCAAGTCAGCACCACGCTCAAAGACCTCGACACCAGTCGACTTCATTGGGTTAAGGTCCCGGAAAACCACATCGTCATCGACTTCGATATTCGAGGAGAGGATGGCGAGAAATCGCTTCAGGCCAATCTCGAGGCGGCCCGCAAGTTCCCTCCGACCTATGCCGAGGTGTCCAAGAGCGGACAGGGATTGCACCTCCATTATATTTACGATGGAGACGTATCCCGACTCAAAAACCTTTACGACATCCATGTCGAGATCAAGGTCTTCCGAGGCAATTCGTCCCTACGGCGTCTGCTCTCACTGTGCAACGATCATGAGATCTCCCATATTTCAAGCGGCCTTCCATTGAAAGGAGAGAAGTCCGTGATCAATCAGAAGGAACTCAAGGACGAACAGCATCTACGCAATGTCATCAAGAAGGCTTTGTGCAAGGAATGTTGTCCTGGGACCAAGCCGAGCGTCGAGTTCATCAAGAAGCTCATGGACGAGATGTATGAGTCCGGTAAACCATATGACGTCACTGACATGCGTAATGAGATATTTGATTTCGCTTTGCGGTCGACACATTGGTCTGATTATTGCATCGTTCTGGTGAACGAGATGAAGTTCAAGTCCGATGATATTCCGAAGGGAAGTGATCCGAAGAACGCCGATATTCTCACATTCTTCGATGTCGAGGTCTTTCCGAACCTCTTCATGGTCTGCTTCATGAAAAGCGATTCGGACGTCGTCAAGACATGGATCAATCCTCAGCGGCAGAACATCATGACACTGCTCGATGAGAATCTGGTGGGATTCAACAACCGCAAGTACGACAATCATATTCTCTGGGCGTGGGGTGTCATGGGATACAATAACGCCCAGTTGTATGATCTGTCGATGCGGATCGTCAGCGGAAACAAGAACGCCATGTTCGGTCAGGCATACAATGCATCATACACGGATATTTACGACTTCTCCGCCAAGAAGCAGTCGTTGAAGAAGTGGGAGATCGAATTGGGCATCGACCATCATGAGCTTGGAATGCCATGGGACCAGCCGGTTCCCGAGGACAAATGGCCGTTGGTGCAATCATATTGCAAGGATGACGTCAGGGCCACCAAGGCCGTGTTCGAGCACCTCAAAGAGGATTTCACCGCACGCCAGATGCTGGCAATGCTCAGTGGCCTGACGGTCAACGACACCACCAACACCCATACCGCACAAATCATATTCGGGAACAACAAGCATCCGCAGTCGGAGTTCAACTTCCCCGAACTGTCCGAGATGTTCCCGGGATATGCCTTTGATCGATATGCACTCAAGGATAAGAAGTCCCAGTACATGGGCGAATATCCGGGAGAAGGCGGCTATGTCTGGGTGTATGGCATGGAGAACGGTAATGTCGATCAGGATTACAAGGATATTCCACATCCATGGGAGGTAAAAAACAATGGGTAAGGTTTCGAGCTCCGAATCGCCGGTTCGGTTCGTCAATGAAAACAAATACAAGCATCCATCACACATCAGCGGAAGTTATCTATCGCGATTGTTCCTTCACGGATATTTGATGGCACTTGGTATCGTCAGCACAAAACCAGATCCGAAGAAACGAGCTTTCTATGCTGAAGGGCTCGATGAAATCGATCTCATGAAACTTGTCGACGCCTATAACCATCATCTTGAAGGCAATGATGAACCGCTAATGATATTTGGAAAGGAGCATGCACAATGGGAGACGCATGGCCCATCTTCGGATCGTGTATAGGGCTAATCATCGCGATTGTGATTCTCGTCTTATTTGTTCATGGGAGCGACGATAGATGGTAGAGAAAGAGGAACATCTCGGAGGCATGTTCGGCAATGTCGGACTGCTTGACGTCTCATCCATGCATCCTAGTTCGATTGTTGCTATGAATCTCTTCGGTCCATATACTGAACGGTTCGACGCAATCCGACAGGCCCGTATCGCCATTAAGCATAAAGACTTCGATCGATGCCTTGATATTTTCAGGAAGTTTGTTCCCGAGGAACGTATCAAAGATCTCGAACCCGTGCTCAAGGGTGAGGATTCCAAGGCGCTGGCTCAGGCACTGAAGATTGCCATCAATGCAGTCTATGGCCTGACCAGCGCCTCATTCCCCACCCGGTTCAACGATGCTGCCAATCCGAACAACCGCAATCTCGACAACAAAGTCGCCAAACGAGGCGCCTTGTTCATGATTGCGCTCAAGCACAAGGTACAGGAGCTCGGATACACCGTGGTCCACATCAAAACCGATTCGATCAAGATCGCCGATGTGGACCGCGATATCATCGACTTCGTTACCGCCATGGGTAAACAATACGGATACAACTTCGAATTGGAGTCCATTTATGACAAGATGTGCATCGTCAATAAGTCCACCTACATCGCTCATTCAGCCTACGGCGAGCACTGTGGTGAGTGGACCGCTACTGGGTTGCAGTTCCAAGTTCCTTATGTCTTTAAGACCCTGTTTACCAAAGAGCCTGTCGGTCTAGAGGATTTCCGAGAGACTAAATCGGCTCAGTCCAATATTTTCCTTGATTTCGATGAGGGACTTGGACTGGATGAGCATCATTACAGCTTTGTTGGTAAAGTATCGGCCTTTTCCCCAGTCAAATCAGGATGTGGAGGAGGCCTACTGGTACGTGAGAACAGCCGAGGCGGTTATGATGCAGTATCTGGAACAAAAGGGTATCGCTGGAAGGAATATTCGGTCATCCGAGACAATGGACTATCTTCAGAGATTGACCGATCGTATTACGAGCGATTGGCCGATGACGCGATCGATACCATCGAACAATACGGATCGTACGAATGGCTGATCGACGAGAGTAGTCCATATTCCTCACCGAATCCGGCATCGAACGATCTCATGAAGGAGCTGGCTACATGACCTGGCCCGAGGCGATCATCGTTATATTTCTGGCCGCTCTCATGCTGGTCATCAGCTGGTTCTGCGATCATCATCATTTCTAAACACTATAAAGGAGTTCATCCATGAGTATCAACTTTATTTTCGGACTGATTCTAGCCATGGTCATCGGAACGATCATCAGTTATCTGGCGACCCAAGGAGCTGACTCTTTAATCCGTTATATTCGCAAAAGGAATCGCTGTGAAAAGAACACCTATCTCAAGGATTGGCGTATCGTTGACTTCGATCCAGATATTCCTGCGGTTCGGATCAACGCCGAGGAGTTAACCGATGATGAAGTGATTCTCGATGCACAGGAATTCTGTAAGGATGATGATCGAATCTTCTTCGTCATGGTTAAAACCGATGATAAGGTAAATCTGGTGACCAAGAACGGTGCGCTTGACGCCACTGATATTTTCAATAAGTTCCATAAGGAGGAGAACAATGAGCCGGAAGATGAAGACACTGATCGGAATGACGATCGCGACGACAATAATTCTTCTGATGAAGATCGTCAGTAGCATCGCCTGGATCCGAAATCATATTCTCCAGATGCATGACGAATACGACGAGCTCCGCAGAATCAGCGATGATATTTATACACAGGGATTGAGGATCACGGAATCGATCAATGAACTCGGTTACGATCCCAATGCCGAATGCGATATCAACGACGATTCAAACTTCTCCGACATGGGTGATTGTAATGATTAATTTGACAAATTGTTTGATATGTCTATCAATGGTGGCCGTTGCCCTTATCGGACTCCTGGTAGACTGGTTGATTACGCCGACCGGCGAATACGTCAATGACGCACCGTATCGATATCTAGTGTGGATCGTCGATAACTCACTCCATCGCGGTCGTCATGCCCGTCGATGGACGCATCCGACCATCTGGTGGGCGGAGTATCCGCGACATAAACATATGCTATAATGAAGAGTTATAGTGTATGAAAGGAGTACACCATGGACAAGAAAGATATATTCACCATCACCGGCGCGGTTATCACAGCTGCATCCGGCGTGATCTCCATCGCCTTAGCCTATAAGGAATATAAGACGACCATGAGCGATCACGCACGGATCCAGCAGCTGGAGGATACCGTAAAGTGGATGGTCCAGCTCGATCTTGATGTCCAGAAGGAATCCGATCAGAGCAAGAACTGATCAACATTATAGGCCCGTGCATCAACGCATGGGCCTATATTTTTACGAAAGGAGCAAACCATGAAACAGCGCACCATCGATACAGCCCGAGAGGCGAGACTCTGGATCAGGGACATCATCGTCCCTGCGGTTGGGGTCATCGCATTCGTCGCGCTCAACGCAGGAGCCAACGAGCAGTTCAGGTCCGTGATGGATCATGTTCGCAACAGGAAGCCGGGTCGGCCATGATGATAAATATGTATCGTGTTATCATCAAAACCGATCAAGATACGATCTATAGCACTTATTCGCAGATACCTCCATCCGCATACGAAGCGATCCGCATTGCAGGATCGATCGTTCCTAATCTCGATAATCTTCATTTGAAATCGATAACTGTGGAACGAACGGATTGGATCTTATCAGAAGGAGACCACTGATGCGTGAGGACGAACTCAACGAGCTCATGGGATGTGACTGCGACTACGACATTCGCCCCCATGATGTATATTTCAAGGACCACAGGATCGTTGCCGTGTTCATCTGCACCGGTTGCGGCAAACAGGTGATGGTTGAAGGTCCCATTGAAATCATCTACGACATCGCCGTAACCCGGCATAAGCGCAAGGACTGATCATGGACTTCAACATTCATATTTCACCGAAATTCCGCAAATCAAAGAAGGAGACCACCATGGAGGACAAGACCATTAACGTCAACGACGAGATCAACAAGGCGGGAAGCACTGTCATGGACTTCATCGAACAACATCCGGAAGCGCTGCTCGTGGCCGCCGGTGCCATTTTCTACGTCGGATACAACATCGGCCGCAACAAGTCGATGATGGATGTCATGCGCATCGCGGCCATGAGTGATTGATTCGCGACAAGGTCATCGCTTATAATGAAGGATATTCATAGGAAAGGAATAACGATGACTATTGAACTGCTCGACTATCAGGTCGTGGCCCTCATCCTGATCGGCGCATGCATCGGTGCGCTCGTCTGGTATATTCTCGATCTCAGGTTCGAACACAAGGACATGAGTCGAAGGGAATTCGCCAAACGGGTGTTCCGTGAATTCGCCGGTCTCGGATTCGAGAACCGCGTCGTGAAGTCCGACAATCATGGAATCAATCTCGACTGATTTGTCCATCAAACCATATGGGCCTGTGCGACCGACGCATGGGCCCATATTTTTTAGAAAGGATTGTCAATGGTCCAATTCCCGCCAATGGAGACCTTCAACGACGGCGAACTCCAAGACGGCAAGAAACTGGCGAAGAAGGTGCTGGAGGAATCGGCCGAACTGATGGTCGCCTCACAGCATGACACGCGTGAGCACATGCTCGACGAATTCGCCGACGTCCTCCAGACGCTGGCGAACTTCTACAAGTACTCAGGCATCACCGATAATGAAATCACCTCGGCCATCGATCGGTGCAACAAAAAGAACATCGCTCGAGGCCGGATGACCGACAACCGTCCATTTGTTGAACGGGTGACTATTTATAACAACTGATATTTTTAACCAAACTAACGAAAGGAACAAAGTAATGGCAGTCGAAAAGTATGTGGATTCCCGTGGTCGTGTATCGTACCGCATTCGTGAGGCGAAACTCATCTATCCGAATTTCGCCGGTAACGGAGGTCAGTTCAACGACGAGGGCAATCGCAACTTCAACATTGAGCTGACTCAGGACGAATTCGATTTCCTTACCGACGAGGGATTCCGTCCCCGCATGCGTGAGAAGATCGACGCTGATCCCCAGCTCCTGCTCAAGGTCAACGTAAAATTCAAGGACGATCCGGCCGATACGAGGAATCCGAAGATCCTGTTCAAGACCCAGTACGGCAACAAGCGCCTGTGGGCCGAACATAGGAAGGCCGTGGTGCAGGGTGAGGAGGTCGACCTCAGCCCGGTTGATATTCTGGACTGGGCTGACATCGAGAACATCAATCTGTCGTTCTCCGCATACCGTGGCAAGATGTCCGATCACAACACCGCATATTTGCAGATGCTCATCGCAACCAAGCATGAGGATCCGTTCGAGGACGAGTTCTATGACAATGACGAACCGGATACGGCCCTCAATACCATGACCTTCCAGAAGGTCGATGCGGACCTGAAGTCCATCGAGTAAACCCTATTTTCATCATAGGGCATGGGCGGCGCCATCGCGCGTCGGTCATGCCCTCTTATTTTTAGGAGCATATTATGGCGCCAACAAGCGTATTCGATCGGGCTAGACGATATCTTAGATGCCATCCAAGAGCATCGCTGCTCGTCACCGATGCATGGGAGATCACACCGGATCATCATGAATGTGAAGTGATGTGCTGTCGATGCAATCGATCAACGCAATTCGATATTTCCAGGAATGAGTATCGACAAATGGACAATCGCAAGCCATGGACTTTTGAACAGGAGGGCGAACATGGACGATATTGACCCCGACATGATTGAAATCGCGCTGTTCATCAATCTCATCGTGTCACTATGTATTGTATTTCTTTTTGTCCTATTCACGCTACCTCCTGATGATTCGATGATGCCTATTTATGTCGGCATCATTACATTCGTGGTGTTGGGCGTGGCCGAGATTCTGTGCTGGCTGTTCCATATTCCCTCATGGATCCGCAAAGGAGTGACGTGGATCCGTGACAAGACAGAACCAAAGGAGTAAATGATGACCGACAATCATATTTCCGCAGGACCGATGATGGAGATCACCGACGCGAACTTCGACGCCATCAAACAAGAGCTGCATGACGAACACAAGCTTCATTGCGAGTCTGATCATGATCCGTATATTTGGATCGATACGAACCATGCGTGGAGTGATGGACGAAACATCTATGTCAATGCGGAGTGCCAGAACTGCATGAAGGGATCGGATCGGACACCAGTCAGGGAAGACCCGAAGTTCCATATTCAGACCAAAATGACCAGAAGGAGGCGTTCGGATGATCTGTCTCATTAACGCCATAATCGCCGTTTTCTCGGCCCTTCTGGTCATACCCATAGTTTTAAGCGTTTCGATCGTGTTCGCCTCTCTACGGGCCCTTAAAATGGCTCACAGGGCCGAAAATCGGCGCATTCAGAATCTACAAGGCCGACAT
>ENA-UEQE01000354-UEQE01000354.1-human-gut-metagenome-genome-assembly--contig:-NODE-354-length-40122-cov-6.379148_pt1 | contig 40122 bp, 30 predicted proteins | sample MGYA00242934_ERZ507935 | MGnify/ENA primary metagenome ERZ507935 (study PRJEB26167, sample SAMN06115423) | human gut metagenome | host: Homo sapiens | place: China:Anhui | collected 2015-03-30 | study... | reverse complement strand
TTTAAGGATATAACCCTAAAGTATTGCATTATTAATTTTGGTAGATTATTAAACAACGACACAACATCTGACCAGTAAAAATTTACTTGAACTTACTTATCGTTTACTCCAAATTATTCTGTGATGTACACAGCAATTAATGTCGTTACAGTTGCCCCCGGCAAGTGCCTCCGGGGGATTTTTTATGCTCCTCAACTTTCTAGGGCGTCAACTCGCCTAAGCAAATCCTGTACCACGGTCACCAAATCGGCGATGATTGCCGTGTAATCCACATTCATCACTCTGAATTTTTCGCCATCGATCTCCTGCTCGATGCCGAGGAAAGTATACAGATCATCAGCTTTTTCAGCCTGCTGAGCGATAAAACCACGCCTCCGGCGCGTTTCGCCTTTCATATTGAACTCGCATACCCCCAGCGCATTAATGCGCCTGGAGGCCCCTTCCTGAGGTTCTGTAAACCCGTCTTTCAGACGAACGTCAGAACCGGTAGTCATGACGTCACCTTTGCCGGTGGTGATTGTGCCGCCAGGCCGAAATAGCCAGGCATCGGTTCTTCCGAAACCGTCAGAGTACAGCACGATCCGGTGCTCAGTGCCGACCTTCTCCTCCATGTACATTTGCACGTATGCGCCGTCCGGGTCGCCGTAAGCGCCTCTTCCCAACATCTGAGACCGCACAGGTGCGGCGGTGACCTGCTGGCCGACTGCGATATTGCCGGGCATTGTTGAGCCAGCGGTTAAATTGCCATCGGTAACTAACAAGCTGGCATTGCCCTGAATATTTAGTCTGTTTTGCCGGTCCTGGATAATGCGGGCGGTAAAGTCGGCGATGCTGCCGTTGAAATGAAAGTCGATGTATGGCGTGCTCATCGATAGCTCTAACGCCTGGGAATACAGCTTGCCCTTTGCCGTATTATCGAAACCACCACCGACAACCAAATCTCCGGGCAACGTCGTCTGGTTATTGGTGCCAATAACGAGGATGTCATCAAAGGTGTCTGCCGGTGATACAGTGGTCGCTCTTGAACGCTGAACCCTAAACGGTGTTCCCGAGCCAACGGCAATTGTCCCGCCTTGCCCCTGTTTTTTGAGCAGAGCCAGATCTGAGTTCTTACCGAGTATAAAACCGGCATTATCGCTGGTTATAACCTGCGAGCCGTCGAGTTTGTTTCCTCCGGTGAGTTTTGCCAGCGCGTTAAGATCCGAGGCCTTCGCCATCCCGGCTATCGCCGGCACGGTCACCTGCTTTCCTGTGATCGGGTCAGTCAGGGTGATATTGCCGCTGCCGGTCAGGGCCATCGACCAGCCCTCCACTACACTACGCCAGAATGCAAACGCGCTGGCCAGCTGGTTAGCAAACGACGAGGTGCTGGCGGTTTCAGCGGTAATAATGCCGTAACTGGCACCGGAAAATGCGGTGGTGATATTCCGGGTCAGCGTCAGTTGCGTGTCGCTGTCCACGGATTTGATCGCATACAGGTCAGCACTACCGCTGCGGTAGACCACTAGAATCGACCCGGGCAGTATCCCCAGCGCCTCCTGTGACCATTTTGTTGTCGCACCTGTCACCCGTGCCTGCGACGCGGCACCCGTGACGGTACCGACTTCATACATCGCCATAATAAAGTTCCTCCTGGATGGTTTTCCCTGGAAAAAGAAAAGGCCCCTTGCGGGGCCATATATTGTTATCAGGTTGATGAACCGCGAATTACGTTGTTATTGCGCGCGGCGAAGGCGTCGAATCTTGAGAGGATGGTTAATACCATCTGTCCGTTACGGTCCAGGTAACAGCCATATCGCAGAACAGCGTCGCCAGTACCGGCAGGGACGACAAATGACATGTTGTCTACGTTCATTGACTCTTGCGCCGTTAACAGGCGTGTTGCTCCACCTGTTTCATACATAAGCTCAATGCCTAGCTCCATACTGCCGCCACCAGACGTAGCGCCTGTGCCACGAAGAAGCATTGCATACGACAGATAGCCAGGATTCAGTCCGCCGTCAGCCCCTGGCGCGTAGGACATCCCCGCTCTTAGTTTCGCGCCGCCGTCGATAGTGATGCTATCCGTCTGGAGGAGTCCACCGCGAATATTGATCACCTGGTCGAAATTCTGCCGCCGGAACCGGGCCAGCTCAAACCACTGCCATGTAGCCTTCGGCACCTTGCGCGTGCGGTGCTGAGCGATGTTGATCGCAAATGACCCGATGTCGCCCTCGATGTGGTTCGCATATACCGTCCCCTGGAACCAGCCGTCAGTCGCATAAACCGCACCGCGAACGATCACGTTGTTGAACTGCGAAGAGCCATCCTTGGCGATACGCCAGCCGCGTGACCCGTCAACAAAGTCATTCGAGCGGATCTCGTTGCCGATCTTCGCGTTCGTGATGGAACCGTCCGCGATTTTGGTTGAGGTCAGGGAACTATTTTTGATACGTGCCGTATCGATATACAGCTCATTGCCTTCGGCAACCATCACCGGAACAGCCGTCGCATTATTACGGTTAAACAGCGAGAAGCGGTCAGCGTAGAGGATCATGTCGCTCGTTTCACCATTGCTGCCCAGCGTAATCCCCGCGCCAACATTCTTCCCGTTAACCGTCTCAACCTTCATCGACCACAGCGAACTCACCGTACCATTCACATCCGCCACGGTTTTGGCGGTGTTCTGAACGGAAGCGCTGAGATCCCCGACACTGGATGTCAGGGTCGTCTGCTGCGTTGCCAGCGCCTCCAGTGCCGTTGCATGCGTCTGCTGGGTACTGGTGATACTGGCCACCGATTTAATCGTGTTGTCCAGTGTCGTCTGGTTTTTGATGTTGGCGGCCGCCTGCGCGTCAATCTGCGACTGAAGCGAGGTATTCAGGCTGGCCTGTGTGCTCTGGCTGTCGCTTAGCGTCTTCGCCATGTTATCGACGCGGGAGTTGGCATTATCCACTTTCGTGGCCAGTGCCGTCTGCTGCTGCGCCTGGGCGGTGATTTTCCCTTCAGCATCCGTTACGCGAGCCGTCAGACCGCTCACGGCACTCGCCGTCGCGTCAGAGGCATCCTGTGCAGCTTTCGCATCGGTAACATCCGTGATAACCAGATCGTCGATATACAGCGAATAACCGGGGGTGCCGCTGCCGGAGGCGCCACGGGTAGAGATCCAGACCACTGCGCGTGTTCTCCCACCCCCGTTGTTACTGGCAATACCCGTAAATTTCACCCACTTATCACGCGCACCAAGAGCGGCTTCGCTGACAGTGACCGCCGACTGCCAGGAGTTTTGACCGGCAGCATTCAGTGAGTTAATGCCGACCAGCGTTGTCCACCCGGAGGATGGCGCCTGATCCGCCGGCATCATAGCCCAGAACTCAAACCGGAACTTCGCATCCTCACGGACTGACTGCCAGCTCCCAAGCTGTTTATCGCTGTTGCCGTTATTGTTCGCTCCTCGACTCACCTGCAGGCTCTTATTGCCGGTGAATTTCTGAGACGCCACCACAACGGCTGTGCCGTTCCCGCCCAGCACCTGGCCATCGCTGTAGCTTTCAAACGTACCGTCAACCCACGGATTAGCTCCCTGAGTGCGGATGGTATTGATGGTGCTGGTCAGCGACGTGATGCTCTGCGACTGGCTGGTGATGGTGTTTTCCACCTGGCTTACGCGACCGGTCAGTGAACTCACCGCGGACGTGTCAGCCTTTTTACCCAGCTCAGTATTCATCGTGGTCAGGCTGTTCTGCAGACTGGTGAGCTGCTGCGACTGCGAATCCAGTTTACCCTCGGCAGACGTCATCCGGGTGGTCAACCCGGTGACAGCGCTTTGCTCGGCCTTCTTACTGACCGCCGCATTCGTGACGGCCAGATCGCCGCTGAGTTTCGTCAGCTGCTGCGCCTGGGTGGTGATAGCCCCTTCAGCAGCGGTGACGCGGGTATTCATCTGAGAAATGGCCCCGGCATTAGCTGCGATATCCTTTTCATCCGTAACATCGAGGACATGGAAATCATCGAAATACATTGCCCCCGCGCTGAGGAAGGTCGTCAGCTGGAAACTGGCCGTCGTGGTCTTCGTGGCTTTCCAGTCAAACGTTACCAGTTGCCAGCCAGAACTAAACGGTCCGTAGTTTGAGCCGACCAGCAGGCCAGTGCTGTCGGCCACACGAAACTTCGTGTTACCCGCATCTTTAATCGTGGTTCCCGGGTCCTGCTTCGCCCATACCCCCATGCGGTAGGTACGACCCTGCGTGATACTGATTTCCTGCCCGACCAGGTTCGACTGGCCGGCGGACATTTTCAGCGCCTTGTTACCCGAATGCGGAACCTGTAAATCGGCCACCGTCGCGGTACTGCTCCAGCCGGTAAAGCCCGCCGCGCCGCGCTCAAAACTGCCGTTGACAATGAGGTTGCCCGGCATTTTCCCGCTGGCGTCAATATCCGCTGCCGTCTGGCTCAGGCTGTTACTAAGTTGCGTTAGAGAATCCCCTTGCGCACTGAGTGTTTTGCCCTGCTCAGTGACCTGGTTCTGCAGGGTGTTCATCGCGCTTGCGTCCGCTTTTTTGTTCACATTCGCATTCGTCGTGGCCAGATCGCTGCTGAGTTTTGTCAGCGCGCTGTTGGCTGCCGCGATGTCATTCCCCTGCTGCGTCACCGTGCCCTGCAGCTGCGTCACCGCTGTCGTGTCAGCCTTTTTACTCACCGTATCGTTTGTCGACCGGAGGCTGTTCTCCAGCGAGGTGGTCCGCGTGCCGATGCTGCTGAGCGTATCGCCCTGCTGGCTAACCGTGGTGGTCAGTGAATCCACCGCTTTTGCGGTCGCATCTGCGGTTTTCTGCGCACTGTTCGCCGCCGTCACGTTACGCATATGCCAGTCGGCAGCGTACCAGACAGTGCCGAACGGGCTGCTCTGATTAACCTGCAGGAACGGTCGCAGGAAGTTCGTGTCTGCCGGCACAGTAAAGCGCCAGGTGGCTCGTTTCCACGCGGTGGTGGTCTTGGTGTTTCCCCCGGACGCTCTCGCCCCAATACCACCAGTAGCAGTGGTGGCCCGACCGATGTAGAAATTAAAGTCAGCGCTGCCGGTACCACACGCTACCAGAGCAGACATTTCGTAAACGTCGCCCGGCGTCACAGCGATGTTGTTGATTTTTGGCACATGGTCTCGCCCGGCCAGCCGGACGGCATACCTGAACGGGCAGTCAGCCGGCACACCTGCAGCAGTGGTCTCCACCACGTCATAACCCATGCGGTCATACGCCGGATCAAATGACGGGTTTGGGATGTAATCATCCCCGGCAGCATTCCCGGCGTTCACCGCCGCCGTCAGGCTGACGATGTTGCTGTTGGCTGCCGTGAGGCCTGCCTCGGTTTTCTCCACCCGGCCAGTCAGCGCGTTAAGCGCCGTCTGATCCGCTTTGGTGTTGACCTTATCGGTGGTGCTGCTCAAATCGCCCTGCAGCTTCGTGATAGCCTGCCCCTGGGAGGTGATTTTGCCTTCCGCACTGGTGACCCGGCTGGTGAGATCACTCACCGACTGCGCGCTGGCCTTTTGTGCCACGTTGTTGTTGGTGGTGTTCAGGCTGTTCTGCAGATTCGTGATGCTTTGAGACTGCGCGGTCAGTTGCCCCTCGGCATTCGTCACCCGACTGGTGAGGCTGTTAATGGCCGATGTGTTCGCGGTAATACCGCTGGCCGCATCATCCGGACTCGGTGACCAGTCAGTCATCACGGTCCCGGTTTCCAGCTGAGGGCGACAGAGCCAGACTTCTTTGTCGGCAGACGTCGCGCTTTCCAGACGCGCGGCAATCAGCCGTTTGGTGCCACTGGTGGCAGGAATAACCCATTTCACCCAGTAACGCGCCCATGCGGTGGTCAGTTTCGTGACCGCCTTGCCGTCACCGGCCCCGCCTTTAACCCCCTGGCTGGTTTCCGTGGTGGTAGTGTTCGACGGGTTATAAAAATAACTCGCCATTTCCTGTCCGTTATAGGCACCTTTCGCATAGAAGCTGAATACAAATTCAGTACGCCCGGTAACATCCAGCGTCTGTTCATCCAGCTGGATATAACCGGATGCACCTTTCGCCAGCCGGGTGTAGGCCACGCGGTCGCCCAGATACGTCTCTGTGGCGTGGCGGCTGCTCCAACCCTCCAGTGTGTCCGCATTGCGGATAAGGTTGGTCCCGCCAACGGCCAGGGAGGAAAAGTTGTTTTCCAGGTTCGTCAGCGCGCTGCTTTGCGTGGTCAGATCCCTGCCATGCTGTTCAACGGTGTTCTGCAGGCTCTGCAGCGCCGTTGCATCAGCCTTCTTCGCCACATTGCTGTTAGTCGTGTTCAGGCTGTTCTGCAGGTTGGTCAGGCTGTCTCCCTGCGATTTCAGGCTGCCTTCGGTAGCCGTCACGCGGGTCGTCAGATTCGTCAGCGCGCTGGCATCGGCCTTGCCGCTGATATCCTTACCAAGTTGCGTCACATCCGACTGCAGCTTCGTGATCGCGCTGCCCTGAGACGTAATATTCTTCCCGTTCTGCGTGACTGACGCGGACAGACTGGAAAGCGCCTGCGCATTCGCATCGGCGGCATCGAGCGCCGCTTTCGCATCGGTCACGTCAGTGATGATCAGATCATCAATCAGGAAGGCGTCACCCAGGCGAACTTTTGGTGTATTCGGGATGGAGATCCTCACCATTGCCTGTTTCAGTGCGGTTCGGTTGTTGGTCAGATAGCCACTGACCTTTGTCCAGTTGTCCACCGACAACTCGGAGACTTTCACGTTCAGGCCAGGCCACGACCAGCCATTGGCAGAATCCTGGAAGGAAAATCCTAGCACCATATAAACGGTCGGATCGGCGGTCGAGCCAGCCGGCAACTTAACCCACGCCTCCACGTAATAGACCGCATTATCGCGAACCTGCATACCAGAAAAGATATGGGTATCGTTATTATCCGTCGCGTTCGGGTTGTACTCCGTACTGCGCGTAACACGCAGGCTTTTGGTCCCGCTGTGCGCAGCTTCACTGGTGATAACAGCGCGGGCATTACTGAGAACATCGCCGACGGCATAGGATTCAAAACTGCCGTCCGGCAGTACATTGGCTCCCCGTGTTGCCTGTTGCTTCAGCGATGTATTCAGCCTGGTCAGGCTGTCGGCCTGGCTACGGATATCCTTTTCAGTCTGGGTAACCCGGTTGGTCAGTGAACTGACCGCCGACGCATCAGCCTTCTTCGCCACATCGCCTTTGACCCCTTCCAGCGCGTTATTCAGCGCCGTGATGGATTGCCCCTGTGATGTCAGGGTGTTCCCCTGGTTCGTCACCGTCCCGGTCAGAGACGAAACAGCATCGCTGGTCGCCTTGATGTTGGTTTCATCGGTGATATCAAACACCCGGACGGAATCGAGCCAGATTTCACCGTTTGTCGGATGAGAATAAAGTTTGAAGTTCTGCCCGTCCGCGCCGGCAGCCGTCAATCCGGTTTCCCAGGTGATGGTTTGCCAGTCAGTGGTCAGCGTGACCGTTTTATCCTCATACGTACTGTCCGTCTGGCCGATTTTGTTCTGGCGACGGATCAGCAGACTCATCGCGCCGGAAACACCTTTGGCCTTCACCACCACCCGATACTTGCGCTGGCCATTCAGCGGCACCGGCTTGTTGTTGTTGGAGAAAATGCCTGGGCTGGTAGTGGTCGTCCGGTTCAGCCGGACCCCCGCTTTCCCGTCCCCGAAATCGCCAAAGGTCACACCGGCGGGATACTGAATATCCCAGGCCGTGCTGCCCTGCAGAAAATCAAAGTTCGGGATCAGGTTGTCGCCGGCGTTGCGGGTGGCCGTCAGCACATTCGCCAGATTTGTCAGTTGCTGGCTCTGTGTGGTCAGTTTCCCTTCTGCCTCTGTCACCCGGTTATCGACCGAAGTCAGTGCCGTTGCATCGGCCTTCTTCGACACATTGCTGTTGGTCGTGTTCAGGCTGTTCTGCAGGTTCGTCAGCTGCTGGCTTTGTGAGGTGATGGCCCCTTCCGCTGTGCTGACCCGGCTCGTCAGTCCGGTAACGGCGCCGGCGGTGGCATCGATGTCCACCCGGTCGGTAACGTCAGTGACGTAAAAATCATCGAAGTAGCGGCTGCCGCTAATCAGATAGTTACTCAGCGTCACCGGCAGGCTGGCTGTCTCCGTCGCTTTCCAGCGACCGGAAATCAGGGTCCAGTTTGTCCCCACCGTACCGCTGTTGTATGGACGCTCAAAAACCGGCTGGCCGGCAGAGTTGCCGATCCGCAGCTTGTTGTTCCCCGCGCCATTATCCGTCGTCGCTCCGGGTTCCTTGACCCACACCCCGATTTCATAGGTTCGCCCCTGAACAAACGGGATGTATTGCCCCGGAGTCACATTCCCCGGATCAACCTTCAGCGCCCGCGTCCCGCTGTGAGGAACGGAAACCTCCACCACACTGGTCGCGGTTGACCGCCCGGTGTAGCCATCCAGCCCACGTTCAAACGAGGGATTCACGACCAGGTTACCCGGTATCTGACCGCTGGCATCGATATCTGCCGCAACCTGCGAGAGACTGTTCGACAGATTCGTCAGCGAATTGCTCTGGCTCTCCAGCGTTTTACCCTGCTGCGTCACTTTCGTGTCGAGCGTGGCCAGCGCAGTCGCATCGGCTTTCTGCGCCAGCGCTTTATCGGTATTCGCCAGATTTCCGGTCAGTTTCGTGATGGCGCTGTTCGCAGCAGTCAGATCGTTGCCCAGCTGTGTGACGGTATTGGTCAAATCCTGCACCGCTGTCGCATCAGCCTTTTTGGCCACTGCGGCATTGGTGGTTGCCAGCCCGTTTTCCAGCTGGGTTGTCCGGTTGCCGGTCGAGGTCAGCAGATTACCCTGTTGCGTCACGGTGGTGGTCAGAGAGTCAACCGCCGCCGCTGTGGCATCCGCAGTATCCTGAACCTTTTGCGCCGCTGTCACATTTCGCATATGCCAGTCCGTAACGAACCATACGGTGCCATACGGGCTGTTCTGCGAGATCTGCAGGAACGGGCGGATATAACCCCTGTCCACCATCGCCTGCGTGACCTTGAAGCGCCAGGTGGTTCTCTGCCAGGTCGCGGAGGGGGATTTCCCGCCCCCCGCCATGAGTGGCGCACCGGTGCTCGTATCTGGCCGAACGGCGGTGCCAACATACAGATTAAAATTCGCCGTGCCGGCGCCGCAGGCAACCAGTGCGCTGATCTCAATCACATCGTTAAGCGTGGCCGGGAACGCGGCAAAGTTAGGATGGTGATCCCGGCTGGCAATTCGGGCCGCATAACCATACGGGCAGCCCGGCGGGACCTCCTCAGCCGTCGTGGCTACCACGCTGAACCCCATCTGGTCATACGCCGGGTCAAACGTCGGGTTGGGAATTAAATCCCCGCCTGATGCGTTTCCGGCCCGTACAGCGGATTTCAGCGAGGTAATGTTGGCGTTAGCAGCCGTCAGCCCGGATTCCGTCTTCTCCACTCGTCCGGTTAGCGAGTTCATCGCCGTCTGATCCGCTTTGCTGGCCACGTTCGCGTCTGTCTGCGTCAGCGCATTCCGGAGCTGGGTGATGTTCTGCGAATTGCTGACCACATCGTTGCCAATCTGGCTGACATTCGAGCTGAGCACGCCGGCTGCGTTTGCCAGCGCGGAAACCCCGAGACCGGAGTACATCTCAGCAACCTGGTCTGACAGCTTCAGGCCCAGGTTGATATACGCCTGGCCGGTCCACTGAGTCACCAGAAACTCAACGGTGTTCCAGCCGGCTTTCAGTTCAAAACTGACAGTATTCCAGCTGGCATTACCCCAGGCGACCTGAACCCCATTCACAAATATGGCGCCGGTATCATCAAAAACCCTGGCGCCGGGCGCCAGTGTGATGGTGGTATCTGCGGCCACTTTCACCTGGCAGGAATACAGCGCGATCAGATAGCTGCCGGCGGACGTAAAGTCCAGTTTGGCCGCGTCGGCCACCTCACCCACAACCGTTGGCGCCACGGCGCGAATATCGCTGAATGACGGGACTGTCCCGGCGATAGCCAGCTGCACAGGATAGAGTCGACGGGACCAGCGATTCGGCTGGCCATTGACCAGTTGATTTGACAGGCTGGTGATGCTGTCAGTATTGCTGCGAATATCCCGCCCGTTTTGCTCTACCTGCTGCGTTAAGGCAGTGACCGCAGCCGCTTCGGCTTTCTTCGCCAGCGCGGCATTTGTCGTGCCCAAATCGCTCGTCAGTTTCGTGATGGACTGACCCTGGCTGGTTATCCTGTCGCCCTGCTGGGTAACAACAGACTGCAGCCCGCTCAGCGCCTCATTCGTACCAGCCAGGCCCGTTTCCGTCTGGCCAACCCGGTTAGTGAGCGATGTTAACGCGGCGCCCTGCGATGTCAGCGTGGTGCCCTGTTGCTCAACTTTCTGCGTCAGGGACGTCAGCGCGGCCGCATCGGCTTTTTTCCCGAGGCTGGTTTCCAGGCCACCGATACGGCTCGCCTGCGCGCTCTGCTCTGTCGTCAGAGAACTCAGTTCACCAGAAACAGCAGCTTTGTTGTCGTTAAACTGCGTCTGCAGGGACTCTCTGGCCTTAACTTCCGCCGAAATGGCGGTAACGCGCGCGGTTTTTTCCTGGTACAGCAGCCCGGAGGTGACTTTCTCCAGATCGCTCCCATCATAGGAGCCACGCATCTGCGCCGCCAGCGTGCTGCGTGCCTGCGCTTCGGCGGTCAGCGCGTTACTCAGCGTACTGCGCACATCCTGCAAAGCCGCCGTACTGGCGCCGGGTGCTGGCCGGCCAACGGCGATCCAGTCGAATTCGATAAAGTTGCTGGCATCCTGCTGGTTCGTCAGGTCCAGGCGAATACGATCAATGTTCCCTGTCCACGGAATATCACGCACCGTCAGGGTTGCCACCCCATCGGCATACTCCGGCTCAGCAACAATGTATCGCTTCGTGTTATTGAAGTTTTCGCCGGCAGACACCCAGCGGATCTCACCCGCCCAAACTGGTTTGCCGGTTTTACGAAAGCGCAGCATGATGAAACGGTACGCCGCACCATCGACAGCCAGCCCGCCAGGAGAGGTAATGTACGGATCGGTGGCGCTGTCCGCCGGGCGTAACCAGCCATCCTGTGACACACCCGGTACGCCGGCGCTGCCGGTCCAGCCCTCGGTCGTCTGATTGTTGAAATGCCAGATAACCTGCGAATCGAACTGGATATTAGCGCCGGCTGCGAGGCTGGACATTTCCCGCGCCAGATTTTCATCGGCAGTCTTCATCACCTGAGTCAGGCTCTCGATACTCGCCTCAATCCCCTGCGTTGCCGCCAGCAGTTCATCAGCGGCCTGTGACGCCTTCGCGTTAACATCGGCGATACGATCCGCGGTCTCCTGCTTCACCGCATTGGTCAGCGTGGTGTTGACCTGAGACAGCGACTGCTTCAGGCCATTTTCGGCAGTCTTTATCTGCGCATTCAATGCGGCATCGCCGTCGGCCAGCGTTTTGCTGACCCTGGCAATCTCCAGGTCGATGGTGGCGTTGATTTCCGCAGCCGTATCGGTGACTGACTGTCTTACCTGGGTGATGCTGTCGGTCAGCGACTTGTTCACAGTTGCGATCTGCTTGTTCGCATCTGCGACGGCGGATTTTGCCTCCTGAACGCCTTTGTTTGCCTGAGCCAGACCAGAATCGAGAGCCTCATTGACAGAGGTTATCTCATCCGTGATGGTTTTATTCACGGCGGAGATCTTTCCGTCAACATCAGCAGTGATGCTTTTCGCCGATGCTTCAATATCCTGGCTGACCTGCTTCGCCTGGTCTTCGGCTTCCTTACGCAAAGCTTCAGCGGTCTGCTCCAGTTCCTGCTGCGTATTGCGGATACCTTCCTGCGTTTCGCTAATGGTGCGCTGCGTTTCCTCCCAGGCAGCCGTATCCTTGATCGCGTCGGTCAGGTTTTCGTAGTAGTCATCAAAGTTATCGCTGGCCATCCCCTGGACCCAGCCGGTCCACGGGCTTTCATTGCCAAGACGATCCACAAGGCGCGCCCGGTACCAGAATTCGGCGCCCATACTGAGGCCCATCTGCTGATAGCTTTTCCCCGGATAGGCCACGTCTGATAACGGCATTGGCGCACTGCCGTCCTGGTTTTTGCTGTACTGCAGTTCCGTGCGCAGCGTATCCCCGGAGCCGGTCGGGAACTCCCAGCTAACCTGGACCCCATGAACCAGCGAACGGGTTGCCAGCGCCAGCGGTGCCAGCGGCTCGCCGACCTTGCCGGTCAGGGTTTTCTCTTCGGAATACGCCCAGCCGCTCGAGATCTCCGCCGCATTGATCGCACGGACGCGAACCAGGTAACGACCGGCATAAATGCCGCTGACCTCAAACGAGGTGGTCGAGCTGCGCGGCACATTAATCCAGTTCCCGTCGTTACGGCGCCACTGCGCCTCGTAGGCAATAGCGCCGCTGACCGCTGACCAGTTAACCTGCATCGTTTCCACGCTGATCCCCTGATTCACGACCGAGCGGGATGTGATGACAATATCGTCAGGAGGTGACTGGTTGCCCGCCGGCAATACGCTAACCGGGCGCTGATCGATAATCGCGCCGGTATCGATGCGGGCGAATTTATCCGGGTCATGTGACACGCCGGTGATCGTGAGGGTGGCATCGCCGTTCTCTTTTACCCCTGTGACCCGGTACTGCTGCAGAAAGAGGTCATTAGATTCTACGGCCCAGACGCATTCCCGTTCTGGCGTCTCACTGTACGCCGTTGTGACCGTAATCTGCCGGCGTCCGTTAACGGCCTGGATGGTCCGGCTCTGTGAGATCCCGGATGGCAGGTTTAGCTGGAGGCGGTCGCCAGGTTTGGCATCCACATCACGATCCAGCGTAATCACCCGGCCATTCACCGCACTGATCCGCCCGCCGTTGACCCGTCCGGCCAGCAACTCATCCGCCAGGGCAATGATATAACCGGGTTGAGGAATGCGACCGTCCAGCCCCACATCAAACTCAACGACCCGGTCTTTGTTGTTGGTCAGTATGCCCCACAGCCCCTTACGGTGGGCTTCGCTCTGGCGCGTACAGCCAATCGCGGTCATTTCGAGCTGGTTAAAACTGTAGCGGGAAACCAGTTCCGGGATAAACGCCGGCTCCATTGCATCAGCATAAGCATAAGCATTATCCGGATCAGACCAGGAAACCAGGGCGTTGGTGTACCGAACCTGGCTGCTGCTGCTCGAATAACGGGGTTTGCCGACAATATTGGCGCGCGTATAGGTAAAATCGACATCACGCGGCATATCAGCCTGCACAACAATCTGCTCACCGTTCCAGCAGGTCATGCCCCGGAAAATGGCGGCAAAGTCTCGCAGCACGGTGTAAGCATCGTTGCGTTCCTGGACGTAGACGTTACAGGTATAGCGCGGCTCCATGCCGTCACCACCGCGCCCGTCAGGAACCAGCTGATCGCAGTACTGTGCAATCTGGTACAGCGTCCATTTCGAAATATTGGCGCTGCTCAGACGATTACCGATACCAAAACGGTCAGCTGTAACAATGTCGTAATAGATCCAGGCCGGGTTATCCGTCCAGGCCCATTTAAACCCGCCGGTCCAGACGCCGGTATATTCGCAGGTTTCCGGATTGTAGTTATCCGGCACACGAATCACGCGCCCACGCGGCTCACAGGAAATTTGCGGAATGGAGCCATTAAACTGGCTGGAGTCGAACTCGATATAAAGCAGCGCGGTGTTGGGATAACGCAGCTTCGCGTCAATCACTTCGGTATAGCTCTGCAGCGTCATCACGTCGCCAACTTTGACACTGTTTGCATCCGGAGAGATTTTACGCAGGCGTAGCGTCCAGGTACTGCCGGCATGGGGCAGATCAATACGATGGCTCCGCTCATAACCGGAGGTGGTTTTACCCGTGACAGCGGTTTCCAGCACCGTCTGCCAGGCGCCACCGTCGGTCTGCAGGTCAATCGCATACTTGACGGTATTGCCCACCACGTCGCCGTCATCTTCCTGTTTCATCAGGGACGGCCATTTCAGGCGGACACGAACGGCAGAAAGCTGGGTATTAGTAAAGGTATGGGTCCAGACTGTCTTGCTGGAAACTTCCGTTCCCACACTGATTTCATTTTCAGTGCCGGGAATACCCTGAATATAAGTCTGAGCCTGCGTGCCGGGTCGAAATTCCCAGGACACGCCACTGAAGTTTTGCGAACCATCAGCATTTTCAAGCGGGGTGCCATCAAGATAAATATCTTTACCGGTTAAACCACCTGCAAATTCACCCTCACCTAATGCGAGCAGAATTTTGGCTTTCGCAACGGACTGTAAATCATCCGGCTGTTCCGTCGGTGTACGCTGCTTTGAGCCGCCACCCTTGCGCCCTTTAATTATGTTATTTGCCATATTACGCCCATAAAAAAAGCCACCGCAAGGTGGCCTGAATTGGATGGTTTACTGAATAAAACTTATTGCTGGTCTTCTACGTAAATACCGGCAGATATAATGGCGCCGCCAATTCGGCGTTTGCCATAAAGCAAAGGGACCGGGTATCCCTGAGAGGCAGTGTTCGTCACGCCCCCAAAGGCGTAGGACGCTTTATTGTCAGCGGATTCTTTTCGTGCCAGGCCAGCTGGCTGTGGGGAAAGCATCTGAACGACGCCGCCGAGCATCATGGCGCCGCCAGCCAACCCGACATTCCACGCAGTACCTGCGGCTAAAGCACCGGCGCCGGCAGGTCCAAGCATAACGGCAGCAGCTATGATTACTGCGCCAAGGATAGTCTGCAATACCCCTGCTTTTTTACTGCCAATAACAACAGGGACTATTTTTATAGTTTCATCATTAACAGGATAAGAAAAATCATTTAGCCCTATGTTTTTCCCGTTCTTGAATATCGCAAAAGTCAATCCTCGTTCTTTCGCTTTATTCATGAACATTTCAAAGCCACTGATCGTACAGCAAAGCGCCTGAATAGCTTCATTTGTAGTGGCTACTAAGCGCTTATGTTTTTTACCAAATCGCTTTCCTAATTCACCGCTCAGCTCAATATTAACCATTGACTCCTGAACTGTAATCATAAAACCACACCTTTTTTATATGCATGATTTGATCACCGATTTCATTTCAGCGCTTCTTCTGGCATTTTGAGAGAAGTAAATAACTTTACTTTTCCCATCTTGGTCAGGAATCACATCTGCAACCCAAGTATATACGTCTATATAGACAGTCTTACCGTTTTTATAAGGCTGAATATATACCGGGACAGGTCCTGTTAGAAAACTTTTTTCCTGCCAGCCTGATAAAATGCACTCAGAAACATCATTCACATTCTTATTCGAATGAAATATTTCTTCCGGACCACTCTGACGAACTTCCGAAGGTGACTTACAACCAGTAAGAATGAATGCCCCGATAATAATCGGCAATGCTAAAATAATTTTCACTAATTCATCTCCTTGTAAAGAAGACGAAATATTAACATAGAGACTTATACCGAACGACCTTCATCGTCCTTTCCATCCAGTACCCACCATACGGCACGCGCTGGCTGAGATGACCATACAGGTGATGCAGCAGCATATTCCCGTCCAGCAGAATCCCGGCGTGGTTCCACTTATCCGCCTGCACCTGCATGATCACCATATCACCCGGTTGCGGTGGACCATCAAACTCACGGAACCCGCATTCATACCAGCAGTCCTGATAAAAATTGTCCGGATACTCCTTTTCCCACCACGGATAATCGACGCGGTAATCGTGCAGCTCGATGCCGTGGGTTTGCCGAAAATAGCTCATCACCAGGCCCCAGCAATCGTAGTGGCCCAGCACGAATGGTCGCTCGAGGAGCGGCAACTCACCACGCGGGTGGATGGTACGGAGATCGCCTTCTGGCCAGCTGATAATATGCCAGGGGAGAAGGGTCGCGTCGCATTGCGCTTTATCCAGTTCGCTCGGCTGGGTGGTGGCATCAGGATGGCTGTGAACAATACCGGTGATCGTTCCCCATTCCTCAACCTCCGCATAATCCTCCGGCGCCAGCACAAAATTATCTTTCGACTCTGTGGCCAGGTTCCGGCAGGGGAAATAACGCTCCGCTCGGCCCCTCTGGGCGACGAGGCCGCAGGCCTCGCGCGGATATTCTGCGGCCGCATGTTCCTGGATGGCCTTAATCGTTTTCTGACGCATATCAGCTCCTGATTAATGAGGTGCCGGGGAACCCGCCAAACGGCAGTTCGCTATTCTCACCATGACGTAATTTGCAGGCCGTGAGCGTTCCGTTGCAGACATCCTGCGACGGGTCATCAACTGGCTGATTGTTCCTGTCAAAATACCGGGTGCCGGCATAGTCGCACCCGTTACCGCTGCGGTACTGATTGCGGATACACCAGGTGCAAATCGCATGCAGCTGGCGAGTGGGGATCATCATCCCCTGCAGGGCAAACGGGCTGGAGAGAGTAAATTCCACCTTCTCATCGTCTTCATAATGCTTTACGTCAATGAAGAAAAGGCGCCGTTTCTCCTGAGTCGGATCAGCTGAGACATTCCCGTCCGGAAAGTTCTTCGCATCGAGATACTGTTTTTGCGTGTCGTGGATGACAACCCGCGCCAGAGCCAGATCGTCGTAATGAAGACAGAGCGCGGATATCTTTCCGTCGATGTTCCCTACCCGCAGCGTTGGCTGCGCGTCGCTGCCCGTGGTGGATGACTCGATCCCTTCGATTTCACATGGCCAGGCTTTATACTCCCGCCCCTGCCACCAGATGCTTTTCGCCGGCAGCTTATCCAGGTCGCCGCCAGCGGCGAGGATTTCGGCTGCAGTATGAGGAACGTTATAGCCGTGGAAATACAAAACCTCATCCAGGCCAAACGCCTGGCCATCGATCTCCAGGAGACGAACCTCATCGCCTGGCTCTAACTTCTGATAATTCGCGTTAAGGCTCATGGTTTAAATGCCTGAATAAAAGTGGCTGAAAGTGAGTAATTTCCGCCGCCCAGCGGCACCGGTTTATATTGTTCACAGCGGTAAAGCCCCACCTCTTCCAGAGGCGGGGTCCACTGAAACGCGCGGGTGCCGGCATGACGGTCGAGGAACTGCTTAATCGGACGGATATAGTCCTCCGTACCGACAAAACTCAGCTCCCAGTCCTGTGATCGGGTGTTAATACCATCGCCGGATACCTGCGCATACCCGTCACCGAACTGCGCCTTCCGGACACGAAAGTTAACAGTCTGCTGGGGATTAACCCGCGGACTCCAGGTGAATATCTCAATAGCCATCAACGTTGCCCTTTAACTGCATTCCAGACCATCCCGCCAGGGCGCATATCCTGCGCCATCAGCTCCCTGTATTTTTTCTCCACAAACGAGCCGATCTGCTGGCCAAACTGCTCAAAACCAGACGGCGCCTGCGTTGAGGTGTTTCCGCCTTCAATCGTGATATAGACTTTTGGCCCTTCCGACGCGCCGGCGTTCTGACCACCACCGACAGCGCGTACACCCAGCGAACCATCGCCGGCACGCGTCAGCGGCATGATGGCCTCCGGCCCGGCCTCGCCAAATACGCCGGCCCCTTTTGCGAAGGCGAAGAACTGCGGAGAGTCATACACCTGGTTGCTGTATGCGCTTAGCGACGGTGAGTCATAAACGCCGCCTTTGGCGTTGAACTGGAAGTTACTGGCGGCATTCTGGATCGCCGTCCCCGAGCCTGCGCCCGCAGCGCCCGTGACAACGCTGGTCCCGACGCCCACCACGCCCATAATGGTTTGCATGACGGTACTGGTGCCCAGCGCCTGAGCGGCCATATCAACGAGGTTTTTTATGACCGACTGCGTGAGTGAGGAAAACAGGTCAGCCATGTTCTCCTTAAAGCTTCTCGTCCGCGTCAGCATGCTCGTCAGGAAGTTGCCCGAGCGCTCATGGGCCGTTTCAAATAACCCGACGGCCAGGCTCTGGAATTCTCCCTGTGATCGGTATAACTCCAGTGACGTCTGATACTGCGCATCGGCGGATTCTTTCGTCGCCTTCTGCATCAGCATTTCGTACTGTTCTTTGCTGATCGCGCTGCCCTGGTAGTACGCCTGCAGCAATGCCTGCCGCTGCGCAAGCTGATTGCGCAGCGAGACCAGTGGAGCAACTTCGCCGGCGATATCCAGTGCCGGCGCAGCGATTTCATCGGCATGCGCCTGCAGCAGCTCTTTCGCAGTATCTCTGGCCAGCGTTATTCGTGCGGCCTGGTACTCTTTTTCATCAAGAAGGCGGGCTTTGAAAAGCTCAGCCAGGTCCCGGCTGGCTTCCTGCTCTTTTCGCAGAGTTTCCTGGGCGGGGGAATACTGCGCGGCCAGATCCAGTCGCTGTTTCTGGTAGTTCTCTGCATTCATTAACAGCACGCGCTGCAGGTCAGCATCACTGGCGCCATTTTTCTTCGCCGCTTCCTGCAGCTCCCTGTTGCTGTCCTTTTCCTGCAGGTTAATTCTGGCCAGGCTGGATGCATGGGCTTCTTCAATTTGCTGCCGCAGCGTTTTGAACTGGTCGACCTGGGACTTACTGCCTTTCCCCGTGCCGGTACCGCCATCGCCGCCCCAGGGATTTCCATCTCCGGTCTCTTTGGGGGGCGTGCTTAACGCTCCTTTCAGATCGTCCGTAAGGGAGGTTATTTTTCCCGATAAACCCAGCTGAGCCAGTGTTTTTGCATCACTGACACGCTTAATGTTTTCCTCGGTTTTGCGGAGTCCCTCGTTAACGCTATCGAGATCCGCCCGCGCCCGCGTCTGGTCTTTTGTCACCCCTTCCAGCTGGCCGAAGGGGTCAAACCCTTTCAGGCTGTCGATACGACTGTCGGCATCCTGAATCTCTTTTATCAGCTGGTTACGCTGCACGACCTGGTTTTCGTACTTATCCTCCAGGTCGAACTGCTTCACATTTAACTGGTTAAGCGAGAGGCGCATCAGCGCTTCACTGGTTTCCACTACGGCATCTTTTAAATCAATGGCCGATTGCCGGGCTTCTTTTGCTTGTTGATGGAAATACAGTAATGCAGAGCCAGCCAGCGTCGCCGCGCCAACCGGACCACCAACAAAAGCCAGGGCGCCTCTTGCCAGGCCCACCGCAACGGAGGCCGCACGGGCTGATATCGACAATTGCCGGTTTGCCGCTGCCAGTTTCAGTTTCGCCTGGCTGGCCAGGTTCGTTTGCTCAGTTTCCTGCCGGATAAGCCGGGTAAACTCATCCTGGTAACTGATATTCATCCCGTACTGTTTAGCCGTCCGCTCCATCTGCCGGTAGTGGCCAAACTCAGCGTCGTTCTGTTTCAGGATGGCCGCTGTCGAATCCAGCGTTTTGCGGGCAATATCCGCATCAGCCTGCGCCCGCGCTTTTACCGCCGCCTGGCTTTCCCGCCAGGCCGCGATATTCTCCCGCAGCCCTGCAGTCAGTTTCGTGGATAACACGGGGATCAGGCTGTAAAGCGCCACGCTGGAGACGGTGTTGAAATTGTCTGCCAGGCTGTTCAGTGCCTCCGTAGCAACCTGAATCCCGCTGCGGAGTGGCCCGTTACTGCTCTGGCCGATCTTAATGACCATCCCTTCAAACGCACTGCTCAGCCCCAGCAAATCGCCGTTCAGGTTGTTAACCCTGATGGATGCCTGCTCATGCGCCGTTTTGGTACCGGTCAGGGAAGCGGTTAGCTCATCAAGCTTTGAACGGTTCTGGACCAGGATAGACGCCGCATTCAGGTTCTCCACGCCAAACAGTTTTACGGCCTGGGCCGTGGAGAGATTTTTCCCGGAAAGATTGGTCAGCGCCTGGCTGAGACCAACCACGGACGGCTTGAGGCTCTTGTCCGTGCCCTTTTCCAGATTCAGGATGACGTTACGCAGCGCCGTGCCGGCTTCACCGCCTTTAATTTCACGCTCTGCCAGCACCTGAATCGCGGCATTCAGCTGCTCAAAACCAACGCCGGCCTGTGCGGCTGCGACGCCACCATTTTTAATGGCGGCCGCTGTATCCACAATCTCCGACGACCCGTACTTCGCGCCGGCGGCCAGCACGTTGATATAACGATCCGCCTCCTGTGCGCTCGCCCCGTACTGGTTTAAGGAGAGCGCCAGCGTTCTGGTCGCATCGGGCAGCGTTGTGCCGGCGGCCTGCGCCAGGATAAGCGCGCTGTTCGTAGCCTTCTGCAGTCCATCGGACGTTTTTAAAAGCTCCGGTTTAGCCGACGCCATCAGCTTTAGCGCCTCGGCGGCCTGGCTGGCGCTGTACTCTGTCGTGCGTCCCATTTCCTGCGCAGCCAGATCCAGCGCTTTCATTTCAGCAGCAGTCGCACCGGTGATGGCCTGCAGGTCTGATAATGCCTGTCCATATTGTCTGGACGTGGTGACGATCGTACCGATGGAAAGGCCGGCTCCTGCCAGCCCCGCCAGCCGGCTGGCCATCCCGGATATCGACAGACCGACCTTTTTATAGGCGTCCTCCGTCTTTTTCGCGTCCGCCTGGGCATTACGGTTGAACCGTCGTGACTGGTTCTCCGCATCGCCATACGCTCCCAGCAGCTGGGATTTAAAACTGGCTGCGTTCAGGTGCAGCCCGACCGCTAAAGATGCGACGTCTGCCATTACATTAATGCCCTCATGACTGCCGCGCATTCATCATCGACCCGGGATGGCGCAGGTGTGGTTTCGGTAGGTGGCGCGTTTTCATCGACAGGACGGCGGAAAGTGCCTTGTTTCAGGAAGTAGGCTCGCCAGTGGTACAGAGTGTTGGCCGGCAATGCGGCAATTTTGGATGGGTCAGGCTCGCCCCAGCGGTCGGCCAGCCAGAAGATCAGCTCCAGCCAGGGCGAGTCACTCAGTTTTTTTCCGCTTCCTCCAGCTTGCCGATTGCGTGTTGCTTCACTTTTTCCACAGCGGCCAGCAGTTCGGGGTTTTCATGGGCCTTCAGCAGCTCGGTTGCCGTGGGTTTAAATTCATCCGGAATGGCCGTTCCATCCGGCTGAACCAGTGCATCGATGACGATCTGAATGACTTGCTCCGATGCCTCGCGCGCTGCGCCAGCTTTTGCGGTTTCAGCCATTTTCTCTTCGTAGCTGATGAGGTAATCCCCGGTCAGGCGGCGGATGAATACGGTGGCGCCAAATAACTCGGTTTTAATGACGGTTGGCTCCGATTTAAGCAACGCGGATTTCAGCGTGGACAGGTAATCTTTATCTTTCACAGGTAGTCCTTAAAAATAAAAAACCACCCTAAGGTGGCTGTTTACAGGTTAAGTTAATCAGGCGCCGCCGGAGACAGCGACGGTTCCCCAGGTGATCTTGTTCTGTTTACCCTGAACAGTGATCTGGATGACCTCATTCGCCGGAGCGGCGATTTCATTCATCTGCCACCCGGACAGCGCCAGGAGCATCGTCGCTGTTCGCTTGTTGGGTAATTCGACGTATAACTGGATGGTCTTGCGGGCCTCTGCTGCGTTCAGCAGCGCGGCAAAATCGGTATTGCCCGGATCATCAATGAAGCCCAGCGACTTTTCAGGCCCGTCAGGCAGATCGCTGATGGACTGTTTCTGCTTATCCAGTAACGTGGTGCAGTCGACAAAGCCCCCCGTCTGCCCCATTGCACCCAGCGCTTTACAGTTAATCAGCGGTTTCAGCGCTGACGTGGCAGCGCCAGGCTCCCCGTATTTCACAATGGTGCCCGCCGGCAACATCGCATATTCAGGCGAAGTTTTATCAGCCATGTTTCTCTCTCTTTTTATACGGCAGCGGATGCTACCTGTTTTCAATGCCGTTTCGGATTTCCACGGTTAACACGCGCAAAACGGTCTGGAGGTTGTAATCCAGGGCAGGTCGGATAAAGGGGTCTGCAACCTGTTTAACCGTGCCAAACTCCTGCGCCAGCGCCTTCATATGGTGCTGCTTGCTGGGGCCAACACGGAGCGTTACAACCGCGTTCCCTTTACCCTTGCGGGTGGAAGAGCGGATTTTGATTGAGTCCCGCATGTGCGGCCCGGCAGACGTTTCGTCAAAGCCGGCATGCTGCTTCATATCTTCCTCGACGACCTTTAGCGCTTCGCGCCCGGCATCCCGCAATACCTTCGTCGCCACTTTTTCGCCCAGGGCCATTAACTGCCGCTCCAGCTCATCCAGCCCTTTAACTTCCATTCGGATCACGAGGAGTCCTCCACGTAGTGAATGATGAAATCGCGGGTCAGGCGATACTGAATGCGACGATTCGTCAGCTGGTTTTTATCCTGATGGATACCGCCTCGCTCCACATACTGAACCGGGATACCCTCCAGCTGGCCATGAACGACTGACTTCAGTTCCGCCCAGATTTTTTTATCCAGCTGCAGCAGTGAGGTGTAATTATCGAGAAGGTATAGGTTCACCTGGATACGGGCAGAGACGATCCCCGTTCGCAACATTCCCGAGACCATTTCCGGGTCAGAGATACGCTGAAAGGTCGCTCCTTCCTGGACTGTGTCCGGCAGTAAAAGCGGATACGCATTCATGCCGGTGATGCGCTCCAGCGCACCCTTAATCGCCAGCTCTATCATGCCGCCCGTCAGCCTCCCCCGTGATAATGATCCGGTCCGTTTTGCGGTCGATATTCCGGACGGTATAAACCAGATTTTTCGTCGTGATTTTCCAGTCAATATCAACCAGCACACCCGGATAGACCGTAAACAGGCAGGTTTCCACCACCTGCTGCTGATCCAGCGTGCGGACTTTCCGCCCCGATACCAGCTCCCGTTTTGCCCACGCTTTTCCCGATTCAACCTGCTTTTCCGGTAGCGGTTCGCCCATTGGCCCCCGACCGGACTGAACGTAGCTAATTGCAATGCGACAGTTCATATCACCCGGTTTCAGGCTCATAGCGTATGCTCCTGCAGGGGGAAAAGAAGATGCCTCACCGCAGCGGTTTCCAGCCACTGTCCGGTATGGCCATTCAGATACGCATCGCTGACCAGAAACTGAATGGCCAGCCGGATATCTTCATCCGCGATAAACCCGCGGACGGTCTCCGGGAGCGCCTGCAGCTCTTCATCACTGGTGACCAGCTTGCAGTAATAATCACGCTCGATGCTCCGCTGCGCGGCGTTCACCATTTGCGTGAGCATGGCGTCATGCTCCGTGAAATCCAGTTCCAGGCGTAGCTGGGTTTTCACATCATCCAATGTCAGTATCAAAATCGCTGTCTCCCGGCTTCGGTTTCAGCGCGCGTTCGGCATCCTTCGGCCATACCGCGATACGGCGCTTAACCAGCTCTTCCGCATGCTGGCGTTCAAAACACGCAACATCACCACGGGAATAACGATGATGCGGTCCAAGAAACACCACTGCTTCGCGTTCTGGGCTACTTACCGCCTGTGCGACCACGGTCGCATGGCTATCCTCTGCAACCGTTTCTTCCGGTTCCACGGACTTATTTTTCACAGCCATAACATTCTCCTTAAATGGAAAGGCCCGCATATGCGGGCCTTATTAACAGGGGGAAGGGTTAGAACAGAACGCCGGTACCCAGCACCAGGCCTTCCGGATGACGGAAGCCAATATCATGCTCAGTAACAACGCGGATTAGCGACTGGTTACGGGAAAACGCAGATACCAGGGTGCCATCGGCATCGATATAAGAGGCTTCCTTCGAGAAGTCGACTTTCATATTGCCGTCTTCAGCGATAACCACATCATTGAAGTCAGCAAAGTAAATCTCAGTCTCCTTACCCCCGGTCCCCAGATTCGCAGGGATCGCGCTGGTACGCTGAACCGGATATCCTTTAAGTAATCCCTGAGCCATTTCCGGATAGACTTTGTTGCCGTTGCCGTCACGCAGCCCAAACAACTTCATATAGGTACGGTTCGACATGCCCCAGCCGCTGCTGATCATGTTGCTGTTGCCGTCCATCGCCATCAAAATGATCTTGTCCAGGTACTCGTCAACCGTATTCAGGTTGATCGCTGCATCAGCTTCTCACGGCAGCAGGCGGTTCCACTGCGTCGCGCGCGCCTTCATACCAATCGGTGTATCGCCGGTACCGTCATCGCGCATAAAGGCTTTATCCTCACGCACTGAGATGGCGGTCAGAATATCCTGCAGGACCAGCTGCTCGACGTTGAATCCGGCGCGGCCAATCAGTGCATTGGAAATAGGCACCATCGCAATCAGAGTTTTCGCCGTCAGTTTTACATCATCAAAGCGTGTTTCTGATGTCTTGGCGTCTTTGTTTTCTCCTGTGTAGCTTGCCGTTGCTCCACCGGCCACGCGTGGTAGCGTCATATTACCGTTAGGCAGCGGAACGGGACGGGCACCCATCTTGCGGACGATGGTTCGGTCGCTCAGTAGCTCGATCACCTCACTGTGGAGGTTCTGCGGAATAAGCACACCCCCTGACGCCGCTGCGGTGGAAATGGCCATCGATACGGACTGGTCATTCAGCTCTTCTGAAGCGAATTTTGCCGCGTCCTGCAGATTCCCTGCGCCTGCGGCGACAGACATAACCAGTCGGGTCATGCCAGCACCGGTGTACTGTTTCGGCTCCTGCTTAACAATAATGCCGGGGGCCTGCTGAGTCGCTTTCACGGGTTTTGCGACCAGCGCCGCAGCACGTTCAGCGGCTTCCAGGCGTTCAATTTTGGCGCTGATATCAGTGAACTGCTGCTGCAGGTTCGCAAACTCCGTCAGCTGCTCAGCTGTCAGCGTGCCGCCGCTGGCGTCAATGGTTGCCAGGGCCTGAACCTGTTCGTTGATACCCGCACGCTGACGACGCAATTCTTCAATATGTGGCATTTTATTTCTCTCTTTTTAGACATAAAAAAAGCAGCCTGCTGGCTGCTTAAGGTGACGCGGTTTGTGTTTGCGCCGGGTTACATTTTGGTTTGCAGGTCCATCGCGGCTGCCTGCATCTGAATGGAGGTTTTTTGACGGGGTTGCTTATACTTTGCCGCGATAGCATTGATCGCCGCCTGGGGGTCAGAGACTTCATCCGCCAGGCCGGCTGACACAGCACCAGGGCCAAAATACAGCCCCGCCTGCGTATCAATGATGGCCTGCTGCTTCAGGCCGCGATATTCGGCCACCGACCCCGTAAACGTCTCGTACATTTCGTCGATCATGCCCTGGAACATACCCAGCGACTCTTCACTCAGTGGTTCATGTTGGGTGCCATTATTTTTGTTATCTCCCCGGTAAATGGTGGTGAACGTCAGCCCCATTTTTTCTTCCATCTTCGACGTATCGAGGTGCTCCATGATCACACCAATCGACCCCACGCCACTGGTCTGGCTGACGATGATTTTGCTGCAGGCCGATGCGATGAAATACGCGGCGGAATACGCGCTGTAGTTCACAATCGCCGTGATGGGTTTCGTGTCGCGAGACTGATAAATGTAATCGGCCAACTCCTTGCACCCCACCGCTGCGCCGCCGCCGGAGTTAATATCCAGAACGATTTCGCTGATAGAGGGGTCGTTTAACGCCGCCTGCAGCTGCCCGCGGATCCGCTCGTAGCTGGTCAGCTCGGAGCACATCGCCGTAATCTGCCCCCGGCGTGGAACAAGAATGCCGTGAACGGGGATCACCGCCACCCCGCCGGTGGGCTGGACCTGCTCAGCTGCAGGCGATTTACCCGGATTCAGCGCCATCTGAATGACGGCATCTTCGGTGATCCCCTGAATACGGGGGATGAGCACCGCTTTCACGGAGTCCATTGTTTGCCGCGTCACGTAATGCGGCACGCCAAAGACCATATCTGCCAGGTGCGGCAGGTTAATTAATTTCGTTGTCATGTTGTCTTCCAGGTCATCCCGCGCGGCGGGAAATAATCAGGCTCTGGCCAGAAGGGTTTCGATTTCGGCCAGCTGTTTTGCTGTCGGCGACTTATCGCCAGGAAGGATCTTCGCGCTGTCGACCATATTGAGCGGCGTCAGATATTTGTCCCCGCCAGGAATTGGCGGCAGATTCTCCATACGCCGGATATCGTTAGTGGATAGCCATCCCCACTGGCGGCCCAGCGCATACGATTCATAGCGTGACTTCTGGTCGCCTCGCAGCAGCCCGGAAACGTTGAACTCGATGTACAAATCGCGGCGTTCGCTGGGCAGAAGCAGATCGCGCTGCAGCGCACCCTCATGGCGTTTCAGCCAGGCCAGCAGCGTATACATCACGAACTGCAGGCCCTGGTGCTCGATGTTGTTGTTGGTCGCTTTCGCCAGCATCTGCACCATATGTGGCGGGATTTTATAGAGCCGGCAGACCTCTTCCACGCCCCACTGCCGCGACTGTAGCAGCTGCGCCTTTTCGTTATCCTGCGACAGTTGTTTGTAGCTCATGCCCTCCTGCAGCAGTGCCACAGAGAACATATTGTGAATACCTGAATGGCGTTCGGTCCATTTCGCCAGCAGGCGATCAATAGCATCCTGGCTTTTAATGGTCGCGGCCTCTTTCGGACGCTCTATCACCCCGCTCATCGTTGTCCCGCGCCGAAATGTCGCTGCCGCATGCTCCTCAACGGCCAGATTCAGCCCCAGAACATCGGCGTTCGTCTGAATGGGGGAACTGCCGATATAGCCATCCAGAGAAAAGACCTTCACATGGTGCATCATGCGCATCGGCAGAATTTCACCGACTTCCGGGAGTTCGTAATACGGCATACCGTCCGGCCCTTTCAGCACAATGACCTTTTTCGGGTTAATGGGGATCAGCTCTTTCGGGTAGCCTTTTCCGTCCCGTTCGATGATCGAGTAGCAATTTCCCTCCAGCCCCAGCAACCCCTGCTGCTGCTCGAAATACTCGAATGAGGTGTCTTTCCTGTTGGGCTGGGAGTGAATCAGGTCATAAACCGGGTGGTCCGTCGCACGCTGGCGTCCGCCATTTTTATCCCGCCGGTAAAGTTCGCACGGCAGCTGCGCGACTGACTCCGCCAGGAGGGTGACACAGGCCCGGACCGCTGAAAGTCCAAGAGCGGTTTCCGGCGTGATTATGATGCCAGTTTTGCTCTGGCTTGAACGAACCCCGCCCAGCATGGCTTCCCAGAAGCTATTACCCGAGTATTGTCGGCCCCTGAACATCTGGGGTAGGAACATTATTTACCTCCGCCATTGCTGACGCCGGAGGAAAAGGCCCGGGTTGTCATATATGACCAGCCCAGACAAATAATCCCTCCTGTTATCAATCCCACTGATGGAGAAATAAGCCAGGCACCTGCGGATAACAATCCAGCGCCAGTGAGGCCGACAATAAAACTCAGAACTGAAATTAGCATGCTATATCTTCCTCATCGTATACGGATGTCATCACTGAACTGTTAAGCATGGCGCGCCCCAGCCCCATCATTAAACCAACCGCACCATCTATCTTGTTCTGCCGCCCTTCTTTCCCGGGACGCACAATATCGTCACTTCCGGGAAGGTACTGGCCGACGATATTGGAAATACACCAGTTCATGACAGGGTGTCCGTCATGATGGAATCTCCCCGAGATGAGCGCAGCCTCAATCTCTCTCATAGGATCACTCATATGGGTAAAATTTTGTCTTATCTCGACAGGCTCAAGCCCCTCTTCCTCGAGCATGTGACGTAATGAAGTCGCGCCATAAGGGTCAATGGGGCATTGGGCAATTTTTACGGTATTCCGCAGTTTCAGGATCGTTTCAAATATCAGCCTGTAATCAACTTCGCCGCCATCGGTCGGGATCAACTTACCCTGCCGGACAAAGGACTGATAACGTTCTGCGGTACTTTTCAGCGCGGTCTCCTGCGAGTAAATGGTTTCTTCGGGTGCCCAGAACAGAGGAGAAACACAGTAAAAATGTGTTATTCCGTCTATTTCACGACGAAAAACTGGAACCACGGCATTGAGGTCAACTTTCGAGGCCAGATCGATACCCAGCCAGCATTCTTCCCCTTCAAAATCTGACAACTTAAGGTTTTTATCGGCTGCATCCATCCATTTTCTCAGGTCGTAATAAGCTGATTTTGCGCTTACCCAGCGATTGAAATGCTTGGTCAGAATCTTGTTTGTCTGCCCGGGCGTCGACATACCCAATAATTGTTTAGCCCGGAGAAAATCTGCTTTTACCGAAATGCCATAGTTGGGGTTTGCCTTGATTAATGCCTCAGGAGTCGTCCAGTCATCATCGTCATCAAGGCCATAAATCAGCCCAAATATGGTTTCATTTTCCTCGCCATTACGGGTTCTCCGCAGGATCTCGACAACCTGAGTACGCTTTTCATAGCAAGGGGATGTAATGTCATAGCCGGCAGTGGTGATGATCAGTGTCATCGGTTGTTCACGAGCCCCCATACCGGTGGTCATGGTGGTGTAAAGCGCATCAGTAGTATGTTCGTGATATTCATCAATGATGGCGCATGATGGCGAATCACCATCCCCCGGGTCACCGATCACAGGCGCAAAAACCGAACCGTCAGGGCGCGTCATTTTTTTTGCCCAGGGTTTTATCGAGAATTTTTGCCGCAATGCCGGCAGCTTTTTCACCATTTGCAGCGCCGGAGAAAATACCTTCCATGCCTGTTTTTCAGTCGTGGCGCCGCAATAGACTTCTGCACCATGCTCGCCATCTGCACAAAACATATAATTTCCTACAGCAGCGGCAATAGCGGATTTCCCGTTCTTCCTGGGCACCTCGATATAGATTTCAGAGAAACGACGCAGGCCTGTCTTCTTGTGTACCCATCCAAACGGTACTCCAAGAGCGAACTTCTGCCAGGCTTCAAATTCAATCCGGAGTTTACGCCGGGCCCATTCCCCTGAGGTATGAGGCATTTTCTGGGCAAAACGAAGAAATCGTTCTGCTTTGTTTTTATCGAAGCGGTAGGGCCAGTGGGGATCCTTTGCTCGTTCGAGGTCGTCCAGATGTCGCTGACAGGCAAGTATCGTTAACTGACACGCCAGAATCTTCCCGCCAACGATATCCCGCGCATACTGGTTCGCTGCATTGACGTTCGGATAGGTTGCCATCAGTCAAACTCATCGAATTCATTCCCGTCATCATCCGGATCCTTTTGTCCGCTGGTCATGCGAAGACGACTGAGCGGATCTAACCCCAACAGAGAGCCCAGGCGGGCAAGCTGGGAAACCGAGTCATTCCGGACATTAACTGCAGGGTGTTTTTTCAGGCCCCCCATTTCACTTTCTGAGGTCAGTCCGCTGGCCAGCATTTTTTCGGCTTCGAGCATCAGATGAAAAGCATTGCAGTAAGCCAGCAACAAAGGTGCGTCCTCCAGCTCAAACACCCCTCGGTCGATGAGTATTTTGCTTTGCGTCTTCCACATTCTTATTGCCGCCTCCCCCATTAACTCAGCGGGAGGCGCAATACGTGTTAATTTGCTTTTTTGCCCGGTGGGTAAAGTGGGTTTTCGGCCACCACCGGACGATCGAATTCCTCCGGCCATAAACGTTCCTTTGATAGATGAAACCTTCCGGAAAAAAGTTTCTTATTTCTGGCGTGTAAAAATAGACTTCAACGGGCAGTCCCGAAGCGCGAAAGGGGTCAGGGATTTGCTCCCCCCTCCCCCTGACTGCAGCTGCCTCAGTCGAGGTGGAGGTCGTCATTCCGGCTGCGCCGGCGGCGAACACGGTTCGCATTGCGTGGGCCGGCATATCTCAGACGTTCAATGAACACCAGTTGTTATACCGGGGTCAGGATTCTGTCGCGGTAGCGGAGCCTCCATCGGCCTGCAGTACGCTTTCTGGTAGCCGTTCATCTAATGGCTGGTTCTCGAACACCTTCATCCCAAACTGACCGATCCAGGTGCTGACTGAGTTGATGTTCCCTGCGATGAAGTCGGTCACCTCGGCGATCAATCCTTTAACGACGACATCCGTACTCTGACGCCAGTAATTCTCAATCGCGACCAGTAACGGATCGGAACCATTACTGACAGATTGTTCACCTACGCTATACGTTTTTTTCTTCGCGCTATCGGTGATACATCGCAGCTGGCTGGTCTGGACGGCTCCAACCTCTGCCGCAATTACCTGCATCGTCAACGTAGCCACTTTGTTCCCGTCTGCATCAGCACTGGATGCATAGAACATGGAGAGCGTCAGATCCGTGCGTTGATACATCATTGCTTACCTCCCCTACGATGGCGGGAACGACGACCGCCTGGAAGCGGAGATTGTTGCTCCTGTACCAGCTCACCCACTAAAGGTTCCTGAGCCGACTCAGCAGCCGGTGCCGGTGCAATATCATGCGCAATCGTCAGTTTCAGCAGTGGGCGGCCGCCCTGGACGTGCTCAAAATGGATGCCATGTACGGCTTCATTCATTCGTGACTGACCATCCGTCTCCAGAACGGTCAAAACGCCATCAACGTATTCAATTTTGAAACTCTTCATCGGGTTCTCTCTGTTGCTGTTTTCTTGCTGTGGCAGGTCCAGCACAATGACTCCAGATTAAAGTCATCATCGGTACCGCCATGAGCTTTAGGAATGATGTGGTCGACACTTGAGGCTTTCGTGGCAATACCGTCTCGCCTGCAGTTCTGACAAAGGTATTTATCCCTCTTCATGATACGGGCCCGTTTAATTTCCCACGGTCGACCATAACCACGTTCCTGCCGAGTTTTTCCGGGCTGGTAGTTACGCCAGCCATCACCAGCGTGTTGCTGCCGATGCATCTCACAGTATCCACCGACATCATTGGTCACAGTCGCGCATCCTCTGTGCCGGCAAGGTCGTTTAGCGCGTGGTGGCATACACATCCTCGAGCATGAATTGAGGGAGAGTTAAAGCTGAACCATTGATGGGGAACTCTGAAACTGGCAGCGATGCACATGACAAACCGTCATACTCAATCGCCACCAGCCTCCCGCCTATGGATACAATTTTTAAGCTCTTCCTCTGTGAAATCCGTAAGGAAAAGCTTCATAACCTCATATGCTACCTGCTGGTATGACATCTTAGAAAGCTCCTCAACAGAAACATCAAGTGCCGGAATGCTCTCAGGTACAAATAATCCTCCGTCATCGGCAAGGCCCTTAAGGATAGCCTGTGAAGCTGTTATTTTCTTTTCACTGTTTCTTGTGCTTGAATATAATAAATCCATTTTTTACCTCATTTCTCTTTTTATCTTATCTAAATCCATATAGCTGCATCTAAATGCAGACAATTATTATCCTTTATAGTATAATAAATTTCATATATCAAATCAATAACAAAAATGCTACAATAATATATATATGATTAAAAATATATGTGAAAGGAACACAAATTATATCTATGCTCCAGGGAGTTTACACCGCTGTCAGAAAAGACGGCACCATTTACTACAGGTCCAACATCACCTACAAAAGCAAACACATCAGTCTCGGAAGCTTTGACAGTGAGCTTTCTGCAAGCCGCGCCTATGCCACTGCATCGACAATTTTATTAAAAGAAACAAACAGCATAGAGGACTCTTACTTTCACACCCATGCACTTGCATTTGATAAAATTGTAACTCTTATTAACTACCGGGACAACGGCATGTACATAAAGACGCCCATATATCTGCGCAAAAATTATTTCAGCTACTATCTGGATATATCACATGAGCTGAAATTCGATATAGACGATTTGTTTTACTACTCTGAGCATCGCATATTAAAACGCCAGGGACATCTGTACGTCAACGACTACGGCATGCAGGTCACCCTGCTTAGCCGCTATGGCATACAGCCTCATGCTGTTTGCGGACGGGACTATGTATTTGTAAACAATGATTCAACCGACATGCGCTACGAAAACATCAAGCTGTTAAATCCATACCATGGTGTAGAGATTGTCAAAACTGCAGGGCTCGACAAATATAAAGCTCGCATACACATAAACGGTAATTTTGTCATAGGAACCTACAACACAATCGAAAAGGCCGCTATTGCATACAATAAAGCTGTCGATATGGCTCATGCACATGGCATAGAAAAAAACTATCCCGAAAACTATATCGAAAGTATATCAGGCAAGGAATACGCGGATATTTACACTTCTGTGACAGTTTCCAATAAATATTTGCAGTATCTGCAGCAATTTGATTTATAGAACGCATATCCCACAGTTTGCATATTACCATTATTTTTAATATTGTACTAAAAACTCCCGCGGTTATATAACCTCGGGAATTTTTATAATTACTTCTGATTTATATAGTTTACAAGTCCCTCGCAGTCGATAATCTTCTGCATGAACGGTGGGAAGGCCTGTCCCTTAAACTTCTCTCCTGTTGTCTCATCTGTGATGATACCTGAATCAAAGTCTACTGTCACCTCATCACCGGCTTTTATTGCCTTTGCTGCCTCAGGGCACTCAATAATAGGAAGACCTATATTGATTGCATTTCTGTAGAAAATTCTTGCAAATGTCTCTGCGATAACACAGCTTACGCCGGCAGCCTTGATGGCAATCGGTGCATGCTCTCTTGATGAACCACAGCCGAAGTTCTTGTTGGCTACCATGATATCTCCGGCCTTTACATTATTTACAAAATCCTTATCGATATCCTCCATGCAGTGTGTTGCAAGCTCCTTAGGATCAGAAGAATTCAGATATCTTGCAGGAATGATTACATCTGTATCGACATTGTCTCCATATTTAAATACACGACCGTGTGCTGCTTTCATTGTGCTTCCTCCAATCTTTACATAACATCCTTTGGTCCTGAAATCTTACCTGTAATGGCACTTGCAGCTGCAACAGCAGGGCTTGCCAGATAAACCTCAGAATCCACATGACCCATACGTCCGACAAAGTTACGGTTTGTGGTAGATACGCATCTCTCGCCCTCAGCGAGCACTCCCATGTATCCGCCAAGACATGGTCCGCAGGTAGGTGTGCTCACAATGGCACCAGCCTCGATAAATGTCTTAAGAAGGCCCTCTTCCATAGCCTGAAGATAAATCTTTTGTGTGGCAGGAATCACGATAACCCTGATACCATCCGCAACCTTTTTACCCTCAAGAATCTTTGCTGCAATACGCAGATCATCCATACGGCCGTTGGTACATGAACCGATTACTACCTGGTCAATCTTTACATCACCAACCTCATCGATGGTACGTGTATTGTCAGGCAGATGTGGGAATGAAACTGTAGACTTAAGTGTGCTAAGGTCGATTGTATACTCCTCATCATACTCTGCATCACTATCAGCCTCATACTCTGTGAACGGACGCTTTGAATGCTCCTTCATGTACTCTCTTGTGAGATCATCTACAGGGAAGATACCATTCTTGCCGCCGGCCTCGATTGCCATATTGGCGATAGTAAATCTGTCATCCATAGAAAGATATTTAAGTCCATCTCCGACAAACTCCATTGACTTATAAAGTGCGCCGTCCACACCAATCATACCGATGATATGAAGGATGACATCCTTACCGCTGATCCACTCAGCCGGTTTTCCGACTATATTGAACTTGATGGCAGAAGGTACCTTAAACCATGCCTTGCCTGTAGCCATTCCTGCTGCCATATCAGTGCTTCCCACACCTGTAGAGAATGCTCCTAAAGCTCCGTATGTACATGTATGTGAATCGGCTCCTATAATCACATCACCTGCAACGGTAAGTCCCTGCTCAGGTAAAAGTGCATGCTCGATGCCCATTTTTCCTACATCAAAGTAATTTGTAATCTCATTTTTGCAGGCAAACTCGCGAACACATTTACAGTGTTCTGCTGACTTGATGTCCTTGTTTGGTGCAAAGTGATCCATAACGAGTGCGATTTTATCTTTATTAAACACTCCCTCTACCTTCATCTTGTCGATCTCATGAATCGCTACAGGTGAGGTAATGTCGTTTCCAAGCACAAGATCTAAATCAGCCTCAATGAGCTGTCCTGCACTAACAGAGTCAAGGCCTGCGTGTGCAGCAAGAATCTTCTGCGTCATTGTCATTCCCATGCTTATATCCTCCTAGCATATAAAAATATTGTATTATGATTGTATCTGAATCAAGTTTACTTAAGACATCATAACATATGATTTACCATAATAAAAATACATAATAAACATATTTACCATAACTAAATCTCATGGTATAATAAACATAAATTTGTTGATGTTCACACCTTTTTGTGACAAGCAACGATTACAGCCCATTAAAAGTACAAACCACAGGAGGTACAAATGAACCAGAATCTCTCATCTTACTGGATTTTCTATACTGTCGCCAATGCCGGCAATATATCAAAGGCAGCCAAGGAGCTCTATATCAGCCAGCCTGCCATCAGCAAGTCAATTCAAAAGCTCGAGGACGGACTGGAATGCAAGCTTTTTTCCAGAAGCTCCAGAGGTGTCGTCTTGACCGATGAGGGCAGGCTTCTTTATGATCATGTAAGCGAGGCCTTTGAGGCATTAAATGAGGGTGAGGAAAAGCTGAAGCGCTCAATAGAGCTCGGTGTCGGCCAGCTTAAGATTGGTGTCAGCTCAACACTCTGCAAATATATGCTTTTGCCATATCTCAAGGAATTCATACACAGAAATCCTCATATAAGCATCTCAATCGAATGTCAGTCCACCAACGAGACCTTAAAGCTCCTCGATGATGACAAAATAGATATAGGTCTGATTGGAAAACCAGCATCCCTTAAGACTTTCAATTTCTATTATCTGGACAACATCGAGGATATATTTGTCACTACAAAGGACTATCTGCGCAACTTAAGCGCCCGTGGTGTCAAAAAGAGCGAGATTTTGCAAAACTCTACTCTCATGCTTCTCGATAAAGGCAATATGACACGTAAATATATTGATGATTATCTGCAGGAGAACCAGATACACGTAAAGGACTCTATAGATATATCAAATATGGACCTGCTCATCGACTTTGCCAAAATAGGCGTAGGTGTGGCCTGCGTCATAAAAAGCATAGTTTCAAAGGAGCTTGCTGATGGTACCCTGATTGAAATTCCTCTCGGCATACCAATCCACAAGCGTGAGGTTGGCTTTGCCTACAAGGAGTCTTCAAAGCTTTCCACCTCTCTGCAGACCTTTATCAAGTTTTATGAGAGCTACACACCAGAGGATTTTTAAATAAAAAAATATGATCCCGGAGGTATTACCTTGAAAGAACAAATACACACTATCCCCATATCAGACGCCTTTGACAATGCCGGCGAATGCCCCTTCTGCTATATAGAAAAACGCACCGAGGATCACGTCATGGATTTTGTACTTGGTCATGGTGCCTCTTACATGGAGGCTGACATACGCGATATGACCGATAAGGAGGGCTTCTGCCGTGCACATTTCAAAAAAATGTTTGACTATGGCAATTCACTCGGAAACGCCTGGATACTAAAAACCATGTACATGCGCCATATTGAGGAGATGGACAAAGAATTTAAGAACTTTAAGCCTGATTCAGTGCAAAGGAGCGGTCTTTTCAAAAAAGCAAATGCCTCCTCCAATTCCATCGTGGACTGGATTAACAAACGTGAATCAACCTGCTTTATATGTGACAGCGTAAACAAGACCTTTAATGCATACATGAAGACCTTCTTCACTATGTATGAAAAGGATCCTGAACTAAAAGAAAAATTAAAGAACACAAAAGGATTTTGTCTCGATCACCTGAAAGTGGTTCTGGAAGGAGCTGACACTTATTTAAAAGGTGATAAGCGCAAAGAATTTTACGATATCGTGCTCCCTCTAATGCACGACAACATGAACCGCATATATGAAGATGTTGCATGGTTCATCGAAAAATATGATTATAAAAATAAAGATGCCGACTGGAAAAATTCCAAGGATGCGATCCAGCGCGGTATGCAGAAGCTTCGCGGAAGTGATCCATCTCTTCCACCACATGTTCTCAAAAAATAAAATCACCCGGTATTCTGCCGGCCGTCTAGTGGCTGTGCAAAATACCGGGTAATTTTTATTTCATTACGATGTTTACAATACGTCCCGGAACATAAATCTCTTTTACGATATTTCCTGTAAGCTTATCTGCAATAACATCCTTTGCTTTTGCGATAACCTCATCCTTAGGATCCTGTTTTCCGATTGCAAGAGTGCCCTTAGTCTTTCCGTTGATCTGTACAGCAATCTCTACTGTATCCTCAACAGTCTTTGCCTCATCGTATACCGGCCATGGCTCAAATGCGATTGTATCGTCATGTCCCATTCTCTGCCAGATTTCCTCACCAACATGTGGACATACACAAGAAAGCATCTTGATAAGTCCCTCTGCAAACTCTCTAGGACATCTGCCTGCCTTGTATACTTCATTGACAAAAATCATCATCTGGCTGATAGCTGTATTGTAGCCAAGTGCCTCGAAGTCGTTTGTGACCTTCTTTACTGTCTGATGGTAGATTCTTGTGAGCTTTCCGTCATCCTCTTCGATAATATTCTCAGGCTCTGTAAAGAAATTCCATACACGTGTGATGAATCTCTTTGCTCCCTGTACGTTGCTGTCGTTCCAAGGCTTTGAAACCTCAAGTGGTCCCATGAACATCTCGTAGAGACGAAGTGTATCAGCGCCGTACTCCTCGACTACATCACTAGGATTTACTACGAACTCCGGGAATCTCTTGCCCATCTTGATACCGTTTGATCCAAGGATCATTCCCTGATGTACGAGCTTCTTAAAAGGCTCCTTTACAGGAGATAAGCCCTGATCAAAGAGGAATCTGTTCCAGATTCTTGAATACATGAGGTGTCCTACCGCATGCTCCGGTCCACCAACATAGAGATCTACAGGCATCCAGTGCTTTAAGAGCTCCTGATTTGCAAATTCCTTATCATTGTGTGGATCGATATATCTCATATAATACCATGAGGATCCTGCCGAGCCTGGCATGGTGGATGTCTCACGAGTACCCTTTACGCCGTTTCTGTCATACTGCTTCCACTCTGTAGCGTTCTCAAGAGGTGCCTTGCCATTCTTGCCCTTGTAATCCTCAAGCTCAGGAAGGACAAGTGGAAGCTCATCATCAGGAAGGAAATAGATTGAACCATCCTCCTTGTATACACATGGAACAGGCTCTCCCCAGTATCTCTGACGTGCAAAAATCCACTCACGGAACTTGTAGTTTACAGTTCTCTTTGCCACGCCCATCTTCTCAAGCTTGGCTGTGATAGCCTCCTTAGCATCCTCAACTACCATTCCGGTAAACTCCTCTGAGTTGATGAGCTTGCAGCCCTTTCCAAGGTAATCATGCTTCTCAAATGCATGCTCTGATACATCTGCACCATCAATTACCTGAATCATCTCAATATCATGAGCCTGTGCATACTCGAAATCTCGCTGATCATGGGTAGGAACTGCCATAACAGCACCTGTACCATAGCTTGCCAGTACGAAATCACCGATGAACATGCGCACTTCCCTGCCGTTTACAGGGTTGATACAATGAAGTCCCTTAAGCTCACAGCCTGACTTTGTCTTGTTAAGCTCAGTTCTGTCCATATCGCTCTTCTTTACAGTCTCATCTATGTAAGCCTGAACCTCTTCTTTGTTCTCGACTCTGTCCATGAGACCCTTTACTATATCTCCGTCCGGAGCAAGCACCATAAATGTGATACCATATATTGTCTCGATACATGTAGTAAAGATAGAGAACTCTCCACCGCCTACAATCTGGAATTTAACCTCGACACCTGTACTCTTGCCAATCCAGTTTCTCTGCATTTCCTTGGTAGACTCAGGCCAGTCTATCTCATCAAGCCCCTCAAGGAGCTTTTCAGCAAATGCCGGCTGGTCAATAACCCACTGTTTCATGTTCTTGCGGACTACAGGATAGCCGCCACGCTCTGACTTGCCATCTATAACCTCATCGTTTGAGAGAACTGTTCCAAGCTCCTCGCACCAGTTTACAGGCATATCAATATGCTTTGCATATCCGGCCTCATAAAGCTTCTTGAAAATCCACTGTGTCCACTTGTAAAACTCAGGGTCACTTGTAGAAATCATCTTTGACCAGTCATAATCAAAACCAAGCTCTCTTAACTGCTTTGAGAAGGTCTCTATATTCTTCTGAGTGAAACCGTTTGGATGATGACCTGTGTTTACAGCATACTGCTCTGCCGGTAAACCGAATGAATCATATCCCATCGGATGAAGTACATTGTAGCCCTGCATTCTCTTCATACGCGACATGATATCTGTAGCTGTATAGCCCTCCGGATGTCCAGCGTGAAGGCCTACTCCTGAAGGGTAAGGGAACATATCAAGTGCATAGTATTTAGGCTTTGAAAAATCCCAAACATCTGTCTTGAATGTCTCGTGTTCTTTCCAGTATTCCTGCCATTTTTTCTCTATGGCCTTGTGATTGTATGGTTCTGACATACTTGCCTCCTTATATCAAAAACGCTCCGCCTCTCAAAGAGACGAAGGCGTATTTTTAATCCGTCTGATTAACATTCATAATTTTACACATCACACTATATTTTGTCAAGTTTTGCTATATAAAAAACCCGGTGCATCACTGCCCCGGGTCTTATTGTCATATATATCTGACAGATTAGTTGTTGATGAGCTTGTCGCTCTCATCATTCCAGCTGTAAAGCTTACGGATTTCCTCACCAACCTTCTCTGAAGGATGCTCAGAAGCAAGCTTTCTCATAGCCTTGAAGTGTACCTGACGTCCTGCCGGTGACATATCAAGTAAGAACTCCTTAGCAAATGTACCATCCTGAATGTCAGAAAGAATCTTCTTCATAGCTTTCTTTGTCTCAGCTGTAACAATCTTAGGTCCTGTTACATAATCACCATACTCAGCTGTATTAGAGATAGAGTATCTCATACCTGCGAAGCCTGACTGGTAGATAAGGTCTACGATGAGCTTCATCTCATGGATACACTCAAAGTATGCGTTTCTTGGGTCATAACCAGCCTCGCAAAGTGTTTCGAAACCAGCCTGCATAAGTGCACAAACACCACCACAAAGAACTGCCTGCTCACCGAAGAGGTCTGTCTCTGTCTCTGTACGGAATGTTGTCTCAAGAAGTCCGGCTCTTGCTCCGCCGATTCCAAGACCATATGCAAGTGCAAGGTCCCATGCCTTTCCTGTAGCATCCTGCTCTACAGCGATAAGACAAGGTGTTCCTTTTCCTGCCTGGTACTCTGAACGTACTGTATGTCCCGGAGCCTTAGGTGCGATCATAGCTACATCTACATCCTTTGGTGGCTTAATGCATCCAAAGTGGATGTTGAAGCCGTGAGCGAACATAAGCATGTTGCCCGGCTCAAGGTTTGGCTCGATGTCCTTCTTGTACATATCTGCCTGTAACTCATCATTTATAAGAATCATGATGATATCAGCCTGCTTTGCAGCCTCTGCAGCAACATATACCTTGAATCCCTGCTCTTCTGCTTTCTTCCATGACTTGCTGCCCTCATAAAGACCGATGATGACATTGCATCCTGAATCCTTTAAGTTAAGTGCATGTGCATGTCCCTGGCTGCCGTAACCGATAATGGCAATTGTCTTGCCCTCTAATAATGAAAGGTTACAATCATCCTGATAAAATAATCTTGGTTCTGCCATTTTGTTTTCCTCCTGTTAATTTAAGTAAACTATTTATATGTAAGGATTGTCCTGTGACTAATCCAACATAACTACATCATCGGAACCTCTGGTAAGTCCTGTGATTCCCGTTCTTGCGAGCTCTAATATTTCATAGCCGCTAAGTAAGTCTATGAACTTATCAAGCTTGTCCTGTGTACCTATGAGCTCAATAATCATAGAGTCATGAGTGACATCAACTATCTTGCCGTGGAAGATCTCAGTCACATTCATAACTGCCTGTCTTTGTGTATCGAGTGCTCTTATCTTTATCATAATAAGCTCCCTGCACACTGAGAGTCCCGGCTCAAGCTTCTTGATATCAAGTACATCCTCAAGCTTCGCCAACTGCTTCTCTATCTGCTCAAGCACCTGCTCATCACCGCTTGCAACACTTGTGATACGTGTGTAGCGCGGATCTGCTGTAACCCCTGAGGAGAAACTATCAATATTAAATCCCCTGCGACTGAACAGTCCTGAAATACGACTGGTCACTCCGGGATTGTTCTCAACTAAAAGAGATAATGCCTGTCTTCTCATCGAAAAACCTTCCTAACAATTTTTATTATTTCTGTTCACATGATGATAATATTACTCTAATCTGTATTTGTCAATCACTATCGTT
>ENA-UEQE01000326-UEQE01000326.1-human-gut-metagenome-genome-assembly--contig:-NODE-326-length-41365-cov-7.972873_pt1 | contig 41365 bp, 36 predicted proteins | sample MGYA00242934_ERZ507935 | MGnify/ENA primary metagenome ERZ507935 (study PRJEB26167, sample SAMN06115423) | human gut metagenome | host: Homo sapiens | place: China:Anhui | collected 2015-03-30 | study... | reverse complement strand
GGTGGTGGTTTGACATGACCGTGTAGCCGCTGTTCTTTTCTACCCGAAAAACTGCCATTTCACGGATGCCTCCTTTCGTTGTAAACAAAAAAAGCAGCGTTCATTTGCTCCCGGTGATGGGAGAAGTGAACGCTGCGCGTACTTGATAATTTTTAGGTTGTGTGGTATATAAAAGGCAACTGTTTTTTCAATACAGTTGCCCATCGGGGGTGCGATACAAGCAAGTTGCTATCCGATGACCTCAAAAACAAATTGTACTACGATTGTTTTCAAAAAATGCTGTATCACTACTCGCACCAAGAAAAAGCAGAACACGTTCGTGTTCTGCTTTTTCTTTTCGGTGCGAAAGAGGACTTGATTCTTTCCGTTCAAAGGCAGGGCTTTGCGAAACGCCAAGTCCGCTCATCAAACAGGACCCCCTGCCCCAATGGGCAGAGAAAGGACCCCCCATGCAGATAAACGACCTCTTCGGCGCAGCAGCCGCCTTTGAAACCGTACGGATGCCGGGCGGCACGGAAGCGGCCATTCCAACAGAACACGCCGCAGTTATCTATGTAAATGAACAGCCGGCCTTCCGGGTGGTATGCACACCCCAGCTTCTGCCGCAGCTGGCGCTGGGGCGGCTGCTGACCGAAGGATGGATCGCCTCCGCAGAGGAAGTGGAACAAATTGCCGTCTGCGCAGAAGGCTTGAAAGTCAATATCTACCTGAACCACCCGCTGACGGCCCGCCGCGCAGCGGCACAGGAAGTTTCCAGCTGCTGCACCGACAATGTCGCGCTGGGCAGTCCGGTGGAAGTGCAGCCGCTGCGCGCGGTGCCGCATCTGGACGTGCAGCCGGAGTGGGTGGACGCCCTCGCCGCCGCCATGAACGTGGGCCTTCCGCTTTATCAGGCCACCCATGCGGTCCACAGCTGCTTTGTGCTGCACGAGGGCCGCATCCTCTGCGCCTGCGAGGACATCGGACGCCACAATGCGCTGGACAAAGCCGTGGGCAGCGTGTTTCTGGCCGGTGTCTCCCTCAGCGAATGCGTGCTCTACACCAGCGGCCGCGTACCGATGGATATGGTGCGCAAAGCCATCCGGGCTGGCGTTCCGGCACTGGTCAGCAAGACCATGCCCACCGTCCAGTCGCTGGAGCTGGCGCAGGAATACGGCTTACAGCTGCTCTGCGGCCGGAAACATCCGCTAACATCGTCAAAAAGTGCGGGGTGACATCGGTTCGCGTTGACTTACTTCTCGTCTATGTGATAATATATTAACGAAGAGACCGCTCCGCTTGTTGCAGCAGGCAGAGCGGTCGTTTTCGTGTTTGGGAGTTTTCCCGAACGACCAAAAACAGGCAGGTGATAACATGAAGCAGGCAACCAACCCGTTTGCGCCCGTTCCGCTGTGGCGCAAGCGGCTTCCGGGCTACGCAGCCATGGGTGCTGCCACTGTTGCTATGGCGATCGGCCTGATCGCCATGCAAAACGCGCGCACCACGGTTGCAGGTACCCTGCTGCAGGTGTCGGAGGCGGATGCAGCCGCCTACGGCATCAGCGCAGTGTACCAGCTCGACAACGGCAGCTATCGCGTGGAGGGCTCTCAGAAGGGCTTCCAGAGCGATGTGCAGGCTGCCGTGACCCTTGACGCCGAGGGCAATGTTTCCGCTGTCGAGATCCTCTCGCAGGCAGAGACGGACAGCCTCGGCGGCCAGTGTGTCGACCCGGAGTTCACGTCCCAGTATCAGGGCGCAGCTCCCTTTACGCTGGCAGGCAAAAGCTATACTGTGACCGACCCCCTTACCGGTATCGCCTATGCCGCTGCCGGTGCGGCGGAGGAGCAGCCCGCTGCTGCGGAGGATTTTGACCCCGCGCAGTGGAATGTGTCCGACACCTCTCCCGAGGCCGAGGCCACCCGTAGGATGTACGCAGCAGGTCTGACCCTCTCGGCACTGAACGGCGAGCCTCTGGCTGATGAGCTTGCCCCGCCGCTGGATTCCAGCGCCGAGGCTGTGGCACGCCGCAAGCTCTACGCCGCCGGTCTGAGCAAGAGTGCGCAGGACGGTGAGGAGCAGGTTCTGCCCTATGCGGACTGGTCCGCAGAAAAGCAGGCCGCTTATCAGCTGGCACAGGCTGAACTGACCACCGGGCAGACCAGTGCCGGCGCTGTCAGCGCAGACCTGACCGAGGTGGACGCCCTTTCCGGCGCGACCATCACCTCGGCCGCCGTCACCAACATCGTCAACAACTCGTATTTCTATGTAACTGAGGTGCTCCGCGCAGAGTGACCTCAACGGAGGAATGGAACCTATGGCAAAAACTGATTTTCTGACGGCTGACATGACCCGCCGTCAATTTATGAAGATCTCGGGCAAGAGCCTTGCAGGGCTCACCCTCTCCGCATCCATGCTGTCCCTCTTCGGCTGCTCGCAGAAGCAGGTGGACAGCGGCGCAGTGGCTACCTGGGCGCTGCCCCAGGGCCTGCTGGTGGTCAACGCCGACCTGTGTACCGGCTGCCAGCGCTGCGAGATCAACTGCACGCTGACCAACGACGGCGTGTGCTCCTCTTACATCAGCCGCGTGAAGATCCAGCGCCGTCTGAATCTGGACGGTGCCGGCAACGGCCTGCTGTCCGGCACCGACAACTGCTGGGTCTACTTCCCGGATACCTGCCGCCAGTGCGAGGACCCCGCCTGCGGCAACGCCTGCCCCCAGAAGGCCATCACCACCAATGCCCAGGGCATCCGTGTGGTGGACACCGACAAGTGCATCGGCTGCGGCGCCTGCCACGAGGCCTGCCCCTGGCATATGCCCACCGTCAACCCCGAGACCGGCAAGTCGTCCAAGTGCATCGCCTGCGGTGCCTGCGTGGCAGGCTGCCCGTCCGGCGCTCTGTCCATCGTGGACTGGGATGCCGTCACCAGCGCAGCACAGGCTGCCTACATGGACCTGTAAGGAGGAACAACAATGGCTGAATATTATGGCTGGGCAGGCAAGATCCTGCGCGTTGACCTGACCACCGGCGAGATCACCACGCAGGATGACGCAAAGTACCATAAGTATATCGGCGGTATGGGCATGGCCTACCGCATCATGTATGAGGAAGCTCCCATGGACCTCGACCCCTACGACGAGAAGGCACAGGTCATCTTCGGCGTCGGCCCCCTGACCGGTGCCGGCGTACCCTGCTCCGGCCGCATGAACGTCACCTTCCGCTCCACCTGGTCCAAGGGCAACTCCATCATCGACGCCCACATGGGCGGCCACATCGGCCCCATGCTGAAGTATGCGGGCTGGGACGGCATCGTCATCACCGGCATCTCCGAAAAGCCCGTCTACCTGCGCATCGAGGACGACGAGGTCTCCCTCGAGGATGCTTCTGACATCTGGGGCAAGGGTACGTTCGCGGCCAACAAGTGGATGGTGGAGCAGAACGGCCGTGAGTTCGAGACCGCTTCCATCGGCCCTGCCGGTGAGAATCTGGTGGACTACTCCACCCTGAACACCAGCTTTGGCAACTCCGGCGGCGCCGGTCTGGGCGCTGCCATGGGCAACAAGAAGCTGAAGGGCCTGGCCATCCGCGGCACCGGCAGCGTCAAGGTGGCCGACCCCAAAAAGGTGCTGGAGCTGTCCAACTACATGATGGGCAACCTCATCGGCGGCAACAACAACCACAATGTCCCCGCACAGCCCCAGAGCTGGGCCGAGTACAGCGCCACCTCCGGCAAGAACCGCTGGTCCGGCGCACCGGGCCGTATGTGGAAAAAGGCTCCCGGCGGCCCCGTGGATACCGGCGAGCAGCCCTACAACGACATCAACAAGATCGCGCTGCGCTGCTTCAAGGGCTACTTCGACTTCGGCGCACCGGCTGCGGAGTACACCGTGAAGAACGGCGGCTGCTCCTCCTGCCCTATCCGCTGCTACACCGAGTATGATGTAGACCCGCTGGCCGATTACGACCTGCCCACCCACAACTCCAACACCTGTATGCCCGTGCTGTACGGCACCCGCGTCTACCCGGACGGCGTCCACGATTTCAAGTACGAGGGCGACGGCACCATGGTCATCAACCTGGCATGGTCTCATGCCGTCGATGACATGGGCCTGTGGGACAACTACGGCAACCTGAACCGTGATCTGCAGTGGATCCTGCGGATGCCCCGTGAGGAGGCCACCAAGTACATCAGCGAGGCCGAGTACGACTCCCTGCCCTGGGCATGGGAAAAGGCCGGTGACCCCCGCTGGGAGGTGGAGCTCATCCGCCGCATGGCTTACGGCGAGGGCGACCTGTCCGTCATCGCAAAGGGTACGCTGGCCATGATGGAAAAGTTCGGCCTGCCCAAGAGCTGGCTGGACCGCACCGACGGTGCCACCAACTCCAACCTGATGTACAACGGCTTCCCCAACCACCACGGCCCCGCAGAGGCATGGCAGGTTGGCATGCTGTACAATCTGGTGTATAATAGAGACTGCATGATCCACGAGATCGTCTGCGAGACCGGTTCCGGCGCACCCTACGAGGTGACCAAAAAGGTCATGGAGGACTTCTTCGGCGAGGGCTGCTACGACAAGGCCAAGGCCTACACCCCCATCAACGAGAACAAGGCAAAGCTGGCCGCCTACTGCGTCAACGATAAGAACTTCCACGACTCTGCCACCCTCTGCAACTGGATGTGGCCCATGACCCAGTCTCCCTCCAAGGAGCGGGCCTACCACGGCGATCTGGACCTGCAGGCAGATTTCATGACCGCCGTCACCGGCGAGACCTACACCCAGGCCGGTCTGCAGGAGGCAGGCGAGCGCATCACCCAGATGCTGCGCGCCATGACCGCCATCAGCTTCCAGAAGAACTGCGGCAGCGCAAACCTCCGTCAGGAGCACGACGCCATCTGCGACTGGGTCTTCGACAAGGAACCCGACTTCAAGGCATTCGAGGAAGGCACCACCAAGCTGGACCGCGCCGACATGGAGAAGGCAAAAGACCTGTTCTATGACATCTTCGGCTGGGACAAGACCACCGGTGTGCCTACCCGCGAGACGCTGGAGAAGTTCGACCTCGGCGATATGGCCGACGATCTGGAAGCACGCGGCATCTACGCCCAGACTCCCGCCGAGGAGACTGCTGCCAGCGAGGCCGCAGCCCAGTAATCAAGAAGCCGTTTTCATAAGCATTGCACACCGCCCGAACGGTCTTTTTGCCCGCATACGGCGTTGCTTTCCCTTGCAATCCGTCAGGATTGCTGCGGAAAATCGCCTTGTCTGCGGGCAAAAATCCTCGCCGTTCGATGCACTCTGCTTACGAAAACAACTTCACAGAAACGAGAGGAACTATCATGCTGTTTGGCAGACGCAAACCCGGTTATACCACCACGGTGGACGCCGCCTCCGACCCTGAGCAGGTCATCCTCGACCTGCAAAAGGCAGAGATGGCCGCGAAAAAGAAGCCGAAGGCCGAGGTTTTTGACATCGACGCGGCCAGCGAAACTGCCCGCCGCCTGAAGGAAACGGGCAGTATGTTCGACGGCAGCGCTGCAAAGCTCGGCGAGGACGTCATTGCCGCTGTGCAGAAGGAGACGGATGCTCTGGCCGCAAAGCAGGCCGAGGCACAGCCCGCTCCCGAAGAGACGGCTGCACCGGACGCCGCCGAAAAAACCCAGCTGCTGGATTTTCTGGCCGCTGCACCGGAGGCAGAGGGCGACCCCTACGCCGACCAGCCCACCGTCACCGCGCCGGAGCTGCCGGAGCTTACCCCGGCACAGGAGCTGGCGGGTTACATCCGCTCCCGCTCGGCGGCGGCACTGGTCACATCCCACGCCCTGCTGGTGAGTGAGGTGGAAAACGCCGATGAACTTCTGGCCCAGATGCCGGAAGACCCCCAGTGCGCAGACATCGTGTCCCGCGCCGGCGCAAAGGATGCCTACTACTACTCCAGCGCCAACATGAGCGACAACTACGCCATGATCGCGCAGCTCATCGAGGACAAGGACCTCTGCGCCATGGTGGCCGAGATGGTACGGTTCAACGCCCGCGTCTACCCCAGCGCCACCCCGCTGCGGTACTTCCGCCGCTCGCCCTACGATCTGACACAGGAAGCCATTGAGCAGACGTGGCAGTCCATGCAGGGCAAGCCGGAGTACGCCGACATCGAGGAGCTGACCAACAACCAGAACGAGCGGTTCCTCTTCTCCACCCAGCACCTCACCCGCCGCTACGCAAAAGCCATTAGCGACGTAGATGAGTGGACCGACTAAAGCATCCCACACAATCAAATAGGGTATATGAGCTTCTTTGAGCAAAGGTGTCTAAACCGTCGGGCATGACACCGCGCCGCAATGCTAAGGGCTATATAAGCCGGCATTCAAGGGTGGAGGGGGAAACCCCGCCGCCTTCCCGCAGAAGAAACGCTGCAATTTGAAAAAAAGAACTCCTCCCATCCACACAGGGGCTTTCCATGCTCTGCCGCCACTGCAAGGGCGGCAGGGAGCGGAGAGCAGCCATCGGCATGGCAGTCTGCAAGCTGCCTTTTGCCGGAATGTGCGGATATTCTGCGGAGGCGTTTTGATTTTCCATCAAGACGTCTCCGCTTCTTTTTTAACCTGCCTTTTTATATGGATCCCCGCTGCGCCCCGCCTGAGCCATAGCAGGCCGGGTGCGGCCGGGCATTTGGAGGATTTTTTTATGAAACAGCCTTTCTGTGCGCCCTCTGAGGCGCTGCACCGCGTGCTGGATGCCTCTGCGGCTCTGCCGAGGCCGGAGACGGAGATCGTCCCGCTGGACGAAGCGGGCGGCCGCATTGCCGCTGGGACGCTTTCGGCCCGGATGGATCAGCCGCCCTTTGACCGCAGCCCCTTCGACGGCTACGCCCTGCACAGCGCCGACACCGCCAGTGCCAGCCGCGAAACACCCGTCACCCTGCCCGTGACCATGAAGCTCTACGCCGGAGATGCCCCCGCTTCGCCTCTGCCTGCTGGCTGTGCGGCCCGCATCATGACCGGCGCACCCCTGCCCGAGGGCGCAGACTGTGTGCTGATGCAGGAGCTGACCGACAGCGGCGAGGAGACGGTACAGCTCTATGCCGCCATGAAGCCCCAGCAAAATGTGGTATTCCGGGGCGGAGACATCGCCGCCGGTGCTGTCATCGCCGAAGCCGGTACGGTACTCTCCCCCGCCCATCTCGGCGTGCTGGCCGGGCAGGGATACGCTGAAGTCCCCGTTTACAAAACGCTGACCGTGGGCGTTCTGGCCACAGGAAGCGAGCTTTTAGCTCCGGGTGAGGCTTGGACGCCCGGCAAAATTTACGACTCCAACGGCGTCCAGAACGCCGCCCGCCTGCGGCAGCTGGGCTTTGCGGTAAAACGTCGGCACTGCTCCGACGACCCGGAGGAGATTGCCCATGAGATGCAGGAACTGCTGGCGGAGTGCGATGCCGTCATCACCAGCGGCGGCGTCTCGGTGGGGCAGAAAGACTATCTGCCCGCTGTGCTGGAACAGCTGAATGCAGACATCCTCTTTGCAGGCGTGGCCCAGAAGCCCGGAAGCCCCATGCTAGCCGGGAAAGTGGGCGGCAAGCTGGTGTTCTGCCTGTCCGGCAACCCCTTTGCCGCCGCCGCTACGCTGGAACAATATGCCGTCCCGGCTCTTTTGCGGGCGGCGGGGCGCTGTGAGGAAAGCTGCCTTCTTCCCCGCACCACCCGCACCCTGACCACGGGCTTCTCGAAGTCCAGCAAAGGGAACCGCTATCTGCGGGCAAAGGCCATGGGCGGCAGCGTGACCATCCCCGGCGAGGGCAACGCCGAAGCCCACTCGTCCGGCAGCCTTTCTGCCATGATCGGCTGCAACTGTCTCGTTGAACTGCCTGCGGGCAGCGGCCCGGTGACTCCGGGCGAAGAAGTGGAGGTGCTCAGTTTTGTACAGTGAACAGAAAGAGGCTCTGGCCCAGGAGATCGAACTCAAGCGCCCGGCAGTGCTGGCCGTCAGCGGCCTGCACAACAGCGGCAAGACGACGCTGTTGGAAAAGCTTCTGCCTGCCCTGCGCAGCCGGGGGCTGAAAGTGGGCATTATCAAGCACGACGGCCATGATTTCACTCCCGATGTCCCCGGCACCGACAGCTACCGCCTGCGGGAAGCGGGGGCCGAGGGAGTGGCGGTCTACTCCGGCCAGCGCTATCTGCTGACCGAGATGTTCCGCCTGACGGAGCAGGACTTGCTGGCGCTCTTCGAGCGCCACGGCTATGATCTGGTGCTGCTGGAAGGCTTCAAGGACAGCGGCTGGCCGAAAATCGAAGTTGTCCGCAAAGAAATTTCGGACACACCGGTGTCTTTCCAGCCGCTGGCGGTGGTGGGAGACATTCCGGGGGCAGATTTTGGATTGGAAGATGCGCAGGCTCTGGCCGACTGGCTCGTTGCCCAGATGCCGGGCCTGTAAGGAGAAGACAGATATGAAACTGATTCGTACCGAAGACGCGGCAGGCCAGGTGCTCTGCCACGACATTACCCAGATCATTCCCGGCGAGTTCAAGGGCGCACGTTTCCGCAAGGGCCATATCATCCAGCCTGAGGACATCCCCGTGCTGCTCTCCATCGGCAAAGAAAACCTCTACGTCTGGGAGAAAAAGCCCGGCATCCTCCACGAGGACGAAGCCGCCGCGCTGCTGTACAAGGCCGCTGCGGGCAAGAATATCCACGGCACCGAGCCGAAAGAGGGAAAGATCGAGCTCATCGCCGACTGCGACGGCCTGCTGAAAATCAACCGCGAAGCCCTGCTGGCCGTGAACCGCACGCCCCAGATGATGATCGCCACCATCCACGGCGACCTGCCCGTGAAAAAGGGCCAGAAACTGGCCGGTACCCGCATCATCCCGCTGGTCATCGAACAGGAGAAGATGGACGCCATGCAGGCTGCCGCAGGCAGTGAGCCTATCCTGAACGTGCTGCCCATGCTGGCCAAGAAGTTTGCCGTCATCACCACCGGCAGCGAGGTGTTCAAGGGCCGCATCGAGGATAAGTTCACCCCCATCCTCGTGGGCAAGCTGGCCGAATACGGCTGCGAGATGACCTTCCACAAGGTCTGCGACGACGACCCGGCGGGCATCACCGCCGCCATTCTCGAGGCGAAAGCTGCGGGCTGTGAGCTCATCTTCACCACCGGCGGCATGAGCGTGGACCCCGACGACCGCACCCCGCTGGCCATCCGGAACACCGGCGCGGACATCGTCACCTACGGCGCACCGGTGCTGCCGGGTGCCATGTTCCTCGTGAGCTATCTGGACGGTGTGCCGGTCTGCGGCCTGCCCGGCTGCGTCATGTACGCCAAGCGCACCATCTTTGATCTGCTGCTGCCCCGTCTGCTGGCCGACGATGCCATCACCGCCGAAGACATTGCCCGTCTGGGCGAGGGCGGCCTGTGCCTTGGCTGCGCCGAGTGCCACTGGCCCAACTGCGGATTTGGGCATTTCTGATGCCCTCTCAGGCGCTTCGCGCCAGCTCTCCCAAAGGGAGAGCCACTGGCGTGTCGGTAAGGCCCGCGCTGGGCGAGAAAAGCTCTTCCTGTCGGGAACGATAGTGCCCTGCGACAGAGATTTACAGCAGCTTGACAAGGAACGCTTGTCCAGAAGCTGCCGGCCTCTGTAGCAAGGCCCGCCCTTTTGCGCCATATCGGCCTCAGGCGTCCCGCTCAGAGCTGCCCGGCCTGCCAACGGCTCCCCCTTTGGGGGAGCTGGCGAGCGAAGCGAGACTGAGAGGGCAAGCCCGGCTCCCCATACGATTTATTTTTGTTAAGCAGAAAGATACGATCATGACTGAAACCAATCTGACCCACTTTGATGCCTCCGGCAACGCCGTGATGGTGGATGTGAGCGAGAAGACCGTCACCTTCCGGGAGGCCACCGCCCACGGCATCATCACCATGAACGCCGAGGCATTCGCCGCTGTGGAGAGCGGCACCATGAAGAAAGGCGATGTGCTGGGCGTGGCCCGCATTGCCGGTATCATGGCCACCAAGCGCACCAGCGAGCTCATCCCGCTGTGCCATCCGCTGCCCCTGACGAAAGTGAGCGTGGACTTCAGGCTTCTGCCCGAGCGGCAGGCTGTGGAGGCGCTCTGCACCGTCAAGACGGCGGGCGTCACCGGCGTGGAGATGGAGGCCCTGACGGGCGTTTCCACCGCCCTGCTCACCATCTACGATATGTGTAAGGCCGTCGATAAGGGCATGGAGCTGGGCGAGATCCACCTCGTCGAGAAGACCGGCGGCAAGAGCGGCCACTACATCCGGGCGGAGGGCGGCTATGTTTGATTCTGCCCAGCGCAATATCCACTATCTGCGCCTGTCCGTCACCGACCTTTGCAACCTGCGCTGCCGCTACTGTATGCCCGACGGCGTGGAAAAGCTGGAGCGGGAAGCCGTGCTCACCTACGAAGAGTTCCTGCGTCTGGCGGCCCTGTTCGCCCGGTGCGGCGTCGATACCGTCCGCGTCACCGGCGGAGAGCCGCTGGTGCGCAAGGGCGTAGACCAGCTGGTGGCGGGGCTGAAAGCCATCCCCGGCATCCGGAAAGTCACCATGACCACAAACGGCATCCTGCTGGCGCAGCAGCTGCCCGCCCTGCTGGACGCCGGTCTTGACAGCGTGAACATCAGCCTCGACACTCTGCGCCCCGAGGTGTTCCAAAGCATCACGGCCCGGGACGAGTTCGAGCACGTCATGGAGGGCATTCACGCAGCCCTCGACAGCGGCATCCCTGTCAAACTGAACTGTGTGCCGCAGGTGGGCGTGAACGAGGGTGAATTGGAAGACCTGGCCGCTCTCGCCGAGAGCCGCCCGTTACAGGTGCGGTTCATCGAGATGATGCCCATCGGCTACGGCGCGGCCATGCCCTGCATCTCGGGGCCGGAGCTGCGGGAGCGGTTTGCCCGCCGCTGGCCGGAGTTTTCGCCCCTGCCCGCCGCCCAGAGCGCCGGGTTCGGCGACGGGCCTGCCGTCTACTACACCGTCCCGGGCTGGAAGGGCGATGTGGGCTTCATCGCGGCGGTCCATGGCAAGTTCTGTGCTTCCTGCAACCGGGTGCGGCTGACCAGTCAGGGCTTTCTGCGCCCCTGCCTTGCCAGCGAGACGGGCTGCGACCTGCGCACCCTGCTGCGCGGCGGCGCAGCCGACGAGGAGCTTTTACAGGCCATCCGGGAGACGATCTGGTCGAAACCCCAGGAACATCATTTCGGAGACAATTCCATGCCCGCCACCCGCGGGATGTACCGTATCGGAGGATAAATTACTATGGGAAAAATTCTGGCGATTTGCACCAGCCCCAAGCGCGGCACTGTCAAGACCGAGGTGCCAAGTGCTGTCCTGACCCCGGAATGGGGCATCGTGAGCGACGCCCACGGCGGAAACTGGCACCGGCAGGTGAGCCTGCTCAGCGCCGAAAAAATCGAGGCGTTCCGCAAGAAGATCTGGGTGGACTATGGTGCCTTCGGCGAAAACCTTGTCATTGAGGGCTTCGACTTCCGCAGCCTGCCCGTCACCAGCCGCTTCGCCATCGGCGACGTGGTGCTGGAGATGACCCAGATCGGCAAGGAGTGCCACAACGACTGCGTCATCAAGCAGCAGACCGGCGAGTGCATCATGCCCCGGGAGGGCGTATTTGCCCGGGTGCTGAAGGGCGGCGAAATTCGTGTCGGCGACGAAGTGACCCTTCTGCCCCCGCTGGAAGATCCGCCGCTGCGCGCTGCGGTCATCACCCTTTCGGACAAGGGCAGCCGGGGCGAGCGGGAGGACAAGAGCGGCCCGCTCATCGTGGAGATGCTCACCGCCGCAGGCTATGTGGTGGAAGAGACGATGCTCCTGCCCGACGAGGCCAAGGCGCTGAAAGCACAGCTCATCCGTCTGGCCGATGGCCGTCAGGTGAACCTTATCCTGACCACCGGCGGCACCGGCTTCTCGCCCCGGGATATTACCCCCGAGGCCACCTATGCCGTGGCCGACCGCAACGCCCCCGGCATCGCCGAGGCCATGCGGTACCACAGCCTTTCCATCACCCCCCGCGGGATGCTGAGCCGCGCCGCCAGTGTATTGCGCGGCAAGACGCTCATCGTCAACCTGCCGGGCAGCCCGAAAGCCGTGAAGGAGAACCTCGAGTACATCCTGCCCAGCCTCGAGCACGGCGTCCGCATCGCCGCCGGTCTGGACGGCGAGTGCGCCCGCAAGTAAATTGCTGTCCCGCTCCGGTTTCGGGACGTGAACATATATGAGGGAATTTTAACCACTATAGAAGGAGAAAATTCATGAAACCCGATCTCATTTCCCGCCGCAGCTTTCTGTCCGTGGTCGGCGCAGTCGGCGCTGCTGCTGCCCTGACCGCCTGCGGCGGCGCTGCTGCCAGCACTGCCTCTTCCGCAGCTACTTCCTCTGAGGCCGCTTCTTCCGAGGCTGCCGGCGAGAGCGTCGAGCTCATCGTCTTCGCCGCTGCATCCCTGACCGAGACCCTGAACGCCATCGCCCAAGACTACTCTGCCGAGAACCCGGGCGTCACCTTCCGCTTCAACTTTGATTCCTCCGGTACTCTCAAGACCCAGATCCAGGAGGGCGCTGACTGCAACCTCTTCATCTCTGCCGGTCAGAAGCAGATGAACCAGCTGGACATCACCGCTTCTGCCGACGTAAACACCGACGGTCTGGACTTCGTGGACCCCTCCACCCGTGTGGACCTGCTGGAAAACAAGGTCGTCCTCTGTGTTCCCGAGGGCAGCGACAAGGGCATCGACAGCTTTGATGCTCTGGCCGAGCACCTGAAGGCTCAGGACATCCTGTTCTGCATGGGCAACAGCGATGTGCCTGTGGGCCAGTACACCCAGAAGATCCTGGCCTACTATGACCTCGACGAAGAGGCTCTGGCTGCTGCCGGTGTCATCACCTACGGCTCCAACGTCAAGGAAGTCACCACCCAGATCAGCGAGGGCAGTGTGGACGCCGGTGTCGTCTACTGCACCGACGCTTACAGCGCCGGTCTGACCCCCGTGGACGAGGCCACCGCCGAGATGTGCGGTCAGGTCATCTACCCCGCCGCTGTGCTGAAGGCTGCCCCCAACGCCGAGGCCGCCAGGGAGTTCCTGGCCTATCTGCAGACTGACCGTGCCGCCACCGTGTTCGAGGGCGTGGGCTTCACGGCGATGTAAAAGGTTAAAATCATGGATTGGTATCCCTTATGGAACAGCCTGCGCATCGCGCTCATCAGCTGCGCAGCAGTGTTCTTCCTCGGCATTTTTTCCGCCTATTATATCGCAAAGCTGCCCCGCACCGTCAAGGGCGTGCTGGACGTGGTGCTCACCCTGCCCATGGTGCTGCCGCCCACGGTGGTGGGCTATTTTCTGCTGCTGCTCTTCGGCGCAAAGCGGCCGCTGGGCATCTTCTTCATGGAGCATTTCGGCGTCAAGCTGGTCATGAACTGGTACAGCGCCATCTTTGCGTCTATCGTGGTAGCCTTCCCGCTGATGTACCGCACCGCCCGGGGCGCCTTCGAGAGCTTTGACGAGACGCTGGCCTGGTCGGCCCAGACACTGGGACAGTCCAACGCATGGATATTCTGGCGGGTGCGGATGCCCTGCTGCCGACAGGGCATTCTGGCCGGTACGGTGCTGGCCTTTGCCCGGGCCTTGGGCGAGTACGGTGCTACCAGCATGATAGCGGGCTACACCCCGGGCAAGACGGCCACCATCGCCACCACGGTGTACCAGCTCTGGCGCACCAACGATGAGGCCGGTGCCATGCGGTGGGTGCTGGTGGACATCGTCATCTCTGCTGTGGTGCTGCTGGCTGTGAACCTCTTGGAGAAAAAGCAGAAAGCAGGTGGCCGCGCATGAGCCTGGAAGTACATATCGAGAAAAAGCTGAACGGCTTCACCCTCCGCTCCGACTTCACCGCCGGGAACACTGCCACTGCCATTCTGGGCGCGTCGGGCTGCGGAAAAAGCATGACACTGCGCTGCATCGCGGGCATCGTGAAGCCCGACAAGGGCCGCATCGTGCTGGACGGGCGGGTGCTGTTCGACAGCGAGCAGCACATCGATCTGCCGCCCCAGCAGCGGGGCGTGGGCCTGCTCTTCCAGAACTACGCCCTCTTCCCGAATATGACCGTGGAGCAGAACATCCTCTGCGGCCTGAAAGCCGAAAGGGACAAAGCCGCCCGCAAGGCCCGCTGCGCCGGGATGCTGCGGGCCTTGCGGCTGGAAGAACTGGCCAGCCGCCACCCGGCAGAGCTTTCCGGCGGACAGCAGCAGCGCACCGCGCTGGCCCGTATTCTGGTGGGCAAGCCGAAGATTTTGATGCTGGATGAGCCGTTCAGCGCACTGGACAGCTACCTCCGCGAGGAGGTAGAGGGCGAAGTAGGCAGCCTGCTGGCGGGTTTTGACGGCACAGCCCTGCTTGTCACCCACAACCGGGACGAAGCTTACCGCCTGTGCCGGGACATGATCGTCATGGACGGCGGGCAGGTGCTCCGCACCGGCACCACGAAAGAGGTCTTTGCCGACCCCCGCAGCACCGCTGCGGCCCGGCTGACCGGCTGCAAGAACATCCTGCCCTGCACCCGGGTGGACGCCCACAGCGTCCGCCTCGCAGGCTGTGAGAGTCTGCTGCACCTCGCCGCTGAGGTGCCGGAGGGCTGCACCGCCGTAGGCATCCGCGCCCACGACTTCGCCCCCTGCGCCCCCGGCGCAGAGAACGCCCTGCCGGTGGAGCTTCTCTCGGCCAGCGAGAACCCTTTCGACTGGAACCTCATCTTCCAGCTGCCGGACGGCACCACTCGTCTGTGGTGGAAAGTGAGCAAGACGACCCTCTCCGTGGCCGAACCCGACGCCCCGGCCTGCCTCTCCGCCCTGCCGGAGAGCATCATGGCGCTGGTGGATCATAGCCAATACGAGCAGTAAACGTCAAAAGAGCCGGTGCGGACGCACCGGCTCTTGCTCTGTTTTTATGACTCACCGAAGAATTTCTTGGCAATATCGGCACTCTGCTTGGCATCCTTGGCGTACCAGTCCGCGCCGATCTTCTCGGCGTACTCTGGCGTCAGGACAGCGCCGCCCACCATCACCTTGCAGTCGAGCTTTGCCGCATGGAGGGCCGCGATGGTCTCCTCCATGCTCTTGAGGGTGGTGGTCATCAGGGCCGAGAGCCCCACGAGGTGGACATCCTTCTCCCGGACAGTGTCCACCACCGTCTCCACCGGCACATCGCGGCCAAGGTCGATGACCTCGAAGCCGTAGTTCTCGAGGATGACGCGGACGATGTTCTTGCCGATGTCGTGGACATCGCCCTTGACGGTCGCGAGGACGATGCGGCCCTTGCTGGCCCCGGCCCCGCCCCGCTTGGCGATGGCAGTCTTTATCTCTTCAAAGGCGGCCTGTGCGGCGCTGGCGGCCTGTAACAGCTGGGGCAGGAAGAGCTTGCCCTTCTCGTACTTTTCACCCACGACGTCCAGCGCCGGGATGAGGGCCTCGTCCACCAGCGTCAGGGGCTCGTTTTCGTCCAGCAGGGTGTGGGTGCGGGCGGCGGCTTCACCCTTGAGGCCCTTTTCCACCGCCTGCATCAGCGCGGCAAAAGGGCCGCTGTGAGCTGCATCCGCCTCCGCCGGGGTGTTGGACGTCTGAGACGCCTGAGCCGTCTGGGCCTGCTTCAACGCGGCGCTGGCAGGGACTTTATCAGCATAGCGGGCGATGTAGGCCATGCTCTGCTTATCACGGTTGGTGAGGACGTTGTAAGAGTAGACCGCCGCCATCATCTCTTCACTGGAAGGATTCATGATGGCGAGGTCGAGGCCCGCGTACATGGCCATGGTGAGGAAAGTAGTGTTCAGATAGGGGCGGCAGGGCAGGCCGAAGCTGATGTTGGACACGCCGAGGATGGTGCGGACGCCCAGCTCCTTCTTGCAGCGGGCCAGCGCCTCCACGGTGGCCAGAACGTCCTGCTGCTGGGCGCTGGCGGTGAGGGTCAGGCAGTCGATATAAATATCTTCCCGGGGGATGCCGTGGGCCAGCGCCGCGTCCACCACCTGCTTTGCGATCTCAAACCGGGCGTCGGCGCTGGGCTGGATGCCCCGCTCGTCGATGGCAAGGCCGACGACGGCCGCGCCGTACTTTTTGCAGAGGGGCAGGACACGCTCCAGCACTTCGGTCTCGCCGTTCACCGAGTTGACAATGGGCTTGCCGTTGTAGACCCGCAGGCCCCGCTCGAGGGCGTCTGCGTGGGAGGAATCCAGCTGTAAGGGCAGGCTGACGACGCTCTGCAACGCCTTCACCACCTGCTCCATGACGGCGGGCTCGTCCACGCCGGGCGCGCCCACGTTGACGTCCAGCACCTGCGCTCCGGCCTTGGACTGGCTGACGGCCTGCTCGAGGATGTAGTTCATGTCGCCCTCGCGCAATGCCTGCTGGAACCGCTTTTTGCCGGTGGGGTTGATGCGCTCGCCCACCACGGTGATGCCGTCCACGGTGACGAAGTCCATCGGCGAGCAGAGCACCGAGGGCATGGCGTGGGCGGGGCGGCCCGGCTTGCAGTCGGCGAAGACGCTGTTCAGCAGCTTGATGAAATCGGGGGTGGTGCCGCAGCAGCCGCCCGCCGCAAAGAGCTTCAAATCGCGGTAGGGCTTCATCTCCATGGCAAAGAGCTGGGGCGTGATGTCGTAGCCGCTGCCGTCGGCGCGGGGCAGGCCCGCATTCGGCTTGACAAAGACCGGGAAATCGCCGGGCAGGGCCTCGGCCAGCCGCTTCGCCATGGGGAAAATTTCTTTCGGGCCGAGGGAGCAGTTGATGCCCACGGCGTTGGCACCGAGGCCCCGGGCCGTGACGGCGAAACTCTCGACGGTGCAGCCGGTGAAGGTGCGCCCGCCTGCCTCAAAGCTCATGCTGGCGAGGATGGGCAGGTCACAGTTCTCTTTCGCGGCCAGCAGGGCAGCTTTCAACTCGTACAGGTCGGTGAAGGTCTCAAAGAAGACGAGATCGGCCCCGGCGGCGACACCCGCCCGGACGATGCGGCCATACTCGGCCACGGCGTCTTCAAAGGCCAGCGTGCCGTTGGGCTCCAGCAGTTCGCCCAGCGGGCCGACGTCCAGCGCGGCCAGTGCGCCGTAGGGAGCGCAGGCCCGCTTGCAGTTGGCGATGCCCGCCGCAATGATCTCTTCCAGCGTGTATTCGCTGCCCGCCAGCTTATGGGCCGACGCGCCGAAGGTGTTGGCATTGATGATGCGGCTGCCTGCGGCGGCGTACCGGCTGTGGATGCTCTCGATGAGCTGTGGGTCGGTGATGTTCAGTTCCTCAGGCCGTGCGCCGAGCTTCAGGCCCGCCGCCTGCAGCATGGTACCCATGCCGCCGTCGAGGAGGATGGTATTCGGCTGGGTAAACAGTTCATTCGCTTGCACAGGTCTTGCCCCTCTTTCTATATTCGCACCGCGTGTTCAGCACGCAGTGTCCGCACCCGGCAAGACGTCCTTTCACCGGATGGTCGCTCAGGCCCAGCAGAGCGGTCACGCTCTTGCGGGGCGTCATCAGGTCATTTTCGGTCACGCAGAGCCCGGCCCGGCGGGCAGTGTCCAGTGCCGCCGCCACCAGCGGCTGCACCCCGATGGGCCAGTCGCCGTAGCCCGGCGAGAAACGGCCCGTGAGGTACTTGTCCTGCTCTGCGGCCCACTGCCGCAGCTCGGCCTCGGCGGCGTCCGCGGCCTGTTCGGCCAGCACAGAGCCGATGGCGTCCGACGCCACACCGGCGGCGATGTCGCCCACACCGGCCCGGCGTATCTGTCCGTCCACGCCGGGGCCGACTGTCACGGCCAGAAGCACGGCCTCACTGCACCCTTCCAGATGCCGGAAGATGTCCTCCCCCTTCAAAATACCGGCCTGCGTGAGGCTCTCCACGTCGGCCTCGAGCCAGACAGCCCGGGGCGTGGCGGCGGCGAGAAGGGGCGCAGCGCACTTTTCCAGAAGGGTGAGGGTAGCGCTGTCAGCCTCGCCCCGCGCGCCGAAATACCGCGCGGCCTGCCGGATGTCGATGGACTCCGGCTTTGCTAAATTCAGGGGTCTGCTGGGGCCGATGGGCATTTTCCGCCGCCTCCTTCTTTTGAATAAAGTATGATAAGTATACCGCACCAGTAGGCTAAAATCAACACAAAAGCCCCTCCCTCAGCATTTTTGCCGGGGGAGGGGCCTTATTATACGATCTTTCCTTTCAGCCTCCCCTTGATAGGGGAGGTGGCACGGCGTCAGCCGTGACGGAGAGGTTTATCAGCGGATGTCCCTGACCGACACCGCCTGTTACTTCAAAAACTTGTGGACAGCGCGGGCGACGATGCCGCCCAGGATGCCGGAGACAAGGAACTCGGCCACGCCCTGCACGCCGACCAGCAGGACGACGAACATCAGGGGGTTGGCTGCGCCCTTGACGGACACGAGGTTCTGGACGTAATCGCAGCCGTAGAAGGCCAGCACGATGTAGCCCATGAAGAACAGGGTGTTGAGGGCCGGGGCGCACATGGCGCTGACGATGTAGCTCCAGGTGCCGGGCTTATCGAAATTCTTGACAGCGTTGAAGATAAGGCCGACGCACACGCCCATCAGCACACGCATACCCACACAGAGGATGAAGGTGTTGACGGGGCTGACCTGGAACAGCGCACCAGTCATGGCGGAAGCGCCGGTGACGGCGTCATAGAAGCTCACGGCGCCGAACACGCCGCCGAGGATAGCGCCTGCGGCGGGACCCATGGTGATGGCACCCACGGCGATCGGCAGGGTCAAAAAGCTCATGTAAAGCGGGCCTACAGGGACACTGCCCAGGCCGACGGCCTTCATGACCAGCTCAATGGCGACCAGCAGTGCCAGCCGGGTGAGGGTGCGAATGTCATTCTTTTTCATAATTCAGTTTTCCTCCTTGCTGCCGTTCCGCCCTAAATTGTCGGATACGGCGCAAACCTGCCCGTGAAACACACGGGGTCTTTTGTAGAATGTAGTCTGAAATATACAGGATGTTTTGTCAGGGAACTCCCGGGGATAGCATTATAAATCAGTAGTGAAGCGGATGCCCGCATCGCGGCGGGCCGTTTCCAGCACACGGCTGACGGCCACCGAGGTGTCCAGCATCCGGCTGCAAAGCTCCATATCCTCGCTCTCGATGGCACGGGCAAAGGCGTGGAACTCCGCCGCCTGCCGGGGACGGCCTGCGCTGAGGTTGAAGTGTTCTTCCTTGCCCTTATAGGGGTGGAAGGTGACGCCGCCGCAGAAGTTGGCGGTGGATTTCTGGAGCAGATACCCCTTGGTACCCTGAATGATGTACCGGGCCGGGGAACTGCTGTCCTTGGCATTGATGCTCACGGCCTTGAAGCTGCGATACTCCATCGTCAGCACGCCGCTGGTGTCGATGCCCCGGGTGACATTGGCCGCATAGTGGACCTTGTTGGGCGAACCGAAGAGGCCCACCACATAGCTGACATTGTAGACGCCCAGGTCCATCAGCGCACCGCCGGCGCAGGCCGGGTCAAAGGACGGCCAGACCTTGCCGGCGCAGAAATCATGATACCGGCTGGAATACTGGCTGAAATTACACTGCACCATCGTGACGGCGCCTACCTTGGGCAGCACTTCACGGATCTTGGCGTAGTTGTCCTGATACTGCGTGGTGACAGCCTCGAAGAGGAAGAGCTTTTTGCTCCGGGCCAGCTCGGCCAGCTCTTCGGCCAGCGCCGCCGTGGGGGCCATCGGCTTTTCGACGATGACGTGGCGGCCCGCTTCCAGAGCGGCACGGGTATATTTTACATGCAGGATATTCGGTACGGCGATATACACAACGTCCACCCAGCTCAGCAGTTCGTCGTAGCTGGTGGTGTGGCGCGGCACACCGTACTGGTCGCAGAGGGCCTGTGCTGCACCGGCGCTCCGCTCCGTGCTGCAAAGGGCCTCGACCTTGAAGGGACTTTCCGGCCCGGTGAGCCAGGGCAGGAACTCCCGGACGATCATGCCTGCGCCGAGAATGCCTAATTTCATCATAAGGTCTCTCCTTTCAGGGCTCAGCCCGCTTTGGCCTCATCGTCCCGGCGGGGACGGCGGTTATTGTGGCTGCGGCGGCGGGGGCTGCTGCCGTTGTTATAAGGGCGTCTGCCTGCCGGGCGGGGACGGCGGTGCTCACCGTCGCTGCACGGCTCGTGGTAACGCTCATGCTGCGGCGCATTGAGCTGGTAAAGGAGAGCCAGTCCCTTCAGCAACAGCTCGGGGTCATAGGTGAGCGGGTGACGGCAGAGCGGGATGACATACTTTGCCAGACCGCCAGTGACCACCAGCGTGGCCGGACGGCCCAGTTCTTCCTCGATGCGCTGAGTGATGCCGTCCAGCAGGACAGCCGTCCCCAGCACAGAGCCGGAGAGCATACACTTCTCGGTATCGACGCCGATCGCGCTTTTAGGCGAAGAAAGATGTACCTGCGGCAGCTGGGCGCACCGCTCCCCCAGCGCCCGCAGACCGGTGGAAAGTCCGGGGCAGATGACGCCGCCCCGGAAGACCTTATTCTCATCCACCACGTTGAACGTGGTGGCGGTGCCGAGGTCTACCGTGACCACCGGCAGGGGGAAGTTCGCCGCCGCGTAGGCCGCATCCACAAGGCGGTCTTTGCCGACGGCGTGAGGGTCAGGCACCCCCATCGTGAGGCCGGTGCGGATGTCGGGCGAGACGATGACCGGCTTTTTGCCGGTGTAGTGGCGGGCGCACTCAGCCAGCGCCCCCGTGATCTGGGGGACGACGCTGGTGAGGACAGCGCCCTCGAAGCGGATGGGCTTTTCCGGGTGTCTCCGATGAGAGAACACCTTTTCCATCTCGGCACGGTACTCCGCCGCTGTGCGGGTGCGCACCGTGTCCATGTGGGCCACAAAGCATACACGTCCGTCCCGGATGCCCCCGAGGGCGACGGTGGTGTTGCCTATGTCAATGGCTAAAATCATAATTCAGTTCCTCATTGGGGTTTACGTTTCTATAAGTCAAGCTGTATTTTACCGCATTTTGGGCCAAAATACAACCCCCATCAAAGATTTTGTTGTGCTCTGGGCCGTTTTGCATTATACTGTAGTTATATTATCCCTATTTATAGGAGGTATTTTGGATGGATCTGAAGGGAAAATGCGTCCTTCTGGGCGTCAGCGGCGGCATTGCCGCCTATAAAATGGCCAACGTGGCCAGCGCACTGCGCAAGCTGGGGGCCGACGTGGAGGTCATCATGACCAGAAACGCCACCCAGTTCATCACCCCTATCACGTTCGAGACCCTGACAGGCCACAAGTGCATGGTGGACACCTTCGACCGGGATTTCAAGTTCGAAGTCACCCATATCTCGTTGGCAAAGAAGGCCGACGTCATCCTCGTGGCCCCGGCCACCGCCAACGTCATTGCCAAGATGGCTCACGGCATCGCCGACGATATGCTTACCACCGTCGTTCTCGCGGCCAAGTGTCCCAAGCTCGTCTCCCCTGCCATGAACACCGGGATGCTGGAGAACCCCATCACCCAGGACAACATCGCCACACTGGAAAAGTACGGCTTCACGGTCATCCCCTCCGAGAGCGGCGTACTGGCCTGCAAGGACGTGGGCAGCGGACGCCTGCCGAAAGAGGATGTCCTGCTGGACTACATCTTCCGCGCCATCGCAAAGCCGAAAGACCTCGCCGGTCTGCGCATTGCCGTCACGGCCGGCCCCACTCAGGAGCCGCTGGACCCTGTGCGCTACCTGACCAACCACTCCACCGGCAAGATGGGCTATGCCGTGGCCCGTACTGCCGCGATGCGGGGTGCCGAAGTCACCCTCATCCACGGCCCGACGGCCCTGCAGCCGGTGCGGTTCACCGAGGATGTCCCCATCACGACAGCCCAGCAGATGTACGAGGCCGTGACCAGCCGCTTCGACGAGATGGATGTTCTGGTCATGGCCGCTGCCGTGGCCGATTACCGCCCCGCCGCCGTGGCCGACGACAAGATAAAGAAGAAGGACGGCGACCTCTCCATCGCCGTGGAGCGGACGCCTGACATCCTCGGCACCATCGGCCCCAAAAAGAAGGGCCAGTTCCTCTGCGGCTTCTCGATGGAGACGCGGGATATGCTGGCCAACTCCTCGGCCAAGCTCGAGAAAAAGAACCTCGACATGGTGGTGGCCAACAATCTGAAGGTAGCCGGTGCCGGGTTTGGCGTGGATACCAATGTTGTCACCTTCATCACGCCGGACGGTACCCGTGAGCTGCCCCTGATGAGCAAGGATGATGTAGCGGATGCCATTCTGGATGAGATCCTGAAACGCAGAAAATAAGCCTCAAGACGCAAAAAGTGCTCTGCCGGCCGGCAGAGCACTTTTACGTTATACAGAGATTTACTTGGTGCCGTAGATACGGTCGCCTGCGTCGCCCAGGCCGGGGACGATGTAGCCGTTCTCGTTCAGGTGGTCATCCTGTGCGCCGAGGTAGATGTCCACATCGGGATGTGCCTCGTGCAGGGCCTTGATGCCTTCCGGAGCAGCGATGAGACCGATGAACTTGATGTGCTTTGCGCCGTGCTTCTTGATCTGGGTGATGGCGTCGATGGCGCTGCCGCCGGTAGCCAGCATCGGGTCAAGCACCAGAACGTCGCGCTCAGCGATGTCCTTCGGCAGCTTGCAGAAATACTCCACGGGCTGCAGGGTCTCCTCGTCGCGGTACAGGCCGATGAAGCCGACCTTAGCGGCGGGCAGCAGGGTCAGCATACCATCCAGCATACCCATGCCGGCGCGGAGGATCGGCACCAGCGCCAGCTTGCGGCCTGCCAGCACCTTGGTCTTTGCCATGGTGATGGGAGTCTCGATCTCCACCTCTTCCAGAGGCAGGTCACGGGTAGCCTCATAGCACAGCAGAGTGGCGATCTCGCCCACGAGGTCACGGAACTCCTTGGTGCCGGTCTGCTTGTTGCGCAGAATGCTCAGTTTGTGCTGCAGCAGCGGATGCTCAACGATCATAGGGGTCATAATACACTCTCCTTATATTGTGAATAGATATTGGAATACTAAGGTTTACCGATTCTCGATCGCCATCAGCTTTGCGATGCGCTTCTCGTGGCGGCCGCCCTCGAACTCGGTGTTGAGGAAGATGTCTACCAGCTGGCAGGCGAGGCCGGGGCCGACGACGCGGCCGCCCATGCACAGGGCGTTGGCGTCGTTGTGGCGGCGGGTATACTCGCAGCTGAAGCTGTCAGAGCAGCAGCAGGCGCGGATGCCCTTGACCTTGTTTGCGGCCATGCTGATGCCCACACCGGTGCCGCAGAACAGCAGCGCCTTGCTGCACTGGCCGCTCACCACGGCGTCGCAGGCAGGCAGAGCCATGTCAGGGTAATCCACGCTGGCAGTGCTGTGGGTGCCGAAGTCGATGTACTCCAACCCCAGCTCGTCCAGATGGGCCTTAACGGCCTCTTTCAGTTCAAATCCGCCGTGGTCGGCGGCAAGTGCGATGGGTTTCGTCATTGGTGTTGATCCTTTCCCTTTGCAGTATCTTCCGGTATTTCGGTACGGGCAGCTTCTGCGGCCAAACGCTCGGCCCGCTCCCGCTCGGCCTGGCTCAACCGGTGATAATCCGGCAGCAGAGCCTCGGGCAGAACGGCTTCGCCCCGCTGGGCCATCTGCTTTGCCACATAGGCCACCGCAGCGGCACGGCCATTGCGGAGAGCTGGCGGTACACAGAGCACGCCCGGGACATTGTCATATTTATTATAGCACAGAGCCGCGCCATCACCAACAAAAAACAGAGGCTTTTTGCAATTTTCTACAAACTCGGCCAGGTCGGCAACGGCACGGGCATCGTCGTCCATCAGACGCTCGTGGGTCTCAAGGTCGAAAGCCGCGCTGTACACCTGCGCACGGCGGGCATCCAGCGCGCAGAGCACGGTGCCGCAGCCGGTGTGGGCCGCCGCCAGCGCTTCCAGCGTAGACACCGGGGCGCAGAGCGTCTCCCGGGGGAAGGCCAGACCCTTCACCGCCGCCAGCCCGATGCGCAGGCCGGTAAAACTGCCGGGGCCGGCATTGACGCCGTAGAGGTCGATGTCCTTGCAGCCCATGCCGCAGAGTTTGAGACAGTTGTCGATGAGGGGCATCAGGGTCTCGCTGTGGGTCATGCCCGCGTCGAGATAGCACTCGTAGAGCAGGCGGTCATCCTGCAGAAGGGCCACGCCCACGGTCTTGCCCGCCGTATCCACGGCTAAGATGTTCATACTTCCACCCCCTCGATGGTAATGCGGCGGGTGGTGTCGTCCACCCGCTCGATGTTGATGTGGATAGGGTCTTCCAGCGCCAGCAGGTCAGCGAAGTTCTCGCTCCACTCTGCCGCCACCACAGCGCCCTCATCCAGATAGTCGTAGAACCCTGCCGCGCACAAATCGTTCTCTGTGGAGATACGGTATAGATCAAAGTGCGCGAAGGGCCGCGGCCCGCGGTAATAGTTCACGATGGCAAACGTCGGGCTGCTGACCGGGTCGGTGCAGCCGAGACCTCTGGCAATGCCCTCGCAGAAGGCCGTCTTGCCCGCGCCAAGCCCGCCGGTAAAGGCGATGAGCGCCCCGGGTGCAAGATGCTGCGCCACCTGCGCCCCCAGTGCCACCGTCTCCTCACGGGAGTGGGTGATAAATTCAGACATGGGTATCCTACCTCATATGCGTTTCTATAAAAAAGGGACGGCAGAGTCCTGCCGTCCTGTTCTGCCGTCCCTTAGTATAAACTATTTCCGTCAAAAGTGCAACGCTCAGGCCGCGCTTTCGAGCACATCGGCCAGCATATCTTCCGCGGCCTCCGCGCGTTCCTCGAGCGAGAAGTTTTCCGGCACATTCAGTCGGGCGTTCTCGTCTCCGTAGAGCACCAGATACGCTGCTGCGGCGTGGGGGCGGCGTCCGCCCTGCTCCGTATACCAGATGATGTCGTTCTCGCCGTAGGTATCCTTCGCGTGGGCCAGCGCCCTGCCGATGGTCTGTCCCATCGCAAGATGGTTGACGGTATCCCAGAGCATACTGCGGGAATAGACCGTGTAGACGTTGTTCACATAGCCCAGCACAGTCCGTGCGCCGCCCGCCAGCAGCGCTTCGGCCATCGACTCATCCACGCTGTTCGTGACGCCCAGGAACTCACAGGTCTCGGAGTAGATGATGGTATTGCTGAGCTGGCCCGAACGGTACGCATTGCGGAAGAAATCCGCTGTGACGCAGTAAAGGCCGTTGAGCTTGATGATGCGGTGAGCCAGCAGGTCAAAGCCGTAGATGATGTCTTTGTACAGCGTGGACGCTTCTGTCAGCAGGATGATGGGCTCGGTCCGGGTGTGCTTCCGGAACGTACCGTAGCTGTAAGTATAGTAGGCACCGTGGGCGCTCAGGATGCACAGATCATATTTGTTCATCCGGCGCAGGTCCGACAGGGTCACCCGGGTGTTCATCGTCGTGCGAAGGCCCATGCCTTCCCAGAAGCCCTGCATATAGGAATAATACGGAAAGCGGGAGCTGTTCACCGTATTATCGAAGGCATAATAAATGGCGGCACGGCCGATCGCCTCAGGCAGAGCGTTCTCCCGGTACTGCCGGGCCTCCGCAGCCTGCCGGACATCGTCGGTCAGGGGCATCTCGGTGCAGGGAGCTCGCTGAGCAATGTCCCTCGGGGCGCGCAGGCCGTTGTCTCCGGCGTCAAAGGTCATCTCGTCCAGCTCGTCGGGCAGAGTGAGCAGGATGCCGCCCAGTACGCCGCAGCGGTAGGTAAAGCTGACTATCCCGTTTTCCTCGTCGGTGCGGATGGAGTCCCGGCGCACCAGCCCCTTCCGGGCCAGTTCATCCAGCTCCGCAAGGGCCGAGGTGAGCCGTTCTTCCCGGGACATCTGCTCGTATTCGTCGCTGCCGGTCAGGGCCGTCACAGCGGCGTCTGCCTGCTGCATCTCGGCGGCATCGTCCGTGGTGAGGGTAGACTTTGCCGTATCCTGCACCTCGCCCGCTCCGTCTGCCGCCCATGCGGCGGGAGCCAGCACAGCCGTCAGCACCAGTGCCAGTGCGCAGACCGCGCACAAAATTCGATGGCGTTGTTCCTTCATGTAAAAACTGTTCCTCCAAGAACGCCGGGAATCGGCCATTTACCGCCCCGGTACGTTTCATTTTAGAGGGCATATCGGCCTTTGTCAAGCGTTCTGCGCCGATTTTGCAAAGCTGTCACAACCGGCCATCTTGCGCGCCTCTCTCCCCTGCTGTATAATAAGGTATATTGGGGGATCATGCCCGGCTGTGAGGCGGGGTTTTGAGGAAACTGTTTTCGTAAGCGGAGTGCAACGCTCAGAAAACGGCTTCCCAAGGATACAGAAAGGTGGTGCTTTTTTGGAAAGCATTCAGCGATATTGGAAACGGACAGACAAGATGTACCTGCTGCTCTGCCTGTTCAGCAGCGCGATGGCGGTACTGGCGCTGTCGTCGTGGGCGGCAAAGCAGGGCAGCGGCTTTGCCGTGGATGAGCTCACCGGCCAGATCACCGGCATCGGCGACTACCGCCGGGCCGTGGTGCAGGCGGGTGCAGCGGCCATCGGCATCCTGGTGGCCATCCTTCTGTCCAACATCGACTACCGCAGCCTCGTCAATGTCTGGCCTGTCCATGTGGTGCTCACATGGGGCCTCGTGCTGCCCACGCTGGTCATCCGCAATGTGACCATCGGCCCGCTGACCATCGGCTACAACGCGGGCGACACCGACAACTATTCCTGGTACAAACTGGGCGGCTTCACTTTCCAGCCTACCGAGCTGGCAAAGATAAGCTTCATCCTTACCTTCGCCATGCATCTGAACAATGTCCGCAGCCGCCTCAATGAGCCGAAAGAGCTGGGCAAGCTGCTGCTCCATCTCTTCGTGCCGATCGGCATCATCCATATCCAGGGTGACGACGGTACGGCCATCATCTACGGCATCATCGGCTGCTGTATGCTCTTTGCCGCCGGGCTGAGCTGGAAGTATATCATCGGGGCCTTCGCTGCCCTCGCAGCGGCGGCAGCGGCGGCCTTCGCCTTCTTCAGCGACAAGATCGGCAAGGGCTACCAGTGGTACCGCATCCTTGCGGTCATCGACCCCAACAACGAGACGGGCTGGGCGCCCAGCGAGACGGTCTGGAAGAACATCATCTACCAGCAGCAGCGGGGCGAGATCGCCATCGGCTCGGGCGGCATCTTCGGCAACGGCTTCTTCGATGGCCGCTACTACAGCGTCCCCAACGCCCACAATGACTTCATCTTCAGCTGGATCGGCAACGCGGCAGGCTTCGTGGGCTGCTGCGTGGTGCTGGGCGTGCTGCTGGCCATCATCATCAAGACCTTCGCCACCGGAGCGCACAGCGAGGATATGCTGGGCTCCTTCATCTGCGCAGGCATCGGCGGCGCGTTCATGGCCCAGATATTCGTCAACGTCGGCATGAACCTCCGCCTCCTGCCGGTCATCGGCGTCACCCTGCCCTTCTACTCGGCGGGCGGCAGCTCGGTGCTCATGCTGTATATCTGCGTGGGGCTGGTGCTGTCGGTGTATATGCACAATACGAAAAAACTGTTTGGTTAAGTCTTTCTCAGAACAGGCGCTGTCGTTCAGCGCCTGTTTTTGTTTTCCGGCCAGATCTCCAAAAGTCTTGCAACACGACAGAAGTCGTGATAGAATATTCAGGTATTTTATCTATATTCTTTTGACTTTTTCAGGAGGTCCCATGAAGCATAAATCTCTCTCCAAAGTCCTCAAGCGTCTCGCCTGCGTGCTGGCGGCGCTGGTCATCGCACTGGCCGTTGCCGTGTTCGCCCTCTGGCACAACGAGCTGGCCACCCTCTCGTCCCTCAAAAAGCTCTCTGACCGCGACGAAGCCCACCGCGACGGTGCAGTTTACCAGCTCAACGTCTCGGGCGGGTACTACTTTGACGATTTCCTGGCCCAGGGCGGCGCATCCACTGACTCTGAGCTCATCTCCTTCATCACCCAGATCATCACCAAGGGCATCATCCCCATGAACATCAAGACCAGCACCATCGCTTGCTCGGCCTTTACCGCAGACACCCAGAGCGGCGACCGGGTCTTTGGCCGCAACTATGACTTCTCAGCCACCAACACCGCCATCGTCTACACGAACCCCGGTAAGGGTCGTCACGCCTCCTACTCCACCATCGACCTGAGCTTCCTCGGCCTCGACAAGGACAAGGACGTAGAGAGCCTCGGCCAGAAAATCCTGACCCTCGCGGCCCCCTATGTGCCGCTGGACGGCATCAACGACGCCGGTGTGGCCTGCGGCATCTTCATGTCCTATCAGGGCGAGGGCAAAGGCACCCCCACCGACACCCAGACCGACAAGCCCGACCTCACCTCCACCACCCTGCTCCGGCTCATCCTCGACTACGCCGACTCGGTGGAGGACGCCGTGGCGCTGGCCCAGCAGTACGACCTTCACGACTCGGCAAGCAGCTGCTTCCACTACATGGTGGCCGACTCCACCGGCCGCAGCGCCGTCCTCGAGTGGGTAGGTGCTGATGCCGACCACGACGCCGACGGCTCTCAGCGTCAGCTGAACGTCCTCTGGAACGACACCGACGCCCTCTCCGATTCCTCCGACTGGCAGGTGGTGACCAACTTCATCAAGACCTCCGGCTACTACGACGGCACTACCGTCGAGATGAAGGGCCTTGACCGCTACGAGCACCTTGCGGCTGCCCTGCGCCAGACCAACGGCGTCGTGGCTGACAAGAACGCTGCCATGGACCTGCTGGCTTCGGTGGGCCGCCGCACCTGGAACAACGACGACTCCAACAGCAACACCGTCCACAGCGTGGTCTACGATCTGACTGATAAGTCTGTTCTCTGGGTAGGCAATGAGCACTACGGCGAGGATGGGTATACATTTGAGTTTCAGCTTGGGGCGTAAAATGTAATTTTCTTGCGGTAAGCTTGACTTTTTTTGAATTTCGCATATACTGAAAGTGGAAATGCAAAGATTCCATTTGGACTCACCAAAAAGAAAACCCCCTCACGGAGCGGCAACTCCGAAAGGGGGTCTTCTTTTATCTGTGCTTGCGGTCCTCGTCATATCTGTCAAGCCACTTGCAGATATAACGTGATGTTACGTCTGCTGCGACAGATACCAAAAATGCAAAGATGTACTCCATTTGACTCACCCCCTCTCCTATAAAATAGGCGGGTGAACCGCAGGACGATTATATCACACTTTCCGATAAAAGAACAGGAGCTGCGTCCCGAAAGGATGCAGCTCCTGTTCTTTATATTATCTTACTTCAACACTGCGCCGAGGTTTGCGCTGGTGACCATGCGGGCGTAGCGGCTCAACCAGCCGGTCTTGATGTTGGGCTCGGGAGCGACATACTTTGCCTTGCGCTCCGCCAGCACCTCATCCGAAACTTCCAGCGTGATGCTGGCGTTGGGGATGTCGATGTGGATGGTATCGCCTTCCTCAACAAGGCCAATGGGGCCGCCGGAAGCGGCCTCCGGGCTGACGTGGCCAATGGCAGCGCCGCGGGAAGCGCCGGAGAAGCGGCCATCGGTGATGAGGGCCACGGTCTTGTCCAGCTTCATGCCGGCCAGAGCGGAGGTGGGGTTGAGCATCTCACGCATACCGGGGCCGCCCTTGGGGCCTTCGTAGCGGATGACCACCACGTCGCCCGGGACGATCTTGCCCGCATAGATGGCGGCGATGGCCGTTTCCTCGCTGTTGAAGACGCGGGCCGGGCCGGAGTGCTCCTGCATCTCGGGGGCCACGGCGCTGCGCTTGACGACGCAGCCATCGGGGGCGATGTTGCCCCACAAAATCTGCAGACCACCGGTCTGAGAATAGGGATCATCGATGGGACGGATGGCCTTGTCGTTCAGGATGTGAGCGCCCTTGATGTTCTCGCCGAGGGTCTTGCCGGTGACGGTGGGGACATCGAGGTCCAGCAGACCCTTCTTGGCCAGCTCTGCCTGCACGGCAGGGATGCCGCCGGCGGCGTAGAGGTCGGGCATGTGGGTGGGGCCTGCGGGGGCCAGATGGCAGAGGTTCGGGGTCTTGGCGCTTATCTCATTGAAAAGCTTCAGATCGATCGGCACACCGGCCTCGTAGGCGATGGCCAGCAGGTGCAGAACGGTATTGGTGGAGCAGCCCAGCGCCATATCGCAGGTCAGCGCATTGCGGATGGAGCGCTCGTTGATGATCTGGCGGGCGGTGATACCCTTCTTCACCATATCCATGACGGCCATACCGGCGTGTTTTGCCAGCTGCAGCCGCTTGGAGTAGACGGCGGGGATGGTGCCGTTGCCGGGCAGTGCGATGCCGATGGCCTCGCACAGGCAGTTCATGCTGTTGGCGGTGTACATGCCGGAGCAGCTGCCGCAGCTGGGGCAGCAGTTGCAGGTGCAGTCTTCCAGCTGCTCGTCGGTGATCATACCGGCCTTATAAGCGCCCACGGCCTCGAACATCTTGGAAAGGCTGACTTCCTCGCCGCCGTAGGTGCCGGCCAGCATGGGGCCGCCGGAGCAGACCACCGCGGGCACATCCATGCGGACCGCGGCCATGACCATGCCGGGCACGATCTTATCGCAGTTGGGCACCAGCACCAGGCCGTCCAGCTGATGGGCCATCAGCATGGTCTCCACGCTGTCGCAGATCAACTCGCGGGAGGCCAGGGAGTACTTCATGCCCACATGGCCCATGGCGATGCCATCGCAGACACCGATAGCCGGGATCAGGATGGGGGTGCCGCCCGCCATCTCCACACCGGCCTTGACGGCATCGGCGATCTTATCCAGATTCATGTGGCCGGGCACGATCTCACTGTAAGCGCTGACCACGCCGATCAGCGGGCGCTCCAGCTCTTCGGGGGTGTAACCCAGTGCATAAAACAGACTGCGGTTCGGCGCACGCTCCGAGCCTTTGGTCACATTATCGCTTCTCATAATATCCTCACCTTACTTCTTCAGCCAGCTCATCATGCTGCGCAGCTCTGCGCCCACCTTCTCGATGGGGTGCTCGGCCTGCATCCGGCGCTCAGCCAGGAAGTGGACCTTGCGGCCGCCCTTGGGGCTCATCTCGGTCAGGAACTCGGAAGCAAAGGTGCCGTCCTGGATCTCGGTCAGGACCTTCTTCATCTCCTTGCGGGTCTCGGCGGTGATCAGGCGCTTGCCGGTGCGGTAATCGCCGTACTCAGCGGTGTTGGAGATGGAGTAGCGCATCTTGGAGAAGCCGCCCTCGTTGATCAGATCAACGATCAGCTTCATCTCGTGGCAGGTCTCAAAGTATGCCATCTCGGGCTCGTAGCCAGCCTCAACCAGCGTATCGAAGCCTGCGTGGATCAGCTCGCAGACACCGCCGCACAGAACTGCCTGCTCGCCGAACAGGTCGGTCTCGGTCTCCTCCTTGAAGGTGGTCTGCAGGATGCCTGCACGGCCAGCGCCGATGCCGGAAGCGTAAGCCAGAGCGATGTCCTTTGCCTTGCCGGTGTAATCCTGCTCCACGCAGATCAGAGAGGGGCAGCCCTCGCCCTCGGTGTACAGGCGGCGGACGATGTGGCCGGGGCCCTTGGGAGCGATCATGATCACGTCCACGTTCTTGGGCGCGGTGATGGTCTTGAAGTGGATGTTGAAGCCGTGTGCAAAGGCCAGAGCCTTGCCCTCGGTCATGTAAGGAGCCACCTGCTTGTTGTAGATATCAGCGCACAGCTCATCGGGCACCAGCATCATGACAACGTCGCCAGCCTTGGCAGCCTCTTCCACTTCCATGACCTTGAAGTTGGGGTGAGTCGCTGCGAACTCGGAAGCCTTTTCCCAGTGGGCAGAGCCCTTGCGCAGGCCGACCACGACATTGACGCCGCTCTCGGCCAGGTTCTCAGAGTGGGCATGGCCCTGGCTGCCGAAGCCGATGACAGCGACGGTCTTGCCGTCCAGCACGCCGAGGTTGCAGTCGGAATCGTAGTATTTCTTGATTGCCATAAGAATGTTCTCCTTTTTTCTTTTCGGATCGTTTTTCTATGATCGTTTTTTAAATAAAGGCTTATCGGGTGGGGCATTTTGTGCCCGGCAGCGGGAACTGCGCTTCCCGCACTTCCTGCGAGGGCTTCTGCATGTGCTGGTGCATCCCGCCCCGCTCCAGCGCGGTCACGCCGGTGCGGCACAGCTCCAGAATTTTATAGTCCTCAAACATTTTGAGGAACGCATCGATCTTTTCCGGCTTGCCGATGAGCTCAAACACCATGCTGTCCGGGGAAAGATCAATGATCTTGGCTTTGTAGATGCTTCCGACCTCCCGCAGCTCCGCGCGGTTGTGGACGTCAGCCTCCACTTTCAGCAGCAACAGCTCCCGCTCCAGGGCTTTGTCGTGATCCAGCACAAAGACCTGCCGCGTGACTTCAAGGCGCTCGGTCTGCAGAATGAGCTGCTGGAGCTCTTTATCGGAGCCGGACACCGTGACGGTGATGCGGCTGACGGTCGGGTCGTTGGTGGCGGACACCGTCAGGCTGTCAATATTGAAGCCGCGGCGGCAGAACAGGCTGGACACCCGGGCCAGAACACCGCTCTGGTTGTCCACCAGCAGGCTGATGACCCTGCGCTTTCTGGTTTCCATTTCCGCACCCTCCTTATTTTATGATGATATCGTTGATATCGCCGCCGCCGGGGATCATGGGCAGGACTTTCTCGTCCTTGTCGATCATGCACTCGATCCAGGTGGGGCCTTTCTGCTTGAGGGCGTCGGCAAACGCGGCCTGGAACTCCGGGAGATTGGTGCAGCGGTAGCCTTTCAGGCCAAAGCCCTCGGCCAGCTTGACGAAATCCGTCTTGCGGTGGGGGTCGGTCTGGGAGAAGCGCTTTCCATAGAACGTGGTCTGCCACTGGCGGACCATGCCCAGCACCTGATTGTTGAAGATGACCGTGATGATGGGCAGCTCATAACTGACGGCCGTGCAGGCCTCGTTGAGGTTCATGTGGAACGAGCCATCGCCCGTGAACATGACTACCCGCTGGTCACGGCCCAGCGCCATCTGCGCGCCAATGGCCGCGCCGTAGCCAAAGCCCATGGTGCCCAGGCCGCCGCTGGTGATAAAGCCGCGGCTCTTGGCGTGGCGCAGGTACTGCGCCGCCCACATCTGGTGCTGGCCCACGTCCGTGACATACACGGCCTCGGGGCCGCACTGGTTGCACACCTCGCCGATGACCTGATGGGGCATCAGGCGGGTGGGGTCGGACACGGGGTGGTAATCCTGTGCCTGCCACTCGCGGATCATGGCCATCCAGTCGGGGTGCTTCTTTTCCTCGATCTGGGGGAGCATGGCGTTGAGGACGTAGGCGGCATCGCCGGTGATGGAAAGGTCCACATCCACGTTCTTGCCCAGCTCGCTGGGGTCAATGTCGATCTGAATGATCGTTGCGTTCTTTGCAAAGGTCTTGGGGTTCAGAGCCACACGGTCCGAGAAGCGAGTGCCCACCGCGATGAGGACATCACAATCCGCCACGGCCCGGTTGGAGGTGTAGCAGCCGTGCATTCCCACCATACCGATGTTCATGGGGTCGCCATAGGGCACGACGCCTGCCGCCATCAGGGTGTAGGTAGCGGGGATCTCCGCCTTGTGGATGAGGTCGCGCAGGGGCTGGCAGGAGGCCGCCGAGCGGACACCGCCGCCAAAGTAAACCAGCGGCCGCTGTGCCGCGTTGATGAGGTCCGCCGCCCACTTGACCTGCTCTGCATTAAAAGTGGTCACCGTGCGGATGGGCTCCGGCTTTTTGGAGGTAAACTCGCAGACCGCCGCGGTCACGTCCTTGGGGATATCCACCAGCACGGGACCCTTGCGGCCGCTCTGTGCAATGCGGAACGCGGCCCGCATGGTGTCGGCCAGGTCTTCCACCCGGCGCACCGTGAAATTGTGCTTGGTAATGGGCATCGTAATGCCCTCAATGTAAGCTTCCTGGAAGCCGTCCTTGCCCAGACCGCTGGTGACAACGTTGCCCGTAAAGGCCACCATGGGTACGGAATCCATGTAGGCCGTGGCAATGCCGGTGACCAGGTTGGTAGCACCCGGGCCGCTGGTGGCCAGCACCACACCGGTGCGGCCCGTTGCGCGGGCGTAGCCATCCGCTGCATGGGCCGCGCCCTGCTCGTGGGCTGTCAGCACATGGGTGATTCGGTCGGCGTTCTTATACAGTTCATCGTAAAGGTTGAGCACCGCGCCGCCGGGATAGCCAAAGATGGTATCCACGCCCTGCTCACAAAGGACCTCTACAAAAATCTGTGAACCATTCAACTGCATGGTGTGTTTCTCCTGTTTCCTGTTCCCTCATGACATACACTTCCAAAGAAAGTGCTTTTACACGTCATTTTTTCCTATCTCTCGGCTTTTTTGAACGTTGGGTCAATTATACTATAAATCGGGCCGTTGTCCAGCGACGATTTGTAACGTGAGTCACCGCAAAGATGAAGATAATTGAACACCATCTTGCGCGGTGCCAAAAGTAGCGATATAATTTGGAAAAGAAAAGAGAGGGAACAACGATGACATTACGTGAATGGAACGCCCGCCTGCACGGGCTTGTGGTATTTCGTGCCCTGCTGGAGGACCCGGTGGTGGCAAAACTCGTCGATTTAACGGACCGGATGGCCGCCGGGGCCGCCGGCATGGGCCTGGTGTGCGACGCCGCGGCCGCCTTTGAGGCTGCCCTGTTTGAGCACACCCCCAACTGGAGCGATTATCTTTCCAACGCCGTTCTGGAATCGGAGACCATCTGCGTGCGGCAGGCGGCTGCCGGACAGCTCTCCCCCGTTTTGCAGAGTGCGCTGGACAGCGAGCTGGCCTTTCTGCAGGCACTGTGCGGTCTGACACTGGACAAACTGTTCCAGACCGCTTATTCAGAGCAGAGCCAGCGGCCGGAGCTGGCTTTCCTGCCCCGTTGGGAAACGCGGGAGCTGGACCTTGCCGCCGCATATACCCAGCGGATGAGCGAGGTGGGCAAAAAGGGCTACGGCATGTTTGCCAAGCACCATGTTTTCACCGTGGAAAACGGTCAGCTGGTGCCGGTCAAGTATCCGGACCCCCAGAAGCTCTCCGAGCTGCCCGGCTACGAACAGGAGCGGGAAAAGGTGATTGCCAACACCCAGGCTCTGCTGACCGGGATGCCTGCCAACAACGTGCTGCTCTACGGCGACGCGGGCACCGGCAAATCCAGCACCGTCAAAGCCATCTGCAATGAGTTTGCCGCCGAGGGCCTGCGCCTGGTGGAAGTCAAGAAAAATCAGCTCTACCAGATCCCGGACCTGATGGACAAGCTGGCCGCCAATCCGCTCAAGTTCATCCTCTTCATTGATGACCTGAGTTTTACGGCCAACGACGATAATTTTGCCGCCCTGAAAGCCATCCTGGAGGGCAGCGTGGGCGGCCGGGCCCGGAACATCGCGGTCTATGCCACCTCCAACCGCCGCCACCTCATCAAGGAGACGCTGACCGACCGCACCGGCGACGATATCCACGAGGCCGACACCCGGCAGGAGCTGATGAGCCTTTCCGCCCGGTTCGGCCTCACGGTCACGTTTCAGCGGCCGGAGAAAGCACGCTTTGAGGCCATCCTCACCGAGCTGGCCAAGCAGCACCACATTGAGATGCCCCACGACCAGCTCCTGGTCAAGGCCGAGGCTTTTGCCATCCGGGCCGGCGGCCGCAGCCCCCGCGTGGCCAAGCAGTTCATCGAACAGTGCGAGTCCGGTGTCCAGAAATAATTTGATCTGATAGAAGAAAAGCGCCCGTGCAGTTTCCCTCTGCACGGGCGCTTTTGTATCTGCTTCAGCTCAGCCGGTTCAGCCGGACTGCCACATAGGGGTCCGGGAGTTTGAGCTCATCGGCCAGGTCTTCCTCGCTGGCGTATTTTTCTGCCGCGATGCCCACCAGCACGCTGCAGGTATCGAACCGCCCCTCCGGGGAGAGGGCCGTGATCTTTGCCTCACCGTCCGCGACCGCGGTCACCACGCCGTTGGGGTCCACGGTGGCCACACCGGGGTTAGAGCTCACCCAGGTGATGGGGACGCTCCCGCCGCCTTCCAACGCCACAGAGGCCGTCAGAGTCTCTTTGCTGCCCACCGTTTTAAAGAGCAGGTCGTTCTTGTTCAGCGTCACACGGCCAATGTCCGAAGTGACGGTCACTGTACACCGCACGGCCTGCCCGTTGGAAGCCAGCGCCGTGATGGTGGCACCGCCGGTTCCCTGTGCCGTCACCAGACCGTTTCCATCTACCGTAGCCACCTCCGGGTTGGAGCTCAGCCACTGGTAAACATAAATAAAGGAGTGGTCATTGTTGATGAGCTTCAGCTGTTTTGTGGGGTGGAGATCGTCGTATTTCAGGGCAAAGCTCAGGCTGCTCTGGTCCAGAGCCGGCTTTTTGGCCTCGCCCCCCGCGCTCTCCTTGGTCACCGTCACCTTGCAGGCTGCCCGGTCCCCCCGGTCTGAGATGGCCGTAATGGTCGCGGTACCCGCGCTCCGCCCGGTCACCTTGCCGTCGCCATCCACCGTGGCCACGGTGGGGTTGGAGCTCATCCAGACAATGAAATAATAATCGCTGCCGCTGCCGGTGTAGAGGTAGGCTCTGGGGCGAGGGTCTTCCTCCGTGATCTCCAGGTCCATTTCCGTCACTTCCAGCTCCAGCCCTTTGCTGCCCGGCTGGGGTGCGGGAGCCGCCTGGGCCATCAGCCCGGAAGCCAGCAGCACCCCACTAAGGGCAAGCGCCGCCAGAAGCCGCCCAGTTTTCTGCATCGTATGTCTCATCGGGTCGTCTTCCCTCCTGTCATCCGTTTTGCTGTTTGGATAAGATGCCGCACGCATGTCATTTTTCCGTACAAATTCTCCCACTTACAGCTTATTTTACACGCGGGGGAAGCAAGGGTCAAGTTTTTCGGCGCAAATGTCACAAACTCGACGTGGCTTTTGGTGAGCTCACCAAAAGTTATTCTCCTTTTTTGTGCAAAAAGAGACCGCCGCACCTTTCCGGATGCGGCGGCCGTTGCGGGAACTTGCAGGAATGAGAAAATCGCTTAATAGTTGTGCTTTTTCAGCTCAAAGAAGCTCTGCGGGTGTGCGCAGACCGGGCACTTCATCGGAGCAGACTTGCCAATATAGGTGTAACCGCAGTTGCGGCAGATCCACACCTGCTGCTCCTCCCGGGCAAAGACCTTGCCGTCCTTGAGGTTTGCTGCCAGCTCACGGTAGCGCTCCTCATGCTCTTTCTCGATCTGGCCCACCATGGTGAACAGGGCAGCCAGCTGGTTGAAACCCTCTTCCTTGGCCTCTTTGGCCATGCGGGGGTACATGTCGGTCCATTCGTCATGCTCGCCGCCCGCGGCCAGCTCCAGGCAGGTCATCACATCGGGCATCTCGCCGCCGCACAGGGCCTTGAACCAGAGCTTTGCGTGCTCTTTCTCGTTGCCGGCGGTCTCCTCAAAGATGGCGGCCAGCTGCTCATAGCCTGCCTTTTTGGCCACCGAGGCAAAGAACGTGTACTTGTTGCGGGCCATGCTCTCGCCTGCAAATGCTTCCATCAGGTTTTTCTCGGTCTTGCTGCCTTTCAGTTCCATTCTGGTACTCTCCTTTATTCCGGTATCTCTATTCCGGTATATCGCGTGTGCGGAGAAGTGATCCCCTCTCCGGCTCATTCTATGTTTCTCTGGGAGTATTGTACCACAAGGCCCTGCAATAATCAAGAATCATTCCTATTTATGGCCTGCCAAGAATTTTCTTTTGTTTTTAGCCATTATGCTGTTTGAGGGCACAGACAGCCAGGCTCAGGGCACTCCAGGCGGCCTGATACATCAACACCATGACTACCGACAGCATCCCGACGCTGCCCGCGTAGGTCAGCAGCACCCCGATGACCACCGAGAACCACACCGACACCAGCTGTACCGTTGTGGCGCTGTTCTCGGCGTTCTGGGCCTGCTCCGCGGCACGCAAGCCGCCTGTCAGGCTGGCAAAGCCCTGGGTGTGGATCATACAGCAGGTCTCCGCGTTTTCCGCCGCCGGGGCTGCCTGTTCGGCTGCTGCAAGGGAGGTGTACTGCTCCTGATCCAGCAGCGTCACCATGCCCTCAGGCAGGTGATACACCTCGGCGATCTGCCGGGCCGTCAGGCTGGGGTCCTCGCAGGAGACCAGCAGGCGGATGTTCTCTTTCTGGAGCATCTCCAGCCCGCGGGCCGCATTCCGCCCGCCCACATAGTGGAGGACGAACATGGCGTGCAGATTGCCGGACACGGCCAGATACAAGATCTGCAGCGTGCCGTTCTGGGAGTGCTTCTGCTCGTATTCCAGTTCAGGCAGGGGCACGCCCTCCCGCTCCATGTACGCCCGGTTGCCAATGAGGACGCGGTTGTTATCGCACCAGGCCGCAAAGCCCAGGCCCCGGTGCACTTCCAGGTCCTTGATCGGGTAGAGGATATCGGTGCGGTCCTCAATGATCTGCCGGAACAATCCCCGCAGCGCGGCGCAGCTCTGGTTGAGCACGCTGGCCGAGTAGAGAATGGCCCGGTCGATGCGGCCGCCCTTGAAGATGCGGATGTCTTCCAGCATGGCGCTGTCCGCCGTAAAGAGTTCGTCCGCGTCCACCTGCACGGTGTCCACGCCGCCCAGCTCTTCCACCGCTGCCCAGCCCGGGATGACAGCACCTGCCGCCGCAGCGGTCCGCTGCAGCCGCAGGGAGGCCACACCTGCCACCAATGTGGAGGAGAGGGGCGCGCCCATGCAGAGTATGGCGGTCAGGGCCGCCGCGCCGCCGCTGATGCCGCCGCCAAACAGCAGGAACACCAACCCGGCCAGCACACCGGCAGCCAGCAGGATGTACGCGGTCTTCCGGGCACGGCGCTCACTGGCCCGCTCCCCAAAGCTCTGCTCCACCAGCTTTTCGTCCCAATCGGTGGGGCGGCTGAGGAGGATCCAGGGGTCTTTCTGGTCCAGACTCCGGGAGAGCATCCGGATCAGGTCTTTGTCTTTCACCCGGTAAGCACCCCGGTGCTCCGGCTCGCTCATGGCCAGATCGTAGCCGCCTTTCACGGCAGCCAGCTGCACCCGGCTGCCCAGCAGGGCCATAAACAGGCCCAGTGCCGCGATGCCGGAGAGGATCGTAAAGCTGGAAGTCTGGTAGCTCTGGGCGTTCAGCAGAGCTACGACCGCCTCCAGCAGGGCCGCACAGGCGGCCAGCGCGGGCATGGTGTCGCTGCTGGGGCGTCCATCCTTTTTCAGGCCCAGCAGACCGTCCCGCAGCACGGGGGCCGCCACGGCCATGGCCGCCGCCAGGAACAGCAGATTGGCGGCATAGAACGCCGCCGGGGCCACTACAGGGTCCAGCGCTGCCAGCGGAGCCAGAAGCCCTTCTGCCACCAGTCCAAAGTGGAGCAGCACCGCGGCCAGGATACCGCCCAGCACACAGCGCAATGTAAGGGCTGCGCCCATCTTGCGCAGCTTTTCGCCGACTTCTTCCGGGGTGGCGGGAGCCTCCTCGCTTGCCGGCTCTGCCTCGGCTGCCGGGGTCCCGTCCACAGGCACTTCTGCCGTGGATGCTTCCGCAGCCGGAGCGGCCTTGAGGGCCTCCACCGGCGGCTCTTCCGAAGGATTGCCCTCGTTGTCCAGCCCGATGAGCGGCAGGCTCATGCTGTCGTCCGGGCCGGGAGCCGTTTCCCGAGTGGGTGCCTTCACTTCATCATCGGCTTTCCCAAAGAAGCGGAACGCCGGGATCTCCGTCGTCTTCTCCTTGCCGCTCTCCGGCTCTGCCGCAGTTTCCATGCGGGGTGTCGGCTGGGGTGTCACCGGCGGCTTTTCCGGAGTTTTCTCCGGCTCTGCAGGAGTCTTGGGCGGCTCCGGAGCTGCCTTGTCCTCTGCAAACACCAAACCGGTCAGGGGGCTGGCAGGCAATGTCTCCGTCTGCTTGGGTGCAGACTTTGCAGGCGCTTTCGGCTTGCCAAAGAGCATGGCTTTCAGCTCTTTCATCTCCTCGTCCTCCCGCTGCTCCATGGCACTGCGGGGCACAGCCGGCTGATCGAGTTTCTGCTTTTTCGTTTTATTACTGGTTGCCGGAGCGGTTGCCTTGTTCTCCGGTTTTTCTTTCTTCACCGGCTCCGCGGGCTTTGCCGGAGCCGCAGGCTTTTCCGGTTCTGCCGGTTTCACGGGCTCCGGTGCGGGCGCTTCCGGTTTTGCAGGCTCCTGCGGTGCCTTTTCCGGCGTGGCAGGTACCGTCTGCTTTTTGGGCTCCGGCATGACCGGCTGTTCCGCAGCAGCCTCTTCCGGTTCCAGCACCAGTTCCAGATCGGCCTGAGGCTCCTCGGCGTCATCGCCCAGAACAATTTCCCCCGTGGGCGGCAGCTCCAGCCCGCGCTCCGCCGATTCCTTTGTTTCCGGTTCCGGCTTTTCGCGGCGGAACAGCCCCCCGAACAGCCCGCGTTTGGGCGGCGTTTCCTCTTCTTCACGGCGGCTCATGGCCTCCGGTACCTGCGCCACGCTGGTGCTGAAGAACGTGCGGAATTTCTCTGCCTCGATTTCTTTCTGCGTCAGCTCTTTGCGGCGCTCATCCTCTTTTGGCATCCTTGTCCCTCCCTGTTTTTTTGGAGTCCACCTGCTCAGGCGTTTTTGGCGGCACGCTGCGACTGGATCTCATACAGGATGATGCCCGCCGCCACCGAGACATTGAAGCTGTCCACACCGGTGCCCTCGGCAGCCATATCCAGCCGCACCACACCGTCGCAGAGCTTCTTTACCAGCTGGGATACCCCGCTGCCCTCGCTGCCCATTACCAGTGCAATGGGACCGGTGAGGTTGTTCTTGCGCAGCGGCACACCGTCCATATCGGCGCAGTAGACGAACACGCCCTGCTCTTTCAGGCGGCGGATGGTCTCGCCGATGTTGGCCACCCGGGCCACGGGCAGGCGCTCGGCCGCGCCCGCGCTGGACTTGATGACGGTAGGCGTCACGGACGCGCCGCCCCGCTTTGGGATGACGATGCCGTGGGCACCGCAGAGCAGTGCGCTCCGCATCACCGCGCCCAGATTATGGGGATCCTCAATGCCGTCGCTCAGCACCAGGAACGGGGGCTCGCCCTTGGCTTTTGCAGCCTCCAGCAGGTCTTCCACCGTTACATACTCGATCTCACTGGCAAACGCCGCCACGCCCTGATGGCTGTCCGTACCGGTCATCAGCCGGAGCTTGTTGGGGTTCACCCGCTTGACGGCAGCGCCCACTTCCTTGGCCATGGCGGTGTAGTAGGCGGCTACCGCCGGGGCCATGCCCTCGGCCAGCAGCACGGTATCCACGCCAGAACCGCTCTTGAGCAGTTCGGTCACGGGGTTTTTGCCGTAGACCAGGCTCTCATTCCTGGGCTGCTCCTCCG